>JADMIO011434980.1_pt1 | contig 39922 bp, 30 predicted proteins | sample 8958161 | NCBI WGS metagenome assembly JADMIO01 (sample SAMN16585339, study PRJNA669376) | soil metagenome | isolation source: Crop rotation soil | place: USA: Cullars Rotation, Alabama | collected 2011
CTTCGGGATTCCACCCGGACACTTCGGGATTCCACCCGGACACTTCGGGATTCCGCCTGGACACCTCGGGATTCTGCCTGGACACCTCGGGATTCTCCCCGGACACCGCGAGCGCCCACCGGGAACACAGCGCCGCCGGGACGGCGGCGTGACCGGCCGGCCGGAGGCCGGCGCGCCGGCAACGGGCGTATCATCCCCGGGTGATCGCGGCGCGGGCACTCGTTGCCCTCGCGCTGGCTCTGCAGTCGCTCAGCGGGCTGCGGCTTGCTGAAGCGATCTCGCTCCTGCAGCGCGAGGGGCTCACCGTCATCTACAGCACGGCGCTGGTCCGGCCGGAGATGCGCGTCGAGCGCGAGCCGAGGGCGGCCACTCCTCGCGGCAAGCTGGAAGAGATCCTCGCTCCGCATGGCCTGCGCGTGACGGAAGGTCCGCACCATGAGCTGCTGATCGTGGCCGCGCCGCCGAAGAAGGAGCCCGAGCCCCCACCCCCGCCCCGCTTCGCCGACGAGATCGTGGTCATGCCCAGCCACACGCGCATCCTCAACGAGCCGCCGGCCGATCGCGACTCGCTCACGCGCGAGGAGCTGAGCCGCATCCCCAACCCCTCCGAGGACCTCGCCCGCGCCGTGCAGCATCTGCCCGGCGTCACCGGCCCCGAGGCTTCGGCCAAGGTCAACATCCGCGGCGGGACGGCCGACGAGACGGCCATCGCCATCGACGGGCTGGAGCTGAGCGAGCCGTTCCACCTCAAGGACTTCTTCAACATCTTCTCCACCCTCGACTCCACCGCCGTCGGCCGCGTCGACCTGATGACCGGCGCCTTTCCCGCGGAGTGGGGCGACCGCATGGGCGGCGTGATCGACATGAGCCTCCTCACGCCCGGCGCCGCGCGGTCCAACTCCCTCTTCCTCGGCACGCTGAACGCCCGCGTCAGCACCGCGGGGACGAGCGCGGACCGCGACACGAGCTGGCTCCTCACCGCCCGCGGCTGGTACCCCGACGTGATCCTCAACGCCGACAAGTACCCCTCGGAGCTGATCAACACCGACTGCTACGACCTGCTCGGCAAGGTGGAGCGCCGCCTCGGCGACCGCACGACGGCCTCTCTCACTTTCCTCGGCTCGTTCGACAACCTCGGCTACCACAACCACAAGCCCGACGAGATCGCCCGAAGCGCGGCCGAGGAGACGAGCGCGCACGTCTGGCTGACCATGCGCACCGAGTGGAGCGAGTCGACTTCCGTGCGCACCATCCTGGCCACCGGGAGGCTGTGGCGCGATCGCACCGGCAGCCTCTCCGGCGACGACACGCTGCAGCTCGACGACAGCCGCGGGTTCAACGTGGTGGAGCTGAAGCAGGACTGGCGCGCCGGCGCCGGCAACAACCATCTGTTCAAGTTCGGCTTCGACGCGAAGACGGCCGACGCGCAATACGACTACACGAGAACGGGCGGCGACACGCCTCCCGTCGATGCGCACCTTCGTCTGCACGAGGAGTCGGTCGCGCTCTACGCCTCCGACCGCATCCGGCTGAGCGACGCCGCCGTGGCCGAGGTCGGGCTGCGCTGGGACCGCCAATCGCTGCCCAACGACACGCAGCTCAGCCCGCGGCTGAACCTCCTCTGGAAGATCGGCCCCGATTCCGACCTGCGGCTGGGATGGGGCCGCTATTACCAGTCGCAGCGCCTCAACGAGCTGCAGGTCGAGGACGGGGTGACCGACGTCGCCCGCCCGGAGCTGGCCGAGCAGCGCACGGTGAGCTTCGAGCATCGCTTCAGCAGCCTGGGGAACGGCCTCACGTTGCGCGTGGAGGCCTTCGACAAGCCGATGACCAGCGTCCGCCCGCGCTTCGAGAACATGCTGAACCCGATCGACCTCTTCCCCGAGGCGCAGGACGACCGGGTGGAGATCGCGCCGTCCCGCAGCCGGGCCAGCGGGCTGGAGGTGCGGCTGGCCGGGACCACGGGCGGAAGGGCGCTCTGGTGGCTGGGCTACGTCCGCTCGCGGGCCACCGACACCATCGACGGCCGCGCGGTGCCGCGGAGCTGGGACCAGCCGAACGCCGCGAGCGGCGGCCTGACGGTCCTCCTGCCGGGCGGATGGAACGCCAGCCTGGCCGGCTCGTATCACACCGGCTGGCCGACCACGCCGTATCGCGCCGTGCGCACCGCGGCCGGCGTCGAGCTCGTCCCCGGAGAGCGCAACAGCGAGCGGCTGCCGGCCTGGCTCCGCCTCGACGGGCGGGTGACAAAGTCGATCCGCACGCGGCGCGGCGAGCTCTCCCTCAACCTCGACGTGGTCAACCTGACGAACCATGAGAACGTCTGCTGCATCACCGACGTCTCCGCGGTCGAGCGGAGCGACGGCACGCTCGGCGTGCAACGGGAGGACCGTGCGCTCGTCCCCATCTTTCCCACGCTCTCCCTGCTCTGGAAATTCTGATTTCCCGGCGAAGGATTTTCCCCGCCTCGGCGCACCTACAGGATGACGATGAGCGACGACCGCGAGCTGGTCCGGCGGCTCCTGCGCGGCGAAGAGGCCGCGTTCGACCGATTCATCGGCGACTATTACCCGCGCCTCTACCGCTTCGCGCACCGCCGCCTGGGCGGAAACGCGGACAGCGCGCTGGACGTCGTGCAGGCGACCTTTCAGAAAGTGATTCCCCGGCTCGGCTCCTGGCGCGGCGAGGCGTCGCTCTTCTCCTGGATGTGCGGCTTCTGCCGCTTCGAGATCGCCGGCATCTGGAAGGGAGAAGGGCCGGAGATCGCCGAGGACGATCCCCACGTGCGGGCCGTCCTCGAGTCCCTCCCGGCCCTGGACGAGCCGCCGGACCGCGACTACGAGCGGAAGGAGGTCGGCCGGGCCGTGCGCGTGGCGCTCGATCATCTGCCGCGGCACTACGTGGCCGCGCTCGAATGGAAGTACCTGGGCGGGCTGTCGGTGCAGGAGATCGCCGGACGGCTGGCCATGACCCCGAAGGCGACCGAGTCGCTCCTGACCCGCGCGCGCCAGGCGTTCCGCGACGCATTCACCGAGTTGGCGGGAAGGACCTCCTGATGTCCGACGAAGAGCGCATCGAACGACTGCTGCGGCTGGCCGATGCCGGTCCGGAGATCCCGGCCGGCGGAGAGGAGCGGATCAAGGCCGCCGTGAGACCGTTATGGCGCCAGCAGGTGCGCCGTCGCGCCGCGCGAAGGTGGCTGGTGGGCGGCGCGCTCGCCGCCGCGGCCGCGGCCGTACTGGTTCTCCTGCTCATCGTTCCGCGCCGCCCCGAGCCTGCTGTGCCGGCCATGCCGGTGGCTCGCGTGGAGCTCGTGCGCGGACCGGTCGACGTCTCACTGCGACGCACGCCGCTGTACGCCGGCGCGCGACTGCATACCTCGCCGGGCAGCCGCGCGGCGCTGCGGCTGGGAGAGGGAGCCTCGCTGCGCCTCGACGGCGACACGACCGTCCGCCTCATTGCCGCGCACGTGGTGCAGCTCGAGCATGGAGCGGTCTACATCGACTCGGGAGGCCCGCAGACCAGGCCGCTGGAAGTGCGCACGGCGTTCGGCAGCGTGCGGGACATCGGGACGCGCTTCGAAGTGCGCGCCGAGGGGCGGCTCCTGGTCCGCGTGCGGGAGGGAAGCGTCCATGTGGTCACCGGCGCGCGCCGCTTCCGCCTCGACGCCGGATACGAATCGCGGAGCGAGGCCGGCGGATCGTCGGAGATCCGCGCGTTCGTCCCGGACGGCAGCAGCTGGACCGCGGCCATCGCGCCGCCGTTCCTCATCGAAGGGCGCACCGTGGCCGCGCTGCTCGACTGGTGCTCGCGGGAGACCGGCCTCGCCGTGCGCTATGTCGACGCCGAGGCCGAGCGCGCCGCGCGCACGACGCTGCTCCACGGATCGGCCGACGACCTCCAGCCGCTCGAGGCGGCGGAAGTGATCCTCCCCACCGCCGGGCTGCAGGCGGAGCGGGGAAAGGGAGAGCTGCTCATCCGGCTACGGCAGTGACCTAGCGCCCACCACCGCCCCCGCGATCCTCCCCAGCGGGAGCACGTCGTCCACGGCGCCGCGCTCGATGGCTTCCTTCGGCATGCCGAAGACGATGCTCGTCGCCTCGTCCTGGGCGATGGTGCGGGCGCCGGCGGCATGCATCTCGGCCAGGCCCTCGGCGCCGTCGTCGCCCATGCCGGTCAAGAGGACGCCGGTGGCGTTCGCGCCGGCGGCCTGGGCCACGGAGCGGAAGAGGACGTCGACGCTGGGGCGGTGGCGGGAGACGAGGGGGCCGTCGGCCAGCACGACGTAATACTTGGTCCCGCTGCGGCGGAGGATCATGTGCCGGTCGCCGGGAGCGATGAGGACGCGGCCGGGAACGACGGCGTCGCCCGGCGCCGCCTCCTTGACCTCCACGCGGGAGAGGGTGTCGAGACGCCGCGCGAACGCCGCGGTGAAGCCGGCCGGCATGTGCTGGACGACGACCATCCCGGGCGCGTCGGGCGGCAGGGCCTCGATCACTTCCCGCAACGCCTCGGTGCCGCCGGTGGACGCGCCGACGGCGACGATGCGCGGCGCGGCGACGAGGGCCACCTGCCGCGGGAGGGCGGCGGGGAGGACGACGTCTGCCGAATGCCGCGCCGACGGCGTCAGGCGGCGCGCCACGCGCGCCTGCGAGGCGGCCCGCAGAGTGTCGGCCAGCAGCAGGGCCGACTCCTCCAGGAAGGCCCGCACGCCGAGGGCCGGCTTGAGGATCACGTCCACCGCCCCCTCCTCCAGCGCGCGCAGGGCCGGCTCACTCCCCCGCGCCGCGCTGGCCGAGCAGACCACCACGGGCAGCGGGTCGCGGCGCATGATCTGCCGCAGAAACGTGAGGCCGTCCATGCGCGGCATCTGCAGGTCGAGCACCACCACGTCCGGCCGCCGCTTGCGGATCTTCTGCTCGGCGATGATCGGGTCGGCCGCCGTCTCCACGGCGAACTGCCGCCCCAGGAGCTGCGTGAACGCCTGCCGCACCACGGCCGAGTCGTCGACCACCAGGACGTTCGTCACCGCGACTCCTTCAGCGCGTACACCGTCGGCCCCACGGCGCGCACGCGGTCGTGATTGTTGAGGCTCTCGGCATGGCCGAGGAAGAGCAGCCCGTGCGGCTCCAGGCGGTCGAGCAGGCGGTCGATCACCCGCTTCTTCGACGGCGCGTCGAAGTAGATCAGCACGTTGCGGCAGAAGATCAGGTCGAAGCGGCCGCCCAGCGGATAGCTGTCGTGATTCAGGTTGAGGCGGAGGAAGCGGATGAGCGAGGCCAGCTCCGGACGCGCCGCCATCTTCCCTTCCTGCGGCCCGCGCCCGCGCAGCATGTACGCCTTGCGGTATTGCACCGGGATCTCGGCGGCGCGCTCGATGGGCCAGATCCCGCTCGCGGCCCGCTCCAGGACCTTGGTGGAGAGATCGGAGGCCGTGATGTCGATCGACCAGCCGGGGAGCCCCGCCGCCAGCGACATGGCCAGGGAGTAGGGCTCCTCCCCCGTCGAGCAGGCCGCGCTCCAGGCGCGCACCTGCTTCGGCCGCATGCCCCCCTCGCCGGCCGCGCGCCAGGAGGGGATGAGCTGCCCCTCCAGCCAGGCGAACTGCTTCGGCTCGCGGAAGAAATGCGTCTCGTTGGTGCAGATGGAGTCGATCATCCGCACGAGCTCGACCTCGTCGTTGCGCACGTGGTCGTAGTAGGCGCCGAACGTCGGCAGGTCGAGCGCCCGCAGCCGCGGCGCGAGCCGTCCGATCAGGAGGGCGCGCTTCTGATCGGAGAGCGAGATCCCCGCCTCCCGGTGCACCAGCGCCTGGAAGAGGCGGAACTCCTTGGTGGTGAGGGTCGCGGTCTGCATGTTCACGGGCTATTTCCTGGCGAAGGGATGCTCGAAGCTGAGGTAGGCGATCACGCTGCGGTCGCGCGGATGGCGCAGGGAGATCGGCACGGCCAGGCCGGGGACGATCTGCAGCCGGCCCGGCCGGTCGTACGACCAGCGGATACCGGGGCTGACCAGGAGGGAGGTGTCGCGGACGCCGCCGCGCGCATCGCTGCGCGTCCAGACGGTCTCGGCGAGGACGTTGAAGCGCGGATGGACGAGCCAGACGACGCTCTGCGCGGCGACCCACGACCGGGCGTCGCGCGCCGGCGTGAAGGTCGCCCCGGCGTTCCAGTGAGCGACGACGCGCTCGCTCAGCACGGTGCTGACCGGCAGCATGACCTGCAGCCCGGTCGCGCCGGCGCCGAGGCCGCGCGCCTCGTCGCCGGTCGGCAGGATGACCGTCACCCGCGGCGAGACCGCCACCCGCGCCTCGCCGTCGCCGAGAAGTTGATAACGATAGTTCAGGGCCAGGTCGCCGAAGCCGCTCTCCCTGCCGGCGCGCGTATCGGTCATCGTGTAGCTGAGCTGGTGCCTGAGGCCGCGCGCCGGCCACTCCTGGGTGAAGGTGGAGATCCAGTCGCCGCCGCGCGTGGGGTGCTGGAAGAAGGAGATGTGCTGCACCACGCCCGACTCCTGGTTGTAGGCCTCCTCCACCAGGAAGCTGTTGTCCTGGATCTGCGCGGCGAGCGGCGTCGCGGCGAAGAGAGTGAGCAGGAGCAGCCTACGCATGGGCCACCACGGGACGGAGGGGAGCGAAGTGCGGGACGTGGACGCCGCGCGGCGGTTGCTGCGGCGGCGCGTGATGGCCGCCGCCCGGCAGCCGGAAGAGCTCGACCAGCCCCTGCAGGGCCTCGGCCTGGGCGGCCATCTCCTCCGCCGTGGCGGCCAGCTCCTCGGCGGCCGAGGCGTTGCGCTGCGTCACCTGGTCCACCTGGGACAGCGACTGATTGATCTGCGCCACGCCGGCCGCCTGCTCGCTCGACGCCGCCGCCACGTCCTGCACCAGCTCCGCCGTGCGGCGGATGGCCGGCACCAGATCCGTCAACAGCGCCCCGCTCCGATCGGCCACCCGCACGCTCTGCGAGGCCAGCCCGCTGATCTCCCGCGAGGCGACCTGGCTCCGCTCGGCCAGCTTGCGCACCTCGGTGGCCACCACGGCGAAGCCCCGCCCATGCTCGCCGGCCCGCGCCGCCTCGATGGCCGCGTTGAGGGCCAGGAGGTTGGTCTGGTAGGCGATCTCCTCCACGATGGAGATCTTGTCGGCGATGGCCTTCATCGCCTCCACCGTCTCCCGCACCGCGGCGCCGCTCTCCTCGGCGTCGTGCGCCCCCTTCCGGGCCATCGAGTCCGTCTGCCGGCTGCTCTCCGCGTTCTGGGCGATGGAGGCGTTCATCTGCTCCAGGCTGGCCGTCGTCTCCTGCACCGCCGCCGCCTGCTGGCTGTTGCCCGACGACACCGCCTGCGCCGTGGACGACACCTGGCTGGAGGCGGTGGTCAGCGCCCCGGCCGCGGCGCGCACCTCGCTCATGGTCTCCACGAGCTTGCGCAGCATGGAGGCGAAGGCGATGCCGAAGCTGTCGCCCTCGGAGCGCGGCTTGACCTCCACCGTCATGTCGCCCGCCGCCATGCGGTCGGCCACCGAGACCATCGACTGCAGGTAGGCGTACATCGAGTTCATGGAGCGGCTCAGCTCTCCCAGCTCGTCCACGCGGCCGTCGAATTCGAGCGAGTCACCCACGTCGCCGCTGGCCGCGCGATTGGCCGACTGGGCCATGCGCACGATCGGCCGGGCGATGGAGCCGGCGATGAAGACCGACAGCGCCACGCCCATGAGCACGAGCAGGGCGATGAGCACGTACGTCAGCGTGCGCGCCGTCCCGTAGCGCGCCTGTGCCGCGGCATAGGCCTGCTGGGCCAGCCGGTCGGTGGTCTGCTCCATCTGCCGGATGACCGCTTCCTGCTGCTGCCGCACCGGCAGGTACTCGACCTCGTACTTCTGCTTGGCCTGATCGATCTTGTTGTCGCTGATGAGCTGCAGGACCTCGTCCTCCAGCCGGTTCACGGTCAGGGAGTCCATCTCCGCGGCGCGGTCGATGAGGCTGACGATCTCCTCGGAGGGGGCGAGCTTCTTGATGTCCGCCACGTGGCGGGCGAACGACTCGTCGGCCTCCCGCTTGCGGTCCAGCTCGAGCTTGGAGGTGGGATCGACGAGGTAGCCGCGCATGGCGTCGCTCATGGTCATCATGTCCAGGCGCAGGTCGAGTCCCTTCTGACGGATGGTGTCGGAGACGGTGACCACCGACTCGAGCTGGCGGATGCTGCCGGTCAGGAGCTGCAGCACGCCGAGGCAGACCAGCGCCCCCAGAACGATGACGGTCAGAAAGCCGGCCACGAGCCGGCGTCGGATGTTGAACTTCATTGCAATCCTCCTCAATCCGAGTTGGCGAGCGAGCGGAGAATGCCGGGGGTGTCGAGAATGAGCGCCACCCGGCCGTTGCCGAGAATCGAGGAGCCGGCCACGCCGGGCACCTCGCGGAAGTAGCCGCCCAGCGGCTTGATCACCGCCTGGCTGGCGCCGTGAAGCGCGTCGACGGCCAGCCCGGCCTTGAAGCCCTCGTGCTGCACGATGAGGACGTTCTCCCGGGCCGGCGCCTGGCCGGAGAGGCCGAAGTGATCGCGCAGCCGGACGAAGGGGACGATCTCGTCGCGCAGGAGCAGCACGCCCTCGGCGTTGCTCCCCGCGCCGGCCGGCAGCTCGACGCACTCCACCACGTGGTCCATCGGCACGACGTACGTCTCGTTCGCCACCGCGACGCCGAAGCCGTCGATGACGGCCAGGGTGAGGGGGAGGCGGATGGTGAACGCCGTCCCCTCGCCCGGGCGCGAGTCGACGGAGATCGAGCCGCGCAGCGACTCGATGGCCCGCCGCACGACGTCCATGCCGACGCCGCGGCCGGAGAGGTCGGTCACCTCCACGGAAGTTGAGAAGCCGGGAGCGAAGATGAGAGCGAAGATCTCCGCGTCGCTCTCGGCCGCGGAGCCGGCGCGGGCGCGGATGGCCTCCTTGTCCAGCCCCGCGCCGTCGTCGGAGACGCGGATGATGATGCTCCCCGCCTCGTGCCGCGCCTCGAGGGTGATGTGGCCGACGGGCGGCTTCCCGTTCGCCACGCGTTGGGGCGAGGTCTCCAGGCCGTGATCGATGGCGTTGCGGATCATGTGCGTGAGCGGATCGCGCAGCACCTCCACGGCGCTCGTGTCGAGCTCCACGTCGTCGCCGATGGTCACCAGGCGCGCGTTCTTGCCGTGCGCCGCGGCGAGGTCGCGCACGGTGCGGGCGTACTGGCGGAAGAGGGGGCCGACCGGCACCATGCGGGCCCGCATGACCAGTTCCTGGAGCTCGGCCTGGAGCAGGTCGACCTGCCGCTCGAGCTCGATCAGCTCCTCGCTGCCGTGGCGGGAGATCGACTCGCGCACCCGCCCGCGGGCGATGGCGATCTCGCCGGTGAGGTCGAGCATGCGGTTGAGCTTCGCCGCGGAGACGCGCACGGAGCGGGCCGCGGGGAGCGCGGCGGCTACCTTGGTCGCATGGTCGACCGTCTCGACAGACGGCCTCTCGATCGCCGGGCTTGCATGCAGCGCCTGGGTGAGAGCGGCGATGAGCAGGTGGTCGTCATCGTTCAGGGCGCACGCCTCGCGCTCGTCGACGAGCCGGCGGAAGGTGTCGATACCTCCCAGGAGGAGGTTGATGAGCGCGCCGTCGACGGCCACCTCCCGCTCGGCGATGCGCGAGAGCAGCTCCTCATAGGCATGGGCGAAGTCGGTGATGGCCTGGAGGCCCAGGCAGGAGGCATTGCCCTTGAGGGTATGGGCATGCCGCTGCAGCTCCCGCCCCAGCTCGGCGTCGTCGGGCGAAGCCTCCAGCGCCAAAAGCCCCGCCTCCAGCGCGGCGATGTCCTCCACCGCCTCGGCCACGAAAGTCTCGAATAGCTCGTTCAGATCAAGGTCAGACATAAGCGTTCGGAGGGGTCCGAATCGCAACGCGTCTGCCAAGGTCTGCCGATTGATGAAGTAGCTGGCGTGAAAGGGCTTACGCGGTTCGTGGGGAATGCGGCACGAGCGCTCGTCCCAGAATTAGCATGCCGATTCCAGAATTGAGATGGGGCGCGCCGGCGGCCGAGGTTTCTCGGACGTTTGTCCGCGGGCGCGATACCATTTTCGCGTTCCATGCCGCGCGCCGTAGACGCCAACGCACTCGGGGATCGTGGGGAGTCGATCTTCTATACGATCCTGACGACATTCCATGGCACGAAACCGCTATTCAGGCCCGCGTTTCTTGGTGCCAAGTGGTTCGCGGCGGATTTTGCAGTGGAGCTGGTTGGCCAAACGGGGGCATTCTTCCTGATCCAGGTGAAAACCACGGAGACAGGTCTCAACGCGAAAAAGCGGCTGAAAGTCTCCGTTTCTGCGGAGAGGTACAACGCTCTCGCCGCCACCCCTCTGCCAACGTATGTCGTCGGAGTGGATAACCCATCCGAGATCGCATACATCAGCGCGGCGATGTATCCTCGGAAACGCAAACTCTCGAGCCTGACGACGCGGTACTCGCTCCGGGAGCCTGCAATCCGGCAACTGCTGTTCGAGGAGGTTTCAAGCTTCTGGAGTGCGGTACGTACTACCGCTCGATGGGCGACAACAGCTTTTCAAGACGAGTGAAGGACCATGACGGAAAAACAGCCGTGGTACGTGGGCGAACGAGGGGAGCACATTGTCATCATGCTCTTGACGCGGATTCCGGCCCTACGCGTTACGGAAGTCGGCGAGAGGGACCATGGGATTGATTTCTTCGTTCACATTGGCGGCGGGGAGGCTCCGGGTCGGATTTTCGGGGTCAATGTCAAGGCTGCCACCTCGATGCAGACACTCGTGAATTCCCACGGTCTACTCCGGGCCTCACGCGCTCGCCACCTCCAGAGGCTGGTGAAGAGCTACACGTTCCCAATCGGACTGTTTGCAGTGGACGCTACCGATGGCACGGCACGCTTCGGCTGGCTGCTCGCTCCTGCAATTTCGCCGCTCGGCGGCAGGCGCCTTCATCCGCCGGAACGTGTAGACACGATTCCCGTGAATGACGACACGTTAGAGCAGATCGTCAACGACGTGTCGGCATGGTACGACGCATCGTCATCGACCGCGAAAGCATTGTAACCGTGCGTTGCGGCGAGGTCGGACCTGCGAACGTGCAGGTCTCCATGTCCCGCAGGTGCTCGGCGTCGTGCTCGATCCAGCGCTCCAGGAGGCGGCGCAGCGTCACCTCGCCCACGCCTTCGAGCTCGGCGGTGCGATCGAGGTCGGCATCCCGCAGGCGGGCCATCGTGCGGGCGCGGGAGGCGGCGAGCGCCTCGACGGCCGCGGCGACGTCCTGGTGCTTGTAGTCGCCGCCGATGGCCAGCTGCGCGCCGTTGACGTCGGGCAGGAGCGGATGATCCTCGTCCAGCGTGCGGGCGATGCGCCGCTCGTAGCCGAGGAGGTCGACGTCGCGCAGGTGGGCGACGTTCTCCCGCAGCGAGAAGACCTCCGGGCCGGGCGCGTACGACAGCGCCTCCTCGGAGAGGCCGGCGACGAGGGAGCGGACGCGGTCGGGCGTGGTGGCGAGGGTGGCGACCAGGTCTTTCATTGTACTTCCGGATGGTACATCGCCGCGTAGCCGAGGCGCTGCTTGCGGATGTCGTCCGGATAGGAGAGCGTCACGCCGGTGATCTTCCCGGCCTTGTCCGTGTGCGCGGTCAGCTCGGCGTTGATGCCGCACCAGTACGTCGGCAGGTTCAGCTTCTTGTTGCGGGCCACCACCTCGTCGCGCAGCTTCGGATCGAAGTGCACCCCGTAGCGGTCCACCAACTCCTTGATGGCCGGATAGTCCCCTTCCCCCTTGATGCGCATCAGCTCCGCCAGCAGCATCCCCACCCCCTTCCGCACCTTCTGGTAGTCGAGGATGTGCATGTACGTCTTGCCGTCGCGGTGGGCCCACTCCAGCGAGCCCGGCACCTTGTCCATGATGTAGAGGGCGATCATCTGCCGGTCGCGCTGATGGTCCTCCTCGATCGTGTCGCCCTTGGTGATCGAGGCCAGCTGGGTCAGCGGCGAGCGGAACTGCCGCAGGTACATCGCCTTCGCCACGTCGGGATGCGACACCAGGCCCAACTCGCGCAGCCGCGGGTCCCAGATGCTCCAGAGGGCCATGAGGTCGGCCCTCCCCTCCTCCAGCGTCGAGTAGTACTCCTTCAGATACGTCGAGGGGTCCTGGGTCAGGCGCGGATTCACCTTCCCCGAGCCGTGGCCGATGATCTCGTGCAGCGCGGTGAGGAGGTTCTCCGCCTCGTCGCCGTACTTGCGCGACAGCTCCCGGTCCTCGGCGTCATACGCGAACTCGTTCAGCGACGCCGAGCCGCGGGCGTGGTCGAGGGCGCGGGTCGAGCCGGTGAAGAGGAAGCTCTTCGTGCCGTACTTCTCCCGCACCTCGTTCTCGTTCGGCAGGTTGTCGCCGACCACGGTCACGGCGAAGTCGCCCGTCTCCACCACCGTCTCGATGGCCTTGGCCAGCGGGGGCTTCACGCCCTGCTTCTTGTACTGATCGGCCCACGGCGCGGCCTCCTCGAAGTGCTGCGCGTTCGCCGCGATCTTCACCATCAGCTTGTTCAGCTCCTCGTCGGTGACGGAGACGAAGCTCTGCGACGTCCCCTTCGCGCCGCGCGGGTCGCGGTAGACCTCGATGAAGCCGTTGGCGAAGTCGACCGGCTGGTTGTTCGCCACCCAGGCGATGCCGAACTGGATCCAGTCGCGGTAGTCGCCCGTCTGGTAGTACTTGACCAGGGCGTCGATCACCGCCCCCTGTCCCGGCTCGGCAAAGGGGCGGGCCTTGCGCAGGTAGTCGATGGCCTTGCCGAGATACTCGGCGTAGAGGCCGGGGGGAACCGATCCGTCCGGCGTGCCGGCCCGGTAGACCTCCTCCCCCAGCTTGCCGTCGGCCGTCTTGACCACCCGCGAGTTGAGGGGGTGCGTCTCGGCGAAGTCCTTGAGGTCGGCCAGGGTGACGCCCGGCCCGTAGAAGTTGTTCGAGCTGGCCTGGATGATGTCCAGCCCGCCGCGCGGGCTCTTGGCCGTCAGCTGCGGCTCGAAGTCGGGATCGAAGATCGATTGGCGCAGCTCGGCCACCTCGCGCGACATCTGCTCGGCGGAGAGCTTCGCGCCGGAGGCGTTCTTCACCGCCTGCAGCGCCGCCCGCTCCAGCTCCTCCGGCGTGAAGTCGGGGACGAACTTCTGGGCGGTCGTGGCGTTGTGATTGCCGTGGTTGGCCCAGAAGAGCTTCGTGTAGTCGAGGACCTTCTTGTAGACCGCCGGGTCGATCCCCTTCGGATGGGAGGCGATCAGCTCCAGGACGTACTTCTGGCGCAGCCCGAAGCGGGAGCTCTGGTCGTAGATGATCGGATCGATGGCGATGGAGGCCCGGGTCAGCCACCAGACGAGCTCCTGCTGCCGCGGGGTGAGGGAGCGGAAGCTGTCCGCGCCGACGTGGATGAAGGCGGTCGAGCCGATCCGCTCGACCGGGCCGGCGGCCGGCTTGGCCGCGGCCGGCTTGGCCGGCGTCTTGGCCAGCGCGGCCGGGACGACGAGTAGGCACAGGACGACAAGACGACAAAAACGCATCTTCCACACTCCTTCAGGGTTCATCCTTCATCCCCCAATCCTCTTGATGTATCATCTCGGCGGTCCGAGATCCACAGACAAAGACCCCAGACCCAACGACAGTTCCCGCTCGTCGTCGCTTTTTTCAAGCAAGCACAGGAGGCTTTGCATGTTGTCCCGCATCTCGCGAACGCGTCTCGTCCTGTTCGTTCTCCTCGCCGTCTCTGCATTCGCCCTGCCGGCTGCGGCCGACAACGTCACCATCAGCGGCACGGTCAACTTCTCCGCTCTCGATGGCTCCTCGCTCGACCATGATCACGCGGTAAACGGCGTCTTCACCGTCGACGACGGCGACCTCACCGTGAGCGGCACCGTCAACTGCAACGACGGCGGCCCCGGCAACAACAACGCCTGCGCCATGGCCTTCGCGGTCAGCGGCAACTTCACCATGACCGCCGGCAGCGCCCTCTATGCCGAGAACCGGTTGGGCGGCGGCAACGGCGGAAACATCACCATCACCGCCGGCCACGTGCTGCTGCAGGGAGCGAGCCCGACGCAGTCCGGCGCGCTGATCTCGTCCGCCACGACGAGCGGAAACGGCAACGCGGGCAACATCACTATCAATACCTCGACGACGGCGCGCCTGGAGGCCGGCTCGACGGTTTCGGGCAGCGCGGTCGGCGGCGTGGCCGGCAACGTCAACGTGAGCGCCTCGAAGATCGAGGCGGCCGGCCTGATCGTCTCCGGCCCCAGCGCCGCCCTGACCGGCGGCACGGCAAACCAGAAGGGCGGCAATATCTCGCTTGTCGCCAGCGGCAGCACGGAGCCGGCCGTATCGGTCAGCGACACGGCCCAGATCATCTCCCTCGGCAATGATCCCGGCGCCGGCGTGGTCAAGCTCGAAGGTTGCGGCGTCGACGTCCGCGGCGCGGTGAGCTCGCTCTCCAAGAAGAGCGACGGCAACGTCGTCGTCCTCCGCTCCGGCACGACGATCACCATCGACTCCCGCGACCTCGGCCACACGGGCAGCCGCAAGGGCGCGCTCTCCGTCGGCACCTCCCAGGACAACGGCGCGGCGAACGCCATCCGTCTCTACGCCCGCGACGCCGTGCAGATCTTCGGCGCCGACGGCAGCGCCTACTCGCTGAGCAACGCCAGCAGCGGCGACGCCGGCTCGATCACCATCCTCTCCCTCGCCGGGACCGTGACCGCGAACGGAAACGCGGCCAAGGCCGGCGACGCGAGCGCCGGCAAGGGCGGCTCGATCACCATCGCCTCCCGCAACAACGTGAGCCTCGACGGCGCCGTGCTGCGGGCCAACGGCGGCTCCGGCAACAAGGGCGGCGCGATCTCCGTCCGCTCCCACTCCGGCGGCGTGAGCTGGCAGCTCGGCACGGGCGACGTCCGCCCGGTCGGCAGCTCCGTCTCGGCCGCCAACCAGGGATCGATCTCCCTCACCTACTGCACCACCGTCTCCACCTCCGGCACGACCTTCCCCACCAACGGCGCGCCGGTCGGCACGTTCCCCACCACCACCCAGACCTGCTCGCCGGCCGCTCCTTCCCTCCCCGCGGGCGAGGGCTCGCTGCCGGACTGCAACGATCCTCCGGTCGCCGTGAACGATGCGTACACGGTCGCCGAGGGGGGGACGCTGAACGTCCCCGCCCCGGGCGTCCTGGCCAACGACAGCGATCCGGAAGGGCAGCCGATCACCGCCATCCTGGTCAGCGGTCCGGCCCACGGCATGCTGACCCTCAACGCGAACGGCTCGTTCACCTACATCCACGACGGCAGCGAGACGACCTCCGACTCCTTCACCTACAAGGCCAACGACGGCTCGCTCGACTCGAACGTGGCCACGGTGACGATCACCGTCACGCCGGTCAACGACGCGCCGTTCGCGCAGAACGACAGCTACACGGTGGCCGAGGGCGGAACGCTCAACGTCGCCGCGCCGGGCGTCCTGTCGAACGACACCGATCCCGACAGCCCGACGTTGACGGCCGTCCTGGTCAGCGGTCCGGCCCACGGCTCGCTGGCCCTCAACCTGAACGGCTCGTTCACCTACATCCATGACGGCAGCGAGACGACCTCCGACTCCTTCACCTACAAGGCCAGCGACGGCACGGCGTTCTCCAACGTGGCCACGGTCTCCATCACCGTCACCCCGGTCAACGACCCGCCGGTGGCGGTCAACGACAACTACTCGGTCAACGAAGGGGCGACGCTGAACGTCGCCGCGCCGGGCGTGCTGGGGAACGACACCGATCCCGACAGCCCGTCGCTGACCGCGGTCCTGGTCAGCGGCCCGGCCCACGGCTCGCTGACCCTCAACGCGAACGGCTCGTTCACCTACATCCACGACGGCAGCGAGACGACCTCCGACTCGTTCAGCTACAAGGCGAACGACGGCGCGGCCGACTCGAACGTGGCCACGGTCTTCCTCACCATCAATCCGGTGAACGATGCGCCGGTGGCGAACAATGACTCGTACACCGTGGCCGAGGGGGGGACGCTGAACGTCAGCGCTCCGGGCGTCCTCGGCAACGACACCGACGTCGACAGCCCGTCGCTGACCGCGGTGCTGGTCAGCGGCCCGGCTCACGGCGCGCTCACCTTCAACGGCGACGGCTCGTTCACCTACATCCACGACGGCAGCGAGACGACGTCCGACTCCTTCACCTACAAGGCGAACGACGGCGCGGCCGACTCGAACGTGGCCACGGTCTCCATCACCATCACCCCGGTCAACGATCCGCCGGTGGCCAACAACGACTCGTACACCGTGGCCGAGGGGGGGACGCTGACCATCAGCGCTCCGGGAGTGCTCGGCAACGATACCGATCCCGACAGCCCGACGCTCACGGCTTCGCTGGTCAGCGGCCCGGCCCACGGCGTCCTCGTCCTCAATGCCGACGGCTCGTTCAGCTACTCGCACGACGGCAGCGAGACGAGCGCCGACTCCTTCACCTACAAGGCGAGCGACGGCACGGCGTTCTCCAACGTGGCCACGGTGTTCATCACCGTCACGCCGGTGAACGATCCGCCGGTGGCGAACAACGACAGTTACAGCTTCTCGGTCGGCTCGCACACCGTCGCCGCGCCGGGCGTCCTCGGCAACGACACCGACGTGGACAGCCCGTCGCTCACGGCCATCCTGGTCAGTGGTCCGACCGCCGGCACGCTGGCTCTCAACCCCAACGGCGGCTTCACCTTCAGCTACACCGGCCCGCCAACCACGATCTTCTTCACCTACAAGGCGAACGACGGCGCGGCCGACTCGAACGTGGCCACCGTCACCATCAACATCATCAACTCGCCGCCCAACGCGAACCCCGACAGCTTCAGCGCGGTGGGCAACACCGAGCTGCGCGTCGGCACGGGCGGCGCCTTGTACCCGGCGGCCGTGGTGAGCAGCAGCGTCCTGGCCAACGACAACGATCCGGACGGCAATCCGATCGCGGTGACCGGCCTGGCCACGTCGCCGGCCCACGGCACGGTGACGATCAATCCGGACGGCTCGTTCAACTACCTCCCGGCCACCGGCTACGTCGGCTCCGACTCGTTCCAGTACAACGTCAGCGACGGCGTGGCCACGTCCACCGGCACGGTGACGATCACCATCGGCACGCGGATCTGGTACGTGCGGAACGATGCGTTGCTGGGCGGCGACGGCCGCTCGCCCTCGCCCTTCACCACCCTCGCCGCGGCCGCGGCGGCCACGCCGGCGGGCGACATCATCTACGTCCACCGCGGCGACGGCACGTCGAGCGGCCAGAACTCCGGCATCACGCTCCTGGCCAACCAGCAGCTGATCGGCGAAGGGGTGGCCCTCGTCGTCAGCCCGTACACGCTCAATCCGGCCGGCGCGAAGCCGGTCATCGGCAACGCCGGCGGCAACGGCGTGACCCTCGGCAACGGCAGCGTGGTGCGCGGCGTCTCCGTGCAGGCGGCCGGCATCGGCATCGTCTCCAACGCGAAGACCGCCGGCACCATCGGCACGGTCTCCGTCAGCGGCGGCACCGACGGCATCTCCATCAGCAGCGGCGGCGGCACGTTCACCCTCACCGACGTCTCGCTGACGCCGGGCGCGAACGGCCTGGTGATCAACAGCGGCACGCCGACCGTCAACGCGTCGAACCTCGACGTGACGACGAACGGCTTCCCCGCCCTCTTCGGCAACGCCGGCCAGCTGAACATCACGGCCGGCGCGGACGGGAGCACGGTCTCCACGACCGGCGCCATCGCCGTCGACCTCAGCACCATGTCCCTCGGCGTCTCGCTGCTCAGCCTCAATGCCACGGGCGGCGCGAACGGGCTGAAGCTCACCACCACCACCGGCTCCTTCAGCGTCACCGGCTCCGGCGCGGCGGGCACAGGCGGAACGATCACCGGCTCGACCGACCGCGGCGTGCTGGTGACGGACGGCGGCTCGGTGTCGCTGAACTGGATGTCGATCAACAACGCGGCAATTCAGGGAGTCCTGGTCTCCTCCACCACCGCGGCGGCGAGCAGCCTCACAGTGACCAACTCGAGCTTCGCCGGCCACTTCTCCAACGCCATCCAGACGCTGAACAGCGGCACGGGCACGATGACGGTCACGGTGGACGCGAGCAGCTTCACCACCAGCAATGCGGCAGTCGTCCTGCAGGCCACCAATGGCTCGCTGGCGGCCACGATCACCAACAACACCTCGACGTTCATGGGGTTCGGAGCGTTCGTGGTCACCAAGTCCGGCCCCTCGTCGGTCACGGCCACCATCACCGGCAACACGATCGGCACGTCCGGCGTGACCGGCTCCGGCTGCTCGTCTGCCTGCAACGGCATCTCCCTGAACTCCGGCGGCAGCGGCACCTATACCGCCCTGGTGCAGAACAACATCGTCCAGCAGGTGGCCGCCAACGGCATCCGGGTCCTGGCCAACAACGGCAGCAGCGCTACGAACGTAACAATCACCGGCAATACGTTCCGCGAGCCGTCCGGCGCCTTCAACGCCATCGCCGTGCAGTCCGGCTCGCTCAGCGCGGATACCAACGCCGTCTGCGCGAACATCTTCGGCAACACCATCTCCGGGGCCTGGGATCCGACCGCGACCATCTTCGTGCGCAACACCTCGGCCGGCTCGACGTTCTCCGTCCCCGGCTACGCCGGCTCGAGCACCGACACCCTGGCCGTGGCGGCGTTCATCAGCGGCAACAACGGCGGCGTGCCGACGTTCGCCCAGCGGAAGACGACCACCCCGCAGAACGGCTTCAGCGGTGGCCCGGCCTGCGTCACCCCCGGTCCGTGATTCGACCAAAATGCGGCATGATGAAGGGCGCTCCTCGGAGCGCCCTTTTGGTTGACGGTTCCCGGTTGACGGTTCACAGTCCGTCAACTGTCAACTGTCAACTGTCAACTGTCAACCGTCATGACCGACTTTCGCATCAGCAACTGGATCGACCTTCAGGACGCCGTCTTCACCAACTCCTGGCAGAAGGGCATCTCCCGCCACCGCTCGAACTACGTCTTCCGAGGAATGCCGCGCGTGCAGCACGGGCTGGAGACCAGCCTGCAGACGGGAGGCCTCGAGGCGGTGGAGCGGCACCTCCTCATGAACTTCCGCAAGTACGCGCTGCGCAGCGCGGTGCACGGCGACTGGGTCTGGAACTGGCTCTCCCTGGCCAAGCATCACGGCCTGCCGACGCGCCTCCTCGACTGGACCTACTCGCCGTACGTGGCCATGCACTTCGCCACGCATGACCTCAAGCACTTCGACACCGACGGCGCGCTATGGTGCGTCGACTACCGCCGGACCAACGAGCTCCTCCCCCCGCAGTTGCGGGAGATCCTCCGGGCGGACGACGCGAACATCTTCACCACCGAGATGCTCAACCGCGTGGCCACCACCCTGCACGACTTCGACGAGCTCTCCGACGACGACTTCGTCCTCTTCTTCGAGCCCCCCTCCCTCGACGAGCGGATCGTCAACCAGTTCGCCCTCTTCTCCCTCCCCTCCAGCGCCACCCTGTCGCTGGAGGACCTGCTGCACCGCCGCGAGGCGACCTACCGCCGGATCATCATCCCGGCGGAGCTGAAGTGGGAGATCCGCGACAAGCTCGACCAAGCCAACATCACCGAGCGCGTCCTCTTCCCCGGCCTGGACGGCCTGTCGCAGTGGCTGAAGCGGTACTTCACGACGAGGAAGTGACCGTCTGCCCCCCTTCCCCCGCTCCCGCCAGCGCCTCCTGCCGCATGGCGGCGGCGCCGAGCAGGCCGCCCATGCCCATCGACTCCACCGCGCTGGACGGCACGAGCATGAGCGCGCCCTTCTCCTTGAGCCCCTCGTACAGCATGTTCATGGCCCGCAGGTGCAGGGCGGTCGGGTTGTTCTGGTAGGAGTGCGAGGCGCTCTGGAAGAGCTTGGCGATCTCCACTTCCGCCTCGCCGAGGATGATGCGGGCCTGCTTCTCGCGGGCGGCCTGCGCCTCGCGCGACATGGCGTCCTGCAGGGCGTCGGGGATGATCACGTCGCGCATCTCCACCGACTGCACGGTGACGCCCCACGGATTGCAGCGCTGATCGATGAGGTCCTGCAGCTGCGTCTCGATCTTCTCCCGCCCCCGGAGCAGGTCGGTCAGGTAGGTGCGGCCGATGATGTCGCGCAGCGCCGTCTGCGCGGCCCAGCTCACGGCGTCCTGGTACTCCTGCACTTCCAGCGCGGCCTTCTCCGGGTCGTACACCATCCAGAAGAGGACCGCGTCGACGTTGACCGGCACCGTGTCCGAGGTCAGCGTCTGCTCCGCCGCGAAGCTGGTGGTGATCACGCGCTGGTCGATCCAGGTGGAGACGCTGTCGAGGAGCGGCACGATCCAGAAGAGTCCGGGGCCGCGCAAACCGACGAACTTGCCGAGGCGCAGGACGACCCCCTTCTCCCACTGCTTGGCCACCTTCGGCGACAGCGCGGCGAGGAACCCGATGACCATCGATGCGACGGCGTACAGCGGATTGTCGGTCATCAGCGTGGCCGCCACGCCGATCGCGACGATGATGATCGGCAGCAGCACGGCGATGACGTTCACCCGCGCGTTGATCTGGCGCGCGGAGGGTGCATTGGCGGGAACGGGGAAAACCATTGGTCAATCTCCTTCCTTGATGCGGCGCGACAGGTGCCGCATCACCTCGCGCGGCGAGTAGCCGAGCGAGGTAGCTTCCGTCAGAAATCGGTCGGCGAGCACGGCCAGGCGCCGCTCGCGGTGCTCGCTGTGCGTCTCCCTCGCCGCCATCCCCTCGGCGATGAACGTTCCGACGCCGCGCTTGGTGGCCAGCACTCCTTCCCGCTCCAAGGCGAGGTAGACGCGGGCCACGGTATTGGCGTTGATGCGCAGGTCGACCGCCAGCTGGCGCACGGTGGGGAGCTGCTCGCCGGGGCGGAGCTTCCCGGTGGCGATGGCCACGCGGATGGCGCGCTCCAGCTGCGCGTACAGGGGCGTCGGATCCCGAGGGTCGAGAGCGATGGGCACGTAATCCTCTTGTACTACAACATTGGTACAAGAAGGCGATTTGTCAAGGGGCGCTCGCCGTCTTCCGCGGCTTCAGCGACGCGAAGAAGAGCCAGATCACCCCGATGGTGATGGCCATGTCGGCCACGTTGAACACCCCCGTGTGCAGCGGGCCGGCCTCGAGATAGAGGAAATCGGTCACCCGCCCGCCGCGCGCGATGCGGTCGATGAGGTTCCCGATCCCGCCGGCCACCACGAGGGCCACCGCGTACGCCTCGCTCCGCCGCACGCGCCCGGTGGCCAGCGCGTAGGCGGCGCCGGCCAGTGTTACGGCCACGAAGACGCCGAAGACAATGGTGCGCACGATGGGCGGCGCGTCCGCGCCGAGGCTGAGGAACGCGCCGGCGTTCTCCGTGCGGAAGAGCGTCAGCAGCCCGCCGAAGAGCTCCACCGGCACCGCCAGCCGCTCCCGGACGAGGTGCTTGGTGAGCTGGTCGACGAGGATGATGGCCAGGACCAGGGTGATGAGAGGGGTGCGTTTCATGGTTAGCGGTTAGCGGTTATCGGTTAGCGGTTAGCGGTTGTTCGTGGTCGCTCCGCCAAGGCATGATCATGCCGGAGCGGAGCGACCGATAACCGACAACCGATAACCGATAACCTCCTCACATCACCAACTCCGGCCCCCGCTCCCGCTCCGCCACCCAGGTGCGGATGGTCGTCACCCCCTGGAAGCCGCGAGGGAGCTTGAGGCCGCGCTGGGCGCGCTTGCCGACGTAGGTCCGCAGGTCGTCGCCCTTGAGGTTCGTATAGCGCTTGCCGGCGGTCACGACCAGCGTGCCGTCTTCCGGCACCACGGCCGTGGCCACGACCTTCTCCGGCGCGATCGGCGTGCGGTGGATCTTGATCGTCTGCACCCCCTTGCCGCGGGCCAGCTGCGGCAGCTCGGCGGCCGGGAAGAGGAGCAGCTTCCCTTCCGTCGTCGCCGCGGCGATGAAGTCGCTCTCGTAGCTCGTCACGCGCTGCGGCCGCAGGACCACCGCCCCCCCGCCGACGTTCACGATCGCCTTCCCCGCCTTGCGGTCGGTGATCAGCTCCTCCAGCCGGACGATGAAGCCGTAGCCGTCGTCGGTGCTGAGCAGCCAGAGGTCGTCCGGGTCGCCCATCATCACGCCGACGAACGAGGCGCCGGCGGCCGGCTGCAGCGACGACGTCAGCGGCTCGCCGTGCCCCTTCGCCGACGGCAGCTCGTGCGCGGCAAGCGCGTACGAGCGGCCGGTGGAGTCGAGGAAGACCGCCAGCTGGTTGCTCCGTCCCTTGGCCGCGTGGAGGAACGAGTCGCCCGACTTGTACTGCAGCGCGGTGGGGTCGAGGTCGTGTCCCTTGCCGGCCCGGATCCAGCCGCGCTCGGAGAGGATCACGGTCACGGCCTCGGAGGGGATGAGCGCGGTCGGATCGAGCGCTTTGGCCGCCTCGCGCTCCACGATCGGGGAGCGGCGGCGGTCGCCGAATGTCTCGGCGTCGCGCAGCAGCTCGTCGCGCACTTCCTTGCGCAGCAGCTTCTTCGACCCCAGGACCTTCTCCAGCGCCGTCCGCTCCTCGGTCAGCTTCGCCTGCTCCCCGCGGATCTGCACCTCCTCCAGCTTGTTGAGGAAGCGCAGCTTCAGCTCCAGGATCGCCTCCGCCTGCAGGTCGGTCAGCTTGAAGCGCTTCATCAGCACCGGCTTCGGCTCGTCCTCCCGGCGGATGATGCGGATCACCTCGTCGACGTTGAGGAAGGCGACCAGGTAGCCGTCGAGGATGTGGATGCGCGCGTTGACCTGATCGTAGCGATGCTGCAGGCGGCGGCGCACCGTCTCGATGCGGAAATCCAGCCACTCGCCGAGGAGCTCCTTCAGCGTGAAGAGGCGCGGCCGGCCGTCGAGGCCGATCACGTTCATGTTCACGCGGTAGGTGCGCTCCAGGTCCGTGGTGGCGAAGAGGTGGTTCATCATCTCTTCCAGGTCGACCCGGTTCGAGCGCGGCACGATCACCAGCCGCACGGGCGACTCGTGGTCCCCCTCGTCGCGCACGAACTCCACCATCGGCAGCTTCTTCGCCTCCATCTGCGCGGCGATCTGCTGCTGCACCTTGGCCGGCGAGACCTGGTACGGCATGGCCGTGACCACCACCTCGCCGTCCTCGATCTCCCACTTTGCCCGCTGGCGGATGGTGCCGGCGCCCGTCTTGTAGATCTCCCGGATCTCCGCCGCCGGCGTGATGATCTCCCCCTCGGTGGGGAAGTCGGGCCCCTTGATGTGCTTCGTCAGCTGGGCGATGGTGGCCTCGGGGTTGTCCAGCAGCTCCACGCAGGCGTTGACCACCTCCCGGACGTTGTGCGGCAGGATGTCGGTGGCCATGCCGACCGCGATGCCCGAGCCGCCGTTGAGCAGCACGTGCGGCAGGCGCGAGGGGAGGAGCTTCGGCTCGCTCATCGTGCCGTCGAAGTTCGGACCCCAGTCGACCGTCCCCTGCTCCAGCTCGGAGAGGAGGGTCTGGGCGAAGCGGGTGAGCTTGGCCTCGGTGTAGCGCATGGCGGCGAATTGCTTCGGATCGTCGGGCGAGCCCCAGTTCCCCTGCCCGTCGATGAGCGGGTAGCGCATGGAAAAGGGCTGGGCCATGAGGACCATGGCGTCGTAGCATGCCTGGTCGCCATGCGGGTGGTACTTGCCGATCACGTCGCCCACCGTGCGGGCCGACTTCTTCGGCTTCGAGGCGGCGGAGAGGCCGAGCTCGGACATGGCGTAGACGATCCGCCGCTGTACCGGCTTGAGGCCGTCCGCGACGTGCGGCAGGGCGCGGTCGAGAATGACGTACATCGAGTAGTCGAGGTACGCCTTGCGGGCGAACTCGCCGACCGGCTGGTGCTCGACGTCGGCGAAGGTGGGCGGCGGGGGCTGGAAAGCTTGCTGACCGTTGCGGGACTTTTTGGCCATGAGTCGCGCGAAGGGTAAACCATCGGCGAGAATTCACGAAGAACAACCAGATCATGGCCCAGATCCCGATCGAAGAGCTCGCCCGGATGTCGGAAAGGGAGGCCGTGCGCCGCCATTTCGACGAGCGGAACGTGCGGTGGATCGCCGCCCCGCTGTTCCTCTCCGCGGTGATCACAGTGATCCTGACGATCGCCATGCTGGCCACGCAGAAGGTCACGGAAATGCGCGTGCTGCTGATCGTCAGCAACATGGCGCTCGTCTTTGCCACGGCCGCGGCCGTGCAGCCGCGCAAGCGGGCCAAGGGGGAGGCGACGCGGCGGGTCAACATCCGGGCCTGGACGCTGGGCTACCTCGCCGCGCAGTACACGATCATCCTCGTCACCAACGCGCACTACGAGGGGCTGCCCGGCTTCGCCATCACCTACATCTGCCTCCTCCTCCCGTTCCGCTTCACGCCCGCCGAGCACCTCGGCCTGCACGCCTACTTCGTGGCCGGCACATGGATCTCGGCCATGCTCCTCGGCCTGCCCAAGAGGGTGAGCATGCACGCGCTGATGGGGGGCGTCGGCGCGGTCAACGTGTTCGTGCTCGCGGTCGCGCTCATCATGTCGCTGGCCCGGAAGCGCTCGTTCCTCGGCACCTTCCGGGAGGACCAGATCCGGGCGCGGGAGGAGGTGCGCATGCGCGGCGAACTGCAGCTCGCGCGGGAGCTGCAGCTGTCGATGCTCCCGCTGGAGGCGCCGCGCCTGCCGTGGATCGACCTGGCCGGCGTCTCGCTGCCGGCGACGGAGGTGGGGGGCGACTACTTCGACTACTTCGTCCTCGGCGACGACGCGGTGGCCATCGTCTCCAGCGACGTGGCCGGACATGGGATGGCCAGCGGCCTCGTGCTGGCCGCCGTGCGCGCCGGGGTGACGCTGCTGCGCGACTCGCTGCGCGACACGGCCGCCGTCCTGCAGCGCCTCGACCAGCTGATCGTGCAGACCAGCCGCCGCCGCACGCTCGTCTCGACCGCCATCGTCCTCATCGACCGCGCCGCCGGACGGGCCACCATCACCAGCGCCGGCCACCCGCCCGTCCTCGTCCGCCGCGCCGACGGCATCGAGATGATCGAGCTCTCGTCCCCGCCCCTCGGCGTCCGCCTCCCCCACGCCCCCGCCTACCGCCACCTCGACTTCGCCCCCGGCGACGTCTTCGTGATCTACAGCGACGGCGCCTACGAAACCCGCAACCCGGCCGGGGAGAGCTACGGCTTCGACCGCCTGCAGCAGATCGTGAGCGACGGCACCGGCACCGCCACCGCCGCCGAGATCCGCGACGCCATCGTGCGCGACCTCACCGCCTTCCGCGGCGGAGCGGAGCAGGCGGATGATGTGACCGTGGTGGTGGCGAGGGTGTAGGCGCGCCGGCGTCCCGCCGGCCGGACACACCGGCGTCTCGCCGGTGCCGCCGGGACGACGGCGTGACCGGCCGGCCGGAGGCCGGCGCGCCACCTACTCCAAAATCTCCGCCTGATTCCCCTCTTCCGTCAGCCACGAGGCCGGCTCTCAGCGTCCGCTGACGTGCCTCGTCCAGCGCCTTGCCATCCGCCGGAGCGCAAGTCTCGCTTCTCGCAAGCTGCGACTGCGTTTGGCTGCGCGCGCGAGGCTCCAGCGGTCGCCGCCAAACTCGATGATCTTCGCCTCATACAGCGGCCCTACCACGGAGTGAAACCCCGGCGGCGGAAGCATCGCCTTTCGAAGCTGGGCACTCCTTGACGACCTGACAAGCCGAATGATCGTAGCAGTCGGATCATCCTCACCGTCTGGATCGTCCGGAAGCAGATCTTCCGGAACGTCAAAGAACTTTGCGAACGCTACTGCGTCGGCGAGCAGCCACGCCTCCATTTCCCGGACGGCCAACCGAAAGCACATCCAGGTAGTGGCCCGAAATCGTTGTCCCTCCAAGAACGCTGGCGGGCAATCGGCATCGTGGTTCAGATCGCGAATCACGAGCCATGGCGATCCTTTGGCCGCATTGTTGAAACCGATCAGATCCCTGTCGATGCGCGACTTTCCGTTACAGTCGATCTCCAGCGCGATGTCCAAGCCCGAATCGGCCACCAGCTTGCGCGCAACCGGGAGATCCGTGTCGCCTTCGACCGCGACAATGATCACCGCGGCTCCACTGGAAGAGCCAGCCTTTCGATATTGTCCGGCTTTGTGATGGCCGATACGATTTGGCCCAGGGGGATGCGCGCCTCGGATGCGTGAAGCAACGCTTGCGATTCGCTGCCGATCGTCACCTTAGTCTCGTGCGTCGACGGCTCGAGGAGAATGATCTCCTCCGGCGCGATTCCGCGATCGGAGAGAATCTCGTCGGCGTGAGTGCTGACGATCACCTGCCGCCCCGTTCGCTGAGCGGCCTGCGCGAAAAGGCGCGGCAATTGTCGAATCACATCCCGGTGCAGCGACAGCTCCGGCTCCTCCAGAAGCAACGGATTGGTCCCCTCATCGATCGCCCAAAGCAACCCGATGAGGCGCAGCGTTCCGTCCGAAAACTCCTGCTCGTTCTGCCAGCCGCCTTGACGACGCCAATGCTCGTACTTCGCTTCCAAATGCGGTCGACCCAATTCATCCCTGGCAACATTGAGCTCTGAAAACCGCGGCACGGCGATTCGCAACAGCTTTTCGATTCTCCGAAGCGCGCGGTCTTGTTTCTGATCCGACAGACGGGCGAGTTGATCGATGAAGTCGGATCCAGGCGCGTCATGCCTGGAGAATTCTTCCGCACGCGCAGGCATCCGTGCGACCTGCGGAACCACGTGAATGTGCTCCACGCTCGCCAAGGCATCGGCAAGCGGGCGAAATTCCAGACTCTGGCTGATCTGCTCCAGATGAGTTTCCGTGAGGAGACGGTCGTCCGTTTCATGGGCTTCAGGACGGGAGAGAATCTCGTCCGATCCGTGACGCACCACTTCACGCTCGATGCGCAGCGGCTTTTTCTTGGTCTCGCTACCCGACAGCTCGAGCAGGTACGTCCATGGAGCATCGTCTTCGTCCATGACGACCTCTACCCCGATCGATAACCTGCTGTCGGTACCCGCGTGCAAGCTTCGAAGGTGCTTCAGCCCCCTGCGCTCCTTCACCGCGTTCACCAGGCTTCCGCCCGGCGCAGCAATGTCGCGTAAGAACCGGAACGCATCAAGCAGATTCGTCTTTCCGGAGGCATTCGGACCGACAACAAAAGCACGGGAGCCGAGAGGGATGTCGACTCGCTTGAAGTTTCTCCAGTTCTGAAGGACTAAGCGCCTGAATTGCGTGGCCATGACTTGTCGCGGCAGCTGAGGTTTGATCGTAGCACGCCGGGTCAGTCCAAAATCTCCGCCTTATTCCCCTCTTCCGTCAGCCACACCTTCCGGTCCCCCGCCCGGTTCTTGGCCAGGAGCATGTCGATCGTGGCGACGGCCCCCTCGGCGTCCTCCAGCGTCAGCTGGACCAGGCGGCGGGTGTCGGGGGACATGGTGGTCTCGCGCAGCTGGATGGGGTTCATCTCGCCGAGGCCTTTGAAGCGCTGGATGTTCACCTTTCCTTTGATCCCTTCTGCCTCGATGCGGGCCAGGAAGCCGTCGCGCTCGTGGTCGTCGAGGGCGTAGTAGACGTTCTTCCCGACGTCGATGCGGTACAGCGGCGGCATGGCCACGTGCACGCGGCCGTCCTCGACCAGTTTGCGGAAGTGGCGGACGAACAGGGCGCAGAGGAGGGTGGCGATGTGCGCGCCGTCGGAGTCGGCGTCGGCCAGGATGCACACCTTGCCGTAGCGCAGCCCCTCCACGTTGTTTGACCCGGGATCGACTCCTAACGCCACGGCGATGTCGTGCACCTCGGCGGACGACAGCACTTCCGAGGAATCGACCTCCCACGTGTTCAGGATCTTGCCGCGCAGCGGCATGATGGCCTGGAAGTCGCGCTCGCGGGCCTGCTTGGCCGAGCCGCCGGCCGAGTCGCCCTCGACGAGGAACAGCTCCGTGCGGCCCAGGTCCTGCGACGTGCAGTCGGCCAGCTTGCCGGGGAGCGCCGGCCCGGCGGTCAACTTCTTCCGCTCGACCTTCTTCCCTTGCTTGAGGCGCATCAGCGCCGCGTCGATGGCGATCTTGGCGATCGCCTCCCCCACCGCCGTGTTGTTGTTCAGCCAGATGGAGAACGAGTCCTGCGTCACGCCGGAGACGAACGCCGACGCCTCGCGCGAGGAGAGGCGGTCCTTCGTCTGCCCCGTGAACTGCGGCTCTTTCAGACGCACCGACAGCACGTAGCTGCAGCGCGACCAGACGTCCTCCGGCGTGAGCTTCACGTTGCGCGGCAGGAGGTTGCGGTACTCGCAGAACTCGCGGATGGCCTCCGTGAGCCCGGTGCGGAAGCCGTTGACGTGCGTGCCGCCCTGCACGGTGGGGATGAGGTTCACGTACGACTCGGTGACCAGCTCGCCGTCGTCATCCTCCGGCAGCCAGACCACCGCCCAGTCGACCTCTTCATCCTTCCCGGCGTTGTGCCCCGTGTACGGCTGCTCCGGGACCGTCGCCGCCCCGGCCAGCTCGGACATGAGGTATGCCGGGAGGCCGTTCTCGTAGAACCACTCCTCGTTCTCGGCCGGATCGCTCTCGTTGACGAAGCGCATGCGCAGGCCGGCCGCCAGCACCGCCTTGGCCCGCATGACGTGCTTGATGCGCGGGACGTTGAACTTCGGCGAGTCGAAGAACTTCTCGTCCGGCCAGAAGCGGACGGTGGTGCCGGTGTTGCGCTTGCCGACCTGGCCGACGATCTTGAGCTCCGACTTCTTCTTCCCGTCGGCAAACCACATGGCGTACTCGTTGCCGTCGCGGCGGACGCGCACCTCGAGCCGCTTGGAGAGCGCGTTGACGACCGAGACGCCGACGCCGTGCAGGCCGCCGGAGAAGCGGTAGTTCTTGTCCGAGAACTTCGCCCCGGCGTGGAGGCGGGTGAGGATCACTTCCACGCCGCTGACGCCTTCCTTCGCGTGGCGGTCGACCGGCATGCCGCGGCCGTTGTCGGTGACGGAGAGCGAGCCGTCCTCGTGCAGGGTGACGGAGATCTCGTCGCAGTAGCCGGCGATGGCCTCGTCGGCGGAGTTGTCGATCACCTCCTGGGCCAGATGGTTCGGCCGCTCGGTGACGGTGTACATGCCGGGGCGCTTGCGCACCGGCTCGAGTCCGGTCAGGACTTCGATGGCAGAGGAGTCGTATGTTGTGGTCATGTGCTTGCCCCTCCGCATCCGCGCACCGCACAGCCGTTCCGCGGAGGTATGGTGATGATAAATGAAAAAACGACTCGCGCCCGCTCTCGCCGCCGTTATGCTTCCGCTCGCACTGATGGCTGATCCGGCCGCCAACGGTTTCGCCCTCAACCTCTACCGCCGCGCGGCGGCGGCGGAGGGGAACGCCGTCGTCTCGCCGCTCAGCGTGGCCACCGCGATGCGCATGATCGAGCTGGGCGCGCGCGGCAAGACGGCCGAGGAGATCGCCCGCACCCTCGGCGGCCGCGGCGCGGCTGCACTTCCCAAGAGCGTGGAGAGCGCGAACGCGGCGTGGGTGGCCAAGGGGAGGCCGCCGCGGCAGGAGTATGTCGTCGCGGTGAAGCGCGACTTCGGCGCGATCGTCGAGTCGCTCGACTTCGTCCCGGAGGGGCCGGCCCGCGCCCGCATCAACGGCTGGGTCTCCAATGCGACGCACAAGATGATCCCGGAGATCATCCCGCCCGGCACGTTCGGCAGCCTGACCCGCCTCGTGCTCACCAACGCGGTCTACCTCAAGGCCGATTGGGGGCATCCGTTCGAGGCCGCGTCAACGCGCGACGCGCCGTTCCACCTCCGCGGCGGCCGCGACGTGCAGGTGAAGATGATGTCGCACGAGACGCGCGTGGCTTTCGCCCAGGCCGGCGACGTGAAGCTGGTCGAGCTTCCCTATCAGGACCAGGACCTGTCGATGCTCGTCATCCTCCCCGACTCGCGCGACGGGCTGCCGGAGGTCGAGGCGAAGCTGACGCCGGAGGCGCTCGCCTCCTGGACGGCGGCGTTGAAGGCGCAGACGGTCCTGCTGTCCATGCCGCGCTATCGCATCGCGATGTTCCGCGACCTCGGCGACGATCTGCAGCGCCTCGGCATCCAGCTGGCGTTCCGCCCGGAGGGCGACCTCTCCGGCATCAGCACGGACGAGCGGCTCTTCGTGAGCAACATCCTGCACCGCGCGCGCGTGGACGTGGACGAGAAAGGCACCGAGGCCGCGGCGGCGACCGCCGCCGTCCTGCGGGCCACTGGGATGGCCCTTCCCCGCCCGCAGCCGCCGGTCTTCCGCGCCGACCACCCGTTCCTGTTCGCCATTCGCGCGAAGGGAGGGGAGATCCTGTTCATCGGGAGGGTGGAGGACCCGACGCGGGAGTAGCACCCCTCATCCGGCGCTTCGCGCCACCTTCTCCCCGCTCACGCGGGGCGAAGGGCTTGCGCCAAGTGGCCCTCGCCCCGCGTCAGCGGGGAGAGGGTGGCCGAAGGCCGGGTGAGGGGCTCACCGCGCTCTTCGCCGCGGAGCGGCAAACAGCGTCACCACCCGCCCGCCCGCGTGCTCGGGCTGGGTGTCGTTGATGAACGACGGGCTCGATCGGATGCGCCGCTCGAGCTCGGCCGGCGAGAGGTCGGGCTCGACCATCAGCATCTGCGCGGCCACTCCCGACACCACCGGCGTCGACCACGACGTGCCGGAGGGATCGATCTTGCGGTAGTAGTCCGGCCCCGAGTTGCTGGCCACCAGGACGTTCTCCGCCGGGGCCAGGATCTCCGAGCCCTTGCAGGAGCCCGACCAGAACTCGTTGCGGATGGTCATTCCCCCGACGGCGATCACGCCGTCGATCGACGGCCCGAGGCTCGCCGGGTAGATCTGCATGTCGCCGTTCGGGTTGCATTGCCCCTGGTCGCCGCCCGGCTTGGTCGGATCGGCGCGGTTGCCGGCGGCGCAGACGAAGAGGAACCGCTTCCCGTTCGAGTCCGGCCGCCCTTCGGCGTCGACGCCGCCCACCATGTCGCGGATCTTCTGGTCCAGCTGCGCGCGCAGCGGCGCCTCCAAGGCGGTGAAGCCGACGCCGCCGCTGATGTTGACAATCGCCGTGCGGAACTGCGGCGTCCTCGGGTCCCAGGCATGCTGGATGATCAGGTTCAGACCGACCAGCCAGGTGTTCGGCCCGCCCTGCGACAGCACGCTGACGATCTTCGCGTCGGGGGCGACCCCCACCGTACGGCCGGCGACCACCGAGGCCGCGCCCGTGCCGTGGGTCACGACAGCCAGGATGCCCGCCGACGCGGGGCTCAGGCAGGGGTGGATGGACGGATCGCCGTTGCAGTCGGGAAAACTCCCCCCGCTCGCCTTCGTGGCGTCGATCCCGTCGATGACGTTCGACCCCTCGGCGCGCTGGAACTCGTCGTGATCCTTCTCCACGCCGGTATCCATCACGTAGACGATCGCCGTGCCGGAGCGCGCGTGGCGGGTGAACTGGTTGTCCAGCGCGCCGCTCGGCGAGTCGAGGCGGTCGAGGTGCCAGAGGACGTCGCTGTTGAATCCCTCGCCGCAGCCGACGAGGCGATAGGCGCTGAAGTCGTTCGTCACCTTCACGTCCGCCACCTGGCAACGCGTGGAGACCGTGGTGGTCTGGGCGGCGGCGGTGACGGCGAAGAGGAGCGCGGCCAGCGCGGGAAGGGGCCTCATGGAGCCAGTCTAACCTGCGCCGTGGCGCTGCGCAGCGCCGGCTCGACCTGCGTATACGCCACCTTGCCGTCCGCATAGCGGGCGTCGGGATTGGCGATGCGGGAGGGCGTGGCGGTGATCCACGCCTCGAGCTGCTGCGGCGTGAGGTCCGGCCGTGCGGCGATGATGCGCGCCGCGATCCCGGAGATGATCGGCGCCGCGAACGAGGTCCCGGAGCGGAGGTTCGGCTTGCGGCCGCGATACTCGTCCGGCGCGGTGATGGTCGCGCTGAACACCGACTGCGCCGGCCCCAGGACTTCCACCCCGCCCCGGCAGGAGCCGTTCCAGAAGCTGTTGTCGCGCGTCATCCCGCCGACCGTGATGATGCCGTCGATCTCCCGCCCCAGGATGGCCGGGAAGCGGTCCACCACGCCCGAGCGGCCGCAGCCGCCGTCGACGTTGTTGCCGGCCACGACGAAGAGGAAGCGCTTGCCGAGCGGATTGCGATGGCCCTGCGCGTCGACGCCGGCGATCATGTCGAGCATCTTCCGCTCCACCGCTCCGAACGACACGGCGGGCGTCGGATCGGCGCTGACCGACGTCAGCCGCTCGAGCACCCAGCCGCTGATGTTGACCACCGCTGTGCGGAAGTCGGGCGTGCCGGGCGCCCAGGCGTGATGGATGATGGCCTCGAGGCCGTCCATATAGGTGCGCGTGGTGGCCAGGCCGCGCTCGTTCATCACCCGCACGCTGACCAGCAGCGCATCGGGGGCCACGCCGACGTTGCGCCCGCCGACCAGCGAGGCGACGCTCGTCCCATGCGAGGCGGCGACGAGCTCGTCGTAATCGGAGTAGCACGGCGCGAGCGCCTTGTTCGCGCTGGTGCAGGCGGAGTTGCCGAGGGTCAGGGACGTGGTGGCGTCGAAGCCGGCGATCACCCGTGTGGCGCCGTTCGCGCCGACGAACTCGTCGTGCGCGGCCAGGACGCCGGTGTCCATGATGTACACCACGCTCCCCGCGCCGCGGTTGCGGCGGTCGAAACGGCCGTCGAGGTTGCCGGCGATCTGATCGATCCGGTCGAGGTGCCAGAGGAGGTCGTCGCCGTCCTCGTCGGTACAGCCGCCGAGGCGCGCCGCGGTGTGCGTGGCGTCGAGGCGGACTTCCGTTTCCTGGCAGTGGGTGGGGATGACGTCCGGCGGCTCAGCAGCCGCGGCCGCTCCGGCGAGCAGGCTCGGCAACACGAATGCAAACGCGAGTCGGGCGATTGACCGTGCCAATGGGGCTCCTGGTTGTGGCCGTCTGGACGACGCAGCTAGAGTGAACCAAACACGGCCGGAAGGCAAGGGAAACTGATCCGTGAAGTGGACCGCGCTCGCGATCGCCGTCTTCGCCGCCTCGCTGGCCCTCCGGGCCGGCGGCCCGCGGGAGATCCCGCCGTTCGATGACCTCTACCATCTCCTGCGCATGGAGGCCTTTCCGCGCGTCCCGGCGTTCGATCCCGACCGCGGCGAGCGGGGGGCGTTCTGCCCCTGGCCGCCGCTGTACGACTTCGTGGGGGGCGGACTGCTGCGGATCGTGGGGCGGCGGATCGTCTGGATGGCGCCGGTCGGCTTCTCGCTCTTCGCCGCGCTGTTCGCGGTGGTGGTCGGGCGGCGGCTGGGGATGCTCTCCGGCGCGACGGCCGGCTTCGGCCTGGCGATGGCGCCGTTCCTGATCGACGTCTCGAGCGCGGGCGCGCTCGACCATCACTGGACCGAGCCGATGCTGATCCTGGCCATCGTCGCCGCGACGCTGCGCCGCAACGGCATCGCCCTCGGCGTGGCGATCACAGCGGCGATGCTGGTGCAGACCGCGCTCCTGCCCGCGGTGGCGCTGGCGTTCGTCGCGATGTTTTTCAACGCCGCCACCGAGCCGGTGGCGGACCAGCCGGCGGGCCGCCGGCGCGCCCAGGGAGCGATCGCCTTCGGCATCGCGGCGGCGGCCGTGGCGGCGTATCGCCTGCTGCAGCCGGCGGGGTATCCGGACACCGCGTGGTTCCTCGGATGGCCGCACGTCTGGCTGTTCGCGGGGGCGGCGACGGCGTGCTACCTCGCGCAATACCGATCAAGAGCGATTGCCCTCCTCGCCGGCATCGCCGTCGCCTCCCCCGCCCTCCCCGCCGTCCTGGCCGGCCTGCACTTCTTCGGCGGCGACCCGTGGCTGCAATCGATCGCCGAGTTTCAGCCGATGTTCCGCGATGCGGGGAGCGTCGGTACCGACCTGGCGAACCTCACGGGCGGCGCGCTGGTGGCGTTCTTCCTCGTGAAGCGGCAGCCGGTCGTGGCCGGTTTCGCCATCATCTATCTCCTCCTGGCCGTCAGCAGCCATCGCTTCCTCGCGCCGGGGATCCCACTCTTCGTGTTGTGCGGAGCGATCGCCGCCGACCGGCGCTCCGCCGCCCTCACTCTCCTCCCTCCCCTCTTCTATCTTGCCGCCACGTTCGGCGCGCCGACGCGGCCGAGCCCGGTGGCCGCCGTGGCGCGCATCCCGCCCCTTCCCCGCGGACGCGTCCTCGCGCCGTGGTCGTACGGGCATGCCATCCACGTCCTCCGCCGGATGCCGGTGCTGATCGACAACTTCGGGTCGATGCCGGATGAGATCGCATTCGCGAACGCCGGCGACGCGCTCCAGCAGACGCATCCCGACGCGCTCCGCGCCTGGTGCCGGGCCCGCGGCGTGCGCTACCTCTTCCTCCCCGACCCGGCGACGCGCCTTCGCACGCCTCTGGCACGGCGCACGGTGTGGTGGCGCCTCTGGCACGGCGCGACCTTGGACGGCTTCCGCCGCGTGGTGGCGGGAGATATCCAGGTGTGGCAGATCGAATGAACGCACTGCAGCGCTGGTTCGGCCCCGACGTTTCCGGCGAGCCGCTGCTCGTGGCGCGTTGGGTATGGCTCCGCGCTCTCGGCGCGATCCACTTCTCGGCCTTCTACTCGCTCGCCTTCCAGATCCATGGCCTCATCGGGCCGAACGGCATCCTCCCCGCCGCCGAGTACCTCCCGGCCGTGCGACGGGCCCTCGGCGCGAAGGGCTACTGGCTCGCGCCGTCGCTGCTGTGGCTCGGGGCGAGCAACCGCGCGCTGACGATCCTGGTGGTGGCCGGATTCGCGGCCTCCATCGCCCTGATGCTCAACCTCTGGCCGCGCCTGGCGATCGCCGTGGCCGGGCTGGCCTTCCTCTCCTTCGTCGCCGCGGCGCAGGACTTCTCGTCGTACCAGTCGGACGGCATGCTGCTGGAGGCCTCGTTCCTCTCGCTCTTCTTCGCGCCTCCGGGGCTGCGTCCCGGCCTGGCCGCCGCCCATCCGGCCTCGCGGGCCAGCGCCTGGCTGCTGCGCTGGGAGTGGTTCCGCATCTACTTCGAGTCGGGGCTGGTGAAGATCCTGAGCGGCGAGCCGCAGTGGCGGAACCTGACGGCAATGGACAAGTACTACGAGAACGGCCCGCTGCCGACGTGGATCGGCTGGTACGTCCAGCAGCTGCCGCATCCCTTCCACGCCGCGACGGCCGCCTACACCCTGCTGGTCGAGCTCTTTCTCTGCTGGCTCCTCTTCTTCGGCCGCCGCTCCCGCCTCGGACTCTTCGCCGCCACGGTCCCGCTGCAGATCGGGATCATTGTGACGGCGAACTATGCGTTCTTGAATTACCTGGTGCTGTGTTTGGGGGTGTTGCTCGTGGACGATGGGTGGTTATCGGTTATCGGTTACCGGTTATCGGGTGGGCGGGGGGGACCGATAACCGACAACCGACAACCCTTCGTACCAGCCATCGTTCTGTCAACCCACGCCCTCACCACCACCCTCATGTTCTTCTTCCCCACCTTCCCCACCGCCATCCTCCTCGAGCCGACGCGGATCGTGAACAACTTCGGGTTGTTCGCCGTCATGACGCGGGCGCGGTACGAGATCGAGTTTCAGGGGACGGCGGACGGGAAGACGTGGATCGCCTATCCGTTCCGCTACAAGCCGCAGGACCCGAGGAAGCCGCCGGGGATCTTCGCGCCGTACCAGCCGCGCTTCGACTGGAATCTCTGGTTCGCCTCCCTCGGCGTGGTGGAGGACAACCAGTGGGTGCTGAACGTCGAGGCGCGGCTGATGCAGAACGAGCCGAGCGTGCTGCGCCTCTTCGCCGGCAACCCATTCGCCGCCCGCCCGCCCGTGGCGGTGCGGGCGGTGGAGTGGCAGTACTGGTTCACCACCCCCGAGGAGCGCGCGCGCAGCGGCGCCTGGTGGCGGCGCCAACTGCGCGGGGGCTACGCGGGGCCGACTTGAGAGTCGGCCCTACGTTTCGTTCACCTCAGAACTCGCGCAGCATGTGCGCGACGTCTTCGCCGATCGTGTTCAGGTTGCGGCGCATCAGCTCCTGGTAGTCGCCGCCGTAGGCGCCGACGCCCGAGCGGCGCTGCTGGGTGAAGCGGAGCAGCACCTCGCCCGTATGCGCGTCGACGATCTCCCCCTCGATCTCCGTCCGCGCCGCGCCGGCGCCGAAGCCGACCCAGTAGCGCGCCGCGCGCGAGCCGGGGTCCATCACCGTCACCTTGGCCCGGATGATCAGCGTCCCGGCCTTCTTCGTATCCGCGTTGTCTTCCGCCAGGTAGACCTTCTGGTCGAGCAGCCCGTTCAGGCCGCCGGCGAGGTACTCGGGCGACTCGGCCAGCGCGCGCCGGGCGCTGTCGTACGAGTTGTCGTCCTTGTCCGGCAGCTTGACCCCTTCGCTCGTGAACGGCTCGATCACGATCGTCCTGTAGTCGGCCAGCTTGAACGTCTTCACGATCTCCAGCTGGTCGATGTCCGGACCCCACTCCTTGTACTTGCCCGGCGCGGTCGACGCCGCTTCCTTCTTGCCGCGCGCCTGCATCGGCATCGCAATCGCCACGGCCAACAACAGCAGTAAGAATAACTTCCGCATGGCAACCTCCTCTGTTTTGGTTCGCCGCCAATTTAGGTCCCGGCGGCGCGCGGCAACGTGATCTGGAACACGGCCCCGCGGGCACCGTTGGACGCTTCGATGGCCCCACCATATCCTTCCACGATCGCTTTGACGATAGCCAGCCCGAGGCCGGTATGGCGGCCGTCCCGAGGGGGAGCCGCCGGACGGTAGGTAAAAAATCGGTCAAAAATCTTCTGGATGTGCTTTTCCGGGATGCCCGGCCCCTCGTCGGCCACGCGCACCAGCACGTCGCCGTTCGCGCCGCGGACGTCGACCCGCACCGTCCCCCCGGCCGGCGAGAAGGTGACGGCGTTGTCGAGTACGTTCTCGAAGACCTGCGTCAGCCGGTCCTCCGAGCCGTCGACCACCAGCCCGTCGCCGGCGCTGACCTCGAAGCGCACCCGGCTCCCCTCCCGCAGCCGGAAGCCCTCCACGATCTTCTCCAGCAGCGCGCCGACCAGGACCGGCTGCCGCTCTTCGTTTCCCATCTGCGCATCGATGCGGGAGATCTCCCGCACGCCGGCCAGGAGCTTCTCCATCCGCGCCACCTCCTGCTCGACCATGCGCGCGAAGCGGCGCCGGTCGGCCGGATCGTTGACCTCGGCCAGCATCTCGTTGGCCATGCGGATGGAGGCCAGGGGGTTCTTGAACTCGTGCGAGACGTCGGAGGCGAAGGACTCGACGAGCTTCACGTGGCTGTCCAGCCGGCGCATGATGCGCTCCAGGGCGCGGGAGAGCTCGCCGATCTCGTCCAGGCGCCGGGAGCCCTTGAAGTGCCCGCGCAGGCGGCCGCGCCGGTCGAGCACCGAGCGGGCGTCGATGCGCAGCTGGCGCAGGGGGCGGATGATGGTGGTGGAGAAGAAGATGGCCACGATGATGGCCGCGGCGATGGAGGCGGCGAAGATGCGCACCACGCCGAGGCGGACGAGGTAGAGGTCCTGCAGGATGGTGGCCGTGCTCTGCGAGGCGACCACCGCGCCGATGACCTGCTCGTCGCTGACGATCGGCACGGCGCGGTAGAGCGTCACCGACCGCTGCCCGCCGGCGGTGATCTTCTTGTCGAACCCCTCCCGCCCTCCCAGCGCGGCGCGCACCTCGTCGCCCTGCAGGCGCGCCGTGTTCTCGTAGAAGTCGACCTCCAGCGGCTCCGGCGGCCGGACGCGGCGAACGACGGGGCCGATCAGGAACGAGGCGATGCGGTAGAGCGTGTTGCGGCGCACGGAGCCGGCGTGCTTCTTCGGCGGCAGGACCTTGGAGTCGGCCACGAGGTAGCCGTTCGGGTCGACGATGCGGAAGCGCACCTCGCCGCGCGAGCGGTGGAGGAGGTCGTCGAGCACGACGGCGTCCAGCCGCCCATCCCGCCCGATGGCCACCGCCAGGATCCGCGCCTGCTCGGTCATGGAGCGGATCTCCGCCGTCTCCAACCTCTTCTCGTACGCGCCGAGGTACATCACCCCGGCGACGGGAAGAAAGACGAGGAGGAGGTTGAAGGCCAAAAGGCGGATGGGCAAACGGCTGAGCGTGCGGCGCATAACCTTTCAGGTCTTGGGTCTTAGGGCTTGGGTCTTAGTGGGCTCGCAGGGCTTAGGGATTAGAGCGCCTGACGACTCAGCCCTGAGAGCCCACTAAGACCCAAGACCCAAGACCCAAGACCTAGCTTTCCTTCCACCGATACCCCAACCCGTAAACCGTATCCACGCGGTCGAACGCCGCGTCGACCTCTTCGAACTTCCGCCGCAGGCGCTTGATGTGCGAGTCGATGGTGCGGTCGCTGACGTAGGCGTCGTGCGGATAGCCGTCCTGGTGCAGCTGCTTGCGGGTCTTGACGTGACCGGGGTGCCGCACGAGGGCGTGGAGCATCATGAACTCGGTGACGGTGAGGTTGACCGGCGCGCCCTTCCAGCGGACGGTGTAGCGCTGCATGTCGAGCTCGAGATCGCCGGCCCGCAGCGGCGCCTCGGCAGCAGGGCGCGCGCTCTGGTCGAGCGCCGCGCGGCGGAAGAGGACCTTGATGCGCGCCAGCAACTCGCGCATCGAGAACGGTTTGCAGAGGTAGTCGTCGGCGCCGATCTCCAGGCCGAGGACGCGGTCCAGCTCGTCGTCGCGCGAGGTGAGGAAGATGATGGGGATCGACTCGCTGAGGGAGCGGATCTTCCGGCAGAGCTCCAGCCCGTCCATCTCCGGCATGAGGATGTCCAGCACCACGAGCCCCGGCAGCTTGCGCTGGAATGCCTTCCAGGCCTCCGCGCCGTGCGCGTAGAGCTCGACCGGGTAGCCATCGCGGCGCAGCGCGAAGCCGACCGTTTCCCGGATGTTCTCTTCGTCATCGACCACGGCGACGACGGCGTTGGCGGGACGCATAGGGAGATGTTACCGGTTAGCGGTTATCGGTTAGCAAGTGTTCATCGAAACGATTCGTCCGCCCCGCGCACTACTGTGATGAGGATCACAACCATGCTTCCCGAGCTCTCCTGGACGTTCGTCGTCGATGCGCAAGGCCACGCGCGGGTCGCCGCGCCGATCAGCGGTGTCGTGGGGGTGGAGACCGTCCTCCCCGGCGAGTACCTGGTGACGCTGCCGATGGGAGTGGGGCGAGAGATGGGCATCGTCGCCGCGATCGACGGCGACGCCGGCTTTCTGGCCGCGACCCCCGGCGATGATGCCGGCAACAAGCCGCGGCATATCCGCGTCCTGACCGTCCTGCCCGATCAGACCTTCGGACCGAGGGATTTCACGGTGCGGCTGTCGGCGATCAGAATCGCCGGCTGATGCCGGCCGACCAGAAGACCTTCGGCGCATCGCCGTGGGCTCCCCAGCCGACCGAGACGTCGAGCTGCGTGTCGCGGCCGAGGATCCAGGCCGCGCCGGCGTCGAGCACGAGCGACGACGGGTCGATCGCGCCGTCGACGAAGACGTTCGCTTTCTCCGACAGGTTGCGCTGGACCGTCAGCGCGGCGAGCCCCGTCGTGGTGCGGTGGCCGTCGTTCTGGGAGGAGACCCCGATGTTCGGGTTGATGGCCCACTTCTCGCCGAGGTTGATGTCGGCGGCGAGGCGGAGATCGCCGCTCGGGTTGTCATCGTGAAACGCGCCCGAGCCGGAAGCCGGGAAGAAGCGCGCGATGACTCCGAGGGAGGGGGTGTCATGGAAATGGACCTTCATGCCGATGGACGTCGGGTTGAGGCCGTCCACCGTCCGACCCCCCTCGGAGAGGCGGCCGTAG
>JADMIO011430543.1_pt1 | contig 39921 bp, 35 predicted proteins | sample 8958161 | NCBI WGS metagenome assembly JADMIO01 (sample SAMN16585339, study PRJNA669376) | soil metagenome | isolation source: Crop rotation soil | place: USA: Cullars Rotation, Alabama | collected 2011
CAGCGGAACGGGTTCCGCCGCTGGCAGCGAGGCCGGCACGACCTACACGCTTCAGGCTGGCAAGCAGTACAGCGTTGGCGAGTCGGGCGGCCCGAGCGGGTACGGCCTGACGTCGAGCACTGACTGCACGATCGCATCGGCCGTTCTCAACACGGCCTACACCTGCACGCTAACCAACGACGACATCGCACCCACCCTGCTGGTGAAGAAGCACGTCATCACCGACGACGGCGGATCCGCATTTGCCTCCTACTGGCTTCTTGCCGTCACCTCCTCAAACGGTGGGACGGGCACTGGCAGCGCCGCGGGTTCTGAGACAGGCACGACCTACACGCTCCAGGGCGGCAAGGCCTACAGCGTGGGCGAGTCGGGCGGTCCGGCGGGTTATTCCGCGACTCCGTCTGCCGATTGCTCGATCGCTTCGGCGGCACTGGGGACTTCGTATACCTGCACGATCACCAATGACGATCAGGCAGGCGTGCTGACGGTGACCAAGGTCCTGCCGAACGACAACGGCAGCACGGCCACCTGCGACCAGTTCAGTTTCACAATCAACGACGGTCCGGCGATCGCCTTCGAGACCGACTGCACCAACGACGTGACCGTCGCCGCGGGTGACTACAGCGTCGTTGAGGTCGGCACGCCGATCAGTGGATTCACGACCATCTTCGAGAACAACCAGAACGCCAACACCGACTGCGCCGACTTGACCGTTGTCAACGGTGGCGCCGCGGGCGACGTCGTTTGCACCATCACCAATGACGACCAGAAGGTCGACCAGACCATCAACTTTGGCGGGCTGGGCGACAAGACTTACGGTGACGCGCCGTTCAATGTCAGCGCCACGGCGACGTCCGGGCTTGATGTGTACTTCACGGCGGCAGGCGACTGCACCGTGAACCTCAATCAGGTAACCATCACTGCTGCCGGCTCGTGCACGATCACGGCGAAGCAGGACGGCAACTTCCAGTACAACGCGGCGCCGGATGTTCCGCAGCAGTTCGCCATCGCCAAGGTCGATCCCGACTGCAGCTCGATCACCGGCTACAGCGTCACCTACGACACCAACAGCCACCAGGCCAGCGGCACCTGCGAGGGCGTCGGCACTGACGGCACGCTCGCCGGGCTCGACCTGTCGGGCACGCTCCACACCGCCGCCGGCACGTATCTCAACGACCCGTGGTCGTTCACCGACGTGTCGGGCAACTACAACGACGACTCGGGCACGGTCAACGACGCCATCGGCAAGGCCGACGCCGACTGCTCATCGATCAGCGGCTACAGCGTCGACTACGACAGCTTCAGCCACACCGCCACGGGTGACTGCCTCGATCTCGACGGCAACGTCCTGGCCGGGCTCGACCTGTCGGGCACGACGCACACCAACGCGGGCAGCTATCTCGGCGACGCCTGGACGTTCACCGACGTGACCGGCAACTACAACGACGACTCGGGCACGGTCGATGACGCCATCGCCAAGGTCGATCCCGACTGCAGCTCGATCACCGGCTACAGCGTCACCTACGACACCAACAGCCACCAGGCCAGCGGCACCTGCGAGGGCGTCGGCACTGACGGCACGCTCGCCGGGCTCGACCTGTCGGGCACGCTCCACACCGCCGCCGGCACCTACAACAACGACCCGTGGTCGTTCACCGACGTGTCCGGCAACTACAACGACGACTCGGGCACGGTCAACGACGCCATCGGCAAGGCCGACAGCACGACGACCGTGACCTGTCCAGTAGCGACCCAGACCTATACCAGCTTCGCGATCGAGCCCTGCTCGGTCACCGTCACTGGCGCTGGCCTGAGCCTTACGCCCACACCGAGCTACCTGAACAACATCAATGTCGGCACTGCCAGCGCGAGCTACACCTATGCCGGTGACGACAACCACGACGGCAGCAACGACAGCAAGAACTTCAGCATCGGCAAGGCGACCATTTCGGTCACGGCGGCCGACAAGTTCAAGACGTACGGCGATCCGGACCCAGCCTTTACATTCGCGTACGGGACCTTCCTGGGATCGGACACGAGCGCCGGCATCGACACTCCCCCGACCTGCAGCGTTGCCAATCCGCACGTCAACGCGACGACCTACGCCATCAACTGCTCGGGCGGCGTCGACAACAACTACATGTTCAGCTACGTCAGCGGCACCTTCACTGTCTACAAGAAGACGGCGTCGGTGACCCCCAACAACAACAGCAAGCTCCAGGGCACGCTGGATCCGGTCCCGCTGACGACGGGCTCGCTTTCGGGCTTCCTCGTGAGTGACGGCGTCACTGCGAGCTACAGCCGCGCGGTGGGCGAGGCGCCAGGGCCGTACACGATCAGCGCGACACTCAGCCCTAACGGAGTGCTGGGCAACTACGACATCACGTACAACACGGCCACGTTCACGATCGTTTCCGACACCGACGTCGATGGCATTCCAACGAGCGTCGACTGCACGCCGACGATCAAGGACAACATCGTTGTCGACCCGGCTCACGTCGTGCCCGGGACGTTCACCGGTCTCGTGGTCAATACCCTTCAGGCCGCCGTCAACGCGGCCGCCGACAACTACGTCATCAGCATGTATGCGAACACGACTGAGAACGTCGAAATCGGCGGTGCGGGTGTGGGCGCAGCCAGCGCAGGTAAGGATCTGCGGATCATCGGCTGTGGTCACAAGGTGACAGCCGCCACTTCGTCGAAGCCGGTCATCAACATCCTGTCCAATGCGGGCAAGAACGATGGCAACACCGGCGCCGGCGAGGCTGACATTCACATCGAAGACCTCGACGTGAAGGGCGGTACATACGGGTACATGGTCCAGACCAGCAAGCCCGGTGCGAACAACACCAACACGCTGCTCAAGTCGATCCGCTCGACTAACAACGGTGTCGGTGTCTCAATCGTGGGCAACGGCAACGAGCTGCGCGGTGCGAACAGCATCTCGCTCAACACGTCTGGCGGCATCCAGGTCAACGGCAACGGCAACAGCATCAGGAACAACCGCGTCGAGCAGAACACCGGCATCGGTATCGCGCTCTCAGGCGGTACCGGCCTGATCAAGGAGAACAGCGTTACCGGCAACAGCGGCACGGCCATCGTGGTCGTCGGTTGCGCGACTAACTCAGTGCTGACCAACGACGTTTACAGCAACGGCGGCGGCATCACGCTCAGTGGCCCGGCGTCGTTCGTCAAGGACAACAACGTCGGCGATCTCGGCAAGGGCAATGCGGGCGACGGCATCAATGTCAGCGCCAGCTCGACCCAGGTCACCGAGAACGACGTTTACGCCAACACCGGCCGCGGCATCGTGGTCGCGGGCAACTCCAACCTGGTGAGCAAGAACGACGTCGGCGAGAAGTCAAAGGGCAATAACGGTGGCGGCATCGTCGTCAACGGCAACACCAACGACATCGGCGAGAACGACGTGTTCGCCAACGGCGGCGTCGGGATCAACGTCACCGGCAATACCAACACAGTTCATAAGAACGATGTTGGCGACAAGGACAAGGGCAACACCGGCGATGGCATCCGCCTCACCGGCGATGGCAATACCGTGGGCAAGGACCTCGATCAGAACGATGTCTTCGCCAATGGCGGTAGTGGCATCGTGGTCACAGGCAACAGCAACAACCTGTCCAAGAACGATGTCGGTGATGCGGGTAAGGGCAATGGTGGCGATGGCATTCGTGTCGTCGGCTACGGCAACACCCTGGCCGAGAACGACTCGTTCGCGAACGGCGGCGATGGCTTCGACATCAGCGGCGGTACGGCATCCAAGCCGAACGTCCTGGCGAAGAACAACGCGGGCAAGAGCGGCGCCGGCAACAAGGGCAATGGCTTCCTGATCGCAGGCGCCGGCAACCCCAAGGCCACGCCCACCGAGCTCGACCAGAACACCGCCAAGGGCAACGTGCTCAACGGGTTCTACGTGACCGGCACCGGCTTCGACCTGTCGAAGAACACGAGTGGCGGCAATGGCGGCGATGACAACGGGGACTACGAGTTCCTGTTCTCCAGCACCGGCAACTGGAACCTGGGCGGCAACAAGTACAACTCGACTTCAATCGCCGGCTCGACGCCTGCGGCCTTCGCAAGCGGCGGTCTCGGCACCCCCTAATCGCAAGCGAAGAGCGCGCAGCAGCAGCCCGCAGGCGTCGCTGCGGAGACAACACAATTGAATGTTCCGTTCCGAGGAGGAGGCTGAAGCGCCCTCGAAAGAGGGCGCTTCAGTATTCAGAGGCCGCGCGTACCTCTGAGTCGAAGCGCTCGATCAGTGGCACGAGCTTGTCAGGATCCGTTTCCGCGAAGTCGAGCGCCACGTGTGACACGCCCAGGGCCGCGAACTCGCGCAGCGTGGCGATCATCTGCTCCGGCGTGCCGCTCAACATGAAGAACGGCACTTTGTGCTCACCGAATGCGACGCGAAAGCGTGCTGAGAAAATCGGCTCAGGGCGTCCTGCTTCAGCCGCAGCTGCGCGCACTGCCGGAACGCGCGGTGCGTAGCTATCCGGGCCGGAGGAAGAAGAGTGGTAGCCGTTGCCCAGCTTGCCGGCCCGACGCAGCGCGGCATCATCGCGGCCGCCGACCCAAATGGGCAGCTCGGCGCCCTGGACGGGGAGCGGCCCAAAGCGGACCTCGTCGAAAGAGTGGAAGCGCCCGTGGAAAGGACCCTGGCCGCCGCCCCACAAGTGGCGCCAGATGTTGATGGCCTCGTTCATGTACGCCCCGCGTTGCGTAAAGCGCTCGGCCAGACCCAGATACCCAAACTCCGCCTCATCCCAGCCACCGCCGATGCCCACGATGAGCCGGCCACCGGACAGCACGTCGATCGTCGCGAGCTCCTTGGCGAGCTCGACTGCATTGCGCATCGGCACGACGATGACGCTCACGCCCACGCGCAGTGATGGCTGCCGCGCGGCGACGTGAACCACGGTCGCAAGGGCATCAAAGATGTGGGTGTAGTCCTCCTCCCGCGCGGTTGTGCCAACGAGGAAGTGGTCGGTCGAAAAGGCTGAATGCCAACCCAGGCGCGCAATCGTCGCCGAAGCCGCCTCGATCCCTTCTACAGAAGCACCCGGCCGATACGACGGCAGGATCAGCCCAAAGTCCACTACCCGAACAAGGCCTTGCGTAGCCACTTGATGGGCGGCGTGCCCTGCGAGATCACGGCTTCGAGATGAGCGCGGTAGTTGAAGCCGGGTGTTTCGCCCAGGCCACCGGCGATCCGCTGCGCCGGCACGACGTCCGCGCTGGCACCCGCCGCGACGGCCGCCCGACGACGCGCCTCCTCTTCGACTTCCCACATTTCGACTGAGCCCAGGTAGTAGGTCGACAGCTGGGTCGAGGTGAGCCGACCGCGCAGATACTTGGCCGTCGCCTCTTCGGGCTCCTGGAAGCCGCCGTCGACCATCAGGGACACGGCCTCTTCCTCGGTCATGCCCTTGGTGTGGATGGAGCCGTCGAGCAGGGCATTAATGGCCGCGCGCAGGTAGAACTTCCAGTGCGTGAGCAGCATCGCGATGTCGTCGGCCTTGTAGCCGAGGTCCATGACGACCTGCGTCACGTAAACGGCCCAGCCTTCGGCGAATACACCGCTGCCGAAGACACCACGCGTCGGACTCGGCACGCGATTGGCGTAAACGCCCTGCAGGTAGTGGCCGGGGACCCCTTCGTGAATGGCCAGCAGCGTAACCATGCGGTCGTTGTCCTCGCGCATGTACGACTCGATCATGTCCGGCCCGAGTGACTCGTCGGGCGGCGTGATGAAGAAGTAACTCGACTGACCCTTGTCGAGAAAGCCCGGCGACTGCAGGAACGCCTTGCCGAAGGCGCGCATGAAGATCGGGGTCCAGATGATCTGCATGGGTTGATCGGACAAACCGATCACGTCCTTCTCCCGACAGAACGCCTCGATGAGCTCGACCTCCTTCCTACTGAAGTCGATCAATTCGTCGGGCTTGTGGTGCACCTTGGCGATCGCGTCGAAGACGCGCCGCGCGACCGTGTCATCGTCGCTGGGCATCTCTTCGCCCGGCATCCATTCCGGCCACGCTGCGCGCGCGAGCCGGATGATCTCGGCCCGGATCGCGTGATAGTCGCGCCATGCCCGGTCGAGCAGGTCGTCGGGCTTGATGTCGCTCGCCAGCGTGTGGTGCAGTTTCGCGGCAAATAGCTCGGTGCCCAGGCGGCCTTCGCCCGAGGCGCGCGGCATGATGTCGTCACGCAACGCCGCCTCGAAGCGACCAACCGCCTCGCGCGCCGGTCCGGCGGCGGCCTGGATGGCCGCCAAGCATTCGGGCGCATCGCCCGCAGCGGCGCGCTTCTCAGCCTCAGCGACGCCGTCGTCGATCAGCTCGGTCATGCCATCCAGCTGGGCCAGCGCGATCTGTGCGTGCAGCGCGGATACCGGCCGGTCAGTGCCAACGCCCACGAGGTTCGCCGCGGCGGCGTCCAGCAAGGGCACGAGACCGCGCAGCCGGCCAGCGAACGCCATGCCGCGGTGCTGCCACGGCGCGTACTCGCGCGCCAGCAGGGCAAACAGGCCGCTTCCTACCAGGGAGACGTACGACATGGGATCCCACGCCGCTTCGCGCAGCACGTCGTCTTCGAAGTCCATGGCGTCGATGGCTTCGACGGCCATGCCGCGATCGATTTCCTCGTCGGGCGACAGGTCGCCCGGAGCGAGGCGCTCGAGGCGTGCGCGGTGATCGCGCAGCATGGCAAGGCGGGAAAGTCGGCCGTTCTCGCTCATGTCAGGCCAGCGATCGTCGAACGCGTGGAAGCCAACCTGCGTCGCCCAAACCGGCTGAGCGGCAAAGAAGTCGTCCAGGAATGCCTTCAGCGCGTGGTCGAAGACGGTCACCGGAACAGGCCGGTTGTCCGGGGCGAGCGAAACAAAGGACATGTCGGTGTCAGTCACCGTGGCATCGTAGCGAGAGCTTGCGTGGGTTGTAGCATCTTGACCATGCTTCTCGACCTGCTCATGCGCGTGATCATCAATGGCATCGCGCTGGTGCTGGCCATCAACTTCGTGCCCCACGTCAAGGCACCTACAGATCTCGTGAAGCTGCTGATCCTCGCCGTCGTCTTCGGCCTGGTAAACGCCTACCTGCGACCGATCGTGAAGACGCTCAGCATGCCGCTCAACCTGCTGACCTTCGGCCTGGTAGGACTGATGCTGAACGTCGCCCTGGTGTTCGTCGCGGCGTTCATCAGCGGTGGTCTCAACCTGGGCCTGAAGCTCGCCGGTTGGCCGCCCGGCCCCATCCAGATCGACACCATCGTCGCCGCGTTCCTGATCTCGCTGCTCGTCGGCATCGTCGCCGCGATCGTTGCGCTGATCCGCAAGCTGACGCCCGGCATCTGAACGTCACGCTCGTCTCGGCGGAGACGTTCGAATACGACTCGCGCGGCCGGCGGATAGCCCGGACTCTGGCGGCCAACGGCCATACGGTGCGCGTCGTCGCCCTCGCCGCTCCCGGCTTGCCGGCGGACGAGCAGATCGACGGCGGTGTGCGCGTCACACGGGTGGCGGTTGATCGGCGCATCACTTCGGCCCTTCGGCCCTTGCCAGCTGGGTTGAGGGCCGCTATCGCCCGACTGATCGGCCTGGATCCCAGCTCGACCATCCTGCCGGCTGTTCGCGTGCGCGGACTGGACAGACTGCGCCATCCGCTGCGGCGCTCGTTGGAGTTGGCCGCGCACGTACGTCGCGTGGGCCCGTGGGCGGCGGCGATCGTCGCTGCCGCGCCGGAGACTGACGTGTTCCAGACACAGGCCCTGCCCGCCCTGCCAGTCGTGCGCAGCGCCGCGCGGCGGCTGGGCGGCCGCTTCGTGTACGACTTCGCCGATTACCAGACTGAGGCGGCACGCATCGCGCAACTGCCGCGCCCGCTGCGTGCCATCGCGCGCCGGAGCGAGCGCAACCTGGCGGCGGCAGCGGCAGGCATGTTCGCGGTGAGCGGGCCGATGGCCGATCTGATCGCTGAGCGGTTCAAGGTCGCTCGACCGGGCGTGCTGCTGAACTGCCCGCCACTGTGGCGCGCGGATGAGACCCGGCCGCCGGCCGCGACGCGCATCCGCTCTGCCTTGGGTCTACCCGAAGGACGGCGGATCGTGCTGCACCACGGCCAATTCAAACCCGGTCGCGGCATCGAGGAGCTCTTGGCCGCGGCTGATCAGCCAGCGCTCCGCGCCGTTGATCCGGCGATCGTCCTGCTGGGCTACGGCCGTCTGCGGCCGGTGCTCGAGGCGGCCGCGCGACAGCGACCCGGACGCGTCTTCATCCTGCCCGGCGTCTCCCCCGATGAGTTGCTGGATTGGGTCGCGAGCGCCGACGTTTGCTACCTCGGGGTGCCGCCGGTCACGCTCAACCAGCGCCTCACGATCCCCAACAAGCTTTTCGAAAGCCTGATGGCCGGCGTTCCTGTCGTGGCTGCCACAGGTACCGAGCAGGCGCGCGTCGTGGAGCGTGAGTCAGTCGGTTCAACTGTGGACATCAGGTCGGCGGCGCAGCTGGCCGCGGCGCTGGTCGAATTGCTGTCGCTGACCCATGACGCGCGCGAGGCTCTGCGCCAGCGCTGCCGGACCCTGGCCCTGACGACCTACAACTGGGAGGCGCGTTCCGCTGCGCTGGTGGAGCTGTACGGAAGGCTGGCCGCGGAGGGCGCAGAAATGGCCGCCGCAACTGCGAGTCCGGCGAGCACGAAGAACGCGGCATAGCTCTGGGTCGCGGTGAAGAGCGACGCCAGCAGCGCCATCCCCAGGACGCCCACGACGGCAATGGCCAGCGCCAATCCTTGAGCAGCTGCCCACGCTGGGCGCGTGGCGACAACGATGCTGCCAACCAACAACAGGAACGCGCCCAGGCCCACCAGCCCGATCTCGATGGCGAGTGACAGGTACGAGTTATCGACGAAGTTCTTCTTGCCGATGATGTCGCTCAGAACCGACAGGTCGGTCAGCAGGCCCCAACCGAAGAATGGGTGCGCCTGGATTGCCTGGAGCGCGGGGTTGATGGCGGCCGCGCGCAGCTCGTTCGACTGTTGCACAGTGAGCGAGGCAGGGAGCAGCGCGGTCAGGCTGACGACAACGATTGCGGCCGCGACAAGGGCCGCGACGCCGATTCGACGCGAGCCGCGCGCCAGGAAGTACACGCCGGGCAGAACGAAGATCGCCGTCGCGGCCATCCGGCTCGAAGTCAGGAAGATGACGGACACGAAGAGCACCGCCCAGCCGGCTACGGCCAGCCATCTGAGGTTGCGACTGGCGCGCTCCAGCGCTGGCAGCAGCAGCACGCTTGCCGCGACCATCCAGATGCCGAAGTACAGCGCAGCGCGGAAGGGTCCGGCCTGGCGCTCGAGTCCGTAGCGTGGCGAGTTGTCGAACGGCGGCACGGTGCCGGCGATGCCTGACAGGACCTTGTCGTAATGCAACCCGCCCAGAGCCAATAGCAGGACCACCGCGGCGACACCGACCATGGTCACCGCGAAGACGGCCGCGAGACTCCGCACGCCGCCCGGCGTAAGCGCGGCATGGGCGACCAGGGCGAAAACGACGAGGCCCTCGACAACCAGCGAGGCGTAGCGGCCGAAGCTCGCGGCCGATGGCCACAGGATCGCGGTGATGAGCGTCGCACCCAGGAAGGCCGCCCAGCCCACCCAGACGAGTCGTGGCACCCGGCGCAAGGTGGCGCGAACTGAACGCCACTCGACAAGGGCCAGCGCCACCGCCACCAACAAGACGACGCGCGCCGGCGTGATGACCGTGCCCGCGACGGAGACGCCGACGTCCACGGGCAATGTCAGTAACGCGACGATGTACAGAGCGACGGCCCATAAGGACCAGAGCCTGGTCATCGACTCTGGCGCGCCGCGAGCGCCAATTCGTACGCGCGGCGCAGCGCCGTGACGCTGTTGGCCCAGCTCAATGGGCCGGCAATGCGATCCTGGCCCAGCCTGCCGCGCCATGCACCGCGGTCAGGCTCGTTCAACAGCTCGATAGCCAGGCGACAGAGATCAGCCGGATCGTTCGGTCGCGCGTAAACGGCGGCATCTGCGGCAGAAACGCGCGTTTCGGCCAGATCGAACGACACCACGGGCACGCCCATCGCCATGTATTCGAGCGTCTTGTTCATCGTGCACAGCTCATTGAAGCCATTCTGCGGATCGGGCCCCACGGCAACATCGGCTGCTGACAGGACCGTTCGCACGTCCTCGTCGGACAGCCGGCCGGGAAACGAGATGTCCGCGCCCAGGCCCAGCGCTGAAGCGAGGTTGCGTGCCGGCTCCCGCTCGCTGCCGTCCCCCACAGCGATGAATCGGAACTTGCCGGGAAGTCGGTCGGTCATCTCCCGCGCCATGCGCACGAAGAGATCGAGGCCGTCCTGCGGGCCCATCACGCCCAGATAGACGACCAGGAATTCCTTGCCCTCCTTTACGGCGGGATCGGCGGCGACCCGGTAGGTCCGCGTGGGATCGACGGACGAGCGCACGACCACGATCCGCGCCGGATCGACACCGCCGCGACCGGCGGCCAGATCACGCATCGAGTCGTTGGTCGCGATAACGACATCGGCCGCGCGGTAGGTTCGGCGCTCCGCCCAGCGCAGACAGCGGTCAATCAACCCGCCCCTTCTACCGCCCTGGGCGAGGTTGAGCTCCGGCGATGGGTCGTGCTGGTCAAAGATCGCGGCCGCGCCCAGGCGCCGGAAGAGACCGCTCAGGGGGAAGAAGAAATCGGGCGGGTTGGCGACGTGGATCACGTCGACGCGATGACGCAGATGCACGAGCAGCGCGAGCACGGCTGTCGCTGGCAGGGCCATCGCGTACTCGACCACGTGTGCGGCCAGACTCGAGCCGGCGACGCGGACCGGGTAGCGGTAGACGTCGATCTCGTCCAGGCGCTCATGCCCGCGACTGCCGGCGTGACGCGGGGCCACGACCGACACCCGCCACCCGTCCGCGCGGAGCGCTTTTGCCTCCGCCCAAACGCGCCGATCGAACGGTACGGGCAGGTTTTCCACGATCAGGAGCGCGTGGCGAGCGTCCTTCTGTCGCGCCATGACCCTCCGCTCAGGCAAGGTCGGCAGACTAGCATCGTGCCTTCCATGAACTCGCTGCCCAGCGCCGCACTCGCGGCGGTCAAACGCTTCGGCACGCCGCTCTACCTGTACGACCTCGCGCGGCTGCGCGCCGACGCCGCGGCGGTCGCCACCGCTTTCCCCGATCCGTGGGTGCGGCTGTACTCGCTCAAGGCCAACGGCCTGCCGCCGCTGGTGACGGAAATTGCCGCGGCAGGGTTCGGTGCCAATGCCGTATCGAGCGGCGAGATCGCCCTGGCGCGCCGCGCCGGGCTCGCGCCGAGGGACATCGCGCTCGAGGGCATCGGCAAGACGAGTGGCGACCTCCGCCTCGCGGCACGTCTCGCGGCGGACAGGACGCCGCTGCTGTGGGTGAGCCTCGAGAGCGCCGAGGACGCGGCCGCCTTGGCATCGCTCGCCTCGAAAAAGGCGCGGGTCGACGTCCTCGTCCGCGTCAATCCCGGCGTGGCCCCGGAGACGCACCACTCGCTCGCCGTGGGCGCGCCCGACGCCAAGTTCGGCATCGCCCCCGAGGAGCTGGCAGATGTCATCGCGGCCGGCGGCGGCGCCTCTGGGCCATTGAGGTGGCGCGGCATCCACCTGCACGTGGGCTCGCAACTGGGCGCGGTCGACGCGTGGCGCTCCGCCTTCCGCGTCGGCCTGCGCTTGCTCGAATTGAATCGGGCCACGCTGCCTGACTTCGACACGCTCGACGCCGGTGGCGGCTTTCCGGCACCGATGAACGGCACCGACGCCGATTCCATCCCGAGTGCCGCGCTCTTTGCCCAGGAGACCGCCCGCGAACTACGGGCGCTGCCAGCGAAATCGCGACCGAAGCGCCTTGCGATCGAGCCCGGCCGGTCGCTCGCAGCAGCGTCCGGGTGGTTAGTCGGCCGGGTGCTTCACGTGCGCGACCGCGAACCGACGCTGGTCGTGCTCGACACCGGCATGACCGAGCTGATCCGCCCCGCCCTTTACGGCGCGGTCCATCCCATGCGCGCTTTGACCAGCCTGGGACGGCCGACTACGAACGATGACGCCGCCGCGACGATGGTGCGGGTGGACGGACCGATCTGCGAATCGACCGACACGTTCGGTATGGCGTCGCTGCCGCCACTGCAGCGAGATGACGTTGTTGCCATTGGCATGGTCGGCGCCTATGGCTCGTCGATGTTCTCGTCGTACAACGGCCGGCCGCGTCCCGCCGAAGTGGGCTGGGATGGCGACCGCCTCACGTTGCTGCGCCGGCGCGGCTCGCTCGCCGCGCTGCCCTAGGTGACCACCGCCCCGACGAACGCGACCGCGCCCAGCTACCGCGGCCTATTCGCTGTGCCGTCCATCGGCCGGCTCATGCTGGGCTCGATCATCGCCCGCACGGCCTCGTCGATGACCGGTGTCGTGCTGGTGCTCTTCACGCTGACCCAATTCCACTCGGCCGAGCTGGCCGGGTTCGTGACGTTCATGAGCCTCGCGCCGGGCATCTTGATCTCGCCGCTGGTCGGCGCATTGCTCGACCGGCATGGCCGGACGCGACTGGTGCTGCTCGACTATCTGCTCGCCGCGGGTGCCACCTTTGCGATCGCGGCTCTGTCCGTGCTCAACCTGTTGTCGGCGCCGGTATTGGTGCTGGTGGCCGTCGTCCTGGGCTTGGCGTGGCCGCTCGGCACGGTTGGGCTGCGCAGCCTCGTGCCGCTGATCGTGCCCAGGGAGCTGTGGGGCCGTGCCAACGCAGTCGATTCGAACGGCTACGTGGTCGCGACTTTGATCGGGCCACCTGTTGCCGGCGCGCTTGTCGGCCTGGGCGGCGGCGCGGTCGCGCTCGTTGTTGTGGGTGCCTTGTACCTCGTCGCGTGCGTCGTCATGGTTGGCATCCCCGATCCGCCCACCCCGTTCGACTCGCGCGGCCGCTTGCTGAGCGACGCCGTGGATGGCATCCGCTACGTGCTGCGCAACCGCACGTTGCGCGGCCTTGGGGTGGGGCTATCAGTCTGGAACATCGGCGGTGGGATCTTCCAGATCCTGGTGCCGGTCTTGCTGATCAATCAGCTCGGCCAGGGGCCGGCGCTGGTCGGCCTGGCGTGGGCCGTCAGTGGCGTGGGCGCACTGATTGCCGCGTTGTTCGTGGGCCGCATCGATTTTTACGGCCACGAGCGCTCGATCATCGTCTGGGGACTCGTCGGCACTGCGATTGCCACCGCGTTGCTTCTGGCACAGCTGCAGGTCTGGCTGGTGGTCGCGGTGATCGGTCTCATCGGTTTGCTTAACGGACCGATGGACGTGGGCATGTTCACACTGCGCCAGCGGCGCACGGATTTGGCCTGGGTTGGCCGCGCCTTTTCCGTCTCGATGAGCCTCAATTTTGCCGGCTACCCGGTCGGCGCGGCGCTGGGTGGATTGATCGTCAGCCGCTCGATCGAGCTCGCGATCGTCGTCGGCGTGGCGGCAGCACTGGTGTCAGCGTTCACCATCTGGCGCCTGGTCCCGAGGCACGACGAAATGGATCTCGCCTAGCGCCTGTACGCTTTCCGGCGAACATGGCTGAGGGCAGTGTTTCCCACACGCGAAAGATGTTTGCCGAGCGGCTGGCAAAGGCGCCGCTGCTGCTCGATGGCGCCATGGGCACGCTGCTCTATTCGCGCGGCGTGCCCCAGCGGGCGTCGCTCGACGAATTGGTGGAGACGCGGCCGGACCTGATCGGCGCGATCCATCGTGAATACATCGAAGCCGGCGCGGACGCCATCGAGACGCACAGCTTTGGCGCCAACCGGCTGCGCCTCGCGCCGTACGGCCTGGCTAACAAGGCCGCGCTGTTCAATCGCCGCGCCGCGCAGCTCGCACGAGAAGCCCGGGATGTCGCCGGCAAGGGCGACGTGCTCGTGGCTGGGTCGATCGGCCCGCTGGAGACGCCGCTGCACGGTCCCGACTCGCCCGGCGAAGCCGCGATCCGCGCCGCGTTCCGCGAGCAGATCGAGGGCCTTCTCGAAGGCGGCGCCGACTTCCTGCTGTTCGAGACCTTCAGTGATCTGCGCGAGCTGCTGATCGGCATCAGCGAGGCCAAGGCGCTCGGCGACCTGCCGATCGTCGCCCAGATGACGTTCGGCGAGGAGCTCGTGGCCATGGACGGTACGAGCCCCCAGACCGCGGCCACCGCACTCGCTCAAGCGGGCGTCGATGCTGTGGGCGTGAACTGCGGCGTGGGGCCGCAGATCTGCCTCGACGCGCTGACGCAGATGGGCCGGCCATCAGAAGGCCTCGCCAGATCGATCGTGCCCAACGCCGGACTGCCCCAGAGGGTGGAGGGTCACTTCATCTACGCCGCCGGGCCGGAGTACTTCGCGGGTGAGGTACCGCGGTTCCTCGACGCCGGGGCGCGGATAGTCGGCGGCTGCTGCGGCACGACGCCCGAGCACATCCGCGCCATGCGCCAGGCCGTCGATATCTACAGCGCGCGAAAGCGCTCGCTCAGTCCGGCGACTGAGATCAAACCCGAGATCGGCGGCACTCCCCGGACCCCGGTCGCGGAACGTCCCAGCGGCAGTGCCACGGAACCACCGCCGCCCACCCGGCTCGCGCAGCTGCTGACGCAGGACACCTTTGTGATCAGCGTCGAGATCGACCCGCCGCGGTCGGTGCGCATCGAGCGCACGATCGAAGCCGCGCGGCTGCTCCAGGAAGCGGGTGTCGACACGGTCAACATCAGCGACAGTGCCATGGCGCGGGTGCGCATGGGCGCGCTCGCGGTCGCGTTCGGCATCCAGCACGACCTCGATCTCGAGTGCGTGGTGCATTTCACGACGCGCGACCGCAATTTGATGGCGCTCGAATCGGAGTTGCTCGGCGCCCACGCACTGGGCGTCAGGAACATCCTGGCGTTGACCGGCGACCCGCCGCGAGTGGGCGACTACCCCACCGGCACTGGCATTTGGGACGTTGATTCAGTCGGCTTGATCGGCATTCTCGCGCGGCTGAATCGCGGCGAGGACCAGGCCGGCAAGCCGATCGGCAGCCCGGCCGGCTTCACCGTAGCCTGCGCACTCGATCCCACCGCGGACAATCTCGATCACGAGATCGAGCGACTCGCGGCCAAGATCGATGCCGGCGCGAACGTCGTCATGACCCAGCCGATCTACTCGAAGGATCAGTGGGACCGCTTCATGGATCGCGCGTCCGCACGCTGGCCGGGTGGTCTGCCGCGCCCGGTCCTGTTGGGTGTCCTGCCGCTGCACACAGCACGCCATGCCGACTTCCTCCACAACGAAGTGCCGGGCATCTCAATCCCCGATGAGGTGCGGGCGGCGATGCATGCCGCCGGTGAGCGCGGCGCGGAGGTCGGGCTCGAAATGGCTCATCGGCTGCTGGAGGCGCTGGCGCACGATGTCCACGGCACTTACATCATGCCCAGCTTCGGCCGCTATGAGCTCGCCGCCGAGCTGGTTCGCCGCGTCAGGGCCGACAATCGCATCGTCACCAGCACGCTGACGTCACCAGCGTCGCCAAACCCGAGGAGCCACTAGATGACCTCACGCCGGACCACCGCCCTTCTGCGCGCCACGCTGGCCGCTGGCTGGCTCGTGGCCATTGGTGGTGGCGCGGTTCTTGCAGCCGACCCACCCCAGGCCGGCCCGCCCTACCCCGCGCCGGTCATCGACCAGGTGGTCTACGACTACGCCGAGGTCCTCTCGCCAGCGACCGAGCAGCGCGCGACGCAGATCATCACCGACATCGAGCATCGCACCGGCGCCGAGATCGCGATCTACACCCAGTACAAACCGGACAGCGATGAGGACTCGACACGCGAGGACGCCAAGGCGTTGCTCGACCAGTGGGGCATCGGCCGCGCCGGCTTCTTCGATGGCCTGGACATCCTCGTCAACATGAACCGCCTCCAGTGCCTGCCGGGCGTACCGGGTAACGGCCAGGTGCAGCTCTACGCCGGCGATGGCTACAAGGCCGCGTACCTGTCGGACGACGAGCGCCAACAGATCTTCGACAACGACATGAAGCCGCTGCTGGTGCAGTGCGACATCGACGGCGCGGTGCTCGCGGCCATGGCCAAGATCGACGCCAATGCCACGCCTGACCACGCGGCGCTGCTCAACCGGGCGCGCATCATCGACGCGATCATCGGCCTGATCGCCGGTCCGGGCCTCTTCATCCTGCTCGTCGGTGGGGCCCTGTTCTCGTGGCTGCGCTACGGCCGCGACCCGGTGTACCTTGACGACCCCTCCGTGCTGATGCCGGCCCCCCCGCCCGATCTCACGGCCGCGTCAGGTGCGGTCATCTGGGAGGGCCGTTCGACGCGCCGCGCCCTGACCACGGCGATGCTCGACCTGGCCAGCCGGGGCGAGCTCAGCTTCAAGCCGGAGGGCGGCATCCTGGGCATCCGCACCAAGGCGGGCATCCAGATCAACGACACCTACAACGACTCGGACCCGAACATCGTCAAGAACCGGCGCAAGCCCCTGTCGTACGCGGAGCAGTACGCCCTCGAGCGGCTGCGCGGCATCGCCTCGCCGATCACCGGCAACTACATCGACTCGACGGACATGTTGAGCTTTGGCAAGTACGTCAACGGCTTCAACACCCAGATCGAGAACCACGTCGTCAAGAAGGGCTGGTTCCGCGAGCCCCCCGCCAAGGCCGTGTCACGTTGGGCGGGGCGCGGCATTTTGGCCCTCGTCGTCGGTTTCGTGGTCTTCATCATCGGGGTGAACATTCCGAGCGGCGGCATGGTCCTCTCGTCGGTGTTCCTGATGCTCGCGGGCGGCGCAATGATGGTTATCTCGCAGTGGATGCCGGCTCGCACCATGGCCGGGGCGATGATCTACGCCATGCTCGCCGCGTACCGGCGGACGATGCAGGCCACGATGGCCCAGGCACGATCGATGAACACGGTCGTGGAACAACCGACTCTGGCGTGGATGGAGACGCCCGATCAGGCCACCGCCTGGGGGGTCGCCCTGGGATTGCAGCACGACGTTGAGGAAGTCCTCGCGCGCAGCGCCGAAGACGCGCAGCAGGGTGTCAACACGTATCACCCGTGGCTGCCCGCCTGGTACGGCAGCGGCTTTAGCTCCGGGCAGGGCGGCTACAGCGGCATCGCGCCGGGTTTGATGTCCGGCTCCGCCATACCTGACTTCGGCGGCATGATGTCCGCACTCTCATCAATCGGTAACTCACCGTCGTCCTCTGGCTCGGGTGGATCAGGCGGGTTCTCCGGCGGCGGTAGCGGTGGCGGTGGTGGCGGCGGCGCGGGTGGTGGGTTCTAGAATTTAGCTATGGGAGCGACAGAGACGATGGAGCAGTTCTTCGAGCTGCTCAATGAAGGCGATCGCGATAACGCGCTCAAGCTGATGGACGAGAAGGTCGAGATGCGCGTCCACGTGGGCGACAACTCGCGCACGCTGCGCGGAGTCGAGCAGGTGGGCGGCTGGTTCCTGCGCGCCGACAAGGGCATGCGCATGATCCCGGCCAACGAGCGCGACATGGGCCCAAACATCGAGATCGACCTGATGGTCATGCGCCCCGGAGTTCAGTCGCAACACCTCGACGCGACGTTCCGCGTTGAGGTGGGCAAGATCATCTCGATAAACCTGGCGCCGGCCAACAGGCGCTAACCCCGGATAGCCGCACCGGCGGCGCGGAGCTGCTAGCTCGGAGCGGGACTCGGCGGCGGCTCGGGAATCGTGATCACCTGGCCGACCTGGATGTGGTCGGGGTTGGTGATCTGCGGGTTTGCGTCGAGCAGCTGGCGCAGCGTGAGACCAAAGCGGTGGGCGATCGCGGTCAGTGAGTTGTCGGTCGACTTGATCTTGTAGAGATGCGGTGTGGCCTCTGGCGTGGGCGCCGGGGTGATCTGGGCGGTCGGTGCCGGGGTGACCAGGGGCGTGCTCGTGGCAAAGGGCGGCAGGGACGGCGTGGTGAAGCTCGACGGCAGGGCGCTGACCGGGAGAGTTGCCGTGGGCGCGGGAGCGTGGCCAGCGAGCATGCCCGGCAGGAAGATGACACCAAGGACGCCCAGCGCCAGGATCGCAATCACGGCGATCATCGTGACCAGGCCACCAAAGCGATCGCCGCCGCCGCCATCGTCCTCGCCAAGCACACGACCGGCGCGACCGCGGTGTTCGGTGACATCGGCACCGTAGCGGTCGGTCAACTCCCAAGACGGGACGAGATCCTCGCGACTGACGGTTTCGCGATAAGGAACTTCGGGCTTCTGTGCGGCCGGTTCGGCACGCGACGAGCGCGGGCGCGTTGGCGCGGGCCGTTCTGCCCGCCCGGCGAGAAAACCCGGCACGGGCGGGTCTTCATCGTTTGCTGGCGCTGCGGATGACCGGCCGGCCGATGTGGATGACCAGTCGGCCGGCGTGCCGCTGTCGAACGCGGAGTTAGGGCCGGCAACTGGGGGCGGGGGCGCCGCTTCGAACGGCGGCATTGCGCCAGGCACGGTGACCGACGGCGCTTCGAACGCCGGGATCTGCTCGGCAGACGGCTGGTCGGGCGGCGCGAAGGCGTCTGCGGGCCACGACTCACCCTCAGGCGGCACGACGGGCGGCACGTCAAGCGGCAGAACCGGCTGTGCGGCAGAAGCGCGCGGCACTGACCCAGCAGGTGGCTGCGGAACCTCAGGCGGTAGCGCGGGCGCCGGGGCGTTCGACCGGGCGCGGCCCTCGTAGCCCTGGGGCACCGGCACCGGCCGCGCGGCCGCGCGCATGGCCCAACCCTGGAAGATGGGGCACGCCGCGAAGTCGGGCGAGAGGCAGTACTGCTCTTGGTGCGCTATCGCCCTAGGCTGAGGTGTGGGCTCGGCGAAACAGCGATGGCGGTAGTCGGGCTTATCGGAACGCCGATCACGGTCAAGCTCGAGAGCGATGAACGGGCACGCCTGAGGCCCCTCCCCGAACAGCTCTCCCCTCTGAGTCATGTGCGCCCGATTTTACTGGCCGCGCCGCCAGCAAATCCCTCTACTTCGCACCTGGCCCACGGCTGGGGTTAGGCGGCTGCCGCCACCTCGTCGCCCATGCCCTCGAGCGCAGAGTCGGTCAAGACTTCCTGCTGCTTCTCTGGGCCCGCGTGGATGACCATGCCCGCACCGACCGTGTCGTAAGTCGACTCATCAATGAGGATGAAGCCACCCGTCGTGCGCGACAGGTCGTACGGATCGAGCAGTAGCGGCGAGCTGGTGCGCAGGTGAATGCGCCCGATCTCGTTCAAGCCGAGTTGCGTCGCTGTCTGATCGCGGTGGAGCGAGTTGACGTCGATGCGGTAGCGCAGGTCGTCCACCACAGCCTTGACCGTCTTCGTGGTGTGCTTGAGGAGGTACCGACCGCCCGGCTTGAGGGCCGAGTCGGCCATCCAGCACATCATTGCGTCCATCTCGTTGGCAACGGTTGGCTGGTTGTGCGGCCGGCAGATCATGTCGCCGCGGCTGATGTCGATCTCGTCCTCGAGCAGCATCGACACGCTCAGGGGCGGGCCGGCCGCTTCGAGTTCGCCGTCCATCGTTTCGATGCGCTTGATGCGGGTCGTCTTGCCGCTCGGCAGGATCGTGACTTCGTCGCCCTTGCGGAAGACGCCGCTGGCGATCTGGCCGGCATAGCCGCGGTAGTCGTGGTGCTCGTCGGACTGTGGCCGGATGATCCACTGCACCGGGAAGCGCGCGTCGATCAGGTTCCGGTCGGATCCGATGTAGACGTTCTCCAGGTGATACAGCAACGAGGGACCCTGGTACCAGGGCATCGCCACCGAGCGCGTCACGACGTTGTCACCGTGCAGTGCGCTCATCGGGATGAACTGGATGTCATGAACGTCGAGCTTCTGCGCCCAGGCGGTGAAGTCGTCGCGGATCGCGTTGAAGGTCTCCTCGGAGTAGCCGACGAGGTCCATCTTGTTGATTGCCACAACAAGGTGGGGAATACCCAGCAGGGTCGCGATAAAGGCATGCCGGTGGGATTGCTCGAGGACGCCCTTGCGCGCATCGATAAGCACGATGGCGAGGTCCGCCGTCGACGCGCCGGTGACCATGTTGCGCGTGTACTGAACATGGCCGGGCGTGTCGGCAATGATGAATTTGCGCCGTGGCGTCGCGAAGTAGCGATAAGCGACGTCGATCGTGATGCCCTGCTCACGCTCGGCGCGGAGGCCGTCAGTGAGCAGCGCCAGGTCGACCTGCTGATAGCCACGCCGCCGCGAGGTTCGCTCGATTGCCGCGAGCTGGTCCTCGAAGATGCCCTTCGAGTCGTACAGCAGGCGGCCGATGAGCGTCGATTTGCCGTCGTCGACGGAGCCGGCGGTGGAGAACCTGAGGAGATCCATCTAAAAGTAGCCCTCGCGCTTGCGGTCTTCCATGGCCGTCTCGCTGAAGGCGTCGTCGGCGCGGGTGGCGCCGCGCTCGGTGATGCGCGCGGCGGCGACCTCAAGGATGATGTCGTGGACGTTGGCGGCGGGTGAGTCGACCGCGCCGGTGCAGGTCATGTCACCGACCGTGCGGTAACGGACCGTCATGTTCTGGACTTCCTCGTCATCGCGCCTTGGCAGCACGTCGCTCGTCGAGAGCCACATGCCGTCGCGGCGGAAGACGTCGCGTTTGTGGGCGAAGTAGATCGACGGAACCTCGATCTCCTCGCGCTCGATGTACTGCCATACGTCCATCTCCGTCCAGTTGGAGATGGGGAAGACACGCATGTGCTGGCCCTTGCGGAGCTTGCCGTTGTACAGGCTCCACAGCTCGGGCCGCTGCGCCTTGGGCTCCCACTGGCCGAACTCGTCGCGCAGCGAGAAGACACGCTCCTTGGCGCGCGCCTTTTCCTCGTCGCGCCGCGCCCCGCCGAAGACGGCGTCGAACTGGTGCTCGAGGATCGCGTCGAGCAGGGTCGTCGTCTGCAAACGGTTGCGCGATGGGTTGCCCGGCTCTTCCTTGACGCGGCCCTTGTCGATCGACTCCTGGACGCTGGCGACAACGAGGCGCTCGCCCAGACGCGCAACGGTGCGGTCGCGGTAATCGAGCACTTCGGGGAAGTTGTGGCCGGTGTCGACGTGCATGAGCGGGAACGGGAACTTTGCCGGTCGGAAGGCCTTCTCGGCCAGGCGCAGCATCACGATCGAGTCCTTGCCGCCGCTGAACAGCAGGACGGGGCGTTCAAACTCGGCAGCTACCTCGCGCATGATGAAGACGGACTCCGCCTCCAGAGCATCGAGATGGGTCAGATTTGCGCGCGCCACGACCTCGGGCTGCGTCTCAAGGGGGATCATTTGCCCTCAATCACCACAAAAATAATAGGGATTGTCAGATTGGTTGAGTCGCCGTAGTATACGCATTCTTATGACCGATACAAGCCTGCGCTCGCCTCGCGCTACCCAAATTCAGGGCGCGGACGCTTCCAACTCCCGACTTGACGCATGGGCGGACAAGGTTGGCGTTTCGAAGCGCACCCTCATCGCGGGCATCGTTCTGCCCGTCATCAGCCTGATCGTCATTGCGACGACCATCGTTGTCGCGCCGACCGACCAGCGCATGCTGATCATCCTCAGCTCACTCGTCGCCATCGCGGCCGGCCTCTCGTCCACCGCAATCGGCGTCTACGGCGGAGTGCTCGTTCCCGGACTACTGCTCCTGGGCGTCGACGCGCGGTTCGCTGCTGCCTGCTCCCTGTTCCTGCAGGTGCTTGTCATCCCGCTCGCCGCCGGCTCGCACTACAAGATGGGCAACTTCAACAAGAAGGTGGCGCTGCCGCTCGTTATCGGTGGCGTGATCGGCGCGTTCATCGGTCCGTTCTTTGCCGCGGCACTCCCCAAGGAATGGATCGTGCGCTTCGTGAGCGCGATGATCGTTTTCGTGGGCCTGATCGTCCTGGCCACCCTGCGCTTCACCGGCCTCGGCACCGTTCGGCCCGACAACGACGTGCCCAACGGCAAGGTCGGCGGCATTGGTCTCCTGGCCGGCTTCGCGTCAGGCGTTTCCGGCGCCGGCTGGGGGCCCATCGGCGTCAAGCTGCTCATCCTCACGCGCATCGATCCCCGCCAGGCAATCGGCTCGTCGCTGTTTGCGCGCATCTTCATGGCCGCATCCGCGGTTGTCGGCTTCTTCATCGCGCAAACCGTGATCAACAACGCCACGGCCAACTGGTGGATCGTCATCCCGCTCTTCGCCGGATCGGTCGCGCCGATGATCGCTGGCGCCACGCTGCTGTCCCGACTGGGCCGCGAGCGCGCGACCATCGCGATCACGCTGCTTTCAATCGCCCTGGCGGCGCCCAGCCTGATCTGGGGCCACTAGGCCAGGTTCAGGGCGCGCAAAACCGCAATCGATCCGGCGGCCACGATCAGGCCCAGCAACAGGCCGCGCTTCGCCGCCACGATCACGACGCACGCCGCGACCGCCAGCCATTCCGGGCCCACGTACAGGCTGCGCCCGCGATTGGCGTCAACCACGACCGCAACGTTGACCGCGGCAAGGGTGGCGAGCATGGCCGGGCCGACGAGTCGGAGGTACTCGCGGATAGTCGGAGCCAATCGGTCGATCCCGGGCAGAAGGAAGGGAATCGCCCGCCAGGGATAGGTGGCCGCGCCCATCAGCACGGACAACCACACCAACGCGGTGCTCATGCCGCCAACCTTCGCGCAGGTGTCTTGACCGCGACCATCGCGACAAGCGGGCCGAACAGACCGCCACAGATGATGCCCGCCGCCGTATCGAACGCCAGACCCACCGTGACGCCAATCGCTATCCCGGCCACCGCTGCGACAAGATCGCGTCGCCCTTCGATCAGCCCCACGGCCATGCCGGCGAACGCCGCCGGGAAGATGACGTCGAGCCCGAGAATGCGCGGGTCGGGGATGGTGCCGCCGATCAGGACCCCGGCCAGCGTCGCCAGGTTCCATGGGATGTACACGACGACGAGGGCCGCCCAGAAGTAGCCGAAGAGATCGCCCCGACCGATCCGTCGGAAATGGGCGATCGAGAGGGCAAACGCTTCGTCGGTCAGGAAGTGAGCCATAAACGCCCGCAGCGGGCGCGGCTTATCGGCCAAGTACGGCGCGAGGGCCGCGGCATAAAGGAAGTGGCGCGAGTTAAGGAATGCGGTGAAGACCGCGATCAGGATCCACGGAAAACCCGCGACCACGTAGCCGACAGCCGCGAACTGCGATGCCCCGGCGAACACGATGAGGCTCATCGATGCGGCCTCAATTGGCGAATAGCCCGCCGAACGGGCCGCGAGTCCAAATACAAGGCCGAAGCCGATGATGGAAACCAGCAGGCCGACGCCGTCGACGATCAGCTGGCGGCGTGAGGATCGGAGATCCATCTGGGTGTTTGGCACGGCGCTGAATGCTACGGGTGCAATGCTTTCGCGCGCGCGGCGCGCCACGCTGGACGACAATGGCCGCTCAAGCACGAAGGAGACGCTTTCAATGAACTTTCTGACGCGCGCTCTTGCGCCCAACGCGACTGCTCACGCCCATTGCGACATTCCGTGCGGCGTCTACGACCCGCAGCAGGCACGGATCGAGGCCGAGTCGTGCTACCGGATCATGGAGAAGTACGCCGCCTCGAGCGACGAGCTGTTCCGCGCCCGCTGCATCGCGGTCAAGGAAGAGCGCGCAGAGCTCGCCAAGCATCACATCGACGTCATGTGGCACGACTACTTCAAGCCGGAGCATGTCGAGAAGTTCCCGACTCTCCACGAGACCTGCTGGAAGGCCGCCAAGCAGGCTTCCATGGTCAAACGCTCGCTCGACGTCGCTGAGGCCCAGAAGCTGCTCGACCTGATCGACAAGATCGACATGATGTGGCGCGAGACCGGCGGTCCGGCCGCGACCCGCATGCAGGCCGCCTCCGCCTGATTCGCCGCCTGGTCCGGTCATGGCGCGCACGCGTTGCCGTGGCCGGACACTCGATGGAGCCTAGGTTGCGCGATGGCGACTGGCTGCTCGTCGATCCTGACGCGCGGCCGGCGCTGGGCGATGTTTGTGTCGCGCACGAAGGTGAGCGGCTGGTCGTGAAACGCGTCCTCGACGTCGACGATGGTGGCCGCGTCCTCTTGGGAAGCGACAACCCTGCGCACGCGGGTCAGCGCATCGGCCCGCTCGAGCCGGCGCAGGTCGTCGGCCGTGCCTGGTTCCGTTACTGGCCGCTGACGCGCCTGGGCCGCCTCCGCTAGCTAATGCCTGCCGGGAGATCCTGGCGTCGGGAGCTTGCTGCAACAGTTCAGGCGCGGCGCATCCTTGAGAGAGATCGCCAGCGGTCCGCTGGAAAGAACGAGTCTGTCGCTGGCCTGAGTCAGGGTCGGCGACGATGCGAGAAATCGCTGGATCCAGCGGTCCTGCGCTTCCTGCTCGTCGCTACACGCGATCAACGTTCCGTCCCAGTCCGTGCCGATCGATAGCCGACCGTCGTTGATCGCCCAACCCTGAACGTTGTAATGGTTGCAGCCGCTGATCTCTTCGACCGTGGACCAACCAAAAACAAGCTCAAGGTGCGGATCCCCAAACCACGGCGCATCGCGCACGAGTGGCACTGGCTGTCCGTCAACACTGACTGCAATCGAGGCATAGCGGTGGCCAGCGAGGGATGCCCGCGCCGCATCGCCCATGGGCAAGGTCGCCTGGGTACAGCCGAGGAGCAGGATCGCAACGAGCAATCGCTTATGCACTCGTCAAAACTATGACCCGCGGCGCGATGCTCTACTGGCCGTTCGTACGGCCCACGCGCCTCCTCTGAGTCACTGGGCGACTCAACTGTCGGTTGAACGGCGGCAAAGTGTCCGAAGAGCGCCTCTCAGCGGACGGATGAGTCACGGGACGACTCGAATCCAAGCTAAAGGTGCAGTTTCTGGGCCTTAGCGGACGGATGAGTCAGCAGGTGACTCACGCAAGCTTCACGCCTGCGGGCGAGGGAGGGCTGCGCGGTTGACGCGCGGCGGCGCGCTCGGCATAATCCCTAATGCTGCGTTAACTATTTAGACGGACTGAAGCACTCTTGGCTGTCGCTGCCCCCGATCTCGTCGAGCAAATCCTCGACCAACTCGAACCCCTGATTGCCCGCCAACGGCGCGCGGTTGCGCGCGAAGGATGTCTACGCGCAATTTCTTCGACGCAGCTTCACGTCCTCTTCATGCTCATGAGCGACGGTCCGTCGACCATGACTCACCTCGCGGACAAGCTGGGTGTTTCGCTGCCCAACGTGACCGGGTTGGTCGACCGAATGGTCGAGCACGGCCTGGTCGAACGGGGCCGCGACAGCGACGACCGCCGCGTGGTCACGGTCAGCACGACGGCCGCGGGCCGGGCGCAGGTCGAGGAGATTGATCTCGTCCGTCGGCGCGCGCTGGCGGAGCTGCTGTCGCGCCTCAATCCCAGCCAGCAGGTACAAGCCCTGCAAATCTTTGCCGCGCTTCGCGCCAATGCCGAAGCACTTGATAACGAAGGAGTCCCCGCCTAAACATGGAACCCACTGTTCCGATAACCGCCGAAGAGGCCGCCGCGAGCGCCAAGCCGGCAGTCCAGATCGACCACCGCGCGCGGACCGAGATCCTCATCGGCATCCTGCTGGCGCTGTTCCTCTCTGCCCTCGACCAGACGATCGTCGGCACCGCGATGCCCAAGATCCTGACCGAGCTGAAGGGCATCGATCTCTACACATGGGTGGTCACGGTCTACCTGTTGACCTCGACCATCACCGGGCCGATCTACGGCAAGCTGTCCGACCAATTCGGCCGGAAGAACCTCCTGCTGTTTGGAGTGTTCCTTTTCCTGCTCGGGTCGGCCCTGTCCGGCCTCAGCCAGGACATGATCCAGCTGATCATCTTCCGCGGCATCCAGGGCCTGGGGGCGGGCTCCATCTTCCCGATCGCCCTCGCGGTCATCGGTGACCTGTTCACCCCGCGCGAGCGCGGTCGCTACCAAGGGCTGTTCGGTGCCGTCTTCGGCATCTCGGCCCTCATCGGCCCCGCTCTCGGCGGTTATCTGACCGACAGCATCAGCTGGCACTGGGTCTTCTACGTCAACATCCCGATCGGCGCTGTCGCGCTGTTCATCATCTGGCGCCTGCTGCCGCCGCTCAAGACGGCCGGTGTCACGCGCAAGATCGACTACCTGGGCGTCACGGTCTTCACGGCCGCCCTGGTGCCGATCCTGATCGGTCTCACCAATGCCCAGCAGCACGACTGGACTGATCCGCTCGTCGGCGGCCTGATCGTCCTTGGCCTCGCGCTGGGTGCGGTGTTCCTGTGGATCGAAACGCGCGCCGCGGAGCCGATCATCCCGCTTGGCCTGTTCCGCAACCGCACCTACGCCATCTCGATCGTCGCGACCTTCATGGCGAGCTTCGGGTTCTTCGGCGCGGTGCTCTTCCTGCCACTCTGGTATCAGGTGGTGAACGGCTCGAGCGCGACGTCGTCGGGCTATCAGCTGCTGCCGCTTCTGGCGGGGCTGATCATCAGTTCGATCGCATCAGGGCAGATAGTGAGCCGCAGCGGTCGCTACAAGTGGCTGACGGTGGGTGCGCTCGTCGTGCTGTCCGTCGGCATGTTCCTGATGACCAACCTGCGCGCAGAGACACCGCCACCGACCTTGTGGTTCTGGCAGTTCGTGACCGGCCTGGGCGTCGGCCCGACGTTCGCGGTCTTCACGATCATCGTCCAGAACGCGGTGCCCTGGAATCAGCTCGGCGTGGCGACCAGCAACCTGACGTTCTTCCGCCAGATCGGCGGCACGGTGGGTCTGTCGCTGGCGTGGACCATCTTCGGTTCGACGCTGCGAACTGAGGTTCCGCTCCAGGTGACCGCTCGTCTGACGGACGCCGGCGCGCCGCCACAGATCATCAGCGGCTTTGCGAGCAACTTCAACGCGTCCGATCAACTCAACCAGTTTGGGACCGGCGACATGGGCCAACGCATCCTTGGTTCTGTTCCCGAGCAGGTCAAGGCGATCATCGAGCCATTCATCGGCAGCATCGTGACCGGCATCCACGAGGCGCTGTCGATCGCGATCGCGAACTCGTTGTGGCTGGGCGTGGGCGCGGCAATCATTGCCGCGGTTCTCGCCCTGTTCATGCCGGAGACGCCGCTGCGCTCGTCGCATCACGCGCAGAGTGCCGCGCTCGTTCAGGCTGAGACGGCGCCTATCGGCGACCCGGCGCCGCCCGAGACCGTTCCGGAAAACTAGCCCAAGAAGATCTCGCCCAGTCGCGCGACCATTTCGAGGTCGCGCGGCAGGAAGGTCTGCAACATCACGCGTTCGACGCCCGCGTCGGCCAGCTCGGCCACGCGGGCGCGCGCTTGTTCAGGCGTGCCGAATATCCAGCGCCGGCGCCGCTCGGCCAGCCACGCGTCGGCGTCGAGTCCGCCGCCGCGGTTGACGCTCTCGAGCAAGGCCGCCGCGCGTTGGGCCACTTCAGCCTCGTCGCGGCCAACCAACACGCCGGTCATCGCCGAGCGCGTCACTGAATTCGGGTCGCGGCCAATCGCGCGACAGGCATCGGCGACACGGGCGTACCCCGCAACAGCGGACGATGGTGTGGCCGAGGTGATGTTGATCTCATCGGCGAAGCGCGCGACCAATGCCGCCATGCGCGGCTTCGCCTCGCCACCGACGATCAGGTTGGGATGCCTGCGCCCCGCCAATGCGACGGGTCGCGGTCGGAACAGCGCGTCGGTGACCTGCCAATGCTCGCCGCTGTACGACCAGCCGTCGTCTTCCGTCCAGAGTCCGTGGACGATGGCCAGCTGCTCCTCGAGCATGTCGAACCGCTCGCGCACGTCAGGGAACGCCAATCCATGCTGGTGATGCTCGGGCACGTTCCAGCCGGCGCCCAGGCCCACCTCGACCCGGCCCGCCGCCATCTCGGCGATGGTCGCCGTGACCTTGGCCAAGTTGCCCGGTGATCGGAACGTCACCGGCGATACGAGCACGCCCAGGTTGATGCGGCTGGTCTCTCGGGCCAGGCCGGCGATCGTTGCCCAGGCGTCCGTAGTCGGCAGCCCGGCCCCGCCGGGGAAGCTGGCGTAGTGATCGGATCGAAAAAAGGCTTCGAAGCCAGCGTCCTCGGCAGCGCGTGCCAGCGCCAGGATCTCCGTGTAGGTGAGCCCCTGCTGGGGCTCGGTCATGAGCGCGAAACGCATCGCGCTACATGGTCACACGGAACGCCCTACTCAGTTACACGGATGGCGGCAACTGACCGGTCGAACTTGCCTCGACGCCGAACGGCGCATTGGACATGTGCCAGCGGCGATACAGCCGACCGACCACCCACAGGATCAGCAAGATCGGCAGGATCACGGGCAGCGCGACGATCACCAGCCAGATCAGCGCGCTGGCGACGCCCTGGCCGACGCGGACGAGGGACGCCAGGGCCGAGTCGATCTCCTTGCCAAGATCCCAGCCCTCCGACACCTGGGCGACCTCCGGTGCGACCGGATTGTTGAAGCCGACTTCCAGCGTCGCCAGTGCCGCCTGGTTGGAGAGCAGGTCGCGCTGCGCGGTCATGCTCTCGATCTCGCCCTGGACCTGAGTCAGCTCTGACTGAACTTTGAGGATGTCGGTGATCGTCGTTGCCTTGGCCATGATTCCCTGCAGGGCCACTTCGCTGGACTGCAAATTGGCGATGCGCGCGTCAAGATCGACGACCTGCGCGGTGACGTTCTCAGATGACGTCTGCTCGCTGGTGACGCGCGTCGCCAGGCCTTTCAGGCCGTCGAGGGCTGCGCCCCACTTGTCCGCCGGGATGCGGTAGGTGACGTCGGCCGATTTGTTCTTGCCCGAGTCGCTGGCGTTCGATGAAGCGACATGGCCGCCGAGTCCCGTGATGAGCGTCTCGGCCTGGCTGACCGCGGCGTCGATATCCGCAACCTCGAGCTCGAGCGAACCCGTGTAGACGATGAGCTGCTGGTCGGGAATGGCGTTGTCGCCATCCGAGCCATTTCCGGGATTGGGCCGGAAGGGCGCTGCAGTTGGCGCCGGCACCGGGGCGCCCACCGGGTTGCCGACGGCGCCGAGCGTATCGCCATTGCCGTTCAAGGATCGGTCGCCGCCGCTGTTTGGCAGGGAGGCGGCGCCGGCGCACGCGGCCACCAGCCCCACTGCAACCGCGAACAGTGCCGCGAGGGAAAGACGTCGGTTCACCCTGTCATCTCCAGTCCCCCTATGTCCCCGAGCGGGGTCCAGTCACGTGGCGAGCATCGGACCGGTTGAGTTGAGGACGAATCGCGCTGCCGGTTAAGTTCCCGAAGCGCTGAATAAGATGGCTACGCAATGGCCGCCGCGTACGCTCAGCTCATGCCGATTCCCGACGGATTGATCGCGATCGGAGCGGCCACGGCCGACTTCGAGCGATTGGCCGATCTTGCCGACTTACCGGTGGGCAGCATGCTGCGCGTGACCCGGGGCGATCTCGATGTCCTGCTGGTCAACACCGAAGGCGGCATCTGCGCGATCGACGACCGCTGCCCGCACATGTCCGCGCCGCTGTCGCTGGGCACGCTCGAGGGCTGCGTCGTCGCCTGCCCGCTGCACAAGGGCAAGTTCAACCTGTGCGACGGCAATGTCGTGCAGTTCCCGACAACCGGCGGCTTGGATGCCGATGGCGTGTCTCACGCGCCCTGGACGCCGGCCGACTCGGCGCCCAAGCCGGAGCCGACCGATCTCAAGGCGATGGCCCGGGCAGCGACGCGAGTACGGCGGCTGCGTTACTACCCGGTGCGCGTCGTGAACGGGCATATCGAGGTGCGCATCCCGCGCTGAGCGGCCTCCTGGGCGGCGCGCATGCGCGCGCTCCCAGATTGCCTTTGGGTGGTCCAGTCGGGTAAAGTCTGGTACTGCAGGGCAGTCGGTATTGGGGTGCAGCCGTGCCTCCGGACCGCCGTCACAGGGGAAGCCGTGCGTGGACCTACGTACAACGCGAACAATTCGCAGCGCGATAGAGATTCGCGCGCCGCTCGACGTCGTCTGGCGCGTTTTGACTGATTTCGACGCCTATCCGGCGTGGAATCCGCACGTCCGGCGCGTCGTCGGGCGTCCGAAAGTGGGGGGTCGCTTGGGAATTCACACTCGTCCGCCGGGCGGCCGCACGGTCGTCATGCGCCCGGTGATCCTTGACTGGGCGCCGCCGCGCGAGCTGCGCTGGCGCGCCACGTTCGTCGCACCGGGCTTGTTCAGCGGCGAGCACGGCTTCCGGCTCGAAGAGCTCGCGCCGGGCCGGGTGCGATTCTCCCAGGACGAGACGTTTTCGGGCCTGCTGGTGCCGCTCTACGCAAGGCTGCGCCTGGCCGCCACCCGCCTTGGCTTCGCCCAGATGAACGAGGCCCTCAGGACACGCGCCGAATCGGAGGCCGCGGCTGCCTCTACCTCCGCAGCCTCGCCGGCTCGAGCCGGGGCCGCCCTGTGAACGAGCTCAAGCACACCCGCGCTAACCGCCCAGCGGCGACCCGATGGTCCCGGATTACAAAACCCATCGGCGCATCGAATCGTGGCGGCGCGACCGGTACCGTGCGGCACATGACTTATTCGCGCCCCAGCGCCTTGATTCTGGCCGCCTCACTCGTCGCGGGCATCTTGAGCACCGCCGGCACCGGCGTCGTGCTCGCCACGAACCCGCCGCCCCAGTGCACGGGCTGGACCGACGAGTTCCATCCGCCGACAACGGTCCGCGTACGCCGCACCAGCGGCCCCAACGCCGGCCATGTAGAAACCGTCCCGTTCTGGGATTACGTCGGCACTGTCCTCCGGACCGAGTACTCGAGTGGCGCCACGAAGGGCGTGCTGTGGATGCGCATCGGCGCGCTGTCGGTCAAGGAGTACGCCTGGTACTACGCCATGCACTGGCGTGGCGGCAAGGTGACCACGACTAATGAAGATGGCTCCACGACTGTCGAATGCTTCGATCTGAAAGACGGCACCGCCGATCAGATCTACCACCCCCAGAAGCTCGTCAACGGCGAGTGGGTGCCCACCAACGTCCCAACTGCCAACAACCTCGCCGGCATGCGCGACACGTGGGCCATGTCGCTGCGCAAGTGGCAGCAGGACAAGCTCAAGAGCCGCCTCTTCCTGACCGGCTACCGATCCGGCAAGCAGAAGCCGTGCGGTACGGATTCGACAGGCTCGAAGATCTTCCAGAAGAGCCTGCGCGACTGCGGTGCCAAGAACATGACTTTCGAAGAGACGCTGCGCCGCTACTACGAGCCCAATGCACTCATCGTCGATCCGCGCAAGCACGACATCCTCGACGACAACGACGTCAACAATCTGCCGACCTATTACGGCGACCTGGGCGTCCTGACACCGGGCGCCAGCAGTTCGACTAACTGGCGCGTATACGCCGGCACGGATAGCGGCTTCGCCGACCCGGATACCGGCAACTTCGCCGGCCTCGACTCATCGAAGATCGCCGGTCAGGGCATCGGCGACCTCAACGGCGATGTGCGCAAGGACCTGGTTGTGGTCACGACGGGCGCCACGAACAAACTGCGCGTCGCTCTCGCCAACGGTTCGGGCTATGACGCGCTTTCATCCCAGGACCTGCCGGGCAGCGTCCCAACTGACCAGATTTTCGTGGCCGACTTTGACGGCGACCTGATCGGCGACGTTGGCTTCCTGCGCTCAACGCCAGTGGCGCCGCTCCCCGGTGATCCAGCCACGCTCGTCGTGATGAAGGGCAAGACCGATGGCACTTTCGGGGCACCCGTCGACTGGTGGCGCGGGGCACTGGACCTCACCACCCAGCAGGCGCAGGTCGCGGACGTGAACGGCGATGGCAAGGCGGACCTCGTCATGCGCGATGCGACAGGCTCCGCCTTCTCCGTCGCCCCGTCATTCCCGTCCTGCGTCGATCTCTCCGGTTACGCGTTCACCTACTGGGGAGCGTGCACGAACGTGCCCGGCCCCGGCCTCGACGTGGCGGCGCAGTGGTTCCAGAACACCAACTGGCTTGCGGCTAGCTCGAAGTGGACGCTCACCGACTACAACCGCGACGGTCGCGCGGACCTCGTCGCCCTGGTCAATAACAACAGTGCGGTCGATGTGTTCGGCGCGACGGCCATGGTTGCGGGCGGCAGCTTCGGCAACCAGAACAAGATGGTGACGCTAAACAGCTTGTCGGTTAACGAGGTCGTGCCGGTCGGCATCGACATCAATCCGGACGGCTTGGGTGATCTGGCTCTGCTGAAGAAGAACGGCAGCAACACCACTCTGCAGTGGCTGAAGGCTGTTCAGGGCGCAGGCTGGGCGAGCGTCAACTTCAGCGCTACGAATGGGTACAACGACGGCAACGTCGCCTGGGCTACCGTCAGGCCCTACTGATCAGTGGCGCGTAACCATTCGCGCCACTCACTTTCAGAAAGGCCGACTGACAACCGACTACCCGCTCGGACCAAAGGCAGCCGGATGAGCCGCTGATCGCGCATGAGCTTTTCGTAGGCGCCGTCGCTCGTCATGCTCAGATAACCCAACCCAGCGTCCTTGTATTGACGCGAGTTCGAGTCGAATAGATTCGTCGCGCCGAACTTGTCGCTGAAACGCTTCAATTCGGCCGGCGCCATCGCCTTGACGCCGAGATCGACGAAATTGACGCGCACGCGCCGTTCCTGGAAGAAACGCAGCGCCTTCTGGGTGTCGCGCGAGTCGCGTCGCCCGAAGACCTGAACCTCGGCCGACGCAGGCTTCGTTGTCAGTGTGGCCCTGAGTAAGCGGTCAGGACTTCCGTGGCCGGCCGCGCGTCGTTCGGCGCTCGGGCGTGGCCATTCCGACGAGCCAGCCGCGCTCGGACTTGCGCACGACGACTTCTTTCTTGGCTTCTTCCGCAGCCTTCAGGATCCGCAGGCGCATGGTCGGCGCCTTGTCGTCCTTGCCCAGGCCGACTTCGAACACGGTCTTGGGGTCGGTGATCTTCTTGAGCATCGCGACGAGCTGCTTTTCCTGCTGGAGCCGCGCCAGGGCCTTGGGACTCAAGACCTTTGGTTTGGCGGCCGTCTTGGGCTTGTCTAGCATTGAAACGTCGACTTGGCGGATTCTCACGACGGGTTGCCTCGCTGGTGATTCGAAAGAGTTAATCGGCGATGTTCGCCACGGCTCCGGGCCAGTCTAGTACCGGGTCATGTGAACGGAGAAATATGAAGATCGGCGTAATAGTCCCGCAGGGCTGGACCGGTGAATACAAAGGCTGGGCTCCGGTCGATGCGTGGCGGCGCACGGTGGCGGTGGCACAACAAGCCGAGTCGCTTGGATTTGAATCGATCTGGCTGTTCGACCACTTTCACACGGTGCCGCGGCCGACCCAGGAAATTACGTTCGAGGCTTTCACATCGCTTGCGGCATTGGCCGCTGAGACATCGCGCGTTCGCTTGGGACATATCGTTCTGTGCGCCGCATACCGCAATCCGGCACTTACGACCAAGATGATCTCGACGCTCGACGTGATCAGTGCCGGTCGCGCCGAGCTCGGGCTTGGCGCGGGCTGGAAGCGCGACGAATGGCGGGCTTACGGCTACGGCTTCCCCGACGCGCCCGAACGGCTCGCGATACTGAAGGAAACGCTCGAGGTTGCCCGGGCGATGATGACCGAAGAGCGCGCCACGTTCGCCGGTGAGCATCTCCACATCGACGGCGCCATCAACATGCCCAAGCCCGTTCAGAAGCCGTGGATCCCAATCATGGTTGGCGGCAACGGACCCAACGTGACGTGGCGCCTCGCGGCGCGCTATGCCGATGAGCTCAACCTCGATGGCATGACGCCGGCGGAAGTGAAGGACGCGCTACCGACGATCCACGCGCGCTGCGCGGAGATCGGCCGGGATCCGGCCACGCTGGCGATCTCAGTTCACACCTGGTGGGAGCAGATCACCGACAGCGGCGCCGCGCGAGCCGAGATGCTCGCCGGCTACCTCGAGGCGGGCGTCAGTCGGGTCATCGGTTTGGTCCGCGACTCCGTCGACGACGATGCGGCCCTCGAGCGTTGGGCGGCGGACGCAAAGGCTGCCGGAGCCGAATTTTCGTACCAAATACACAGGTAAGGCCGCTAACTTGACGGCGATGCTGCGCGCCCGCCGTCTCCGGACGTCTCTGACGCTGCTGGCCGGCGCTGCCGGCGGGCCAGCGTTGTTGCTTGCGTGGCCCAGCGTGGCCTTGGCGCATCAGCTCAACGAGAAATACCAGGCACCGCTGCCGCTCGTCATCTACGTGGGCGGTGCCGCATTCGCGGTCGCGATGTCGTTCGTGTTCGTCATCCTGCGTAACGCGCCGGCACCCACGACGGAAGTCTCCGCGACGCCGCGCACCGCGCCGCGCTGGCTGCGCCTGACGCTCAATGCCGTGGGGCTGATCGGCTGGTTGTGGATCGTCGCCCAAACATTCCTCGGCGGCGCGGGCGACGGCGACGTCGCCTCGCTGTTCCTATGGGTCTACGGCTGGGTCGCACTCGCGCTGATCAGCGCCCTGCTCGGTCCGGTCTGGTCCTGGATCGATCCGTTCTCGACCATCCACGCCATCCTCTCGGGCGTCACGCGCCGCCTGGGAATGTCGGCCGGCGAGAGCGCCGACTATCCGGAGCGCCTCGGCAAGTGGCCCGCCGTCGTCGGATTGGCCGTCATCGTCTGGCTGGAGCTGGTTGGTCGCGTCGAGGGTGGCCGCTCGCTCGGCCTTTTTCTGGTCGGCTACACGGTGTCCACGGTGGGCGCGATGGCCTACTTCGGCAAGCAGGCGTGGCGTGCCAATGGCGAGACCTTCAGCGTCTGGTTCGGCGTGCTCGGCCGGCTGGCGCCGTATGCCCTCGACGGTGAGCCCGAACACGGCCGGCTGGTCCGGCGTCCCTACGCATCCGGCCTCATTTCAGCCGACTGGAGCGCCGCGGACCTGGCGCTCGTCGCGGTCGGCACCGGTTCGATCATCTTCGACGGGCTGAGCCAGACCCAGGCCTACTTCGATCTGTTCACGAAGAACGGTTTGTTCGGCTCGGACACCGTGCGCGACAGCATCACTTCACTGGTCTTCATCGGCGGGCTCGTGGTGATTGTGCTGCTCATGTCGCGCCGCCTTGGGGTGGCCGCGCTCGGCGCGGGACTGTTGCCGGTAGCTGTGGGCTACCTCGTCGCGCACTACCTGTCGTATCTGCTGGTGGATGGGCAGCGCATCGTCGCGGCGCTCAACGATCCTCTGTTGCGCGGCCAGAACCTGTTGCCGTTCGACCTGGGTTTCTGGGAGCCCACCTTGTTCATACCCACGTCGGTGCTGTGGAGCATCCAGCTCGCGGCGGTGGTGGGCGGCCACATCGTCGGCGCCTGGGCCGGTCACGCGGAAATGGCGCGTTCCCGGGGCGGCACGACGGTAATTGCCCAACTGCCCCTGGCGATCCTGATGGTCGCCTTGACCACGATCACCTTGTGGTCACTCGGACAGGCCGTACTCGTGACGCCGAGTACATAGCCCGGCGGTTCACGCGGCGGACCCGGCGCTAAATGGAGACGACGGCTCCCGGCCCGGACCAACGCGCGGTCTCGAGCGCGGCCTCGACTGACTTGATGAGCGCGTCGGCCTGATCGCCATCACGGTACATGGCCACGCCCGCGGAGATTGACACTACGACCGGCTCACCGCGGATGCCGAACATGTTGAGCTCGCGCACCTGGCGCCGGATCTGCGCTGCGGCGTCGGCGGCCACTTCCGGTGACGCGCCATTCAGGACCACGAAGAAAGAGTCCGGACCGACGCGGGCGATGATGTCGCTCGCCCGGAAGCGCTGGCGGATGAGCGTCGCCACCGCACGAAGGACGTTGTCACCGACCTGCCGGCCATAGCGCTCATTCACGGAGCGGAAGCTGTCCACGTCGAACATCAGCATCGCCAGCGGCACGCGCTCCTGTGGCGGCGTGCGCCGGCGCAATGAAAGAAGCTGCTCCAAAGCCGCGTCCAGGTAGGCATGGTTGAAGACGCCGGTCATGCCGTCGCGCGGCGTTCCCTCATCGCCCTCGCGCCGCGCCAGGGTTCCCGCGGCCGCCAGCGTGACGACCGGCAGGATGCCTTCGAGCAGCTTGCGCTCACTCTCACCGAATTGATGCTTGCGCGGGTTGCGGCCCAGCGTGATCGTGGCGATAACGCGCCCTGCCTGAAGCGCCGGTAGGGCTGCCGAAGCGCCACCGAGAATCACCTGGCGCTGGCGGATCGCCTGACCCGTTATGCCGACGCCCGGCAGGACCTCCACGCCAAGGGCCGAGCCGCTGCCACCGAAGACGGCGCGGACGAAGTGGCGGCCCGTGGGTGGGTCGAGAATGGTCAGAACGGCTTGGTCGGCGTCGAGCAAAGACGCCGCCCCGATGGCCAGCACGTCGGGCATCGAGTCGAAGGGTTCGTGGGCGAGTCGATCGGTCAGCGCGATGACGCGATCGACGAACTCGGCCTGAGCGGCTTCATCCGCCCGGTAGACATCCAGGCGGTCGCGCACCTTGACCGCGGCCGCAGCAGCGAAAGCGGCCGCCACGATCGTGGCGATGGCGTGAGCCGTGCCGTTGTTGGAGCCACCCCACGCGGGCTGTGAGTAATAGAGGACGGTGTAGGCACCGCCCACGCCGCCGGCAATGAAGCCGCCACTCAGCCCACCGAAGAAGGTCGACGCACCGACAACCAGCGGAAGCAGCAGCGCGGGCTCCAGACCAAGCTGCCGGCCACCCACCACGACGAGCACGACCATGCCCGCCGCGGCCGCAAATGCCGCCAGCGGACGCAGCGGCAAGGCTGAGGCAGCCGCAAGCCTGCCAACCGTGGTCGGTTCGGTCTTGGGTCCTTGAATAACGCTGGGTGCGGTCACTTTCGTTGAAATCTCGCACCACCCCGAGCGAGCGACAACCGGACATAGGTCCTATTGCCGGGCTCAAACCGACCGCGCGCATAGACTCCGACGGATGACCGCCGCGAACGCCGACAAGCCGATTGAAGCCCGATTTGAGCTCAAGTCGGGGACCGATCCGGCCCTCACCCTGGGCGCTCTCTGGTGGGGTCCAGGCGACCAGGTGATGGCCCTGGCACCGGCCCAGGCCGCCCGCGCGATGCGGCTGACGAGCGGCCCCGCCACCGTGGAGATGGCGTGGGGCAGCGGCTGGGCATCGGCACGTGCCTGGGGCGCGGGCGCGGCCGAGGCGCTTGACCTTGTGCCGGGCCTGATCGGCGAGCTCGACGACCCGCCACCACTGGTCGCGCACCACCCGATCGTGGCCGAGCTTGCGCGGCGCAATACCGGCCTGCGCCTGACGCGCGGCGCGCCCGTCTTCGAGATGCTCGTGAATTCAATCATTGGCCAGAAGGTGACTGGGCTCGAGGCGCGGCGCAGCCAGCGCATGTTGCTGCGCCGCTTCGGGGAACCTGCCCCGGGCCCTTTTGACCTGGTGCTGCCGCCGGCGCCCGAGACCCTTGCCCATACCCCTTACTGGGCGTTCCACACCCTTGGGCTCGAGCGGCGCAGGGCCGACACGATTCGCGCGGCGGCGGCCATCGCGCCCCGGCTTGATGAGATCCGCGGCATGACGCCGGGCGACGCCAGCGGCCGGCTACAGTCCGTGCCGGGAGTCGGACCGTGGACGGCGGCTGAGACGATGCGCCTCGCGTTGGGTGATCCCGACGCGGTCAGCGTCGGCGACTACAACCTGCCCAAACAGGTCTGCTGGGTGCTCGGCAACGAGCGCGATGGCGACGATGCGCGCATGCTCGAGCTGCTCGAGCCGTACGCCGGCCAGCGCGCCCGGGTCGTTCTCCTGATCGAGCGGAGCGGTCTCCGGCCCGCGCGTCGCGCTCCCCGTTACACGCCGCGGCAGATTGCAGGCATGTGACATATCGGAGTTGTGACATCGGCTCTGTGACAATCCGTCCGTGTCCAACCGCGTGCCGCGCCGCCAAGGCGTCATCTACGGTCCACCACGGTTCTCACCCGATGATGGGGGCAACAGCGCCCTAGTCGGTCGGATAGTCGGCCTGGGGTTCGTCGGCCTGGCCCTGGCAGTGCTGGTCGGCGCGGTGGTGCTGGTCAATCGGCCGCCCGGGGCCACGCCCACCCGCCAGGTCGGCCCGACGGCCAGTCCGGCGCCGTCGGCAACGGCCGTAGGCCCTTCGCCCAGCGCGCCGTCATCGCTGGTGCCCACCAGCCCGTCGCTCGCCCCCACGGCCAGCCCGTTCGTGCCCTTCGTCCAGGTCGGGCCGGGCTACGTCACCTTTGGCACGCGGCTCAACGCGGACCGGACCGTGGCTGACCCGCGTGCCCTCTTCGTGCCCAGTGACCGCCTGGTGTGGAGCGGCTTCCTGACCGAGCCGGCCAACTCCGCCGATCTCACCGTGCGCCTGTTCAAACTGGACGACACCGCGCCCAATGGCGAGCGGCTGCTGAGCGAGGGCGACGCTCGCCCCGCTGGCCGCGCGCAGGACCATTACACACGGCAGGATCTCAACCCGAATCGCGCCCTTGACGGCCCCGGCGTCTACCTTGTGCGCTACCTCAAAGGCGAGCAGGTCCTGTCGGAGGGCTACTTCGAATTGGGCGGCTGACGCCCTATCCTGACCCGACTTCCGTGACGACCCCGATTCACCGTCTGCAGCCTGTCCCACCTTCCGCACAGCAGTCGACGCGGGTGGCCCGTCTGGCTGCGCTTGGGCTGGCCCTCCTGTGCCTCGGATTCGGCGCCCTTGCGTGCGACTCGCCGGCAAAGACGCCCCGACCCAGCCCGTCGCTCATCACGCTGCAATTCACGCCGCAGCCCAGCAAGTCGTCCTCCCCTTCGCCATCGGCCACGGCGCGTCCTTCCGTCGGCGGTTGGCCGCTCGGCTGGGACGAAGACTTCTGCGCGATGTTTGTGCATGCCGTCGATGCGCAGCAGTTGCTGGTCGACGTGCAGCTCGACATCCGCGACGGCAACAACAAGGACGCCAAGGCCCTCGCGGCGGAGTTGGTTCAGGCCGCGAACGCCGCACACGATGCGGCAGGCGCGATCCCTAATTGGTCGGACGGATTCACCACTTTGGTCGCGGTCGCCGATCTCATGGACCTGGCCGCGCGCGCCGGTACCGAGTACCAGGCGTGGTTCGCCAACGGCAAGGACGCAGCACTGCGCCGGGCGAAAGACCTGCGGTCACAGAACGGAGCCGCGGTGCCCCAGGCGAATACCGACCTGACCGCCCTGGCGGGCAAGGGCATCACCTGTCAGGACACGCCCCTGGTCCTGGAGGCACCGGGCTCGTAGTCGTGGACCCCGAGGCCTTCGCGACGCGGGTCGCTTCCCTGCGGATCGTGCCCGTGGTGACGATCGATGACGCGGCCGACGCACCCGGCTTGGCAGGGGCTCTGGCCGACGGTGGCCTACCGATCGCGGAAATCACCTTCCGCACCGACGCCGCGGCTGAGGCAATTGCGGCCATCAAGGCGGCACGGCCGGACGTCCTCGTTGGCGCTGGCACGGTGCTCGGTGCAGCCACGGTCGATCGCGCGCTCGAGGCCGGCGCCGAGTTCATCGTCGCGCCCGGTTTCAATCCAAGCATGGTGGTCGTGGCCCAGGCGCGCGGCGTCGCGGTCATCCCGGGTGTCGTGACGCCGAGCGAGATCGAGGCGGCCATGTCGCTGGGACTGCGCGTGCTGAAATTCTTTCCGGCCGAGGTGTCGGGCGGGTCGGCGTATCTGTCGGCGGTGCGCGCAACCTACCCCGGAGTGCGGTTCATGCCGTCAGGCGGCGTCAATGTGGGCAACGTTGCGTCATATCTGGCGCTGCCTAATGTCATCGCCGCGGGCGGCACGTGGATCGCAACGGCGGACGCGATCCGGGATCATCGCTGGGACGAAATTTCGCGGCTTGCGGCTGAGGCCGTGGCCGTCGCTAAGG
>JADMIO011475786.1_pt1 | contig 39920 bp, 35 predicted proteins | sample 8958161 | NCBI WGS metagenome assembly JADMIO01 (sample SAMN16585339, study PRJNA669376) | soil metagenome | isolation source: Crop rotation soil | place: USA: Cullars Rotation, Alabama | collected 2011
CGACAACTTGTCCACGTGGAATTCTAAGCTTAGGATCCCAATGTGCTGGAAAGGATGGCGCGGGCCTTCGACGTCAGCTCCTCGCGCAGGGCCTGCAGCTCCTTGTCCCACGCCTTCTGAATCTGGGCGATGTTTTCCATGTAGTCGGTCTCGCGCACGGAGTGGGGCGCCTCCGTCACGGCGCTGCGGCCGGCGGTGATGTTGTACAGCGTCTGGCCCCACGCCACGTTCACGTTCTGGCGCTGGGACTGGTCGCCGGTCTGCTCCTGGTCGTCCAGCTCGCGCTGCTCGCGCTCGGAGCGCTCCTTCAGCTGGTCGATGCGGCGGCGGAAGGTGCTCTCCAGGCGCTCCTGCTCATCCTCCAGCTGCCGGTTCGCCTCCTCCATGCAGCGGCCGAGGAAGGCCTCGCGCGTCTCGTGCGGCTCGGAGTAGAGGCTGAAGGTCGGGTTCGCATAGATGTGTAGCCGCTCGCGCTCCACCAGGAACTGCTTGAACGAGTCCTCCGTGCGCACCAGCGTCTCCGACCGCAGGTTCATGTCGATGCGATGCGCCGGGTCGGGGGTGGCGCGGATGTCCAGCTTCTCCGGATCGATCTGGGACGCCTGCTGCCAGAGCACGCTGCCGTCGTTGGGGTGGATGGGCGCCACGTACGAGCGCACCACCTGATGGTGCAGGCCGCTGCGCGACTCGTTGTGGGTCACGATCCCCTCGGCCAGCACATAAGGCCGATAGGTGCCGCTGCCGCCATAGACGTAGAGCTGCTCGACCGCTTCCGCGCCGCGGCGTGCGGAGACGCGGGCGCGGGCGAAGCCGAGCTGCGCCTGCGATTCCTCGCCGGAGTCGACCGTCATGCCGTGCTGTACAGGCGCCGCGTCGAGAATGCGTCCCGGAACGTTCGCCAGCGCCTCGACCACCGCCTCACGCCGGTCGGGTGGGAAGAGGAAGACGATGCAGCCACCGCCCCCCGCCCCGCACACCTTGCCGCCCCACGCGCCCGCCGCGACCGCGGCGGCGATCGCCGCGTCGATCTCCGGCGTGGAGATGCCGTCGATCAGCGCCTTGCGGTTCTCCCACTCGTGCGCCAGCGCGGCGCCGGCGGCCTCGAAGTTGCCGGCCAGCAGCGCCTTCTCCATCTCGATGGACGTCGCCGCGATCTTGTCGAAACCCTTCTGCACCTTCTTCTTGCCGTCGATCTGGCGCTTGTACATCTCCCAGTTGTTCGTGCCGGAGAAGTGCGCCACGCCCGTGTAGTGCATGAGCATGTGCGCGGAGAGATCGGCCACCGGGATGTTGATGGGGTGGCGGACTGGCGCGCCGGGATTGAGGTGCAGCGAGGCGAGGCCGCCGAAGACGGGCGGGTAGTAGTCCTGAATGCCGGCCGGGACGCCGAGGAGGCGCGTCTCCAGGTCGCGCACGAGGAAGATCAGCTGTTCCCCTTCGACGGGGTTGCCGGCCAGCTCGGAGAGGGCGCGCACCAGCGTGATGGCGAGCGCTGAGGAGCCGCCCAGGCCGGAGCCGCGAGGGGCGTCCGTCCGGGTGGTGATGTGCACGCCGCCGACGTGGAAGTGCTCCACCAGGCGGTAGATGAGCGCCGCCTTCGGATCGTTGGCCAGGTCGTGCAGCGACTCGTAGCGCTGGCGGTATTGCTGGTCGGTGAGGTGGATCTCGATGGCGCCGTCCGCCGACTGCGAGACTTCCGACTCCGCGTAATACGAGATGGCCACGTTGACCGTGCGGGAGCCGGGGTGGAAGAGGTAGATGGGCCAGAGGTCGAGGGTACCGCCAGCGAGATCGGCGCGCACCGGCGCGCGGGCTATGACCTTTTTCATGATCGGAAAGAGTTCCGGCTTGCTAGAAGAGTGCCCGTCGCTTCGGCGCCGCCTGGGCGACCTGAGCCGAAGGGGCGAGAAGGCGCGTCGAGAGGCGCGCAACGTTCGCCCGGAAGGTGCGCAGCTCGGCCGCGACCAGCGGGTCGGGCGTGATCGACTTCAGCTTCAGAGGATCGAGCCACGTGCCGTCGTCCGACACCCGGTAGTCGAGATGCGGCCCGGTGGCCAGGCCGGTCATGCCGACGTAGCCGATCACGTCTCCCTGCGTCACTTTCGTCCCCCGCTTGATGCCTTTGGCGAAGCGGGAGAGGTGGAGGTAGGACGTCTCGATGCGCGAGGTGTGGCGGATGCGGACGAAGTTCCCTTCGCCGCCGCTGTAGCTCGCCTCCATCACTACCCCGTCCGCCGTCGTCATCACCGGCGTGCCCACCGGCGCGCCGTAGTCGACGCCGTGATGAGGGCGGAAGTAGTGCAGGAGCGGATGGAAGCGCTTCTTGGAGAAGCCGGAGGTGATGCGGGTGAACTGCAGCGGCGCGCGGAGGAACTGCTTGCGCAGCGGCATGCCGACGCGCGCGTAGTAGCCGGCCCGGCCATCCGCAGACTCGTGGCGGAAGGCCTCGTACGTGATGCCCTCGTGCGTGAAGCGCGCGGCCTTGATGGGGCCGTAGCCGACCAGGTCGCTGCCGGCGAACTTCTTCGTCACCACCAGGCTGAAGGCGTCGCCTTTCTTCAAAGCGAAGAAGTCGATGTCCCACTGGAACACGTCCACCAGCTGCTGCACGAGCTGCGGGCCCTCGCCGGCCTGGCGCAGCGCCTCGTAGAGGGACGTATCGATCGTGGCCGCGACGTCCGTCTCCAGCTCGCGCTGGTCCGCCTGCCGCGGCGTGACCTCGAACGTCTCGCCGTTGCGCACGGCATCGAGCAGCCCCCAGCCGAGGACCTTCATCTGCACCGAGTCGACCCGGTCGTTCGCGCCGTAGTGGAAGCGCAAGAGGTGGCCGGGGCGGAGGCGGCGGAGGTCGACGAACTGGCCGAAGCGGTTGTTCAGCAGCGCGCTCTCCCCGCGGGTGAGACCGCCCTCGGTGAGGATGCTGTCCAGCGTGTCGCCGTCTTCCAGAGTGAGGATGACGGAGTGGGCGGGGAGGTGGGCGTCGGGGGTGGCCACGAGGTCAGCGTAACGGAGCTCCGGCGCGGGGGCCGGCGGCGTGGCCGCGCGGGGCATGGCGGACTGCGCCGACGGATAGGTGGCGAGCAGAAGCGGGATGGCGAGCGGCAGGGCGACGGCGAAATAGAGCCGCCGCGGCCGCCTCAACCACCCACCCATGCGTTCGCCCAAGGCGACGAAAATCTTCATTGCGGACGACTTCGAGACCGAGAGAGAGTAGCAGCTACTGCGCTTTCGGTTCCAGTGACAGAATTTGTACCTGCGTCTGCGCGGAAGTCTGGTTCTGCAGGGGATCGGCCTTGTGGAAGGTCATGGGGACGGCGAACATGCTGCCGTCCGCGGGGATCTCGCGGATCTGGGTGATGGTCATCTCCCGGCGGCTGGAGCGGGAGGCGGAGAGGGGGATCTGGGAGCCGGCGGCGCGCTTGTTGTTCGTCGTCGTCACCTGCACCGACTGTTTGAGAGGGAGGCCTTTGATCTTCGTCGCCTCCAGCTCGATCACCTCATCCACCTTGTCGTTGCCGGTGCGGACGCCGGCGCTGGCCAGGAAGAGCTCGTTCACGTCGCCGAACGCCACGGTGGTCCACTTGTCGATCACCGTCTTGACCGACTGCTTGAGCGGCATCGAACCGAACGTGACGGCGACGTCGTAGGAGAGGGTGAGGCGGTAGTGGTTCGTGGGGACGCCGGCGATGATCTGCGCGTCCTCCAGTTTCTCCACGTTCGAATTGAGGTTCGTGATCTCGATGCGGCTGGAGCCGATGGCGGCGGCGAGGTTCGCCGTATTGAACTGGGTGAAAGACTTGCGCACGGGGTCGACGAACGTGAGGGTGCGCGAGCCGTCGGTGGAGAGGACGTAGGTGTCGGGGGGGTATGCGTCGCCGCCCAGGAAGTCGACGCGGGAGCGGTCGCCATCGATGGTGGCGCGGCCGACCAGCTCGGACGGCGCGTTCTGATCGATGTCCGAGTGGCTGGTCTGGTGGAACTCGTACTGCACGGCGGCGGAGGCGGCCTGGGCCGCCAGGAGGAGGACGATCGCCAAGGCGTTCGTTTTCATGAGCTTTCAGTATACACGTCTCTTGAAATAAGAGTGGCTCGGGGGCCCGTTTCGCACCGCATGTTCAAACGCAGCCTTTCCCTCGCGGCGCTCGCCGCGGCAGTCGTTTCGCTTCCTCTCGCGGCCGCTCCGAAGAAGGCGGTCTCGCTGGAGGAGGTGGTGAAGAAGGTGCAGGAGCAGCAGAAGAAGACCGCCACCCTGCAGGCCGACTTCAAGCAGGAGAAGGAGCTCGCTCTGCTCTCCAAGCCGGAAGTCTCCACCGGCACCTTCGTCTACTCCCGGCCGAACAACGTGCTCTGGACGTACGACGCGCCGAAGAAGGTCACCATGCTGATCGCCGGCGGCAAGCTCACCACGTACTACCCGGAGATCTCCAAGGCGGAGACGGTGGATGTAAAGCGCTTCGAGGACCGCATCTTCAAGTACATGGGCGCTTCCGGCGCCATCGACGAGCTGGGGCGCTACTTCGACTTCGTCTTCACCGACAACGCGGCGAACCCCTCCTACACGCTCGACCTCAACCCGAAGAGCAAGACGGTGGCGAAGCGGGTGAAGCACATCAAGCTGTGGATCGACAAGAAGGCGTACGTCACGAACCGGATCGAGTATGTCGAGGGCGACGGCGACGTGACGCGCTACGAGTTCTCGAACATCAAGGTGAATGCGCCGGTGGCGCAGAGCAAGTTCACGCTCAACCTGCCTCCGGGCGTGCGGGTCGAGCAGATGAAGCTGCAGTGAAGTTCGCAGTACTCGCTCGCGACGGCGCGGCGCGCCGGGGCGAGCTCACCACCGCGCACGGCACCATCCAGACGCCGGTCTTCATGCCGGTGGGCACTCTCGCCTCGGTCAAGAGTCTGACCACGGAGCAGCTCCGCGCCCTCGGCCCGGAGATCATGCTCTGCAATACCTACCATCTGATGCTGCGGCCCGGCGTCGACCTGCTCGAGCAGCTGGGCGGCGTGCACCGCTTCATGGGCTGGGACCGCGCGATCCTGACCGATTCGGGCGGCTTCCAGCTCTTCTCTCTCGCCTCCATCCGCAAGATCAAGGAGGAGGGGGTGGAGTTCCGCAGCCACATCGACGGCTCGCCCTACTTTCTGTCCCCCGAACGATCGATCGAGATCCAGGCGCGGATGGGGGTGGACATCGCGATGGCGTTCGATGAGTGTCCGGCTTATGGGCTGGCGCACGCGGAGGTTGCGAAGTCGATGGCGCTGACGCACAGGTGGGCGGCGCGGTCGCTTGCGGCAAGGAACGCGTTTGGCGAGCAGCGAGCAGCGAGCAGCGAGCAGGAGAACGGTGGCTCGCACGCCGGGGGGGACCCGTCTCTCCTGCTCGCCGCTCGCCGCTCGCTGATCGCTACCAGCGCGCCCGCGCTCTTCGGCATCGTCCAAGGCGGCATCCACCTCGATTTGCGCAGAGAATCGGCCGCCGTCATCGGCGGCATGGACTTCGACGGCGTGGCCATCGGCGGCGTCTCCGTGGGCGAGCCGAAGCACGAGATGTTCGAGGTGGTCAACTTCACGGCGCCGCTGTTGCCGGAGGAGAAGCCGCGGTACCTCATGGGGGTCGGCACGCCGGAGGATCTGGTCAACGGCGTCGCGGCCGGCATCGACATGTTCGACTGCGTGATGCCGACGCGGAACGCGCGGAACGGCACGCTCTTCACGAGCTTCGGGAAGGTCTCCATCAAGAACGCGCGCTTCGCGGCCGATCCGCGGCCGCTCGACCCGCGCTGCCAGTGCCTGACCTGCCGCACCGTTTCGCGGGCCTATCTGCGTCACCTTTTCGTGAACGGTGAGATCGCGGCCTCGGTCTACAACACCATCCACAACCTCTGGCATTACCTTGACTTGATGCGGTCGATCCGGCAGAGTATCGCGTCCAAATCATTCGGGTCTTTCCGCGACTCCTTCCTGTCGCGGATTTCGAGCGGGGACGCCGACGCTTAGCAAGACCACGGCGCGGTGCCAGCAAAAACAAAACAAAGTGCCATGAATACGATTGCTCTGCTCCAAAGCTCCGGCTCCGGCCTCCTTCCGCTCCTCATGCAGGTGATGCCCATCGCCGCCATCGGCATCATCTTCTACTTCCTCGTCATCGCCCCGGCGAACAAGCAGCGGCGCAAGACGCAGGAGATGCTCAGCTCGCTGAAAAAGGGCGATCAGGTCGTCACCAGCGGCGGGATTTACGGGACGATCCAGGGTGTTGAGGCCGAAGTTGTCTACCTGAAGATTTCCGAGAATGTCAGAGTCAAAGTCGCGCGTTCTGCCGTTTCCAACGTCATCACCGGGAACGAGTAGGGACGCGCTATCGCCCTTGGAGGATTCGTGAACAGCAATAACCTGTGGAAGATCGGGCTGATCATCGCCGTGCTGGTGGTCTTCACCGTGGCCATCATCCCGACGAAGAACAACCCTGAGCCGATCAAGCGCGGGCTCGACCTCAAGGGTGGCACTCACCTGGTCATGCGCGTGAACGTCGGCGACGCCGTCCGCCTGGAGAACGACCAGGCGTCCGAGGCGCTGAAGGCGCAGGCGCCGAAGAACAGCCTGCCGGTGCCGGTCACGCGCCGCCTCAACGACTCCACCTTCCTGGTCATCCCTCCGCCGGGCGTCTCCAGCGCGGAGTACGAGCGGCTGGCCAAGGATTACCTGCCGGCCTACGAGATGAGCCGCACGGCCGAGGGCGCGTTGCAGTTCCGGATGAAGCCGGCGAACGTGAGCACGATCGAGCGCGACACCATCTCCCACGCCGTGGAGACGATCCGCAACCGCGTGGACGCGCTCGGCGTGACCGAGCCGAACATCGCGCCGGAGAGCGGCAACCGCATCGTCATCCAGCTTCCCGGCGTGGATGATCCGGCCCGCGTGAAGGACATCATCAAGACCACCGCCCAGCTGCAGTTCCGCATGGTGGAAGGCAACCCCGGTCCGGACGTACAGTCGGTGCTGAACAGCCTGCCGCCCGCGCAGCGGACGGAGGTGGACGTCTTCCCCTCCACGCGCGTCGACGAGCTCGGCCGCGCCACCGGCACGGAGTACTACGCCGTGCGCAAGGTCGTGCCGGTCTCCGGCACCGACCTCAAGAATGCGCGCGTGCAGAAGGGCCGCATGGGCGAGCCGGTCATCAACTTCTCCATGACTCCGGACGGCGGCCGCAAATTCGGCGAGCTCACCGGCGCCAACGTCGGCAAGCGCCTGGCCATCGTGCTGGACGACAAGATCAAGTCGGCGCCGACCATCAACCAGCGCATCGAAGACTCGGGCGTGATCGAAGGCCGCTTCACGAACCAGGAAGCGACCGACCTCGCGCTCATCCTGCGCAGCGGCTCGCTGCCCGCCTCGCTGACCACGCTGGAAGAGCGCACCGTCGGCCCCTCGCTCGGGCGCGACTCCATCCAGAAGGGCGTCACGGCGTCCGTCATCGGCTTCATCGCCCTCATCGCCGCCGTGCTGCTCTACTACCGCGGCGCCGGCATCAACGCCGTCGTGGCCCTCCTGCTGAACCTGGTCATCCTCCTGGGGATGATGGCGTACTTCAAGGCCACGCTGACCCTGCCCGGCATCGCCGGCATCATCCTCACGTTGGCCATGGCGGTCGACTCGAACGTGCTCGTCTTCGAGCGCATCCGGGAGGAGCTGCGCGAAGGGAAGACCGTGCGCGCCGCCATCGACCAGGGCTTCTCCCGCGCGTTCGGCACCATCATCGACACGCACATGACCACCATCATTTCGGCGCTCTTCCTCTTCCAGTTCGGCACCGGTCCGATCAAGGGGTTCGCCGTCACGCTGCTGATCGGTCTGACGGCTTCGGTGTTCACGGCGTTCTTCGTGTCGCGCGTGATCTTCGACATCATCTACAAACCGCAAGACCGCCCGCAGTCGCTCAGCATCTAGGGGCGAGGAGAGATCAATGCAACTGTTCGTCAACACGAAATACGACTTCGCCAAGTGGCGCATGTACGCGGTGGGCTTCTCCATCGTCTTCGTACTGCTCGGCCTCGGCTTCTATCTGAAGAACGGCATCAACTGGGGCATCGACTTCGCCGGCGGCGCCAACATCGTGCTCAAGTTCAAGGACGCGGTGCCGGTGGACCGGCTGCGCAACGACCTCCACGACGCCTCCATCCAGCAGTACGGCAAGGCGGAAAACAAAGAGGTGCTCATCCGCCTCCCCCAGCAGAAGCGCGAGGGTGACTACGCCGGCCAGGTCGTGGAGAAGCTCCGCCACGATCTGAACCCGAACTTCTCCGCGGAGAAGCTCGACCTCAACTTCCACGGGCGCGACCGCCTGACCGAGCTCTTCATGCAGAAGGATCCGTCCGCCAAGGGAACGAACGACGCGGCGCGGGCCTTCTACGCCGATCTCGCGCAGCAGATCATCAACAAGCGCTCCGAGCTCGGCCTCTTCACCAGCTACGAGCAGCTCAGCAGCATCCCCGGCATGAACACCGCCGTGATCACGCTCCTGCGCGACAACACCTACATCGGCGCCTTCAACGTCCTCAACCAGGAGACGGTGGGACCGCAGGTGGGCAAGGAACTGCAGCAGAAGGCCATCCTGGCCGTGATCCTCTCCACCCTGGCCATGGGCGCCTACCTCTGGCTCCGCTTCGACGTGATGTTCGGCGCCTCGGCCGTCGTCTGCATCCTGCACGACATCTTCGTCTCGGTGGCCTTCCTGGGCATGATCAACGGCGAGGTCTCGCTGAACATCGTGGCCGCCTTGCTGCTCATCGTCGGCTTCTCCATCAATGACACGGTCGTCATGTACGACCGCGTGCGCGAGAACCGGAAGAAGATCAAGACGCGCATGACGTTCGAGGAGCAGCTGAACCTGGCCATGAACCAGACGCTCTCCCGCACCATCCTCACCTCCGGCACGGTGGTGATCGTGCTCATCGCCCTGCTGCTCTTCGGCGGCAAGGTGATCCACGAGTTCGCCTGGATCCTCCTCATCGGCGTCCTGGCCGGCACGTACTCGACGATCACGATCGTCCCCGCGGTGGCCATCGCCTGGAACAACGCGACCGGCCGCAAGCGGGACATCGCCGGTCCGGCCCGCGGCGCTCGCGCCGAGGAGCCTTCGCGCGAAGTGGCGCCGGGAGCTCGGAAGCGGAGAGCGGGATAAGAGCGATCGGCGATCACCGATCAGCGATCAGGAAAGGCGGCCGAAACTGGCCGCTTTTTCTTTTTGTTTTTCCTGGTCGCTGATCGCCAATCTACCAGCATAGAATCCGCACCCTATGGCACCGAACCGCCGCGAGGAAGCCCTGGAGTACCACTCGACCGGGCGTCCCGGAAAGACCGAAGTCGTCCCCACCAAACCGACCACCACCCAGCGAGACCTCTCCCTCGCCTACACGCCCGGCGTGGCCGTCCCCTGCCTGGAGATCGCGCGCGATCCGGCGGAGGTCTACAAGTACACGAACAAAGGCAACCTCGTGGCCGTCATCACCAACGGCACGGCCGTCCTCGGGCTGGGCAACATCGGGCCGGCGGCGGGCAAGCCGGTCATGGAGGGGAAGGCCGTCCTCTTCAAGCGCTTCGCCGACATCGACGTTTTCGACCTGGAGATCTCGCCGCGCAGCGTCGATGAGTTCGTCGCCGCGGTGAAGGCGCTGGAGCCGACCTTCGGCGGCATCAACCTGGAGGACATCGCCGCGCCGGAGTGCTTCGAGATCGAGGAGCGCCTCAAGCGCGAGATGAACATCCCGGTCTTCCACGACGACCAGCACGGCACGGCCATCATCTCCGCCGCCGCGCTGAAGAACGCGCTGGAAGTGGCGGCGAAGAACATCGAAGACATCCGCATCGTGATCAGCGGCGCCGGCGCCGCGGCCATGGCTTGCCTCCGCCTCTACATCCGCATGGGCCTGCGCAAGGAGAACGTCATGCTGACGGACAGCAAGGGCGTGATCTGGAAGGGTCGCAAGGATGACATGACGCCGTACAAGGAAGAGTTCGCCGCGGAGACCGATCGCCGCACGCTGGCCGACGCCTTGCGCGGCGCGGACGTCTTCGTGGGCCTCTCCGTGGGCGGCATCGTCACGCCGGACATGGTCCGCTCCATGGCGGACAACCCGATCGTCTTCGCCATGGCCAATCCCGATCCGGAGATCGGCTACGAAGAGGCGGTGGCCGCGCGGCCGGACGTGATCATGGCCACCGGCCGCTCCGACTACCCGAACCAGGTCAACAACGTCCTCGGCTTTCCGTTCATCTTCCGCGGCGCCCTCGACTGCCGGGCCACGACGATCAACGAGGAGATGAAGATCGCGGCGGTGACGGCGCTGGCCGATCTGGCGAAGGAAGACGTCCCCGACTCCGTGCTCCGCGCCTACGCGAAGGAGCGCTTCTCCTTCGGCCGCGAATACCTCATCCCGAAGCCGTTCGACTACCGCGTGTTGCTGAACGTGCCGGTGGCCGTGGCGCGCGCGGCGGCGGAGAGCGGCGTGGCGCAGCAGCCGATCCAGGACTACGAAGGCTACCGCCGCCGCCTGGAGCATCTGCTGGGGCGCTCCCGCGGCGTGATGCACCTCATCTTCGACCGGGCCAAGCAGAACCCCAGGCGCATCGTTTTTCCGGAAGGGGACCAGGAGAAGATCATCCGCGCGGCGAAGATCCTGGTGGACGAGAAGCTGGCCCATCCGATCCTCCTGGTGCGGCACGAGGTGGTGGCCCCGCTCCTGCGCAAGTACCAGCTCGATCCGGCCAAGGTGACGGTGATCGACGTCTTCCACTCGCCGCAGTACGAGCAGTACGCGCAGCGCTTCCAGGAGCTGCGCCGGCGGCACGGCATCACCATCACCGACGCGCGGCGCATCCTGAACAGCCGCAACTACTACGCGATGATGATGCTCGAGCAGGGGGACGCGGACGGCGTGATCTCCGGCTTGCACGCCTACTATCCGGCCACCATCCGGCCCGCGCTGCAGATCCTGCGCACGCGGCCGGGCGTGAAGCGGGTCTCCGGCGCGTACCTCTTGATGTTCAAGGGGCGGATGATCATCCTGGCCGACACGACGGTGAACATCGACCCGACGGCGGAGGAGCTGGCGGAGATCGCGGCGCTGACGGCGCAGACGGCGCGCCGCTTCAACCTCGAGCCGCGCATCGCCATGGTGTCGTTCTCGAACTTCGGCTCCACCGAGCACCCGCAGTCGGAGAAGGTGCGCCAGGCCGTGCAGCTATTGAAGGACCGCCGCCCCGACCTCATCGTGGAGGGGGAGATGCAGGCCGACACCGCCGTGGTGCCGGAGATCGCGCAGCTGGACTATCCGTGGAGTGGCCTGCAGGGCGACGCGAACGTGCTCGTCTTCGCCAACCTCGACGCCGCGAATGCCGCCTACAAGCTCCTCTGGCGCCTGGGCGGCGCCGAGGCGATCGGTCCCATCCTGCAAGGCCTCTCCCGCCCCGTGCACGTGCTGCAGCGCGGCGTGGACGTGAACGACATCGTGAACATGGCGGCCATCGCGGTGATCGACGCGCAGGAACAGGGGTAGGGGGGCGTCCCGGCCTACGTGCTTGCGAACGGGTAGATGGGCGCCGGGCGGGACGCCCGGCGCTGAGAGGTGCGGCTTGGAGCAGGACGACGCAATCGCGCGGCACATTCAGGAGCGGATGGCGCCACTGGAGAAACGCTTCGATACGCTCATCGACAAGGTTCGCTCGGTGGGCGACAAAATCGACCGTGACTTCGATCGCATTGCGGCAGGCCTGGATCGCGGCTTCATCGAGACGCAGGCGATGCTCAGGGATATCATCGAACGCCAGTAGGCGCGGCGCGAGACGTGCCGCGCCCTGCGGGCGGGACGCCCGCTCACCGGGTCGGCACCAGGCACGTCCGCACCAGCGCGCTCAGGGCGCCGATGTCGAACGGCTTGGGCAGGAAGGCGCAGATCCCCTTGTCCACCACGTGCGCGATCTCGGGGTCGCGGTTGGCGCTGACGATGATCACCGGGATGCGGCGCAGCACGGGGTCGGTCTGCCGCTCGCGCAGGACGTCCCAGCCGGAGAGGATGGGCATCATCAGGTCGAGCACCACCACGTCCGGCTGCTCGCCGCGCATCAGGTCGAGCGCGTCGCGGCCGTTGGGGGCCTCGAAGAACTGGTAGATCCCCTCGCGCTTGAGCGCGGCCACGATCATCCGGCGGATGCCCGGGTCGTCATCCACCACGAGCACGCGGAAGGGGCGGCCCGATGGAGTTGCTTCCTGTTGTGCGCTGCTCAATTGCTGAATTCCGGGCCGCATTCTAATCACGCTGCCGGCCGGACCGGAAGCATTCTCCGAGCCGTATCGTTAGTCCATTGCCCATCATGAAGATCGCCGTGGCCATGTCCGGCGGGGTCGACTCCTCGACCGCCGCGTACCTGCTCAAGTCCGAAGGGCACGAGGTGGTCGGCCTGTCCATGCAGATGTATGACAACCTCCGCAACGCGGAAACAACCTACGGCGGCTGCTGCACCATCGATGACCTCGCCGACGCGCGCCGCGTGGCCTGGAAGCTGGACATCCCCCACTTCACGCTCAACCTGGAGCGCAACTTCCACGAGAAGGTCATCGCCCCCTTCGTGGCCGGCTATCTCTCCGGCACCACCCCCTCCCCTTGCGTCCTCTGCAACACGCACGTGAAGTTCGACCTCTTCCACCAGAAGGCGCAAGCCATCGGCGCCGAGAAAATCGCCACCGGCCACTACGCGCGCATCACGATGGGCGAGGGCGGCCGCTGCGAGCTGCGCAAGGCGCGCGACCGGATGAAGGACCAGACGTACTTTCTGTTCGAGCTCTCCCAGCAGCAGCTCTCCGACGCGCTCTTCCCCCTGGGCGAGCTGACCAAGCCGGAGGTGCGCAATCTCGCGGAGGAGGGCGGTCTCCTCGTGGCGCGGAAGAAGGAGTCGTACGAGATCTGCTTCGTGCCGCAGACGGACGGCTACGGCGCGATCGTGGAGCGGGAGGCGGGCATTGCGCCGGGCGAAGGCGCGGGCGAGATCGTGGACATGGGCGGCAACATCGTCGGCCGGCACGACGGCTACTACAAGTTCACCATCGGCCAGCGCCGCGGCCTGCAGGTGGGCGGCACGCCGGAGCGGACGTACGTGGTCGACGTGAACCCCTTCACGAAGCGCGTGACGATCGGCCCCGGCTCCGCGCTGGAGCGCGACGAGCTCGCGGCGGAGCGGGTTCACTGGATCGCCGGCCAGCCGCCTGCCGGACCGGTCGAGGTGCAGGCCCGCGTCCGCTCGCGCATGGCGGACGTCGCCGCCACGGTGACGCCTCTCGCCGAAGGCCGCGCGCGCGTGTCGTTCGCGCACAAGCTGCGCGGCGTCGCGCCCGGCCAGGCGGTGGTCTTCTATCAGGATGACCTGTGTCTCGGTGGGGGCTGGATCTCAAAAGGGTAGGACGCGTCCCGCGGTGCGCGCCTCGTGATCGAGCAGCCACCGCTTCACCGGCAGCCCGCCGCCGAAGCCGGTGAGCGACCGGTTCGCGCCGATCACGCGGTGACAGGGAATCACGATGGGGATGGGGTTCGCGCCGTTCGCCGCGCCGACGGCGCGCGACGCGGCCGGCCGCCCGAGGAGGCGGGCCAGCTCGCCGTAGGAGGTGGTCTCGGCGTAGGGGATCTGCCGCAGCGCGTTCCACACCGAGAGCTGGAACGCGGTGCCGCGCGGCGCGAGCGGCAGATCGAACGTCCGGATGCGCCCGGAGAACCAGGCATCGAGCTGGTCGGCCGCGAAGCGGAGCGCGCGGTCATCCGGCTCCCACGCATCGGCAGGCTGGCCGGAGAAGCGGATCTCCACCAGTTGCTCGTTCTCCGCGGCGAGGAGCAAGGGACCGAAGGGGGCGTCGTAGAAGGAGAACTTCACAACGATCGCCAGAGTAGCATCGCGGCGTACGCGCGATGAGGGCGCCACGGCTCAGCGAGGCGGAGCAGTTCCCGATCCGTCACGCCGCCCGCCGCTTTGCGTAAGCCGAGGTCGCCTTGAGGGAAGGCGTCCGGCTCGCGGAGAGCGCGCATGGCGATGTAGTGCGCCGTCCATGGGCCGATGCCTTTGATGCTGGTCAGCATGCGGATCGACTCCTCCAGCGTCGCGCCGCGCGCGAGCACCACCTCGCCGCCCGCCACCGCCCGGGCCAGGCCGCGGATCGTCTCCCAACGCGCGTTCGGCATGCCCACGTTCGGCGCATCGGCGACCGCTTCCGGCGCGAGGCCGTGCGCGGCGATGCGCTTCATCAGCGTCGTCGCGCCGGCCACGCTCACCTGCTGCCCCACGATCGCGCGCAGCGCGAGCTCGAACGGGTCCCACGCCCCCGGCACGCGCACGCCGCGGTTGTTCTTCACGTTCAGGATGGGGAAGCGCGCGAGGTGCGCGTCGATGGCAACCGAGTCCGCATCGGCATCGAAGAGCTGCCGCACGCGCTCGGCGGCGCCGTTGGTGATGAGCGAGGTGCCGTCGAAGCGCACGATCACGTCGCCGCGCTGATAGAAATCGGCGCCGACGACCTCCCCCACCGCGCGGGGGCGGAGGAAGTCGAGCAGCGCCTGCCAGTGGAAGGGTGGGCGGACGGGGATCACACGACTATTCGACGGTCACGCTCTTGGCCAGATTCCTCGGCTGATCCACATCGCATCCGCGGCGCAGCGCCACGTAATACGCCAGCAGCTGCATCGGCACCACGGCCAGGATCGGCTGCAGCGGCTCCACCGTCCAGGGGATCTCGATCACGTCGTCGGCGAACTTCTTCATCGCGTCGTCGTGCTCGTCGCAGATCACGATCAATTTGCCGTCGCGCGCTTTCACCTCCTGCAGGTTGGACACGACCTTGTCGTACACCGGCGTGTGCGTCGCCACGGCGACGACCGGCAGGTTTTCATCGATCAGCGCGATCGGCCCGTGCTTCATCTCCCCGGCCGGATACCCCTCGGCGTGGATGTAGGAGATCTCCTTCAGCTTCAGCGCCCCCTCCAGCGCGATGGGGTAGTGCACGCCTCGGCCGAGGAAGAGGAAGTCGTTTGCTTTGTAATACTTGTGGGCCAGCGCCTCGATGTGCTTCTCCTGTTTGGTGAGGATGTCCTCGATCTTGTGCGGGATCACGCGCATCTCGTGCATGGCGTAGCGCAGGTCGTCGCGGTTCTCGCCGCGCAGCTGGCGGATGTAGAGCGCGAGCAGATAGAACGCGGTGAGCTGCGTGGTGAACGCCTTGGTGGAGGCGACGCCGATCTCCGGACCGGCGTTCGTGTAGATCACCCCGTCCGCCATGCGCGTGGCGGCGGCGCCGATCACGTTGCAGATGGTGATCAGCTTCGCGCCTTTCGCCTTCGCCTCCTGCATGCCGGCGATCGTGTCCGCCGTCTCGCCGGACTGCGTCACGCCGATGACCAGCGTCGACTCATCCACGATCGGGTTGCGGTAGCGGTACTCCGAGCCGTAATCCACTTCGATGGGGATGCGCGCCGCATCCTCGAGCAGGAACTTGCCCACCGTGCCGGCGTGCCAGGAAGTGCCGCAGGCGATCACGTGCACTCTTTTGATCTTGGCCCAGTCGTCGCCGCTGAGCTGCAGGTCATTGAAGAAGACCTCGCCGGACTCCTCGAACATGCGGCCGGTGAACGTGTCGCGCACCGCGCGCGGCTGCTCGTGGATCTCCTTGAGCATGTAGTGGCGGTAGCCTTCCTTCTCCGCCATCACGGCGTCCCAGGTGATGCGCTTCGGCTCGCGCGAGACCGGCTGGTCCTTCGCGTCGAAGAGGCGCACCTGCTGCTGGTCGGCGATGGCGTACTCGCCGTCTTCCAGGTAGATGATGTTGCGCGTGTAGGCCAGCAGCGGCGCGACGTCCGAGGCGATGATGTTCTCGTTTTCGCCGAGGCCGATGACGAGGGGCGGGCCGCTCTTCGCGGCGATGATGGTGCCCGGCGCGCTGCCGTCGATCATGACCAGCGCGTAGTGGCCTTCCAGCTCCTTGAGCGTGGCGCGCACCGCCTCGATGAACGCGGTGCCGTCCTTCATCCGCTCCTCGATCAGATGGGCGACCACTTCCGTGTCCGTCTCCGTCTTGAAGACGTGGCCCTTCGCCTGGAGCTGCTGTTTGAGGGGGAGGAAGTTCTCGATGATGCCGTTGTGGATGACCACCACTTTGCCGCTGCAGTCGCGGTGCGGGTGGGCGTTGTTCTCGTTCGGCTTGCCGTGCGTGGCCCAGCGGGTGTGGCCCATGCCGAAGCTGCCGGCCAGCGGCTTGTCATTCAACTTTGCCTCGAGGTTGCTCAGCTTCCCCTCGGCCCGCACCACCTCCACGCCGCTGCCGTCCACCACGGCGATGCCTGCGCTGTCGTAGCCGCGGTACTCCAGCTTTCTCAGTCCGCCGATGATGACCGGCACCACGTCACGGGTGCCGACGTATCCGATGATTCCGCACATAGTTCTCCTTGGAACGATGAACGAGGAAGGATGAACGATGAACAAGAGCCGGCCCTCTGTTCATCGTTCATCCTTCATCGTTCATCGTTTGTCCTTTAGAATCCGCGCCGGTGAAGAAACTCCTGGCGCTAGGTTTTGTGGCTCTCGTCGCATGTGGCAAGCGAGGTGATCCGCGGCCGCCGGTTCCGGTGATTCCCAAGGCGACGAGCGACCTCGTTGTAACACAGCGTGGTACGCGCGTGATGCTGGCCTGGAGCTACCCCTCGCTCACCACCTCCGGGAAGAGTCTGTCGGATGTTCGCCGCGTGGTCGTCTACCGTTACTCCGAGGAGTTGCCGGTGGCGCCGACGGGGCGCGATCCGAATGCCATCCTGCCGGGAGACATCGACCCGACGCTGCCGCCGCAGATCTATCAATTCGCCCGGATTCCTTCTCTTGCGCCGCCTCAGTTCGCCAAGCTCCGGGAACGGATCGACAGCATAGAAGGCGCCAACTTGCCGGCCGCCACCAGCGGCGCGCGCCTGGTCTATGAGGACAAGCCGGCGTTCCGCTCCAGGGACGGCCGCCCCGTGCGCCTCACCTATGCCGTTGTGACGGAGACAGTTGGCGCGCACGGCGACCTCTCCAATCTGGCCACCATCGTCCCTCTCGACGTGCCGGCGGCGCCTGCCGGTCTTGCTGCTTCGGCGAAGCCGGAGGGCGTGGTGCTGACGTGGACGAAGCCGGAGACCGCCGCCACCGGCGACGCGAAACCGTGGCTGGTCGGCTACAACGTGTATCGCACATCCGACACTTTCGACGAGCTGGCCGCGCCGATCAACGCCTCTCCCATCCCCGCCACGACCTATACCGATACGCCGCCCTACGGCGCGTACAACTACCGCGTGACCGCCGTTGCCACGCCCGGCCTGCCGCGCATCGAGAGCGAGCCGGCGGCGCCGGTGAGCGTGACGTACAAGGACCTCCTCCCCCCGCCCGCCCCCGGCTCGGTGACGGCGCTGGTGGAGACGAAGTCCGTGCGCCTGGTGTGGGAGCCGTCGGTCTCGCCCGACCTGGCCGGCTACCTGGTCTACCGCACGGAAGGCAAAACCAGGATCAAGCTGACGCCCGGCCCGGTGACGGCCGAGCACTTCAGCGACATCTCCGTCGATCCCGGCATCAGCTACTACTACTCGGTGACCGCGGTGGACAAGAGCGGCAACGAGAGCACGCCGACGAACAGCGAGACGGTGCTGGTGCCGAAGACGCCGTGACAACCAACAACTACCCCACCCGCAACAGCTCCCGCAGCTTCTCCGGCTCGTTCGTCGGCTCCGCGCACATGTATGCCTCGCACACGTACGCCAGCGTGCGCTCGGCCGGGCGGTTCTGCATCAGCGGCAGATCCTCCGAGCCGAGGCCGGCGACGAGGATGCGGTGGGGGAGGAACTCCTCGCCCACCGTGCGGCGCAAGGCGCGGAACGCCTCGTCCGCGCCGGTGATGGCGATCTCCTTCGGCTGGCCGGCGCGCCACTCGGCGACGCCGAGGAGGAAGCCGAAGCCGGAGGGGTAGCGCTCGGCGAGGGGGAAGGCGGCGTGCAGCGCGTCTGTCGCCTCCCGCGCGTAGTCCTCGTTTGCGAAGAGCAGGGCGAGACGAAGCAGCACGTCGCAGGCGACCGAATTGCCGGACGGCGTCGCGTTGTCGAAGAGGTCCTTCGGGCGGGTAATGAGCTGCTCGTGGTCGGTCGGCGTGTCGTAGAAGCCGCCGTGCTCCTCATCCTTGAAGCGGGCCAGGATCTCGTCCGCCAACAGGCGGGCGCCGTCGAGATAGCGGCGGTCGTGCGTCGCCTCGTAGGCGAGGGTGAGGCCCCAGGCGACGCCGCTGTAGTCCTCCAGCAGCGCGGGAATGCGCGCGTGGCGCAGCAGGCGGGGCGAGCAGCGCGCGAGGAGGAAGTCGGCATTGCGGCGCACGACGTCGCGGTATGCGTCGCGGTCGAAGGCGACGGCGGCGTCGGCGAACGCCGCGAGCATCCAGCCGTTCCAGCCGGAGAGGATCTTCTCGTCGCGGCCGGGCCGCACGCGCTTCTCCCGCGCCGCGTACAGCTTCCCGCGCAGCTGCGCGGCGGGGGCGAAGGAATCGCCCTTCAGGTTCGGGATGCTGTGCCCTTCCCAGTTGCCGCCTTCCGTGATGTCGTACAGCTCGCAGAACGCGCGGCCGTCTTCCTCCCCCAGAACGGAGAGCACCTCGGCCCGCGTCCAGACGTAGAACTTCCCTTCCTCCCCTTCGCTGTCCGCATCGAGCGTCGCGTAGAAGCCGCCTTCCGGCGCCATCAGCTCGCGCGCCACGAAGCCCAGCGTCTCGTGCGCGATCTGCGCAAAGTAGGGGTCCTTCGTGTACTGCCAGGCGCGCGTGTAGAGGCGCGCCAGCAGCGCGTTGTCGTACAGCATCTTCTCGAAGTGCGGGACGAGCCAGCGCGCGTCGGTGGAGTAGCGGTGGAAGCCGCCGCCGATCTGGTCGTACATCCCGCCGCGCGCCATCATGGTGAGCGTGTTCGTGATGATGCTGCGCAACTCGCGGTCGCCCTTGCGCCAGGCGACCTGCATCAGGAAGTCGAGCGACATGGACGGCGGGAACTTCGGCGCGGCGCCGAAGCCGCCGTATACCGCGTCGTAGGTCTGCGCGATGCGAGCCGCCGCGCGGTCGAGCTCCTGATGGCGGATCGCCTCCGCCGCCGTCACCGCCGGCAGCGAGCCGGCGATGGCGTTGCGGATCTCGCTCCCCGCCTCCTCCACTTCCGCGCGCCGCGCGCGATACGCCTCGGACACATGCAGCAGCACGCGCCGAAAGCCGGGTAGGCCGTGGCGGTCGTCCGGCGGGAAGTAGGTGCCGGCGTAGAACGGCCGCCCGTCCGGCGTGAGGAAGACCGACATCGGCCAGCCGCCGTGGCCGGTCATCATCTGCACGGCCGTCATGTAGATGGAGTCGACGTCCGGCCGCTCTTCGCGGTCGACCTTGATGGCCACGAAATCGCGATTGAGGATCTCCGCGATCGCCTCGCTCTCGAACGACTCCCGCTCCATCACGTGGCACCAGTGACAGGCCGAGTAGCCGATGGAGAGGAAGACCGGCTTGTCCTCGGCGCGCGCCCGGCCGAACGCCTCGTCGCCCCAGGCGTACCAGTCGACCGGGTTGTGCGCGTGCTGCAGCAGGTAGGGAGAGGTTTCGTTTGCGAGGCGGTTGGACATGCAAAAGAGTTGTCAGTTGTCGGTTGACAGTAGAACCGTTCTACCGACAACTGACAACCGATAACTGACAACTGCTCAGCCCGGCCTCTGCAAACGCTCCAACAGCTGCGGCGGGAACGCGCGCAGCTCGAAGTACTCCGACTCCAGCTCCTCGATCTGGAAGCGGTCGAGGCCGGAGTTGCTGAGGAAGTCATTGCGCAGTTTCGCGTCCTGGTCGTCGATGATCCGCGGCAGAAGCTGGTTGATGTAGAAGGCCTCCAGGCGGATCTTGGTGATCACTTCCTCCAGCAGCGGCTCGGTGATGACGTCCTGCAGCGGCCGCAGCGCCTCGTCGTGCGCGATCTCGCCGCGGATCTCGCGCCGGAACGTCTCCCGCCCCTCCGCCGTGTTGAGCTCGAGATAGAAATTCGCCATGCGCCGGCGGGAGAGGTTGTAGACGGCGACGAACGCCCGCTCGCTGCCGTTGATGGCGGCGATCGACTGCGCCACGTCGCCGATCGAGGCCTCGTTGTTCTCGATGGCGAGCAGCCCCAGCGTCAAGGCGTAGAGCTTCTTCTTGCCGTACGCGAGGGCGTAGTCGTTGTTCACGATCGGGTCGATGAAGAGCTGCTGGAAGAGGCCGCGGCGCAGCGACTCGAAGACCTGCATGTTGCCGAGGAGGGAGCGGACCTGTTCCTGGGAGAGCTCCACGTCGTCCATGAAGGCGAGCTTGTTGAGGAGCGTCGTGGTGTGGTCGATGCGGTCGAAGAGCGTGACGAGCTCGCCGAACGACTCCAGCCGCTCGTAGTCCTCCTCCTCCCGGCCGATCTCATCGATGAGGCGGCCCGTGTCGAGCAGCAGTTCTTCGAACGTCTGGTCGCGGTTCGCCGCGGCCCGCTGCTTGTTCTCCATCAGCTGCACCAGGTCCAGCGAGGAGAGCTTGCGCGTGATGTTCTTGCCGAGGAGGAAGCCGCCCAGGATCTCGCGCGTGGACTGGATGTAGTCCGGCTCGTCCTCCTTCGCCACGGCGGCGCTCGGCTCCTGCAGGACGATCTCCTCCAGCGTGTCGAAGATGGAGAGCGGCACTTCGTTGCGCAGAGAGAGCGTGCGCAGGCGCATCAGGCGCGCGCGGGCGGAGGGGTTGATCGTGGACCCCATGCAGGAGGCCAGGATCCGTTTGTACTCGTCGATCAGCTCCTGGTTGTCCGGGTGGTGATAGATGACGTCGATCTGGATGCGCTCGCGCTGGTACGGCTCCAGCTCGTCCGCCAGCGGCACCGCCACCAGCGAGCGGTTCGTGGCGTAGGACTCGCGGCAGAGCTCCGCGAAGCGCTGGTTGGGGCGGTGCACGATGCGCAGCAGCACGACGGTCGTCTCCGCCTCGCCCAGGGCGTCGAGCAGCTCGTGGGAGAGGGCGAGGAAGTTGCCGGCGCCGACGCGCCGGGAGCGCTTGAGCAGGCGCCCCGCGGCCTTGAGCGTCCGCTCCTGCCGGTCCGCCACGTCCGGCAAGCGCTTCCGGTCATCCACGAAGAAGATGTAGTTCGCCACGGCGTTCCCCTGCAGGAAGAGGTGGTCCCACGTCTCGAAGCCGTCGGTGTTCTGGGAGAAGCGGATCTCGTGCGTCTGCGGGTTCGTGGTGGCGCCGAAGAGGACGAGCCGGTTGACCACGTCGTCGTTGAGGAGGTCGCCCACCGGCAGGTGGCCGCCGAACATGTACTCGCCGAAGAAGCCGCCGTTGCCGCGGAAGCGGACCCCTTCCGGATTGAGCACCACCTCCGAGTTGCCGCCGAAGTAGCGCACCACGTCGCCGCGGCTGGTGGCGATCTGCTCGAAGAAAAAGCGGCGGTCGACGTCGGGGCCGGCTACGACGGCAAAGTACTCGATGGTCTCGCCGACGAAACCCTGGTGGACGATGGCGCGGATCACGGTCGGGGGATTCTAGCCGGACCGGTCGCCGGCCTACGCGCGCGGGTGCGCTTTCTTATAGACGGCGATCAGCTGCCAGTCATTGAGGTGCGTGTACTTTTGCGTCGTCGACAGCGACGCGTGACCGAGCAGCTCCTGAATCCCGCGCAGGTCGGCGCCCGCATTGAGCAGGTGCGTCGCAAAAGAGTGGCGCATGGTGTGCGGGGAGATGCCGGCGCGTAAGGAAGCCTCGCGCACGTAGCGGTCGAAGTGGCGGCGCACGCTGCGCGCCGTGATCCGCTCGCCGCGGTAGTTGACGAACAGCGCCTGCTCCTCGTCCACCAGTTCGCCGCGATGGGGCAGCCACGCGCGGACCGCTTCTTCCGCTTTCGCCCCGAACGGCACGATCCGCTCCTTCGAGCCCTTGCCGCGCACTTTCACCAGGCGCGCGCGGAGCTCGATGTCGTCCAGGTCGATGCCCACCAGTTCGCTGATGCGCAGCCCGGAGGCGTAGAGCAGCTCCAGAAAGGCGCGGTCGCGCACGCCGAGCGGCGTCTCCAGGTCCGGCTGCTCCAGCAGCAGCGCCACCTCCGGCACCTGCATCACCGAGGGGAGCGTCTTCTCTCTCTTCGGCGTCGCCACCGTGCGCGCCGGGTTCTGTTCCACGATGCCCTCGCGCATCAGGTACTTGAAGAACGAACGGAGCGCGGAGAGGTGGCGCGCCATGGACGCGCGGCTCAAAGAGCGGCGGGAGAGGTGGGCCAGGTAGGAGCGGATGGCCAGGTGGTCGATGCGGCGCAGCTCGAGGTCCTCGCGCTGCTGGGTGAAGTAGTCGTTGCAGAGGAAGCCGACGAAGGACTCCAGATCGTCGCGATAGGCGCCCACGGTATTGACCGAGACGTTGCGCTCGTAGGTGAGGTAATCGAGGAAATCGCCGATCTCGCTGCGCATGCCGCCCACCCTCCCAAGCTGATCGCTGATCAGCGTAGCACGGGATGTGCTAGCGTTCCGCCGCCATGGCAGACCTCAAGAAAACACCCCTCAACGCGCTGGAGAAAGAGCTCGGCGGCAAGATGGTCGACTTCGGCGGCTGGGAGCTGCCCGTCCAGTTCAGCGGCATCCTGGACGAGCATGAAGCCGTCCGCACCGGCGCCGGCATCTTCGACGTCTCGCACATGGGCGAGCTCACCGTGCGCGGCCCCGAGGCGCTAGCCCTGCTGCAGCGCACCACGTGCAACGACGTCTCGAAGCTGGAAGACGGCCGCGCGCAATACAACGGCCTCCTCTACGAGAACGCCGGCTTCGTGGACGACATCCTCATCTACCGCAACGCGCCGGACGACTACTTCGTCGTGGTCAACGCCTCCAACAGCGACAAGGACTTCGAGTGGCTGCGCGAGCAGGCGAAGGGCGCCGAGGCCGACGTGCAGAACGTCAGCGCGGATTACGCGCAGCTGGCCATCCAGGGGCCGCGCGCCGAGGCGCTCTTGCAGCCGCTCACCGACCTGCAGCTCGGGCCCATCAAGTACTACCGCTTCGCCGCCGGCAAAGTAGACGGCGCCGACGCCATCGTCTCCCGCACCGGCTATACGGGCGAGGACGGCTTCGAGGTCTACGTCGCGCCGGAGCACGCGCCGCGCATCATGCAGAAGCTGATCGACGGCGGCGCCAAACCGTGCGGCCTCGGCGCGCGCGACACCCTCCGCCTGGAGGCCAAGATGGCGCTCTACGGCAATGACATCGACAACACGACCACCCCCCTGGAGGCCGACCTCGGCTGGATCGTGAAGCTGGAGAAGGGCGATTTCGTGGGGCGCGACGTCCTGCAGCGGGAGAAGAGCGAAGGGCCGGGCCGCAAGCTGGTCGGATTCGAGATGATCGACCGCGGCATCGCCCGCCACGGATACCCGATCGTGGACGGCACGGAAGAGATCGGCGTCGTCACCAGCGGCACGCATTCGCCGACGTTGAAAAAAGCGATCGGCCTCGCGTATCTTCCGTCCGGCAAAACGACTCCCGGTACCGAGTTCACGGTCCTGATCCGCGGGAAAGAAACCCGCGCACGTGTCGTCCCCACCCCTTTCTACAAGCGCGCGAAGTGATCGAAGGAGCCACCCAGCCATGACCACCCCTGAAGACAGCAGATACGCCAAGAGCCACGAGTACGTGCATGTGGAGGGCGACGTCGGCACGATCGGCATCACCGACTACGCGCAGAAGGAACTGGGGGACGTGGTCTTCGTGGAGCTCCCCTCCGTCGGCACGCAGCTCGACGCGGCCGACGAGCTGGGAAGCATCGAGTCGGTCAAGGCTGTGTCCGAGCTCTTCACCCCCATCTCCGGCGAGGTGGTGGAGGTGAACGAGCGGCTGCGCGAGAAGCCGGAGCTGATCAATACCGATCCGTACGGAGACGGCTGGATGGTGCGCATCCGGATGACAGATGCCACCGAAGTGGACGAGCTGATGAACGCCGAGGAGTACGAGGAGTACATCGAGGCGGAGGGCGGCCACTAGCCCGCACGGAGCTCAATGACCAACCTCCCGAATCCTCAGGACGACACGAACGTCCATCAGTACATCCCCAACGCCTCGCAGGATGTCCGCGAGATGCTGGAGACGATCGGCGTCGATTCGGTCGACCGCCTCTTCGACACCATCCCGGACGAGGTGAAGCTGGGCCGCCTGCTCGCCATCCCCGGCCCCTGGTCGGAGATCGAGTCGCGGCGCTGGTTCCGCGGCCTCGCCGCGCGCAACCGCACGGCCGTCGACCACGTCTCTTTCCTTGGCGGCGGCGCCTACGCCCACTGGTCGCCCTCCATGATCGACCAGCTCCTCCTGCGGGCCGAATTCCTGACCTCCTACACGCCGTACCAGCCGGAGGTCTCGCAGGGGACGCTGCAGTCCATCTTCGAATACCAGACGCACCAGTGCCTTCTGACCGGCCTGGACGTGGCGAACGCCTCGCTCTATGACGGCTCGACCGCGCTTTGCGAGGCGGTGCTCCTGGCCGAGCGGATGGTGAAGAACAAGCACAAAGTGGTGATCGCGAAGTCGGTCCATCCGCACTACACGGCCACGGTGCGCACCTACATCCAGAACCTCGGCCTGGAGATCGTGGAAGTTGGCTGGAAGGATGATGGCCGCGTCGATCTCGATGCGGTCCGCGCCGCCGTCGCGGGCGGCGAAGTCTTCGCTGTGGCCGTGCAGTCGCCCAACTTCCTCGGCGTCGTCGAGGACTACGATGCGATCGCCGCGGCCGCGGAAGGCGTCTCCAGGATCGCGGTGGTGGCGGAGGCGACGTCCTTCGGCATCCTCGCTCCTCCGGGCGAGCACGGCTTCGACATCTGCGTCGGCGAAGGGCAGGCCTGGGGCATCCCCACGCAGTTCGGCGGCCCCTACGTCGGCTTCATGGTCGTGCGCGACGCGCTCAAGCGGCATATGCCGGGACGCCTGGTGGGCGAGACGGTCGACGTGGACGGCAAGCGCGCCTACGTGCTGACGCTGGCCACGCGCGAGCAGCACATCCGCCGCGGCAAGGCGACGTCGAACATCTGCACGAACGAGGCGCTCATCGCCCTCGCCGCGAACATGTACCTCTCGCTCCTCGGCAAGCAGGGCTTGCGCGAGGTGGCGACGCAATGCCTGCAGAAGGCCGCGTACCTGCGCAACCGCCTGCGCGACGTGAGCGGCGTGGAGCTGCCCTTCTCCGGCCCCAGCTACAACGAGTTCGTGGTGCGCACGCCGTACGCGGCGGCGGAGATCCTGGCCGACCTGGAGCACGGCGGAATCCTGGGGGGCATCCCCCTCGCCCCGTTCTTCGCCGATCAGCCCAACGACTTCCTGGTGGCGGTGACGGAGCTGCACACGCGGGAGCAGCTCGACCAGTTCGCGGCGGCCGTGAGCGCGGCGATCGCAAGGGAGCGGCGCTAATGAGCAGCGTGATGGAACCCCAACCGCAAGCCAGCCTCCGCGCCGGCGCACCCGAGCAGCGCGAGGGCCTCATCTTCGAGCACTCCAGGACCGGCCGCCGCGGCTACCGCCTCCCCCAGCTCGACGTGCCGGAGCTGCCGCTCGAGTCATTGCTGCCGCAGGGGCTGCAGCGCGACGAGATCAAGGACGAGGTCGAGGTCTCCGAGTTCGACGTCATCCGCCACTTCACCCGCCTCTCCAAGCTGAACGTCTCCATCGACGCCGGCCTCTATCCCCTCGGCTCGTGCACGATGAAGTACAACCCGCGCCTGAACGAGGAGATGGCGCGCATCCCCGGCCTCGCCTTGTCGCATCCCCTGCAGCCGGACGCGCAGGTGCAGGGAAACCTGGAGCTGCTGTGGCACCTGGAGCAGACGCTGAAGGAGATCTTCGGCATGCCGCGCGTGACGCTGCAGCCGGTGGCCGGCGCGCACGGCGAGCTGACCGGCATCCTCATGGTGCACAAGGCGCTGGCCAAGAGCGGCAATGCGCGCAAGTACATCCTCATCCCCGACTCCGCGCACGGCACGAACCCCGCCTCCGCCGCGTTCGCCGGCTACGAGATCAAGGAGCTGAAGTCCAACAGCCGCGGCACGCTCGACCTCGACCTCCTGGAAGCGAACGTCAACGAGGACGTCGCCGCGCTGATGATCACCGTCCCCAACACCCTCGGCGTGTTCGAGCACCAGATCACGCAGATCGCGGAGATCCTGCACCGCAAAGGCGCCTATCTGTATTGCGACGGCGCGAACCTGAACTCCTTCGTCGGCATGGCCCGCCCGGGCGACATGGGCATCGACGTCATCCACTCCAACCTGCACAAGACCTTCTCCACGCCGCACGGCGGGGGCGGGCCGGGGGCGGGGCCGGTGGGCGTTTCGGAGCGGCTGGTGCCGTTCCTCCCCACGCCGACCGTGGAGCGGGCGGAGGACGGGACGTTCTACCGCGAGTTCCACCATCCGGACTCCATCGGCCGGATGCGCGCATTCGAAGGGAACTTCGGCGTGCTCGTCCGCGCGCTGACGTACATGCGGACGCTCGGCCCCACCGGCCTCCGCCGCATCGCCCAGATCGCCGTGCTGAACGCGAACTACATCCGCGCGCGGCTCAAAGGCGCGTACCACCTGCCGTACGACGCGCCTTCCCTGCATGAGGTCGTCTTCAGCGACAAGAAGCAGAACGCGCACGACGTGCACACCCTGGACATCGCCAAGCGCCTCATGGACTACGGCTTCCATCCGCCCACGATCTACTTCCCGCTCATCGTGGCCGGCGCGCTGATGATCGAGCCGACGGAGAGCGAGCCGAAGGAAGAGCTCGACGCCTTCTGCGAGGCCATGCTCGCCATCGCGCGCGAAACGGAAGAGCGCCCCGAGCTGGTGAAGTCCGCCCCCCACACCACCCCGGTGCGGAGGCTGGACGAGGCGCGGTCGGCCAGGCAGCCGGTGCTGCGGTGGAAAAAGTAGAAACGAGTTGTCGGTTGTCAGTAGGTAACTGCATACCGACAACTGACAACCGACAACCGACAACTCGCCTCCGGTAAGCGCCCCGTAAGCACCTGCGCGTATGTTGTTCCCGGAATACGCGCCATGCATACCACGTGTTACCGTTTCCGCATGAATTCCTCCCGTGTTGCCGCCGCCGTCATCGTCTTCGCGACGCTGTTCGCCGTACCGGCCGCACAAGCTGCGACGACGCCGGTCATCCTCTCCCTCAGCCCTTCCTCCGTCATCGCCGGTACCGGCGGTTTCAGCCTCACCATCAACGGCGCGAACTTCGCGACCGGCGTGCAGGTGCGGTGGAACGGCGTCAGCCACCAGACGCAGCTGGTGGACAGCACGAAGCTCACCGTCACCGTCCTCACCGGCGACGTGATTTCCGCCGGGACGGCCAGCATCACCGTCACGAACCCCGGTGCGCCGGCCTCCAGCCCCGTGCAGTTCCGCATCCTCCCCAACGAGCCGGCCATCACCTCCCTCAACCCCAGCACCGTGGCCATCAACAGCGGCACCACGATCGTGCAGGTGATCGGTCAGAACTTCGGCACGCAGTCGAAGGTGCGGGTGAACGGCAACCTGCGGGACACGGACTTCATCAGCGACACGCAGCTGAACGCCACGTTGCCGGACACCGACTTCAAGTTCGCCACCACGCTGAACATCAGTATCCTCAACCCCGCCTCGCGCCTCTCCAACACCGTCCCCCTCACCGTCAGCTCCTCGGGCGGCACGCCGGCCATCACCGCGCTCGACCCGCCGCAGGCGAAGGCCAACACGGGCGGCTTCTTCCTCATCGTCATCGGCTCGAACTTCGTGCAGAACTCCACGGTCAAGGTGAACGGCGCGATCCGCTCGCCCTTCTTCATCGATGCGCAGCACATCCGGGTGCAGATCCTCGGCTCGGACATCGCGCAGCCAGGGAACGTCCCCATCATCGTGACGAACCCCAACGGGCAGGCCTCGCAGGCGGTGAACCTCGTGGTGGTCAGCGCGAACGCGCCGGTGCTGCAGAGCATCAACCCGCAGACCGTCACCGCGGGCAGCCCGAACTTCACCCTCGCTTTGACCGGGCAGAACTTCATCGCCGGCGCGACGGTGAAGATCGGCAACGCCACGCGCAGCGCCACGTTCGTCGATGCGCAGCGCCTGAACTTCACCGTCCTGACCAACGACGTCCTGAACGCCGGATCGGTGCCCATCACGGTGATCACGCCGGGCGTGAACGGCGGCACCTCGAACACGCTGCAGCTCTTCGTCGTCTCCAAGGACGCGCCGACGGTGACCTCGCTCTCGCCCTCCTCCATCACGGTGGGGACGACGAACCTGAAGGTCCTCATCAACGGCACGAAGTTCCTCATCGATGACATCGCGCTGGCTAACGGCGCTCCGCGCCAGACGGAGTTCGTCTCCGCGACGCAGATGGCCATCACGCTGCTCGCGTCCGACGTCAGCTCGCCGAAAGTCGTGAAGATCTCGGTGGCGCGGAAGAACGGGACGGACACCTCCTCGCCCGCCGATCTCACCGTCACCGCCGCCCAGGCGCCGGCCATCACCGCGCTCAACCCCACGTCCGGCAACGTCGGCGCCGCGCCGTTCACGCTCGTGGTGGCCGGCCGCAACTTCGACGCGAACGCCATCATCACCATCGACAACGACCCCCGCAACACGACGTTCATCAGCTCCTCCGAGCTGCGCGTGGGGATCACCGCCGCCGATCTCGCCTCGCCGCGGCAGCTCTCCATCGTGGTGGTCAACCCGGGCGGCGCCGCCTCGCCCGAAGTGCTGCTGCCCATCGTGTTGCCGGTGCCGACCATCGCGTCGCTCAACCCGTCCAGCGTGACCTCCGGCGACGTCGCCTTCACCGTCACGGTGACCGGCTCGAACTTCTCCACGCGCTCGGTGGTCAATGTGAACGGCGTGCCGAAGGCGACGACGTTCGTCACCGCCACCGGCGCCCTGCAGGCGACCGTCGACGCTGCCGACATCTCCGCGCCCGGCAACGTCGGCATCACCGTGACGGACGGCACGCTCGTCTCCGCCCCCGTGCAGCTGGAAGTGCGCCGTCCGACCATCACCTCCATCACTCCCAACGTGCTGCCCTTCGGCGCCGTCTCCGAGCGCATCCGCGTGCAGGGGACCGGCTTCCTGACCACCTCCGTGATCGTCTTCAACGGCTCGACGCTGCCCACCGAGTTCAACTTCGAGGACGGCTCGCTCTCCGGCACGGTGACCGGCACGCTGCTCAACTCGCCCGGCTCCTTCTTCGTCTTCGTGCGCAACTCCCCCGACTCGACTTCCGTCGGCCAGCTGGTCGTCGTGGCCTCCGCCGGCGCGCCGGCCATCACCTCCGTGGAGCCCGGAACGCTGCCGGTCGACGCCGAGGCGCGCGAGATCATCCTGCGCGGCGCGGGCTTCGTGGAGCGCTCCACCATCACGATCGACGGCTCGCTGCGCGCGCCGACCTTCGCCAGCCCGACGGAGATCCGCTACACGCTCCTGCCCACGGACGTCTCGGCCCAGCGCGTGCTGCACATCCGCGTGTCCAATCCGGACGGCGCGACGTCGAACGAAGTGACGCTGCTCGTCGGCTCGGGCAACGCGCCGGGCAGACGGCGTCCGTCAGCTCCGCGGTAGTGCACTGTGCCGCTGTGCCCACGAAGGGACCTAACGTCCGGACGGGCTAGGCCAACCAGCGCTGCGGCCCGTGGCCGCCGTGGCCGGTCGCTTGCAGTAGACTGATCTGTAGCGTCGGAGCTCTCCCGCCCGTGTACCGCGACGAAGACGATACAGACCGGTTCGATCGAACGTTGTCCATGCGCCGCGTGACCACCACCGCGCCGCTGGACGCCTATGTAGACAAGCGGGCCAGCGAGCGGCGGCAGTCCACCACGCGCATCCTCGCCATCACCATCATCGTCATCGCCGTCCTCTATCTGGCCAAGCCGGTCGTCGTGCCGGTCGCGCTGGCCATCCTCTTCGCGTTCCTTCTGACGCCGATCGTCTCCTTCCTGGAGCGCACCTTCCTCCGCCGCACCGGCGCCATCGTCCTCTCCCTCGGCATCGTCGTGGCGAGCCTGTCGCTGGGCGGCTGGTGGATCTACCAGCAGTTCCAGACCGTGGCCCAGGAGATCGGCGAGGCGGCGTCCAGCGGCCATATCGAGGAGAAGCTCCGCTTCCTCCGCCGCAGCTCCGGCGGCGCCATCGCCGCGTTCGAGAAGACGCTGCAGCGCGTGGCCGACTCCACGGTCGAGCGCGCGGAAAAGCCCGACCTCAAAGTGCGCGTGATTCCGGAGCGGCGCAATCTGGGCGACCGCTACAAGACCCTCGCGCCGACCATCGAGTTCGTCGCCGCCGGCTTCCTCGTCATCGTCCTCGTCTTCTTCCTGTTGCAGGATCGCGAGCAGTTGCGGGACAAGATGCTGCGTCTCGCCGGCCGCGCGCATCTCACCGTGACGACGCAGGCCATCGGCGAGACGAGCGCGCGCATCAGCCGGTACCTCTTGACCATCGCCGCCATCAACGTCGGCTTCGGCGTCCTCATCGGGCTGGGGCTGTTCGCATTGCGCGTGCCCCATCCCGCGCTGTGGGGCGTGCTGGCCGGGTTGCTGCGCTTCGTGCCGTACGTCGGCGCGGTGCTCAGCGCCGCGATGCCGACCTTCCTGGCTCTCGCCGTCTTCAAGCCGTGGTACACGGCGCTCGCCGTCCTCGGCCTCTTCATCCTGGCCGATCAGCTCCTGGGCGGCTTCATCGAGCCGCTGGTGGTGGGGCATCGCGTCGGCGTCTCCCCCATCGCCCTGCTCGTTTCGGCCATCTTCTGGGGCTGGCTGTGGGGCCCGGTCGGCCTGCTCCTGGCGACGCCGATCTCCGTCTGCCTGACCGTGGGAGGCGAGTTCATCCCCGCCTTGCGCATCTTCAGCATCATGTTCGGCACGGAGGATCCGCTGGAGGGATATCTCTCCTTCTACAACCGGCTCCTGGTGCGCGACCGCACCGGCGCCATCGCCATCGCCGACCGCCAGGCGGAGAGCTCGACGATGGAGGAGATGTTCACCGACCTCTTCATCCCCACGCTGACCTTCGCGCAGGAGGAGTTGGAGCGGAAGCGCATCTCCCCGGCGAACGATCACTTCATCAAGGACGTCATCCGCGAATTGATCATCCGCTTCGGCGACCGCAACGCCGGCATCCCCGACCCGGAGCGCCACATCGTGGCCGTCTCCGTCGCCAGCGAGCGCCTCTCCCTCGGCACGCTGATGCTGACCCAGCTCCTGCGCAGCGAGAGCTACTCGGTGGACTACTTCACCGATCTCCCGGAACAGGAGCTCGTCTCCTTCATCACGGAGGTGACGCCGGAGGCGGTGTTCGTCTCGTGCGCGCATCCCGACCACCTCGACCAGGGCTACGCGCTGGTCCAGCTCCTCTCCTCCCATTTCCCCGACCTGATGATCGTCGCCGGCGGCTCCGCCTTCGCCCGCGACCGCGAGAAATCGATGGCCGCCGGCGCGACCTACGTGCCGTCCACCCTAGCCGAGGCCAAAGAGGATTTCCTGACGCGCCGGAAGAGCGCGCGAAGAAAGAGCTCGCGGAGCCTGACGTTCAGCGGAACCAGGTTTCGCGTTCCTCCGCCCGCCTGACGGCGGGGCTGCGGCACGCTCGGAAATTGAAAATGGAAAATTGAAAATTGAAAACGGACAGCGCGGCGGGGCGCAGCGATTTTCAATTTTCAATTTCTAGTTTTCAATTCCGCCTCACCCCGGCGGCCAGCCGAACGTACGTCCTCCCAGCAGATGAAAATGAATATGAAACACCGTCTGCCCCGCGGCTTCGCCGGTGTTGCAGACCACGCGGTAGCCGTCCGCGGTGAGATGGAGGTCGCGGGCGATTTGGGCGAGGCGGACGAGGGCGGTGCCGACGATCGAGGCTTCGTTCGGGTCGAGGTCGTCCAGGGTGGGGATGTGCTTGCGGGGGATGACGAGCACGTGGGTGGGGGCCTGGGGGTTGATGTCGTGGAAGGCGAAGACCTGGTCGTCCTCATAGACCTTCTTGGCCGCGATCTCGCCGTTGGCGATGCGGCAGAAGAGGCACTTGTCGTTGCTCGTCATGATGCGGCGGATGATACGACGACGCGCGGGATGCCGGCGAGGTCGGGGAGCACCGCGTCGATGCGCCTGCCGTGCGCGACCGCCAGCGCGCGGATCTGCGCCTCCTGGCCGTAGCCGATCTCCAGCAGCAGGAGCGCGCGGCCGGCCGCGGCGAAGATGCGGCCGATGATCTCCGTCCCCTTTTTCCCCGGCGTGAGCGCCATGCGCGGCTCCCAATCGCGCACCTCGGTTGCCAGCGTCTCCACATCCGCCTCCGGGATGTAAGGCGGATTGGAGACGATCACGTCGAACGCGCGCACCGCCTCCACGAGATCCGACGCAACGAACTGCGCGCGCGACTGGAGGCGCACGCCGTTGCGCGCGGCGAGCGCCAACGCATCGAGCGAGCGGTCCACGCCCACCACGCGCAGATCCGGCCGTTCCCGTTCGAGCGAGATGGCGATGCAGCCGCTGCCCGTGCCGATGTCCACCACCCGCGCGCCGTGCGGCGCACGCTCGATGGCGGCCTCCACCAGGATCTCCGTCTCCGGCCGCGGGATCAGCACGCGCCGGTCGACTAGGAAGGGGCGGGAGAAGAACTCCGTCTGGCCGCGGATGTATTGCAGCGGCTCACCGGCATAGCGGCGCGCCAGCATGGCCGCGAGCAGCGGCTCGTCCAGCGGCTCGTCGCCGTGCGCGACGAGCCAGGCCAGCGAGCGCCCGCCGGCCAGGTCGCCCAGGAGAAGGTCGACGTCGCGCGGCGAGACCCCGCGGCGCAGCGCCTCTTCACGATGGCGGCTGCGCGCCTGTGCGATTGTCGTCGTCGTACGTCAGCTCCAGGAAGAAGTCTTCCAGCGCCTGTTCCTTTTTCAGCTCCGCGGTCGGCCCCGTGGCCTTGATCCGCCCCCGATGGATGATGGCGATGCGGTCGCAAACCGCCTCGGCCACGGACAGCGTATGCGTCGTCAGAAACACCGTCTTCTTCTCTTCCGCCAGGCGGCGGAAGAGGCGGCGCACCTGCCGCTGCGCGAATGCGTCGAGGCCCACCATCGGCTCGTCGATGATCAGCACCTCCGGGTCGTGCACCAGTGCGGAGACGATGACCAGCTTCTGCTTCATCCCGTGCGAGAGGTTCTCGATGCGCGCATCCACCCAGTCCGCCAGCTCGAAGTAGCGCAGCAGCTCCAGCGCCCGCGCCTCGCAATCCGCCCACTCGCGGTGGTAGAGGTTCGCCACGAACTGCAGCAGCTCGCGCCCGGTCAGCTTTTCGTAGAGGTACGGCCGGTCGGGGACGTAGCCGATCATCGCTTTTGCCTTGACCGCGTTCTCCAGCACGTTGATGCCGCCGATCGAGACGAGCCCGGCCGTAGGGAGGGAGAGGCCGGCCAGGATGCGGATGGTCGTCGTCTTGCCGGCGCCGTTCGGGCCGAGGAAGCCGAAGATCTCGCCGCGGGCCACGGTGAGGCTGAGGTCGTCCACGGCGGTGAAGTCGCCGTACTTCTTGGTCAGATTGTGGATCTCGATCATCGCGCCGGAAACGGTATCATCCCAAAACCTTCCCATAGCGGAGCCGTAAAGACCTGATGGCAGAACGTGAGCAGCTCGACGACCGGGCTTTGGTGAGCCGGATCCTCGGGGGCGACCGCGACCGGTTTACGGACCTGGTCGCGCGCTATGAAAAGCGCGTGATCAATTACGTTTACCGGATCACACACCGTTACGAAGACGCCCACGATCTCGCCCAGGAAATCTTCGTGAAGGTGTTTCTCGCGCTCGACCGCTACGACCCGAAGTACCAGTTCTCGACCTGGCTCTTCCGCATCGCCCAGAACAGCGCGATCGACGCCCTGCGCAAGAAGAGCATCTCCGAGGTGCCGCTGACGCGGCCCGCGGACGAGGAAGGCAGCGGCAAAGAGAGAGAGTTCGCGGACGAGGGCATCTCCCCCTACCGCGCACTGAAAAACAAACAGCTCAGCGCCGCGATCGAAACGGCCGTGCAAAATCTGCCGACCGACTATCGCGAGCTCATCCAGCTCCGGCATTATGCGGAGCTGTCTTACGAGGAGATCGCTTCCATGAAGAAGCTTCCCCTCGGCACGGTGAAGAACAAACTTTTCAGGGCGCGGAACCTCCTCAAGGACGCGCTCGACTCGTACACGGAACCCTTATGAAGAGTGAGTCGTGCCAGCGGTACCTGGAAGATCCGGAAGGCAATCCTTCGCATCCGGACAGCTGCGCCGAGTGCGCCTTCTTCGCCGAGATCGGCGCGGACGTCTCCCGCCGTCCGGTCGTCATCGAATCTCTGCCGCTCGCGCCATGGGAGGGCGCGCGGCATCGCGCCTGGCCGCTCGTGCTCGGCATCGCGCTCGCGGTCTTGGCCATTGCCGCGGCGGTCTTCGCGGTCGCCGGCACCACGCCGGCGCAGGTGATGCGCCGCATCTTCCCCAACCTCGACCTCGTCATGTCCACCGTCCGCCTGCTGGGCGACGGCCTGCAGCACGCGCCGGCCGGCCTGCAGATCGGCATCGGCATCTCCTTCCTCGTGGTGAACACCGTCTTCTACCTGCTCCTCCGCCGGGCGCCGAAAGGGATCGATGTTTAGGGTCGCGCGCCTCCTCGTTCCATTGACCACGATCGCGGCGCTGGCCGTGGTGGCGATGCTCTTGCTGCCGCGCGGTGCGGCGGGCGGCGAGCGGACGCCGACGCACGTGGCGGCCACGACGCACGACCAGTACCTCTTCGGCCACGACGCCGTCATCGAGCAGCCGGTGCCGGGAAACGTGCAGGTCTACTTCGGCAACGTCTACGTGCACAACGTGATCGAGGGCGACCTCCTCGTGTACGGCGGCGACGTCACCGTGCGCGCTCCAGGCCGTATCGGCGGGAAGCTGATCCACGGCGGCGGGAACGTGGTGGGGGCGGAAGGGCGGGCCGGGCACGTCTATTCGATGTCATCGCTGGAAGGCGCCACCGCGACGCTGACCACGACCGCGGTCGTCCTCTCCCTCCTCTTCGTCTGGCTCGTGGCGGCGGTCATCGTGACGCTGGGAAATGACCGGGAGGTCCGCTACTCCTCCATCGAGATCCGCAGCAGCCCGCTGCACTGCTTCGCCCTGGGGCTGGTGGCACTGACCAGCTTCGTCCTGACGGCGATCGTCTTCAGCTACCTCGTGCCGTTCCTGATCGGCATCCCCCTGCTCGCCGCGCTCGCCGTCTTCGCCATCCTGACGAAGGTGTACGGCATGGTCGCGGTGTTCCACGGCATCGGGACGCTCGTGGCGGGCTCGCGCACGCGCGAGCAACTCGCCGCGCGCAAGTGGCTGCGCGGCGACATCGCCATGGTGGTGATCGGCGTGGTGATCCTCGGCGCCATCCGGATGATCCCCGTGGTCGGCCCCATCGTGTGGGGCGGCGCCTCGGTGTTCGGCGTGGGCGTGGCGCTCGCTACAAAGTTCGGGCGGCGGGAGCCGTGGTTTTTGGCTTGGCGGCCGGCCGAAGCCTGACCTTGTCATCCTGAGCCCCGAAGAGGGCGAATGGATCTCACTCGTGCCTGCGAGGAGATCCGTTCGGCGTCTTCGCGCCTCAGGATGACAGCCTACATGTTCTCCACGATCGCCTTCCCGAACTCGCTCGTGGAGACCTTCGTCGCCCCTTCCATCTGCCGCTCCAGGTCGTAGGTCACGCGCTTCTGCTGGATGGTCTTGGCCAGCCCCTTCTCGATCGCGTCGGCGGCTTCCCACCACTTCATGTGGCGGAGCATCATCACGGCGCTGAGGATCAGCGAGCCGGGATTGATCATGTCCTTGCCGGCGTACTTTGGCGCGGTGCCGTGCGTCGCCTCGAAGATGGCCACCTCGTTTGACTCGTTGGAGCCGGGCGCCATCCCCAGGCCGCCCACCTGTGCGGCGAGAGCGTCGGAGAGGTAGTCGCCGTTCAGGTTCGTGGTGGCGATCACGGAGTACTCGGAGGGGCGGAGCAGCACCTGCTGGAACATCGAGTCGGCGATGCGGTCCTTGATGATGATCTTCCCGCCCGCGCCGTTGCCGGCTTCCGACTCGGGGATGGTGACGTCGCCGAATTCTTCCTTCGCCAGCTGGTAGCCCCAGTCCTTGAAGCCGCCTTCGGTGAACTTCATGATGTTGCCCTTGTGCACCAGCGTCACGGAGTCGCGCTTCGCGGCGATGGCGTACTGGATGGCCTTGCGCACCAGGCGTTTGGAGCCGAACTCGGAGATCGGCTTGATGCCGATGGCGGCCCCTTCGCGGATCTTGTCCTTGCGGCGCTCCAGGTCGTTGATGAAGCCGATGATCTGCTTCGCGCCGTCGCTGTTGGCCGGCCACTCGATGCCGGCGTAGACGTCCTCCGTGTTCTCCCGGAAGATCACCATGTCCACCTTCTCCGGCTCGCGCACGGGGGAAGGGACGCCGTCGAAGTAGCGCACCGGGCGGACGCAGGCGTAGAGGTCGAGCACCTGGCGCAGCGTGACGTTCAGAGAGCGGATGCCGCCGCCCACGGGCGTGGAGAGCGGCCCCTTGATCGACACGCGGTAGTGCTGCAGCGCATCGAGCGTCTCCTCGGGGAGGTAGTTGTCGAACTTCTCCTTCGCCTTATCGCCGGCGAAGACTTCCAGCCAGGCGATCTTGCGCTTCCCGCCGTACGACTTCTCCACGGCGCCGTCGATCACGTACTGCGTGGCCCGCCAGATGTCGGGCCCGGTGCCGTCGCCTTCGATGTAGGGGATGATCGGATCGTCGGGGACCACGAGACGCTCGTTCTCATAGCCGATGCGGGTGCCGGAAGAGGGCTTCGGAAGGCGGTCGCTCATAGCGCGCGCAATGTAGACGAAAGGAGGACATCGCGCAACGCGCGGAATTACGTCCGTACGTTCCTCTACCTGAGCAGAGGAGACGCTCATGGCCAGAGAAACGGTCGTACGCCCGTCGTCCGTCGGCCCCGCGGCGTTCGCGGATCCGAGCGATGCCGGCGCGCAGGCGCAAGCAGCCATTCTGTTGTCCGTCGGCGTTCAACTGCGCGGCGACGATCTGAAAACCATCAGCCGTTCGGCGGCGGTCGGCAAGCCGACGGAGCCGTTCGCGATCCGCAGCGTCTCCATGGTCGCAGTGGAAGCCGCACCGGAAGATGTCGCCTTGTCCGCCACGGACTTCCCGCTGCCGAGCCTGCGGCCGGCGCCGGAAAAAGTATCGCCTCGCTTCCTGGCGCTCGCCGCGGCGCCCGAGCCGGCGACGATCACCGGCATGGCGGACAGCCTGTACGCGGAGCCGTCCCATGAAACCGCCGCGGCGCTCGCGGAGGCGGCCATGTCCGATCCCAATCGCGACCTCCTCGTGCGCGTGGCGGCCGCGAACGCATCGCTCGCCGTGACAGCCGATCCGCAGAGAGCGATCGAGACGCTCCGGGAAGGCGTGCTGTCGGAAGACGAGCTCACGCGCGAGGTCGCCGCCACGACCCTCGGCCGCTACCTGCCGGAGCATCCCGCACTGGCCCGGCTTCTCGGTCGCGAGATCGAGCCGCGCGGCGACGGCCCGCGGACGCACACCTCGATGCTGGTCCACGGCACCTGGGCCAAAGGCAACGACTGGTGGCAGCCCGGCTTCCCCGGCAACTTCCACCAGTACCTTCGCGGCAACGTTTTCAACGATCTCTACTCGCTCACCGACCGCTACGACTGGTCCGGCGGCTACAGCCCGGGCGCGCGGGCACTGGCCGGCGTGCAGCTCGTCGACTGGATCCGCGGCCACAACGAGGAAGGGATCAACCTCATCACCCACAGCCACGGCGGAAGCGTCGCCATGCTCGCCTCGGCGCAGGTGCGGCTCGGCAAGCTGGTGCTGCTCGCCTGCCCGGTGCATCCCGCCACGTACAGCGTCCACTTCGCGAACGTGACGAAGGTGGTCAGCGTCCGCGTGAAGCTCGACCTCGTGCTCCTCGCAGACGGCGGTGGCGGGCAGTTCCCCGATCCGCGCTACCACGAGCACGTGCTGCCCATCTGGTTCAATCATTCGAAGCCGCACGAGGAGAGCGTCTGGCGGAGATACAACGTGCCGGCAATGTTGTGACGGCGCACCGCGTTGGGGGCCGTCGTGAGTGTGATGCGCGCCGCCTCGATGTTCGCCCTGAAGGCTGCCTTTCAGGCCGGCAGCGACGCGGCCGGACGCTCCCTCATCCGCAACCTCCGCTCGCCCGATGAGAATGTCCGGACGTTGGCCGGCATGTTCCTCGTGCAATGCGGCCGGCGCTCCCTGCCGCTGCTCCGCGAGGCGCTCGCCCGCGGCGAAGACGTGCCCACCATCCTGACCATGCTGGCCGACATCGGAGATCCATCGGTCGAGCCGGAGATCCGCGCACGCCTCTCCGATTCCGATCCGGAGGTCGCGCGCGCCGCGAGCGACGCGCTAAAAATTCTCGAGCTTCAGCGAGCGCAGTAGCCCGAGGTTCTTCCTGTCCGACTCCGTCTCGATTGTCTTCGGCGTCTCCAGCAGCTTGGGGATGTGGCGGAAGCGCTCGTCGTTCACTAGGAAGCGGAAAGCGTCCAGGCCGAGCTCTCCTTCGCCGATGTGCTGGTGCCGGTCGACCCGCGAGCCGAGGGGCTTCTTCGAGTCGTTCAGATGGAACGCGCCGACGTTCTCGATGCCGACGTGGCGGTCCACCTCGTCCATCGTTTTCTCGTAGCCGTCGCGCGTGCGAAGGTCGTAGCCGGCCGCGAAGACGTGGCAAGTATCGAAGCAGATGCCGACGCGCGAGGGATCGTCCACCGTGCGCAGCACGTGGCCGAGCTCTTCGAAATTGCAGCCGAGGCAGGAGCCTTGGCCAGCCGCGGTCTCGAGGAGCGTGATGACCTTGTGATGAGGAATCGCCGCGTGCACCTGATCGAGCGAGCGCGCGATCTGATCGAGGCCGCTCCTCGGGCCGGCCCCCAGGTGCGCGCCGGGATGGAGCACGACGGCATGGATGCCCAGCCGCTCCGCGCGGTCGAGCTCGTCAATCATGGCCTCGATCGACTTGCGGTGGAACTCGGGATTCGTGGTGGCGAGGTTGATGAGGTAGGAGGCGTGGGTGAGGATCGGCTTCACCGTGCGCGTCTTGGCGAAGAGCGCGCAGTCGTCGTCCGTCAGCGTCTTCCCCTTCCACTGATTGGAGTTCTTGGCGAAGAGGGCAACCGCGGAGGCGTCGATGGCCGCGGCGCGCTCGAACACGGTGTGCAGGCCGCCTCTCGTAGAGATGTGCGCGCCGAGGAGGTCGCCTTTGGCTTTGGGGAATCGGAAGCGGTTGCGGGGCATGGGGTGACGCGGAGAGAACAAGATAGGTGCATATGCCATTGCACCCACGGAGGAGCCTCACGTCCGGATGGGCTATGCCAACCGGCGGACCGGCCCGCGGCTACTGCAGCCTGAAGTTCACCGTCACCGTGTAATACACGTCGATCGGCTCGCCGCGGTACGTGGCGGGGCGGAAGCGCCAGTGGGCCACGGCATCGCGCGCGGCGTCGCCCAGGCCGTAGGGGAGGTCTTTGATGATCTCCACGTTGTCGATCGTGCCGTCGCGGCGGACGATGCCGCGGATGACGACCGCGCCGGAGACGTTCGCCCGTCGTGCGAGCGCTGGGTAGCGCGGCACGACGCGGTCGATCTCCTCCGGCTGCGTGCCGCCGGCCGGCACCACCGCGTACACGCCGCCGCCGGGCGGCGGTTGGGCGGGCTCGGGGATGGGCGGGGGCTCGACCGAGGCGGTGGTCTGGGTGGTGGCGGTCGTGTCGGTGGCGGTGGGTGGGGGG
>JADMIO011430544.1_pt1 | contig 39914 bp, 38 predicted proteins | sample 8958161 | NCBI WGS metagenome assembly JADMIO01 (sample SAMN16585339, study PRJNA669376) | soil metagenome | isolation source: Crop rotation soil | place: USA: Cullars Rotation, Alabama | collected 2011
CCGGCGGTTTGCGCTCACGCTGCTGGCGCGGGCGGGGACGGACCCGAGGCGGGTCCTGCTCGCGCTCATGACCGGGACCGCGATCATCTCGACGGTGATCTCCGACGTGCCCTGTACCGCGATCTTCATGGCGATCGCGCTGCCCCTGTTCGACAAGATGGGTCTCGAGCCCGGTAAATCTCCGTTCGCCAAGGCGGTGATGATGGGGATCCCGATCGCCGCCTTCATCGGAGGCGTGGGCACTCCGGCGGGAAGCGCGATCAACGTGCTCGGCCTCGATTTCCTCGAGCGGTACGGCCACATCCGGGTCCCGTTCCTCTCGTGGATGGCGATCGGACTCCCGATGGTCGTGGGGTTGACTCCGGTCGCCTGGTGGGCGCTGCTCCGGTTCTACCCGCCGGAGATGGAGCGGATCGGCGGGGTGGACGCCGTGGTCGCGGAGCGGGCTGCGCTGGGGCCGGTCCGAGCGGCGGAGGTGAAGGTCCTCGTCGTCTTCGGCGGGATGCTGGTTTGCTGGATTCTCGGCACCTGGATCAAGTCGTTCGACGTGGCGCTGGTGGCAGTGCTCGGCGCGGTGGCGCTGTTCCTCCCGGGGATGCGGATCTTCACCTGGGCCGAGGTCGAGCGGGCCACCGGCTGGGAGGTGCTGCTGGTGATCGGCGCCGTGAGCTCGCTCGGGGCCGCCTCGGTCAAGACCGGCCTCGCCAAGGCGGTCGTCGAGCTATCGTTAGGCGGTCTCTCGGGCGGGAGCGGCTTCGGGATCGTGGCGGCGATCTCGGCCTTCACCGTGCTGATCCATCTGGTGCTCACGATCGGTCCGGTGATCGTCGCCGCGGTGGTCCCGCCGATCGTGGTGCTGGCCCAGGCCCACGGGCACAACCCGGCGCTCTACGCGCTGCCGGTGGTGTTCACCGCGTCGTGCGCCTTTCTCCTCCCGCTCGACGCCGTTCCGCTGGTGACCTACGCCAAGGGTTACTACCGGATGCTCGACATGCTCCGGCCGGGTGTCCTGATCAGCCTCGTGTGGGTGGTGCTGATGGCCGCGCTGATGACGGGGCTCGGGCCGGTGCTCGGATTCTTCTGAGCAGGCGGCGCCACGCTCGGGCAGCCGCGCTATCATTACCTCATGGCGGAACGGGGCGATGGCACCGCTCGCGGCCGGCTGACGGATCTGGTCCGGATCGTGGTACTGGTCGTCGGCTTCGGGCTTCTGACCTGGCGGCTGGTGGCGCGTTACGCCGGAAGCGGGCGGGGCGAGGCGTTCCAGAGCGAGATCCGCGACTTCTTTCGCGCGGCGGAGGCGCGAGACTCGGCCCGGCTCCGCGGTCTTTCGATCGGTGACGAGCCCGTCCGCTGGGCCCTGACGGCCATCCCGGGCGCGCTTCCCCGCATGGCGGGGAGGGTAAAGGTCGACGGCATGCAGTCCTGGGGCGACACGACCGAGGTGCTCGCCTGGGGGGCCGGCTGCGACCAGCCGTGGTTCGTCACCCTCGTCGGCCGGGGTCGGGCCCGCCGGATCCGGGAGGTCCGGACCGAGTGCGGCAAGCCCGGCGCCCGCGACACCGCCCGTTAGGCGCTCAGTCGGGCCAGCCCGTCTGCGGCAGCCCCGGCGTGAGCCGGAGCGCGTTCTTGTAGTAGACCTTCTTCAACACCGAGTCCGGGAGGCCGATCCCGTAGAGCTTCCAGAACGCGTGGTAGTGCCGGTAGTAGTCGAAGTAGTCGTCCTCGGTCTCGAACACCCGCCAGTAGTACGGGTACTCCTCCGGCTCGAAGGCGTCCTTGCCGAACAGGATCCGGTCCTGAAACTTGACGAAGAAATCGTGCGCCGCCCGGGGCTGCCGCCCGATGTCGTAGAGCACCGCGCCGACCTCGGTCGACACGTTGGGCATCTCCTCCATCAGCTTGCCGAGCCGGCCGAGATCGTTGGCGTGCCACCCCATGTGGGCCAGGACGAAGGTGGTCTTCGGATTCCGCCGGAGCATGTTGTCCCGCTCCGTCATCAGCTCCTCGAAGCTCGGGAACTTGTCGGCCGGATACCGCCGCATCGGGAAGAGCGCCAGCTCGAGCCACCGCTCGTTCTGGTAGTCGATCGGCTGCCAGAACTCCTCGGGGTCGCCGACGTGGATGAAGACGGGGATTCCTAACCTCGCGGCCGCCTGCCAGATCGGGTCGAGCGCCGGGTCGTCGATCCGGAGCCGGGTGCTGTCGGCCTTCCGGTAGAAGAGTCCGAGCGCCTTGGAGATCTCTCCGATCCCCACCGCGCCGGCCTTCACGTCCGCTTCGAGTCGCGCCACCGCTCGATCGGCCCAGCCCGGCGTGCCCACGCCCCGGAAGTCGACCCCGGTCAGGATCCGGACCCGGTCCTTCATCGGCGGGGTCGCACCCAGCGCCCGGAGATCCCGGTCGAGCTCCGTCCCCGAGATGTCGTTGGCGGCCACCATGACCCGAAGGTTCAAGCTGTCCAACGCCGCGCCCAGCTTGCGGAGCGAGTCCGGCGTGCCCAGCAGCGTCCACGGATGCCCGTGGAAATCGATGACGGGATACTTCGGCCGGGGCACCTTGTGCACGGGCACCACCAGCGTGGAGCGCGGGCGATAGTCGACGATGCTCGGCGCCGGAAGCTTGGGGGGCTGGCAGTTCTTCGGGCGGATCTCGGTCTGTCCCGGAGGACAGTCCTGCTGAGCGGCAACCGGGGTCGCGAAGAGAACGAGTGCGCTCCAACCGGCGAGCGCGAGGCGGGTCGGCATCAGGGTACCTGGGCCTGGTCGGGAGGAAACCTACCCCGAAGCGCCCGCCCGCGTGCGACGCGGTGCAACGCCGACCATGCCTAACTGGACGACCCTTCCGACCTCCGCCCCAACCGGTGGGTCGCGATGAACGTCACCGTGTCCCAGGAGTTGTGGATCCCGATGAAGAGGAGGAGCAGCGACGCGCCGGCGAACCCGAACAGCGCAGCCGACGTCCGGCGGGAGAGCTCGAACGCGGCGACGGTGATCGTGACGTACGCCAGCAGCGGCAGGATCGTGTGCCAGAGCCAGTCCTCGAACACCGGCTGGTACCCCGTGACCCGTGGAGCTCGCCGGATCACCACGCCGGCATAGCCGATCCCGGCGAGCCCGGCCACCCCGAGCGCCACTCCAGCCGCCGAGAGCGAAGGCCAGGGCGCGCTCAACAGGGCCGCGAGGAGAAGCACGACGGAGAAATGGACGACCGTCGGCGTTCCCCAGGCGTTGATCTCCCGATCGCTGCTCGCCACCTCGTGATCGGCGATCAGCGCGATCACGACGAACTGAAGTCCCGTCAGCGCGGCGCCGGACGATCCGACGATGACGTAGAAGCTCTCCCAGGCGGCGAGCGGCGACGCCAGGCTTTCGCTCATGCTCTCACCTCACGGCTCGGTAAAGACGCGGGAGAAGAACGGAATCACGGTGCCCTCGAACCGCTCGCGGATCCGGTCGCCGTGGTTCCCTTTAGGGTAGACCTCGAACTGGTGAGGAATGCCCCGAGCCGCGAGCGCGGCCGAGAGCGCCGAAGCGGCGAGCCGGATGTGACTGAACTCCTCCTTCTCTCCGTAGTCGAACCCGATCGCGCGAAGGCGGCGGAGGTTCACGGTGTAGCGGTCGACCGCAGGGAGCGGCATCACGCTCCGCCACCGGGCGACGGTCGCCGCATCGGGCACCAGCTTGCCGTTCACCAGCCGATAGGGGAAGTCGACCAGCAGCGGCTTCCGACCGGGATCGGGAGACACCGCCGCGGAGAACGCCACCATCGCGTCGACCCAGAAGCCGTCGACCGACTGCGGGTCGGCCTCCAGCTGATTCGCGCTCCGAAGCGCCAGCGCCTTCCGCCAGGCCGGGTTGGTCTCGGCGAGGTCGCCGAGGAGGCCGAGGCAGCAGGGGCTCAGGCCGTAGGCCGCGCCGTACACGTCGGGGTGCCGCATCGCGAGCGTGAGCGCGCCGAACCCGCCCATCGAATGCCCGGCGATTCCACGGCCCGCCGGGTCCTTGATCGTGCGATATGCGCTGTCGACGTACGCCACGAGGTCCCGGGTGAGCCAGGTCTCCCACCCGCCCGTCACCGGCGAATCGAGATAGAAGCTGCCGAAATATTTGTTCTTCCCGTTCGGCGCCACCACGATCATCTCGCGGCTCTTCCCCGCGGCGATCAGGCTGTCCATCGACCGATCGAGCTCGATGCCCTGATATCCGTGAGTCCAATGCTCCTTGACGCCCAGGTACCCGTGGAGCACGTACAGGACCGGATACCGGCCGCTGCCGTTGGTCTCGTAGCTGGGTGGGAGATAGATCGAGACCGGCTGATTCGCCGGGTCACCGAGCAGGTTCTTCTCGAGCGATGGGGCGTGGATGGTGAGGTCGAGCAGTCGATGGGTCGCCGTGGCCTGGGCCGCCGCGCTCGAGAGCGGGCCGGCCGCGACGACCAGGCTGAGGATGCCTAACGCCCGGGCGATCATCGGCCACCCGCCGCTTTCACCGCCGCCTTGGCCTCGGGCGTGAGGATCAGGCTCCCGCTCATCGCCGCGCGCTCGGCCAGGAGCGCGTCCCAGCCCTCCGTGCCCTGCCAGAACACCTTCTTGAGCTGCGCCATCGCGGCGGGATTGCATCCCGCGAGCCAGGTGGCCCGCTTGGTGATCGCCTGGTCCATGGCTTCGACGCTCTCCCGGACCTCGGCCACGAGCCCGTGGCGCTCGGCCCACTCTGCGGTCCGCCAGTCCGCGTCCACGCTCATCGCCGAGTAAGCGCCGGCCCCGATCTTCCGCTCGATCACCGGCCCGACGACGAACGGCCCGATCCCGACTGCCAGCTCCGAGAGCTTGACCGAAGCCCCGGCCGCGGCGACCGCGTAATCCGCGGCCGCGATGAGGCCGACGCCACCCCCCGCCGCCTTTCCGTGCACTCGGGCGATGACGAACTTCGGGCACCGGATCATCGCCAGGATCACCTGGGCAAACCCGGAGAAGAAGCGCTTCCCTTCGTCCAGGTTCGAGATCGAGACCAGCTCATCGAACGAGGCGCCGGCGCAGAACACGCCGCCGCCGCTCGCCTTCAGGATCACGACCTTGACCGCCGGGTTCTCCCCCGCGGCCCGCACCTGGTCTGCCAGGGTCCGGAGCAGGTTACCCGGCATCGAGTTGCTGCGGGGGTGGCCAAACGTAATGGTGGCAATGCCTTGGACGACTTCGCTCTGCACCGTCCCGGGGTCGACCGGGGGCTTGGTGGCGGGTTCTGCCATGGTGATTCTGGAGCCCGGTTGGGGGAAGCGTAAGGGCCTGAGTGTGCTAAATTTATAGGGTCTTTCACCGACTTTTTCACGGGCCCGAGCCACGAAGCCCGGACCCAGGACGAACGGACGACAGATCACGCCATGGATCAAGAGAAGCCCACGTCCCCGATGCCGCCAGAAGATCCGATCCGTCAGGCCGAGTTCGATGCTCGGCTGGCAGCGGGCGGTACCGTCGAGCCCAAGGACTGGATGCCCGAGAAGTACCGGAAGCAGCTGGTCCGGATGATGTCGCAGCACGCCCACTCCGAGATCGTCGGGATGCTGCCCGAGGGCAACTGGATCACCCGAGCGCCGAGTCTCCGGCGGAAGACGACGCTGCTGGCCAAGGTCCAGGACGAAGCCGGTCACGGTCTCTACATCTATTGCGGCACCGAGACCCTCGGCATCGACCGGGCCGAGCTGATCGAGCAGCTTCACACCGGCGCGGCCAAGTACTCGAGCATCTTCAACTATCCGACGCTCACCTGGGCGGACATCGGGGTGATCGGCTGGTTGGTGGACGGCGCCGCCATCGTCAATCAGACGATGCTGGCGCATGCCTCGTACGGGCCGTACTCGCGCGCGATGGTCCGGATCTGCAAGGAAGAGAACTTCCACAAGCGGCAGGGCTACGAGCTCTGCGCCACGCTCGCCCGCGGCACTCCGGCCCAGAAGGCGATGGTCCAGGACGCCGTGAACCGATGGTGGTGGCCGTCGCTGATGATGTTCGGCCCTCACGACAAGGAATCGCCGAACAACGCCCAGCTCCTGGCCTGGCGGGTAAAGCAGAAGGGGAACGACGAGCTCCGCCAGCGGTTCGTGAACCTGACGGTGCCGCAGGGCCAGGCGATCGACGTGACCTTCCCCGACCCGGACCTCAAATACGACGAGGCGAGCGGGAACTGGCTGATCGGTCCGATCGACTGGGACGAGTTCCAGCAGGTGATCCACGGCAACGGCCCGTGCAACCAGGAGCGGATCGCCGCCCGGGTGGAAGCGCACGAGAACGGGCAGTGGGTCCGGGACGCCGCGGCCGCCTACGCCGCCAAACGAGCCGCCTCCGCGGCTGCCTAACGGAGATCGGATGTCGGAACCGAATCGATCCGGGCAGTTGCCGCTGTGGGAAGTCTTCACCCAGCCGAAGGCCGGCAAGCCCCACGAGCACGCGGGCAGCGTCCACGCGGCCGACCGGGAGATGGCGCTCCAGAACGCGCGCGACGTCTACACCCGTCGGGGTGAGGCGGTGAGCATCTGGGTAGTACCGAGCGCCGCGATCGTCGCCTCGGCCCCGGGAGACGCCGGGCCGTTCTTCGACCCGGGGAACGACAAGCCCTACCGGCATCCCCAGTTCTACAAGACGCCGAAGGGGGTCGCGGTCTTCTGATGGCCTCGCCTCCGCTGTTCGAGTTCGTCCTCCGGCTGGCGGACGACCGGCTGGTATTGGCCCAGCGTACCGCCGAGTGGTGCGGGCACGGGCCGATCCTCGAGGAGGACATCGCGCTCGCCAACATCTCGCTCGATCTCCTCGGTCAGGCGCAGCTCCTGCTGTCGCTCGCCGGCCAGGTCGAGGGCCAGGGTCGGGACGCCGACGCGCTGGCCTACTGGCGGGACGAGCGGGAGTTCCGGAACCTCCAGATCGCCGAGCTCCCCAAGGGCGACTTCGGCTTCACCATCGTCCGCCAGTTTCTCTTCTCGGCCTGGGCGGCGCCGTATCTCGAGGCGCTCTCGAAGGCGACCCACGACGACCTCGCCGGGATCGCGGCCAAGTCGGTCAAGGAAAACCGCTACCACCTCCGCCACTCGGCCGAATGGGTGGTGCGTCTGGGAGACGGGACCGAGGAGAGCCACTCGCGGGTTCAGGCCTCGCTGGACCAACTCTGGCCCTGGACCGGCGAGCTGTTCTACCAGGACGAAGTGGACGCCGCGCTTCCGGGCATCGCGCCCGACAACGCGGCGACGAAGGCGCCCTGGGAAGCGACGGTGAAGGACGTGCTGGCCAAGGCCGGCCTCCAGATACCGGACGTGCCGATGCGGATGGTCGGTGGCCGGAAAGGCCGCCACACCGAGTTCCTCGGCCACATGCTGGCCGAGATGCAGATCCTGGCCCGGTCCCATCCCGGAGCCACGTGGTAGTCGACCGATGACCGTAGCGACCGGCGCCGACGTGGTGGAGCTCCTCCGGGAAGTGAAGGATCCGGAGGTACCGGTGATCGACATCGTCGAGCTGGGCGTGGTCCGGGGCGCCGAGGTCGAGGGCGATTCGGTGACGGTCCGGCTAACGCCGACCTACTCCGGCTGCCCCGCCATGCGGGTCATCGAAGAGGAGGTCGAGGAGTCCCTCCGGCGCCACGGCTTCACCGAGGTCCGGATCAAGACCGTCTTCAATCCGCCGTGGACGACGGACTGGATCACCGAGGCGGCCCGGGAGAAGCTCCGCGCCTACGGCATCGCGCCGCCGGGGCGCGCGGCCGAGGTCGAGCTGATCACGTTAGGCGGCCCGACCCGGACCGTTCCGTGTCCGTTCTGCGGTTCGAGCAACACCTCGCTCCAGAGCGCCTTCGGCTCGACCTCGTGCAAGGCGCTCCACGTCTGTCACTCCTGCCATCAGCCGTTCGAGCACTTCAAAGCGATCTAAGGCCATATGCTTCGCTGGCTCCGTCGGATCGGCGCTGGGTTGGTCGTCGTTCTCGTCCTCCTGGTCCTATCCGGCGCGGTGTGGGAATGGCGGGGCCGCCGGGCCGCCGCCCGCGCGTTCCCCTTGCAGGGAAAGCTGGTCGATATCGGCGGGCGCCGGATCCAGCTCGATTGCAGGGGTACCGGTTCGCCCACGGTCGTGTTGATCTCGGGCCTCGACGTCGGGGGTTCGCTCAGTTGGACCGCGGTGCACGACTCGATCGCGGGGGTGACCCGAACCTGCGCTTACAGCCGGGCCGGGATCATGTGGAGCGACCCGGGGCCGGAGGTCACGGCACACGGCGTCGCGGAGGATCTCCACGCGGCGCTGGCGAAGGGCGGTGAAGCGGGCCCGTTCGTTCTGGTCGGCCATTCGCTCGGCGGGCCCTACTCCATGGCATACACCAAGCAGTTCGGCGGCGAGGTCGCCGGACTCGTGATGGTCGACGCGTCGCACCCCGAGCAGTTCAAGCGCGGGATGCTGGTGGCCATGGCCAAGAAGCAGTCGGCCGCGATGACGATCATGAAGGTCGGATCCGCGCTCTCCTGGACCGGCTTGACGCGGCTGCTGGGCGGGCAAGACAATCCGATGCCGAACCAGGACCTCGATGGGCTTCGGGCTCAAAGAGCGTACGCCTCGACCTCGATCCAGGGCGCGGTGAAGGAGATGACCGCACTTCCAGCGATCCTGGAGGAGGCCGGCACCTTCCGGACTCTGGGCGATCGGCCGCTGGTGGTCCTCACCGCCATGAAGCTCCCTACCGCGGCGCAGCTGGCGCAGAGCGGAACGACCGAAGCGCAGGCGAAGGAGCAGAAGGAGGAGTGGCGGAAGTTCCACGACGAAGAGGCGTCCTGGTCGTCGCGGAGCAGCCATCGTCTCGTCCCCGACGCGTCCCATTACATCCAGTTCGACCGTCCCGACATCGTGATCGACGCAGTACGAACCGTAGTGGCCGCCGTGCGCGGGCCGCAGCACTGATCGTGACGAATGCCGGCGCGACCTGCTCCGTGCGCCGGGCGGTCGCCGCGGACTGGCCGGCTATCTGGTCGATCATCCAAGTCGTCGTCCGCTCGGGCGACACCTACACCCTGGAGCCCGGAGTCTCCGAGGACGAGGCCCGGAAGTACTGGGTCGACTCCGTGCTCGCGACCTACGTCGCCGAGTCAGCCGGCGAGATCGTCGGCACCTACGTCCTTCGCCCCAACCAGCGCGGGCTCGGGTCCCACGTGGCCAACGCGGGCTATATGGTGCGGCAGGACCAGGCCGGGCGTGGGATCGGACGGCTGCTGGCCGAGCATTCCTTCGGCGAGGCCCGGAGCGCCGGGTTCGAGGCTATGCAGTTCAACGCCGTCGTGAGCACCAATCGGCGCGCGGTCGAGCTCTGGCAGCGGGTCGGGTTCGAAATCGTGGGGACGGTGCCTCGGGCGTTCCGGCATCGGACGTTAGGTTACGTCGATCTTCATGTCATGCATCGGTTTCTCTGACGGAGGCCGGCTGGCGCCGGTCCGCAGATTGCGCAGATTATGGAGACGAGGGAGCTGCGGGCTTCCGACGGTCGAGGATGATTATCGTTGAGGGCAATTTGTCCATTGAGGGACGGATCTCTTCAGCCGAGATCAGTACCCAATGGACAAAACACTTGAGGAGGGTTGCGTCCCACCCGGTGGCTTGTTCGGCACGGCAGACGCTGAGACCCGCCTCGAGTTCCATCTGCGGAATCTGAGCAATCTGCGGTTCCCGGCGCAGCCGGGACCTGAGTCCGCCCAACGCAAGTCGGGTAACTCGCCGGGAACCTCGTCTCCCAGGCTAATTCGGCGGATCGATCTCGTTCGGATTGTCGACGATCGGCAGCGTGACCAGCGTTCCCGGGTAGATCGACTGCCGAGCCACAACCATCCTGGTCCCAGTCCCGATCGGCTCGCCGGTGTTGAGGTTCCTCGCAATCAGTGGAAACGCCGCCGACATGATTGCCAGGCGGAGCCGCTCGCCTGGACGGACCGTGACGCAGGTGCCCCAGAGATCGATGTCGTAGCTCTCCACCGTGCCCGGCGTCACTGGGTCGTTCCGAAACGAGCCGCGTCGAGCCCGTGCGCTGACCCAGCCTTCGTTGAGCCGTTGGGAGTACCCGTCCGGGCGGACCAGCGTCAGCCGGGCGACCCAGTCGGTGTCCTTGGCCGAGGTGCTGGCCTTCACGGTCGCACGGATCGGACCGCAGATCAGCATCTTCTCGCGCGGCGTTGCCATGGTGTAGACCAACACGTCACGACGCGACTCCACCGGCCGGTAGTCGTCCGGCCCGCCCGAGTCGACGTTCTTCGTCCAGAGAAATGGCGTCGCGTCCCCCGGATCGTAGGCGTATCGACCCGGCGCGGTATCAGCGGGCGCGGCGACCGTCAGGCGACCCGCGTCCGGGTCTCCCGCTCGACCACCCGCCGCGTAGTACGGCACGAACCGCGTCCCCGGAATAGGCCAGTCGTCGGCGGCGATCCAGTGGTTGTCGCCCATGGCGAAAACGCGGACTCGGGGCCAGGCCGCGGTGGCCGCCGTGTCTCCCTGGAGCCAGCGATCGAGCCAGCGTCGGTACTGCTGCTTCGTATCCACCTTCGCCGCGGGTCCGAAGCTCATGTCGCCGATGGTGCCGGTCTCGGCGTCGGAGTCGACCCAATGGCGCCACGGGCCCACCATCAGATACTGGTTCTTCCGCGCCTCGGCCGATGCCTTGGTCCGCATCGCGCGGAAATTTTCGAGACTGCCACTCAACGTGCCATCGTACCAGCCGGTCACGTGGAACATCGGCACGGTCGAACGGGGCAGCAGATGCTGGTAGCTCCGCGACACCCAGTAGTCGGCGTTGTGGAGGTTCGCGAGGTAGCGGCGCCAGACCGCCGACCTGATCCCGAGCGACTGGTCGATTTCGGTGAGCGGGAGTGTCTTGTAGGCGGGGAAGATCTCGGCTTCGTCTTCCGGCAGTCCGCGTCGGGTCCGGCCGTCGACCACCATCAGCCACTCGATCATTCCTAACACGACGCCGCCGTAGCGTGTCGGCCAGTACCGGCCCGGATCGGACGGCGTGACCATCGGAATCATCGCCTTGAGCGCCGGGTTGTTGAGCGGAGCGGGGAAGACCTGGGTCCAGCCGAGGTACGAGCCGCCCATGGTCCCGACCTTCCCGTTGGACCACGGCTGCCGCGCGACCCAGCTCTGGGTGGCGTAGCCGTCCTTCGCCTCGTCGACCAGCGGCTCGAACTTGCCGCCCGACTCGCCCCGGCCCCGGACGTCCTGGACCACATACGCATACCCTCTGGATGCCCAGTAGTGGCCGTCCTGGTACGAGCCGAGCGAGGTCCGCATGTACGGCGTCCGAACCAGGATGGCGGGCACTTTGCTCCGCACGTCCGGCCGATAGACGTCCGCCATGAGCACGACGCCATCCGGCATCCGGGCCGGCTGGTTGAACTCTCGGCGCACCGGATACGGTTCCTGGCTCGTACCCACCCGGGGCGCGGCCACCAGTACCGCCAGAGCCAGTGCGCGAGCCTTCATCGCGACCTCCGTGCGACCCAGCCCGGCCCCCGGAGCGCGCGCCCGGGCTTCGCGCCGGTATGCTTTCCGTTCGCGACGACCCGGACACCGTTGACCCAGACCTGCTCGATTCCCACCGAGAGCTGATTGGGCTGCTCGTAGGTCGCGGGATCGATGATCGTCTCGGGGTCGAAGATCACGACGTCCGCCCAGGCGCCTTCGCGCAGCACTCCGCGATCGCGAATCGAGAGCCGAGCGGCGACCGCGGAGGTGGATTTCCTGATCGCGTCCTCGAGCGGGACGACGCGCTGCTCTCGGACGTACCGGCCGAGGAGACGCGGATAGTTGCCGTAGCTCCGGGGGTGATAGTGCGTAGTCCCGACGCTGTCCGGATCGACCCCGTTGGCGTCGGTGTTGATCTTGATCCAGGGCTGGCGGAGCTCGATCGGGAGATTCGGTTCGTCGATCATGTGCACCACCATGCTGGTCCCCGGGTCCGAGACGACGAAGTCGGCCCAGGTATCGAACCATTCCTTCCCCAACCCCGCGGCGGCCTCGGCGAGCCGCTTTCCCTCCCAGCGCTTGTTCTCCGGTTTGCTGAATCCGCTGAATTGAATCCCCTCGGGCCCGGCCAGGAGACAGAGCCCCTCGTTCCGCTCGTCGGGCCGAGTCATTTCCGCCTCGATCCGAGCCCGAATGGCGGGATCCTGCAGGTTGGCGAGCAGCTTGCCGTCGGCCGCGGCCCAGGGGGGCGCGCAGTTGGCGAGCTCGGTCCAGCCCGCCGTGTAGAGATACATGTCGGCCGCGACGTCCTGCCCGGCCGCGCGGGCCGAGTCGATCTTGGCGAGAACCGCGGGCAGCTTCGACCAGTTGCGCCGGCCCGCGACCTTCAGGTGATAGATCTCGACCGGCACGCCGCCCTCCCGGCCGATCCGGAGCGCCTCGTCGATCGCCTCGATGATCCGATCGCCCTCGGAGCGCATGTGGCTGGCGTAGATCCCGCCGAACGGCGCCACCGCCTTGGCCGCCGCGATCAGCTCCTCGGTGCTGGCGTAGTTGCCGGGAGGGTAGATCAGCGCGCTGGCCACGCCGAACGCTCCGTCCTCCATCGCCCGCCGCGCGACGGCACGCATGGTGTCCAGCTCGGCTGCCGTCGGCGCGCCCTCCGCCTCGCCCTTGGCATAAACCCGCATGGTCTGCGCTCCGAGCAGCGCGGCCACGTTCTGGGAGATGCCGCGCCGCTCCATCAGCTCGAGCCAGCGGGCGAAACCGTCGGGATGCATCAACCGGGCTCCCAGCGTATCGGCGATCCTGGCGTACGCGTTCCCCGGCGACTTCATCGCCTTGAGACGGTACGGACTGATCGGCGCGATCGTCTCTCCTTCGCCGACGACGGCCGTCGTGACGCCCTGGGTCATCATACTGACCACTCGACCATCGCCGATGGTAAAGGCGCCCTGGGACTGGGAATCGAGGTCGATGAACCCGGGCGAGACGACGCGGCCGCTGGCATCGACTCGTTCGGTGGCTTGGGCGTCGGCCAACAGGCCCGGCGGCGTGACCCGGACGATGTGTCCCGCTCGGATGGCGAGGTCGCCTCGGAACCAGGGATTCCCGGTCCCGTCGACGATTCGACCGCCGGTGATGATCACGTCGAAGGTCGGGGCATCGGCCTGATCGCGGTTTCCCGCCGGCTGACAACCGAGTCCGGCGGTGAGGAGCCCGAGCAGAATGCGGACCCCACACCTCATGATCTCGCTCTTCGCCGGTAGGGTTCGAGCAGCCGGCTCCACGAGGCCGAGAGCTGCTCGTACTCGCGGTGACACTTGGGCCGGCGCGTGTCGGGGAGCCACCCTCGGTCGATGACTTGCGGGTACTTGTCCGGATTTCGCCCGTAGATCCAGCAGACCAGGTTGTACACCCGCTGGAGATCGAGTCCGTGGTCGTCCGCGAAGGCGAGTCGATCGAGGTGACCCGACTCCGCGCTGGTGATGAGCCAGCCGACGGCGCCGAACGCGAGCGAGTCGCCGGCCGGCCCCTGCTCCAGCAGCAGAATGGTGGCGAGCTGGTCGACCGCGTCCTCTTCCCGGCCCGTGATCGGGAGGGCGAGCACGTCCACCAGCGCGTGTCCCAGCTCGTGCATCAACGCGAACAGCACGGTCCCGCTCACGATGTAGCCCTGGCCCGGATCGGTCGCGAACCGGTCGGAGAGGTCCCGGAAGAGCTCGTAGCAGAGCGTCACCCTGCTCTCGGTCGGCTCGTACGAAGCGTTAGGCTCGGCGCAATGAGCCGTGGCGAGGGTGATGTCCTTCGGCAGTCGGATCGAGTCGCCGAGCCGAGCGGCGATGGTGTCGAGAAACTGGTTGGCGATCAGGCGGTCGCGGAAGGCCTCGAAGTCGGGCGTGGCCGGTCCGTACTTGGCGATGAAGCGGCCGTCTCGCGGCGGAGCGTTGGGTGGCGCGGATCGACAGGCCGCGACCAGCGAGGCCAGGACGAGCCAGCGCAGGATAGCCACGCTGGCCCGACCTCAGCCCCAGGACTCGATCGTTTTTACCCAGGCAGTCAGGAACGCGTTGGCCTGGAACCCGTCGAGCACCCGGTGGTCGATCGTCAGGGTCACGTAACACCGCGGCCGGGCCTCGATCTTCCCGTCGATCACGACCGCGCGCTGCTCCAGCTTGCCGACGCCGAGGATGGCGGACTGAGGCTGATTGATGATGATCGGCGCGGCGACGAGGCTGCCGCTCACGCCGTGATTCGAGATCGTGAAGGTGCCGTCCTGCACTTCCTTCGGGGTGAGGCTTCCGGCTCGGGCCCGGGTGGTCAGATCCTGGAGCCGCTCGGCGGTGGAGTCGAAGTCGAGCTTCTGAGCCTCCTTGAGGACCGGCACGATCAGCCCGCCCGTCTCGAGCGCGGTCCCGATGCCGATGTTGCAGTCCTCGAACAGCTCGAGCGCCTGGTCGTGCCACCGGCTGTTGACCGCGGGCACCGCGCGGAGCGCGTCGACCGTGGCCCGGACGAAGTAGGTCGTGAACGTCAGCTTGATCCCGCGCCGGTCGAGCTCGGCTTTGTGGGCGTCCCGGTGTTCGATGATCGCGCCCAAGTCGGCCTCGAACACCGAAGTGACATGCGGTGCCGTGGCGACGCTCTGAACCATGTGCGCCGCGATGCTCTTCCGCATCGGTGTGTGCGGCACCATTCGCCCGCCGGACCGTGCTCCGGCTGGGGCTCCGGTCCCACCGCCGGCGAGGTGGGCCTCGACGTCCTGCGCGGTGATCCGCCCGCCGCGACCGGTGCCCTTCACGTCCTTCGCGTCGAGCCCGTGCTCCTTGAGCATCCGGCGCACGGCCGGGCTCAGCTCGGCCTCGCTCCCGGTGGTGTCGACCGGGGCCCGGCTGGTTCCGTCGGCCTGGGATGTGGCGGCCGGAGGAGGCGGGGCCGCGGTCGTGGCGGTGGCGCCCTGAGGCCCGACCCGGCCCAGGACCTCGCCCTGCTCGACGGTCTCTCCCTCGGGCTTCAGGATCTCGATCAGCACCCCGTCAGCCGGGGCGGCGACCTCGACGGTGACCTTGTCGGTGGTGATCTCGAGCAGCGGCTCGTTGGCGGCGACCCGGTCGCCGACGGCCTTGAACCACTTGCCGACGGTGTTCGTAGTGCCTTCGGTCTGGTCCGCGGGAAGAACGATATCGGTCAGGTCGGCCATCGGTCGGGATCGGGTTCAGGGTGAAGCGACGAGCGCCCTGATTCTAATACCCGGGCGGGGCCCTGCCTAATGGCGGCGAGGCGGATGGTGAATGGAACTGTGACCCGAACGCGACCCGATGACCGCCGGCGAATCCGGTAGATTTGCCGTCCACCCCGATCCCGAACCCCGGAGCGTCACCATGGCCGATTCCCTGAAAGGCCGATTCGTCTGGCACGAGCTGATGACCACCGACCCGAAGGGCGCGCAGGCTTTCTACCCGACCGTGACCGGCTGGGCCGCGGCGCCCTGGGGCAACGACGGGAAATACAGTCTCTGGATGAACGGCCAGGCCCCGGTCGGCGGCTGCATGGCGCTGCCCGCCGAGGTCAGGGCGGGCGGCATCCCGGCGCACTGGCTCACCTACATCGGGACGCCCGATTTGGACCAGACCTGCGCCGAGATCAAGAAGCTGGGTGGGACGATCATGCGGGAGCCGGAGACGATCCCCGAGGTGGGACGATTCGCGGTGGCGACCGATCCCCAGGGCGCCGTCTTCTGTCTCTATACCCCCGCCAGTCCCCGCCCCGGCGCCGATCAGCCGCCCCGGCCGGGGGATTTCTCCTGGCACGAGCTGGCGACGACCGATGCCGCGGCCGCGCTCAAGTTCTACGGGTCGCTCTTCGGGTGGGAGCAGACCGGCGAGTTCGATATGGGGCCGATGGGGGTTTATCACCTCTACGGCTTGGGTGGCGTGCCGATGGGCGGGATCTATCCTAAACCCGCTGAGGTTCCGGTTGCGAACTGGTTGCCATATGCGAAAGTTCTTGCTGCCGACGCGGCTGCGGATAAGATCAAGGCGAACGGAGGGCGGGTGCTGCAGGGGCCGGTCGAGGTGCCCGGTGGGGACCGGATCGCGGTGGCGATGGATCCGCAGGGGGCGGTGTTCGCGGTCCATTCCTCCGCGAAGACGGTTTAGGTGCCGGCTTCGCCGGTCCACAGATTACGCAGATTGTGGAGACGAGGGAGCTGCGGGCTCGCGTGGCGTTGAGTCAGAATTTGTTGAGGAGCTTTGTCCATTGGGGGACTGATCTCTTCGGCCGAGATCAGTTCCCCGATGGACAAAGTCGTTGTGAACCACTTCCACGAGGTCGCACCGGACGGCGGGCTGGGAGAGGGAGGCCAACCCACCATCCCAAATTCCCATCTGCGAAATCTGCGTAATCTGCGGTTCCCGGCGCAGCCGGGTTCCCGGGCCGCAAGCAAAATCAGCCGCGCAGCTCGTCGGGAACCGGATTGTCCCTCGTCTCCCAATCCCAGAGCACCGACATGATCCACCACCGACCCTCGTCGTGCCACAGCTGGATCGCATTGATCCCGCGCGCGAACGGCGGCTCTCCCAGGCGTTCTGCGGACGCGTACGCGCTCACGACCTGAACCCAGCGCCCGAACCGATACTGCTCCCGCCCCGTCTCATACTCATGGAAATCCCGCGCCCGCAACCGTGGCGCGACGGTGGCGATGAACTGCTCGGTCGACATCACGCTCAGTCCGGGTGCCTCCCCAGGAGGGGAGCCGCGCATCAATCGCGCTTGCGGGTGAAAGAGGTGCCGCTCGCGGGCCCAGTCCTTCTCCCCCGCCGGTCCCGAGACGACCTCGTACAGCGCGGCGATGATCGCCTCGACCGACGCGACGTCCGCCTCGTACCCCACGCTCAGAACTCGATCAGCTCGAGCATCCGCTCGGTGATGTCGTCCACCTGGGGCAGGACGGCATTCATCAGGGTGACGTTGTAGGGCGTCGGCACATCCGGAATCGCCATTCGGTGAATCGGGGCGTCGAGCGAAAGGAACGCTTCCTGGGCCAGCGTGGCGCTCACCTCGGCGCCGAAGCCGCCGGTCAGCGTGTCTTCGTGGACGATGAGGCAGCGGCGAGTGCGCTTGATCGAGGCCAGCACCGCGGCCTTGTCCCAGGGCGCGATGGTCCGGAGGTCGAGCACGTGGACCGACTGGCCCGACTTCTTCGCCGCGGCCTCGCATCGCTCGACCATCGCGCCCCAGGTGACGCAGGTGAGCTTGTCGCCCTCGAGGATGGTCTTCGCTTTGCCAAACGGGACCACGAATTCGTTGCCGGGGTAGGGGCGGCGCGCCCAGCTCGCGTCGAGCATCGCGCGATGCTCGAAGAAGATCGTGGGATCGTTGCTGCGCATCGCGGTGCGCAGGAGACCGACCGCGTCCTCGGCGTTCGACGGATAGGCCACCTGCCAGCCGGTCGCGTGGGCCCAGAGCACCTCGTTGTTCACGCTGTGCCAGGGGTCGCCGCACTTGGGGGCGTAGCCGCCCGGCATCCGGACCACGATCGGCGCGGCGAACCGGTTGTTGGTCCGCCAGCGGATGGTGCCGCAGTTGTTGAGCTGCTCGGTGGCCGGATCGGCGTACTTCCGGAACTGGATCTCGGCCACGGGCAGGAGCCCGTTCAGCGCCATCCCGACCGCGCGTCCGATGATCCCTTCCTCGGACAGGCTGGTGTCGAACACCCGCTTCGGGCCGAATCGGTCCTGGAGGCCTAACGTCGCCGCGTGGACCCCTCCCTTGGGGCCGACGTCCTCGCCGAACAGCACCAGCTTCGGGTTGGTCTCGAGCTCGTACTCGAGCGTCCGCCGCACCGCGGTCAGCAGATTGATCCTCGGCGCCTCGGGCGTCGGGGTCTCCGACTCGGGCGGGAACTCGATGCCCTCGGCCGCGAGGCCGCCCCGCTGCTGGATGTCGAGCGAGCCGTCGGCCTTCCGCTCGGTATAGCGGTAGCGGGTAATCGTCCGCGTGTCCGGCTCCGGACGCGACAGCGCCTCGGCCAGCCCGGCCTCGAGGTCGGCCGTCGCGCGCCGCTCGATCTCGACCAGCTCGGCCTCGGACAGGATCCCGGCGGCGAGATACTTCCGGAGCTTGGGCAGCGGGTCGTTCGCCCGCTCGCGCTCGAGCAGCTCCGGCGTCTTATATGCCTGGGTGTCCTGGCCCGAGTGGCCCGAGAGCCGCGGGACCGTGAGCCGCACCATTGCCGCGCCGTTGCCGGCCCGCACGTATTCGATCGCCTCGGCGAACAGCTTCGACGTCTCGGCTGGATCGGTGCCGTCTCCCTGCGAACGTCGGAGATTCTTGAACGACCCCAGGTTCTCGACGATGTTCGCGCCTGGGGTCTGGAGCGTCGAGGGCACCGAGATTCCGTACCCGTTGTCCTCGATGTAGAAGAGCATCGGGAGCTCGAGCGTGGTCGCGATGGTGAGCGACGACCAGAACCCGTTGGTCGCCACCGAGGCCTCGCCACCCAGCACGCACCCGATCGCGCCCCGATACGACCCGTCGCCTAACGCATCGCGACGATAGGTGATCGCCTGGGCCCAGCCCGCGCAGGGCGTGTACTGGGAGCCCACGTCTCCCGACATCGGGAGCACCACAGGACCGGGATTGGCGGGAAGGTTGCAGACCACGCCGATGTCGCGCCCGTCGCTGAACCCGCCCGACTTGCCCATCGGCCCCGAGAACGCGTCGGCGATGCTCAAGCCCAACCGGAGCAGCAGCGGCCGCGAGCGGTAGTAGGCGCTGGCGGCATCATGGGGATGGTCGAGGTACGAGCCAAGGATGATCTGGGCCACGTCGTGGCCGCGGGCGGTGAACTGATAGGCGACCTTCTTTTCCGGGACGAGCCGATTCTCCTCGGTGTCGTCGAGGCCGCGGGAGACGAGCGCCGTATGGTAGACGCGGGTCCAGTCGATCGAAGCAGTCACTTGCTCGGGTTACCCAATGGTTTCTCGGTTCGATAGGCGGTGCCGCGGAAGAGACCGACCGCGGTCCCGTCCTGCTTGGTCACGGTGACGTCGTAGTAGAGGATCCGGTTGCTCCGGGCAGTCTCGACCGCCACCGCGGTCAGCACGTCGCCCGCGTAGGCAGCGGCCGGATAGGTCATGGTGTTCTGGATGCTCACGGCCAGGTTGCCCTGGGTGTTGCAGGCGAACGCGAACGCGCTGTCGGCAAACCCGAAGCTGATCCCGCCGTGGCAGACTTTGAATCCGTTCAGCATCTCGGCCCTGACGGTCATCCGGGTCGTTATGCGGCCAGGCGCGATCGAAAGGATCTCGACGCCGAGCCAGTGGCTGAACGTGTCCTCCTTCATCATCAGACCGACCACCCGCTCGGCCTTGGCCTGTGGCGTCTCGTCGGTCATTTGGTGAAGAACGCCTCGTCCCGGACTACTCGCCGGAGCAGCGGGCTCGGCCGATAGCGTTCCTCGCCGTACTCGGCATGGAGCTGCTCGAGCCGCTCGAGGACCTGGGCCGGGCCGATCTCGTCGCCCCAGGCGAGGAGGCCCTTGGGGTAGTTGACGCCCTTGGTCATCGCGAGATCGATGTCTTCCCGGGTGGCCACCTGCCAGAAGAGCGCGTCGACCGCGGCGTTGATCAGGACCGCGAGGATCCGCGGGAAGATCGCGATGGCCAGCTCCTCGTCCTTGACCGGCTCGGGGTTCACCGCGCCGGCCCGATAGTCGTAGTGCCCGCGGCCGGTCTTCCGCCCGAGGAGGCCGCCCTCGACCATGCGCTTCTGGGTGAGGAACGGCCGGTAGCGCGGGTCGAAGCCGAACGCCTCGAACACCGACTGGGAGACGGCGTAGTTGACGTCGTTGCCGATCAGGTCCATCAGCTCGAACGGCCCCATCTTGAACCCGCCGACGTCGCGCATCGCCCAGTCGATGGTGGCTTTCGACGCGATCCCTTCCTCGAAGATCCGGAGCGCCTCGGAGTAAAACGGCCGGGCGATCCGGTTGACGATGAAGCCCGGCGTGTCGGAGGCGACGACGGTCGTCTTGCCCCAGGCGTCGACCAGGCGACGCGCGTCGGCGGTGGTCGTCTCGCTCGTCTGGAGTCCCGGCACGATCTCGACCAGCGGGAGGATCGGGGCGGGATTGAAGAAGTGGACCCCGACGACCCGGTCGGCTCGCTCGCACGCGGCGGCGATCCCGGTCACCGACAGGGACGAGGTGTTGGTCGCGAGGATCGCGTCGGGCGGGGTGATGGCCTCGAGCCGGCGGAACACGTCGCGCTTGACGCCGAGGTCCTCGACGATCGCCTCGATCACGAGCCCGGCCCCGGCAAAGGCGCGGAGGTCCTCTCCCGCGGGTACGAAGCCCATCCGGGCCGCGATCTCTTTGGCCTTTTCGGCCGAGAGCCGGCCCTTCTCGACCTCCCTGCCTAACGCCTTGGCGGCGCCGGCCCGGGCCTGGTCGAGCGCGGCGGCGCGGGTGTCGGCCACGACCACCTGGTGGCCGGCCATCGCCGCCACCTGGGCAATCCCGGCGCCCATGGTGCCCGCGCCGAGGACGCCGACGACGGTCTCAGTGTCCACAGAAGTCGGGCTTTCTCTTCTCGCGGAAGGCGGCGACGCCCTCCTTGTGGTCCTGGCTGAACCCCGCGGCCTCCTGCGCGTCGGCCTCGAGCTCGAGCTGCTCCGGCAGGGTGTGACTGCCCGACGCGTTCAGCAGCTTCTTGATGTGGCCGAGCGCGAGCGTCGGCATCGCGGCGAGGCGGAGGGCGAGGCTCCAGGCCTCCTGCTCGAGCGCGGCGAGGGGGACCGCGCGATAGATCATCCCCCACTCGGCGGCCTGCTTGGCCGGGACCTTCTCGCCCAGCATGGCCATCGCGTTGGCCCGAGCCCGGCCGGCCAGGCGGGGGAGGATGTGCGTCCCGCCGCAGTCGGGAATCAGCCCGATGTTGATGAACGCCTGGATGAACGACGCCTCCTCGGCCGCGACCACGAAGTCGCAGGCGAGCGCGATGTTGGCTCCCGCCCCGGCGGCGACCCCGTTCACCGCGCAGACGATCGGCCGGTCGAGGGTATGGATCGCGCGGGCGAGGTGGTTCCAGGTGTTGCGGAGATGGTCGCCATAGGAGCCGGACGCGTCGCCCCCGCTGATGTCCTGCCCGGCGCAGAAGCCCCGGCCGGCGCCGGTCAGGTAGACGGCCCGGACGGAGGCGTCGGACGCGATCTCGCCGATGACCCCGATCAGCTGCTGGAACATCGGGGTATTGAAGCTGTTGAGGACGTCGGGCCGGTTGAGGGTGATCCGGGCGACGGCGTCGCGCCGCTCGAACAGGATCGGGTCAGCGGTCATGTAGGGTCAGGGAAGTTGCTGAGGTCGGGGAATTTAGCCGGCTGGAGCAGGAGGGCCTAGGTGGGCACGGCGCGGCATTTCGGCGCCATTGCCATCGGGATATCTTCGTCGAGCCGTTGCCCCTCATGCCTTGATCGTCGGGAAACCCGCCTCGTGGCCTTCGGAGGAAGATTGCGCATGGAGCGCCTCCCGCACAGCGCGACCCGGCTCGACGATTTCGACCTCACCTGGCGCGGCGCTCGCTATCAGATCTACGTGAGCCTCCCGGCCCGGCACGGCGGCCAAAGTACCTACCCCGTACTCTACATCCTGGACGCGAACCTGCTGTTCGGCGCCGCCGCCGACATCGCCCGCATGGTATCGCTCGCCCGAACGCTGGCGCCCGAGGGCGCCGAGCTGCCGATGTCGCTGCCGCCGGAGATGATCGTGGTCGGCATCGGCTACCCGGCGGAGGACGCGCGCAGCCTCACGATGGACTTCAGCAAGCGACGGATGTACGACTTCACCTCCAAGGCCGACAACCTCGGCCCGGAAGGTGAACGGTTGAAGAAGCCGCTGCTCCAGTTCTATCCCGACGGCGTTCCCTACGGTGGCGCGGCGAGCTTCCTCGAGCTGCTGACCACCGAGCTCAGGTCGACGCTCCAGAAGCGCTATCGGGTCGACCCGAGCCGATCGATCCTGTTCGGCGCGTCGGCTGGCGCCACGTTCGCGGCGTACGCTCTGCTGGAGGCGACGTCCGCGTTTACCCACTACCTCATCGCGAGTCCCAGTCTCAACCTCTGCGGCGAGGACCTGTTCGAGCGTGAGGCGGCCTACGCGAAGAGCCATGACGACATGGCGGCGAACGTCTTCTTGAGCTTCGGGAGCCGGGAGCTGGACCTCTTCTCCCAGGCGGCGATCGCCAGCTCCACGACGCGTTTCGCGGAGCTGCTGATCCGGCGCAACTACAAGAGCCTCAAGCTCAAGACCACGATTTTCCAGGACGAAACGCACGCCCGCGCGTGCCTGGCCGCTCTGGCGCGCGGGCTCGATGCCTTGTTCGGAGCGCCCTGATGTACCAACCGCGCAGCCAGCCACCCGCGAGCTTCCCCTTCGATCTCACCTCGGCCGAAGAGGAGCGCGCTCGGCGGCTCCACCGTGACTCGATCGTCTTCGATTTCCTCTCGCAGCATGTCGGCGGGGCCCACATCTACGCCGCGTATCCCGACGAGCTCAAAGCCGATCTCCAGCATTCTCTCCGCACCGCGGGCCCGGGCTGGCGGCCTATTCTCACCGCCGCGTATTGGCCTTACCAGGTCGCCCTTCGGGGCGCGTCGAGCATGGTCCACGACTGGTACGTCGCCTCGGGTCTCACCTGTGGGACCTACTCCGTGCCGGTGTACGACCAGCGGAACGACGACGCCGACTGGTTCGATGCGCTGGTCGCCGCGCCGGCCGGGTTGCCCTGGTTTCGCTACGTCACGACCGCCAAAGAGATCCGCCGGGCAAAGGCGGAGAACGCCGTCTCGTTCTTCGGTCACTGGCAACCGGTACGCCCGATTCCGGCCGATCTGATCGCCGTCGACGATGCCTATCGACGCGGGCTCCGTTCGTTGATGTTGACCTACAATCGCGCCGACCAGGTCGGGGCAGGGTGCACCGCGCCCGAGGATACTGGCCTGACGCCTTTCGGCCGTGACCTGGTGAAGCACTGCAACGAGATCGGCCTGATCGTCGATACCAGCCACTGCGGCCTTCGGACCACGCTGGATGCTTGCAAGGTGTCCAGCAAGCCGGTCACCGCGAACCATACCTGCGCCCGAGCGGTAACCGACGTCGCCCGAGGGAAATCCGATGACGTCCTGAAAGCGGTCGCCGACACCGGCGGGGTGATCGGGATCGTCACCGTCCCGTTCTTCATCTCCCGCGACCGGAACCCGACCATCGAGGCGATGCTCGATCACGTCGACTACGTCGCCAATCTGGTCGGCTGGCAGCACGTGGCAATCGGGACGGACTATCCGCTCCAGGCGCCGATCGAGATCGCGCTCCTCCTGACCGGGCCCGCCCTCAACGCGGATCTCGGCTTCCGGGCCGAGGACAACCTCGACCCGCGTGACCGGACGATCGGGTTCGAGGATTATCGCGATCTGCCGAACATCACCCGCGGTCTGGTGAAGCGGGGTTACTCCGACGAGCAGATCGCCGGCATTCTGGGAGAGAACGCGCTCCGGGTCTTCGAGTCGGTCTGCGGCTGACGAGCGGGGAGAAATCACGATGACGGTATTCACCAACAGCCGGCTCTTCGACGGCGAGACCAACGGGCTCAAGACCGGACTCAACGTCTACGTCAAGGGCGACCGGATCTCGGAAGTGTCGGACCGGCCGCCCACGCCGGACGACGGCGAAACGATCGACTGCGGCGGCAGGACGCTGATGCCCGGGCTGATCGACGCTCACATCCACGCCTACGCCTGGACCGTCAACGCAAACGAGATCCTCACCGCCCCTCCCGCGCTCTACATCTCCTGGGCGAGCGGGATGCTCCGGAACATGATCGACCGCGGGTTCACCACCGTCCGGGACACCGGCGGCGCGGACTACGGGCTCTACCTTGCCCTCCAGAAGAAGTTCATCGTCGGACCCCGGCTCTACTATTGCGGCAAGGGGATCTCGCAGACCGGTGGACATCTCGACCTCCGCCACCCGCATCACCACAGCGCGCACGACGAGGAGATGCTGTCCTGCGGGTGCGGGATCGCCAATCAACCGTTCGCCGTCGTGGACGGCGTGGACGCGGTGCGCCGAGTGGTCCGGGACAATCTCCGGCACGGGGCGAGCTTCATCAAGTTCGCCGGCTCCGGCGGCGTCTCCTCGACCGGCGATCCGCTCCACGCGATTCAATTCAGCGACGAGGAGGTCAGCGCCATCGTCGACGAGGTCAACCGCCACGGCAACGGGGTCTACTGCACGGCGCACATCCATCCCGACGCCGCGCTCAAGCGGGCGGTCAAGCTCGGCGTCCACTGCATCGAGCACGGCACCCTGATCGAAGCGGACACCGCCCGGATGGTGACCGATGCGGACGTCTACATCGTGCCCACGCTGGCGGTCATCGCCGCGCTCGGGCTCGAGGGCAAGGAGCTCGGCTACCCGCCCCAGGCACTCGCGAAGCTGGACATGATCAAGGACGAGGCCGTCGGCCGGCTCCGGCACATGAAGGACGCCGGGGTCAAGATCGGGCTCGGCACCGACCTGTTAGGCAGGATGGAGCGCCACCAGTGCATCGAGTTCGGGCTCCGGCGGGCGTTCTACTCCTCCTTCGAGATCCTGGTCCAGGCGACGTCGATGAACGCCGAAATTCTGGGCGCGAAGGGACACCTGGGCGTCATCAAGAAGGGCGCCTTGGCGGACATCCTGCTCGTGGACGGCGATCCGCTCGCCGACGTGACCATCCTCGAGCAGGCGGGGAAGAACATCCCCGCCATCATGCAGGCTGGAGCGTTCTACAAGCGCACCTTGCCGGCCTGACCACCTCCAGCGGGGATCCATGGGCGTTCTCGACCAACTGCAATCGGTTCTCAATCAGAGCCTGGAGCGGACCGGCCTCCCGGGCGCCGCCGTCGCCGTGTCCGCGGACGGCGTTCTCTACGAGGCGGCCTCCGGCGTCGTCAACACCCGGACGGCCGTGCCGTGCACGCCCGACAGCCTGTTCATGTTCGGCTCGGTGACCAAGACCGTGACCTCCACGATGGTGCTGCGGCTGATCCAGCAAGGTGCCTTGAGCCTGGACCGCCTGGCGCGAGAGTGCATCCCGGAGTTCAAGATCGCCGATCAGCGTTATGCGGACGGCGTCGACGTCCGGCAGCTCCTGACCCATACGAGCGGCCTGGTCGGATCGGTCTTCACCGACACCGGACGGAACCCGGATGCGCTGAGCAAGCAGATCGATCTCATCGTGGCCGCTCCCCCGTACCACGCGCCCGGCCGGTATCTCTCCTACTGCAACAGCGGCTACATGATGCTCGGCCGGGCGATCGAGGTCGCGACCGGGAAGACTTGGGACGGTGCGGTCCAGGCCATGGCGGCCGAGGCGCTCGGCGTCGACAGCATCGTGACCCGTCCGGAGCAGGCGCTTCGATTCTCGGCCGCGGTCGGCCACGTCATCGATCCCAAGTCCGGCCAATGGGTGCCGATCCCCGAACCGTTCGCCATTCCGGGGCACGGGCCGGCCGGGTCGACGATGGCCGGCCGAGCCCGTGACCTGGCTCGACTGGCCGCGCGCTATCTCGACGCGAACGTTCTGTCCGCCTCGACGGTCGAGCAGGCCTGGTCGATGCAGGCTCCGGCCCTGGCGCCCGGCGGGTTGCAGGGCTGGGGGCTAGGCTGGATGATCTTCGACTGGAACGGCCGTAAGGTCGTCGGCCACGACGGGTCGACCGCCGGCACGAAGTCCTTTCTCCGGGTCGTCCCCGACAAGAACCTCGCGGTCGCCGTGCTGATCAACTCCCAGGCGGGTTTGCCGGTCTACGAGGACGTCGTCGGCGCGATCTTCCGGGAGCTGGTCGGAGTGTGGGAGCACACGGTCGAGGACATGCCGAAGGCGCCGGTCTCCGCCGTTGCGGACTGTGTCGGGACCTTCGCGGACAGCCATCTCCGGATCGAAGTCTCGATCGACGGCGACGGAGTGAAGGGCGCCATCATGCCGAACGCCACCAATCCGATCCACCGGCCAGTGCTGATGTCCTACCCGGGAATTCCGTGTGGGCCTAACGCGTTCTACTCGACCGGCCAGGCGGTGATCTTCTATCCGCCGGCGAAGCACCTCGACACTCGACTGGTGCGGGTCAGCAAGCTGGTGCGAACCGAGCACGGCGAGACGTTTCTCTGCAGCGGCGCCAGCATTTACCGAGCCCTCGAGCTCGGATCCTGAAGCGAGGAGGGACCGCGATGATTCAGTTCCATGACCCCAGGGCGCGTTCGGCGGTACAGACCGAGCCATATGGTCGCCGGATCAGCATCGAGAGCAGCGGCGTCTTGACGTTAGGTCTGCTGGCGAACGGCTTCCCCGATTCGGTGGAATTCCTCCATGCAGTCGGCAAGGCTCTCGCCGAGCGGCACTCGGGGCTCCAGCTCCGGCATTACGACAAAGGGAACGCATCGGCGGGAGCCAGCGACGAGCTCATCCGTACCATCAGCGCGGAGTGTCAGGCGGCCGTCACCGCCTACGGGCACTGAGGGAGCTGCACTACCGGCACCGTGCGTGACGGCATTGCACTCGCTCGAACCGGAATCCCGGCCATCGCCCTGGTGACGGAGGCGTTCTGGGCGCAGGGAGATTTCGTGGCGCGCTCGCTCGGAATGCCGGATATTCCACGAGTCCGACTGCCGCATCCCGTGGCTGGCACCGGCCTGGCGCGGCTCGCCGAGGTGGCGGCGGAGGCGTTGCCCGGCATTCTGAACGCCCTCGAGCAGGGGCACGCGAGCGATGGCTGAGCTACTGTCGGCGGCGGACGAGGCTGAGGCGCTCGAGCTCCTCCATCGGGAGGGGCTGACGGACGGCCTCCCGGTGGTGATCCCGACCCCGGATCGGGTCGAGCGAATGGTGCTCGCGTCCGGCTTCGAGGCAGACCTGTCCTTCGGCGCGATGGGGCCCGCCGGCGGGGTCGCGACCGTCGAGAAGATCGCGGTCGCGGCCGTCATGGCGGGGTGTCTCCCGGACTACATGCCGGTGGTGCTCGCCGCCGTGCGGGCGGTCCTCCAGCCCGAATTCGACCTCACCGAGATGCAGGCGACGACCCACTGCACGGCTCCGCTGATGATCGTCAACGGACCGGCCCGGCGGGATTGCGGTCCGATCGCCTCCGGCTTCGGCGCGCTGGGCCCGGGTCATCGTGCCAACGCGTCGATCGGTCGGGCGTTACGGCTCGCCATGATCAACATCGGCGGGGGTCGGACCGGGATCTCGGACATGGCGCTGCTCGGGCATCCCGGCAAATTCACCTACTGCCTGGCGGAGGACGAGGAGCAGAGCCCGTTCGAGCCGCTCCACGTGTCGCGAGGTTACGGGATCGAAGACAGCGTGGTGACCGTGATCGGAGCCGAGGCGCCGCACTCGGTGGTCCACATCGGCAGCGCCGACGATCCGCGGGATTTCGAGCGACTGCTGGAAGTACTCGCGATCGGCCTGATCAATCTCGCGACCAACAACGGCGGACTCGGCCAGGGCGGCGCCACGGTAGTGCTCAACCCCGATCACGCGCGGATCCTGGCCCGCGCGGGCCTCGACCGCGCCGCCGTGAGGGAGCGACTTGCGGACGCGGCCGTCACTCCGTGGTCGGAGATCAAGCGAGTCACTCCGGCGTTCGTCCCGCCGGGCAATCCGACCGGTTCCCGTCGCGCGTTCCGGGATCCCGCCGACATCCTGCTGATCGTCGCCGGCGGGGCCGGTCTCTATTCCATGGTGATGCCTTCCTGGTGCGCGGGGCCTCACCGAAACACCGCGGTGAGTCAGAAGGTGGAGCTCGGCCAGTTCTGCGAGCTGCCGGGCTGGTCCGGCCCCGGCGCCGGTACCGGGCGAGCCTAACGCAGGCTGCCGTCGGCGACTAACTTCCCCGATCCGATTTCCAGTCCCGACTTTCCCGGAGCCCGCTCGATGGCACGCTCGTCGCTCGTCGCGTTCTCGCTCGTTGGTCTGACCCTGATCTCCGGGTCGGCTCAAGCCCAGCGCAAGCCCCAGGCAAAAGACCCGCTGGCCGGGCTCGATGCCTGGATCCAGGACGGCCTCACGAAGCTCAAGGGGGTCGGGCTTGCGATCGCGGTGGTGAAGAACGACTCGATCGTCTACGCGAAAGGCTTCGGCACCAGGAAGCTCGGCGAGGTGAGCCCGGTGACGCCTCGCACCGTCTTCGCGGTCGGCTCCACCTCCAAGGCCTTCACCACCACCGCGCTCGGCATGCTGGTGGACGAGGGACGATTCGGATGGGACGCCCGCGCCGCCGACCTCATCCGCGGCTTCGAGTTGCTCGATCCCAAAGTCACCCGCGACATCACCGTCCGCGACCTGGTCACCCACCGGTCCGGCCTTTCCCGCGGCGACCGGCTCTGGATGGGTTCGAATCTCTCCCGGGCCGAGGTCATCCGGCGGGTGCGGTTCCATCAGCCGACCTGGAGCATCCGGACGACGTTCGGGTATCAGAACATCATGTATCTCACCGCCGGCGAGATCATCCCCGCGGTGACCGGGACGTCGTGGGACGACTTCGTCGCGGAGCGGATCTTCCGGCCGCTCGGGATGACCAGCTCGTCGACCACGGTCGCCGGGCTCGACAAGGCGCCCGACGTCGCCACGCCCCACACCGAGATCGACGGCAAGATGGTGCCGATCGAGTACCGGCGGATCGACAACATCGGCCCGGCCGGCTCGATCAACTCGAACGTGCTCGACATGGCCCAGTGGATCCGGTTCCATTTGAACGGCGGCACGGTGAACGGGCGTCCGCTCCTTCGGCCCGAGACCCACCGCGAGATGTTCATCCCCCAGATGTGGCTCCGCCCCGGTGGGGAGAACGACCTGCTCTACCCGGGCGTGAACTTCCTCGCCTACGGTCTCGGCTGGTTCCTGTTCGACTTCGCGGGTCGCAAGGTCGTCGAGCACTCGGGTGGAATCGACGGGATGGTCACCGAGCTGATGATGGTCCCGTCGGAGAAGCTGGGTGTGATCGTGCTCACCAATAGTGGCACGCTCGCCGCGTTCCCGGTCGCGCGCGGTGTGATCAATCGTTACCTCGGGGTCGATCAGGATCCGATCGCCGCCGCAATGCCGCTGGTCGCGATGATGGAGACGATGGGCAAGCGGGCAGAGGACAGCATCGTCCGCGCTCGGGTGAGCGGGAAGGGACCATCGTCCGCGCTCGAGGCTTACACCGGCACGTTCGACAATCCGATGTACGGCCCGGCCCGGGTCGCGGTCGGCGAGAAGGGGCTGGTCGTCAAGGTCGATGCGGCGGAGGAAGCGCTCGACCTCGCGCACTGGCACTATGACGTCTTCCGCGCCGAGTCCCGCGATCGCCGGCTGGGCCGGACGTGGGTGAACTTCAAGCTCGGGACCGACGGCTCGGTCACGTCGTTCACGATCGACGGCCTGGAACAGGAGTTCGTCCGCCGGCCCGCCGCGGTCGCTGCGTTGAGCTGCGACCCGAGCGATGCGGACCGGACCCGGCTCCGGACCCGTCTCTCGCCGCTCGACTCGACCGCGATCTACCTCGCCGGCAAGGAAGCTCGGCTCTGCTACTCCCGGCCCTCGATCCGCGGCCGCACCGTGTTCGGCCAGCTGGTGCCCTTCGACTCGACCTGGCGGACCGGCGCGAACGATCCGACTACGCTGAACCTTCCGTTCGACGCCGAGCTCGCCGGGCTCGCGGTTCCCGCCGGCCGATACCTGGTCACGTCGATCCCGGGGCGGGAAGCGTGGGCCGTGATCCTCAGCCGTCCCGGCGTCTCCGGCGGGGCGCCGGTCGAGCTCGGGCGGGTGTCGGCCAAGGTCGAGCCGATAGGGCGGCCGGTCGAGGCGTTCACCATCAGCGCGGTCCCGACGGGTGCGGCTACCGCCGATCTGGTGGTCGAATGGGAGAAGACCCGGGTCCGAGTCGCGATCGCGGCGAAGGCCTCGCCCTGACCGCCTGCCCGCGGCGACGGGGAGTCACTTGACCAACTTTCCGTACCAGGTCCCGCCGTTCGGAACGCTGGGCTGGCGGGGCCTGTCGCGGTTTCCTTCGCCCCAGGCGAGGTGGAGCGCACCGGTGTCGTCGATCGCCACGCCACCGTAGTCGCCATAGTAACCCGCTAATTCCGACTGGCCACCGAGCGCGCTCACCGGGAGGTCCGCCGACCAGGTTCGTCCGGCGTCGGCGGACCGCTTGGCCCAGAGGCTCCGTGGTCCCGCGCGGTCGTCGACCCAGACCACGTAGACCAACCCGTCTCCCGCGGCGACGACGTGCGATATCTCGGCATCGGCGAGGTCTCCACTCGTCGGCCGAGGCGCGGCCGCGAGCGTGACCGGCGACGACCAGGTGAGGCCCCGGTCGTCGCTCCGAACGAGCTCGAGCCGGTACGGCTGTCCCGCGACGCCCGAGGTGTACACGGCGTAGAGTCGGTTCCTGCCATCGGCCGCCAGCCCGACGTAGGGAACCTTGACCCGACAAGTCGGATCGTGCGGGCAACCACCGCGGATTCGGGCGACCGTCGCGAGTGTCCGTCCCTGCCAAGTGACCCCGCGGTCGGCGGACCAGAGGACTCGGAGCCCGACCTGCGAGACCGAATCGCGCTGCGCACCCGGCTTCATGGCGAAGGCCGAGACCCAGACGGTGCCATCCGGCGCCAGCGAGATGGCGCTGGGCCAACCCTGCCGAATGTCGCCGGCCTTGATCGGATGGTCGTCCAGCTCGCGCCGCCGTCGTGCGACGCGACCAGGTTCAGTCCCGGCATACCTTCGACCGCCACGTAGAGGTCGCGCCCATCCGGCGTCACCGCCAGCTCGGGCTTGTCGAAGGCGCTCTCGAGCGGCGCGGCCAGCCGGTCCCGGAAGGTCCGACCACGGTCAGTCGAGGTGGCGACGACCAGTCCGCTCCGGGCCATGTCGGGCCGCCCCGTGGAATCGACCTCGACCCCGATCCAGCTCAGGTGAACGGTGCCCTTCCGATCGGCGGCCACCCGAGCGTCACCCTGCATCCGGTGGCCGTCCACCGCGATCGCGCTCGGGCCAAACCGCCGGCCACCGTCCTCCGAGGTCCAGACCACCGTACGGATCGACGAATCGGGGCCGTCGGTTCTCCGGGTGGCAGACACGATCACCTGCCCGGGTGCGCCAAGCGCGAGAGACGGCTCCCAATCGTCGGTTCCGGCCGAAAGCGCTTGTCGATCGATCGCTCGAACCGGGACCGGCCTGGCAGTCCGGGGCGTGGCATGGGCAAACACCAGAACGCCGGCGAGCGCGAGAGACTGGCCGATCCGGCTCATTCGACCTCCCAATCCGGCCGGCGACCGAATCGGGAGCGACAGAGCCCGCCGAGTACCGATCCGCCCGCCGCCAGTCCGACGAAGCCGAGGCCGGCGCCGTGGCCCGGCCCGTCCGCCGTCAGGCCGGCGGCCAGCCAGGCGATCACGATCCCGGCGCCCAGCAGCAGAGCATGGAGTCGGGGCGCCGCACCGGCCAGCGCGGCGGCGACCCACCCCGCCGTCAGGCTCACCAGGGCGATGATAATCAGGCCGAGCGCCAGCAGGAGCTGGCTCCCGACGGGAATCAGCACCCCGGTCAGCGCCGGGATCAGAAGAATTCCATAACCCGCGACGAGGGCGGGAACCGAGCGCCGCGCGATTCCGCCGAACCCGCGCTCGGCCACGGCGGCCGAGGCCAGCGCCGGGATCGAGCGGGCCACCTCGGCGAGGGCCCAGATTGCCGCGCTAACCGAGCCTCGGAGCTCGCGTTCCTGGTGAAAGATCTCTTCGAAATCGCCGAGCGCGGCCCGGCCTCGCTCGCTCCGAGGGAAGAACCAGCCGAAGATCGGGGAGAGACTCATGCTCGGCTCCGGACCGGCGCCAGCAGCGCCACTCGCCGCTCTGCCTCCCGCCGAGCGCGCTCGAGGGCCCTCACTCCGACCGCCGTGAGGGTTACGAACCGCTTGGCTCGGCCGCCCCGAACCGGGGTCGGCTCCCCGGCTCGCGCCCGGATCATGCCGGCTCGCTCGAGCTTGGCCAGCCCCGAATAGACCGTTCCGACGCTCGGCACCCGGCCGAGGAGCTCGCCGGCCCGGGATCTGATGGCGACGCCGTAGGCGTTGGGCGCGAGCTGGGCCACCGCCGCCAGCAGCACGGCGTCGAGGTCGGGAATGGTCATGACGTGGATCGCTCGACGATGATTTCTTTCAATTTGTGTAATATATCGAGCCGAGGCAAGGGCCGTCCTCTCCGGGAGTGGGGCGTCATGACTCATCCCGCCCATCCCGATCGAGCGATGGACCGAAGCCTGCCCCGCGGTAACGTTAGGCGGTTTTTGCCGCGAGCGGCCGATGACGACGACCCATCCCAGCATCACCCCGTCGGCCGGCGACGGACGCCCCCACCGGAACCATCACGAGCCCCCGGAGGCCGCGGCCGATCGGCGGGACCATCCGCTGGAGAAATCCCAGAAGAGCTATCACACGATCCTCGAGCAGCAGGTGACCGAGGCGACCGAGGAGCTCGAGCGCCCGACCGGCGGGTTACTCCTCTCGGGGCTCACGGCCGGGCTCGATCTGGGGTTCGGGCCGTTCGCCATGGTCGTCTTTTCGACGCTGACCGCAAGCGTCCTCTCGGAGCCGATCCGGAAGCTGCTCGGCGCGAATCTCTATGCCGCGGGGTTCGTCTTCGTGGTGATCAGCCACTCCGCCCTCTTCACCGAGCATACCACTTCGGCGGTGCAGCCGGTCCTCGCCGGGCGGGCGAGCGTCGGGCAGCTGCTCCGGCTCTGGGGCCTGGTCCTGATCTCGAACCTGGTCGGCGCCGTGGCCTTTGCCTGGGCGGCCAGCTACGTAGGCCCGGGTCTAGGGGTGGCCGATCCCAAGGCCATGGGAGACCTGGCGCGGACGTTGGTCAGCCACTCGTCGCTGCTGATGTTCCTGAGCGCCATCGGGGCCGGATGGCTGATGGGGCTCCTCTCCTGGCTCACCAGCGCCGCGCGGGATTCGATCGCCCAGATCGTCCTGGTCTGGCTCACGACGTATATGATCGGCCTGGCCAGCCTCCACCATTCCATCGCGGGAACGACCGAGGTCCTGATGGGGGTGTTCGTCGGGCAGGGGGCGACCTGGCCGGATTTCCTTCGGTTCCTGATCTGGTCGGTGCTCGGCAACGCGATCGGTGGGGCGGTGTTCGTCGGGGCGCTCAAGTACTCCCACGTGCGTCAGAGCAAATAGGCCGGCTGGGTCAGGAACATACGCCCTCGGCACTCCCGGAACACCTCGACCCTCGACCACCGCGGCCGTCATCTCGTCTCCGATGACGGCCGCTGGCGTTTCATTGCGCATTGCCTTTGTCGAGCTGCCGTCAACACCGTCGTTGGAGGCGATATGGGCAACCGGGCAAAGCGGACGGAGCATTCGGGTCCCAAGAAAGGCCGAGGCGCGTACTACAGCCGAAAGCAGTGGGCCAAGCGGGACAGTACCGTCAAGCGGCGACAGCATGATCGGCGCGCGATCGACGAACAGCGTCGCGGTCACTGAGCACACGGCTTCTTTCTGGAGTCTCACCGCTCTGGTACGAAGACCCAGGGGACCTGATCAGACCCTCACCGCGGCGGTCAAGAGCCTCACGAGATCTGCTTCGAGCTCCCGGACTGCTGGACGAAGCTTCAGTGCTCCTGAACGCACTCTCATGGGTCCTGGCGGGACTCTCGGTGCTCGTAGACGGAGCCTCATTGCTCCTGAGAAGTGCCGCCCGGCTCCGCGCGGGACCTTTGCAGGGCCTGATCGGAGTTCCAGTCGTGCTTTCGGGAACCACCGGGCTCCTGGCGGCTGCCGTCGAACCATTCTTCGGTATGGTGCCATTCCTCGGCGCGATGGAGCCGCTCCTGAATGGGACCGTCGCTCGCCTGGACCGTTACGGAATGTCATCGGGCGGTATCAAGCCAGCATTTTCGGCAACCGTCCTGTTCCTCGACCGAACGCGGGCACGTTCGGAACGACCCGTCCGGGGATTGGCGGGAAAGGAAGCGCGCCCGTCTGGCTGCGTCCGGTCATTTCTTGCAATCATGAGGTTCTTGGAGGGAGCCGCGACGTTCCTCACCGGCAACGTGATCAGGTTGGAGCGAGCCATGGCGAGCTTGGACGTCACCAAACTGCGCTTGGAGCCGACTGGCCCGCTCTTGAACGGGACTGCGTTGCCATTCGAGCTCGATCGCCAACCATTCTCCAGCAAGGCGGCACTGTTCGCGCCTCTTACTTTGGCTCCGGCGGGTCCAACGGCGGGAGGCGCTCGACCTCGTCAGTCGCGGTCAGCCACCGGGTTCGGAGGTCGGCCAGAAATGTCTCGAAGCGAGGGAATCCGCGCAGGTTGGCGAGGCATGCGTCGGCGACGTAGAGCGGATAGCTGACCAGACCCGCGTTGGCCGCCTGAGTCAGCGCGTCCACCGCGTGGTCGAGCCGTCCGACCATCGCGTTCGCCTCGCCCCAGGTGTACATGAAGACCGCGTTGCCGCTCGCCAATCGCGCCCGGCGAGCCGGCGTATCGAAACTCGAGACGCCCTCGAGGTCACGATCGAGGCCCAGGCGAAAGATCTGGCAACACTCCGCGATGCCCACGGACCAGGCTGCCTTGTCCGCGCCCTCGTCAAAGATGTGCAGTGCATCCTTCACGTTGCCCTGCTGAACAAGGGCCCAGCCCTGCCAGACTTTTACATCCCAATTGTCCGGTTCGAGCGCAGCGGCGGTAACGAAATGCGGCATGGCGTCCGAGAACCGGCCCGCGAGGAATTCGGTCATTCCAGCGAGCTGATGGCTGAGCGATCCCAGCGGGTCCACCTCGAGGAGCCGACGAACGGCCGCTCGTGCCATCGTGGTGGGTCCCAGGTGCACGAGGCCGACAATCAGCCATAGCAAAGCATCCGGGTGACCCGGAATGGCTTCGAGCACTCGGCGCAGCCGCCGAGCGCAGTCCAGCATGTGGCCCGACTGGGCATCCATCACCCCGGCCAGCAACTCGACGAATGGACTCTCAGGGTCGAGACGTCTCGCCGTGGCCAGACATTCGTGCGCGAGCGCGAGCGCGTCGCCCTCGCACTCCATTCCATTCACCCGATACATACAGTAGACCCAGCCGAGTGTCGCGCTGACCAGCGCGTTCGGTCCCTCGATCAGCTCGGCCTGCCGGAGGTAGGCGACCGCGCGATCGTACGATGCGCGGGTGAACCGTGAGATTTCGAGCCGGGCCCGCCCGAAGTACTCGTAGGCCTCCGGGCGCTTGATCGGGCGCTCTGCGAGGGCTTGTTGCTCACCGCTCGTCAGAGTCAGCTGGAGCGCGTCGACGATTCGGCGGGAGAGCTCTTCCTGAAGGTCGAGGACCCGATCGAACGTCCCAGCATACTTTTCCGCCCAGATCTCGCGATTCTGGTGGGCGTCGCTCAAGCGGGCAGTGATCCGGATGTCGTTGCCCGCCCGCCGGATGCTTCCTCCGAGCACGTAACGAACGTTGAGCTCCCGGCCAAGCGTCGGCGCGTCCATCGTCGTGTCCTTGAGCCGGATCGCGGAGCTTCGAGCGATGACCCGGAGGTCGCGAATCCGAGCGAGATCGGCGATCAGCTCCTCGGTCAGGCCGTCTCCGACGTGATCGTTGGTCGGGTCCGGGCTCAAGTTGGCGAACGGGAGCACGACAATGGACTTCTCGCCAGTTGCCTTCGAGCTCGGGCTCGGCGCCGTTAGCGCCAGGGAGAATTCACCGATCGATCCGTATCGCGCCGCCGGCTCTTTGGCGAGCGCCCTTGCCACCGCTCGCTCGACGGCAGCGCCCGCGTTTCCCTTCGCGGCCCGGAGTGGAGGGACCGCGGCAGTCGCGTGCTTCACGAACACGCCTTGGACGGTCGGGGCTTGAAACGGCGGCGCCCCGGCCAGCATTTCGTAGAGCATGCAGGCGAGACTGTACTGATCGCTCCGGCCATCGACCTCGGCGCTCCCGGTCAACTGCTCGGGGCTCATGTAGGCGGGCGTGCCCGGCACGACCCCCGTCTCGGTCAGCCGGTCACCTCCGTCCTGAACGAGGGCCAGGGCAATCCCGAAGTCGACAACCATCGGGACGCCCTCGTGGATCATTACGTTTTCCGGCTTCACGTCCCGGTGGACGACCCCACGCCGATGGGCGAACTCGAGGGCCGACGCGACGCTCTGCGTGATCGCGACCGCGTCCGACACCGGCAACGCTCGTTCCCGCTGGAGTCGAGCCCGGAGGTTCTCGCCTTGCACGTACGGAATCACGTACCAGGGAATCCCCTCGACCTCGCCCGAGTCGATCAACGTCAGGATGTTGGGGTGGAGTAGTCCCGCCGTGGTGCGGATCTCACGGAGGAAGCGCTCGCAACCGAGAGCGCGGACCAGCTCCGGTCGAAGCACCTTGATCGCGACGGCTCGGTCATGCCGCAGGTCGTGGGCCAGATAGACCACGGCCATGCCGCCCTGGCCAAGCTGACGCTCGAACCGGTAACGATCGATCAGTGCCGAGCGAAGGGGATCCGGGACGTCGGGCACGCGACCTCGAAGGACCGGGATGTTGCCGGACCGCGACCCAAAGTTAGGAATCGGCGTCAGGTGGGGCTAGAGGCGCTGCGCTCGGTCGCCCAAGAGGTTGGAGGCACCTCCGGCGTCCGAAGGATACGATCGAGCCGGCTCCCGAACAGCAAAACGGCGAGTCCAAGCGCACTCACGGCTTCAGATCCACTGGCCTGGCCGGCCCAGAGCGGATAACCTTTCCGTTGATCGTGTCGACCTGACCCCGACCCCGACCCGAGTCTGGAGCCGCGCTTGCCCGAAGGCTTCATCAGCGGGATCCCGGATCGATATGCGGTGGAGCGCGAGATCGGGCGTGGCGGCATGGCCACTGTCTATCTCGCCCTCGACCGGAAGCACGACCGGAAGGTCGCGATCAAGACCCTTCGGCCCGAGCTGGTTGCCGCTCTCGGCCCGGAGCGGTTCCTCCGCGAGATCCGCCTCACGGCGAAGCTGAACCACCCTAACATCCTGTCGTTGATCGATTCCGGCGACGCCGGAGGCGTGCTCTATTACATCACGCCGTTCATCGAAGGCGAGTCGCTGCGCGACCGATTGGTCAGGGAGGGACGCCTGCCGTTCGGTGAGGCGGCTCGCCTCGCGGTGCAGATCGCTCGGGCGCTGGCGTATGCCCACCGACAGGGCGTCGTCCATCGCGACATCAAGCCGGCCAACGTCCTGCTCCATGAAGGCAACGCTCTGGTAGCCGACTTCGGGATCGCCCGGTCGCCTTTGACCTCGGACGACGAACGGCTGACCGGGACCGGGATTTTGGTCGGCACTCCGGCCTACATGAGCCCGGAGCAGGTGAACGGCACCGAGGAGCTCGACCACCGGAGCGACATCTTTTCGTTGGGTTGTCTCCTGTACGAGATGCTCGTAGGCGAGCCGCCCCACCGAGGGCCGAGCGTCCAGGCCATCCTCGCGAAGCGGGTCGTCGAGCCACCACCGCTGGTGCGACGCGTGCGGCCCGAGATCCCTCGGACGATCGAGCGAGCCCTGTCACGGGCCCTCGCGACCAGTCCCGACGATCGCTTCCCGAGCGCCGCCGACTTCATCACGGCGATCGAGCTGCAAGGAGAGACCGCGGCACCGCCGACCCAGGCGGCCTCGATTGCGGTGCTGCCGTTTTCCAACGTCGGCTCGGATCCGGCCAACGAATATTTCAGCGAGGGGGTAACGGAGGACATCATTACCCAGCTCTCGAAGATCAGCGCGTTCAAGGTCATATCCCGGACCTCGTCGATGCGGTATCGGACGGGCAGCAAGCCGGTTCGCCAGATTGGCACCGAGCTTGGGGTGGGTGCTCTGGTGGAGGGCAGCGTCCGACGGGCCGCAAATCGAATCCGAGTAACGGTGCAGCTCGTCGACGCGGTGAGCGACGTGCACCTCTGGGCGGAGACCTACGATCGCGAGCTCAGCGACGTGTTCGGGATCCAGACCGACATCGCACTTCGAGTGGCGACGGCACTCCGGACGGCGCTCACCGCGGGCGAGCGGAGCCGCGTCGGTCACCGAGGCACCGACAATGTCGAGGCGTACGACCTCTACCTCCTCGGGCGACATCATGCCAACAAACGGAGCGACGAGGGGTTGGACCGGGCAGTCCACTATTTCCGGCAGGCGATCGAGCGGGACAGTGGGTACGCAGCCGCGTTCGCCGGCCTCGCCGACGCGTACATGCTTTCGCGAATAGGATACCGGGCGAGCCCGTTTCCCGACGCGCTGTCGCTGGCAAAGGAGGCCGCACTCCGGGCGCTCTCGATCGACGAAACCGACCCCGATGCCCACACTTCGCTTGCCTACCTCCACACCATGGAATGGAATTGGGCCGATGCCGAGCTTGCATTCGAGCGCGCAATCGAACTCAACCCGAGTCACGCCCGCGCTCACCAGTGGTACGCGCACTACCTCGGCGCGGTGAGGCAGTTCGACCGGTCGCTGGTCGAAGCGACCCGGGCTCGCGATCTCGACCCGCTCTCGGTCGTCCTGACCAACGAGCTCGGCTGGGCTCACGCGTTTCTCAGAGATTTCGACCGCGCCAGATCTCAGCACTCGAAGGCCATCGAGATGGATCCAGGCTTCGGGATGGGATACTACAACCTCGGCTGCACGTACCTGTCCGAGTCGAGATTCGGCGAAGCTATTCCCCTGCTGGAGCGGGCGGTCGAGCTGACGGGAGGACTCTGGGTGGCCAGAGCGGCGTTGGCCGCGACGTGCGCGCGGGTCGGTCAGTCGGAACGCGCGCGAGATCTCCTGGGCGAGCTTCGAAGAGAGAGCGGAGACAGTAACGACGTACAGATGTGGATCGCGTTCATCGAAGAGGCGCTGGGGGAGGCTGAGACGGCGTTGGATTGCCTCGAGCGGGCCTACCGGGGCCGAGCCCCCTTTCTCTCGGTGATGGGAACGCCGCAATTTCCGTTTCCCTCCATCTGTGCGCATCCTCGATTCCTCGCGATCTTCGCGAAGATGGGGCTTCCCGCGCACTAGCCCGTCGCACGAGTGGAAGGTCTCGACTTTTCAGAAAGCTCTTGGGCGGTCGGCAAATGGTTCGTTCGACATTCGGGCGGTGACTCAGTCGGCCGGTCTCAGAATTCGATCGAGCCTTTTGCCAAACAAGAACACGGCTAGCCCACCGATCGCCCCGATCGCCGCGTGCATCGACCAGAACGCGACCGGGCTCATCCTTTCGTACCAGCCCCCGATCCAGCCGATCAGCGTGTTGGAGAGGAAGAGACTCATGAACGCGAAGCCCATGAGCGTGGCGTTGACCTTGGCGGGCGCCGCGCGGGAGACCAGCGCGAGCAGCGTGGGCCAGTAGTAGAGGAAGGAGATCCCGAGCAGCAGAGAATAGAGGACCGGCCAGATCGGGTGGACCAGGCCTCCACCGGCGACGACGATCCCGGCGACCAGGATCAGATTGCTCACGGCGCTGAGCCACGCCCCGGCGCCGATCTTCCCGATGTCGCTGGGCTCCCGGCCGCGGCGTGCCTGCGCGCGCCAGATCGCGAACACGAGCGGAACGGTCACGATCGCGAAGAAGGAATTGCTCGCCTGATACCACGGAATCGGCACCTGGAAGCCGAGGATGGTCGGGGCGACCTGCCGCTGGATCCAGATCGGATTGACGTTGAAGAGCTGATAGTACGCCATCGATTGAAACACCGTGATCGCCATCACCGCCGCCAGCGCCGCGACGGTCCGGCGATCCGTCGCCGACAGCGGCTGGGCCGCGCCCCGTTTTCGTTCCACTCGACTCGGCAGGTATCGATAGCCGCTTTCCAGCACATTGGGATCCTAAGCTTAGAATTCCACGTGGACAAGTTGTCGC
>JADMIO010548996.1_pt1 | contig 39910 bp, 42 predicted proteins | sample 8958161 | NCBI WGS metagenome assembly JADMIO01 (sample SAMN16585339, study PRJNA669376) | soil metagenome | isolation source: Crop rotation soil | place: USA: Cullars Rotation, Alabama | collected 2011
ACAGCGGGTTCACGAACACGGCGAGCCTGAGCGGCATCGACCAGACCGATCCGAATCCGGCCAACAACAGCTCGAGCGTGGTCGTCACGCCGATCGCGAGCGCAGACCTGTCGATCACCAAGACGGACGGCAATACCAGCGCGACGCCGGGCAGCCCGATCACCTACACGATCGTTGCGAGCAATGCGGGCCCGAGCAACGCGACGGGCGCAACCGTCGCCGACACGCTGCCGGCGTCGATCAGCGGCGCGACGTGGAGCTGCACCGGAACCGGTGGCGGCACGTGTCCGGCCACGGGCAACGGCAATATCAACACGACCGTGAACCTGCCGGCGGGCGCATCGGTGACGTTCGTCGTCACGGGCACCGTCAGCGCGAGCGCGACCGGATCGCTCACGAACACGGCGACGGTGGCCGTGCCGGGCGGCGTCACGGATCCGACGCCGGGCAACAACAGCGCGACCGACACCGACACGTTGAGTCCGAGTGCGGACCTGTCGATCACCAAGACCGACGGCAGCGGCAGCGCGACGCCGGGCACTCCGATCACGTACACGATCGTCGCGAGCAACGCGGGCCCGAGCAATGCGCCCGGCGCGACCGTGGCCGACACCTTGCCGGCGGCGATCAGTGGTGCGACGTGGAGTTGCACGGGCGCCGGTGGCGGCACGTGCCCGGCTACGGGCAGCGGCAACATCAACACGACCGTGAACCTGCCGGCGGGTGGCTCGGTGACGTTCGTCGTCACGGGCACCGTCAGCGCCAGCGCGACCGGAACGCTCACGAACACGGCGACGGTGGCTGCGCCAGGTGGCGTCACGGATCCGACGCCGGGCAACAACAGCGCGACCGACACCGACACGTTGAGCGCCAACGCCGACCTCTCGATCACCAAGACCGACGGCAGCACCAGCGCGACGCCGGGCACCCCGATCACGTACACGATCGTCGCGAGCAACGCGGGTCCGAGCAACGTCACCGGCGCAACCGTCGCCGACACGCTGCCGGCGACGATCATTGGTGCGACCTGGAGCTGCACGGGCGCCGGTGGCGGCACGTGTCCGGCAACGGGCGCCGGCAACATCAACGCGACCGTCAACCTGCCGTCGGGCGGATCGGTAACGTTCATCGTCACGGGCACCGTCAGCGCGAGCGCGACCGGAACGCTCACGAACACGGCGACGGTGGCTGCGCCGGGTGGCGTGACGGATCCGACGCCGGGCAACAACAGCGCGACCGACACCGACACGTTGAGCGCCAACGCCGACCTCTCGATCACCAAGACCGACGGCAGCGGCACTGCAACGGCGGGCACGCCGATCACCTACACGATCGTCGCGAGCAATGCGGGCCCGAGCAACGTCACCGGCGCAACGGTCGCCGACACGCTGCCGGCGACGATCACTGGTGCGACGTGGAGCTGCACGGGCGCCGGTGGCGGCACGTGTCCGGCAACGGGCAACGGCAACATCAACACGACCGTGAACCTGCCGGCGGGCGCATCGGTGACGTTCGTCGTCACGGGCACCGTGAGCGCGAGTGCGACGGGATCGCTGACGAACACGGCAACGGTGGCCGCGCCAGGCGGTGTCATCGATCCGACGCCGGGCAACAACAGCGCGACCGACACGGACACGCTGACCGGCACTGCCGACATCGAAGCGAACAAGACCGGCCCGACGGCCGTTACCGCGGGCGCGACGATCGCCTACAGCGTGGTCGTCACCAACCACGGCCCGAGCGATGCGAACGGCACGACGTTCAACGACCCTGTGCCGGCCGGCATCAGCGGCGTGACCGCGAGCTGCGGCACGCCGACGGGTGGCGCCGCCTGCGGCACGGTCAACGTCGCCGGTAATGCCGTGACGAGCACGATCACGACCTTGCCGGGTGGCGCGAGCGTCACGTTCACGATCAGCGGCACGGCGCCGGCGGATCCGGCCACGCTTTCGAATACCGCGAGCGCACAGCCGCCTGCAGGCATCAATGACCCGGCGCCGACGAACAACAGTTCGAACGTCGTCACCACGGTGACGGCTTCCGCCGACGTGTCGATCGCGAAGAGCGGTCCGACCACGGTGGCGTCCGGCGCGGCGATCAGCTACACGCTCGTCGTCTCGAATGCCGGTCCGAGCGCAGCGGATGGCACCACCTGGGCCGACAACGTGCCTGCCGCGATCACCGGCGTGACCGCGACGTGCGGATCGCCGAGCGGTGGCGCAACGTGCGCGACGCCGACTGTCGTGGGCAACAACGTGTCGGGCAGCGTGCCGACCCTGCCGTCGGGCGGATCGGTCACGATCACGATCAACGGCAGCGCGCCGTTCGGTTCGCAGTCCTTCACGAACACCGCGACCGTGACGGGACCGGCCGGCGTGCCGGATCCGAACAGCACCAACAACAGCTCGAGCGTGACCACGTCGATCGGGGCAGCGGCCGACATCGCGCTGACCAAGACCGTCGACAATGCCGCGCCGAACGTCGGGCAGACGGTGACCTTCACGATCACCGCGCGCAACGACGGTCCGAACGACGCGACCGGCGTCGCGGTCACCGACAGCCTGCCGTTCGGCTTCGGCCTCGTGTCGGCGACGCCATCGGTCGGTACCTACGTGCCCGGAACGGGCCTGTGGACGATCGGTGCGCTTGCGAATGGCGACAGCGCCACGCTGCTCATCGTCGCGAGCATCGACGTGCCCGGCCCGTTGACCAACACGGTCGCCGTCAGCGCGTCCGACCAGCCGGATCCGAACACCAGCAACAACTCGGCGGGTGCCTCGGTCAACTCGGGAGCCAGCGCGGACATTTCGGTCGCGAAGACGGTCGACAACGCCACGCCGAATGTCGGCTCGACGATCACCTACACGATCACCGCGAGCAACAACGGCCCGAACGACGCGACCGGCGTGGAAATCACCGACAACCTGCCAGCCGGCACGACGCTCGTCACGGCGACGCCGTCGCAGGGTACGTACACCGGCGGCGTGTGGAGCGTGGGCGCGCTGACCAATGGCGCCAGCGCGACGCTCGCGATCAGCGCGACCGTCGATGCCCCGGGATCGATCGTCAACATCGCGACGATCACGCACGAGGACCAGTTCGATCCGGTCGGTGCGAACAACCAGGCGGGCGCCACGATCAACGGCCAGCAGGCGGATCTCGGCGTGACCAAGACGGTCGACGATGCCTCACCGAACGTCGGCGACAGCGTGACGTTCACGGTCACCGTGCACAACAACGGTCCGTCCGACGCGACCGGGGTCACGCTCGCCGACGCGCTGCCGGCAGGCCTCGTGTTCGTCTCGTCGACGCCGTCGCAGGGCACGTACGACAACCTCAGCGGTGTGTGGACCGTCGGTGCGCTCACGGCGGGCGGTACGAGCTCGACCGCGACGCTGACGATCGTCGCCGACGTTGCCGCCTCCGGCGCGATGACGAACACCGCGAGCGTGAGCGGTTCCGACCAGACCGATCCGAACGGTGCCAACAACAGCGCGAGCGCGTCGCTCAACGGCAACCCGCTGGCCGACCTCGCCGTCGTGAAGAGCGGACCGGCGACGGTCACGCCGGGCGACGACGTGGTCTACACCGTGGTGGTCACCAACAACGGGCCGAGCGATGCGAGCAACGTCGTCGTCGCGGATGCGACGCCGGCCGGCCTGGTGTTCGTCTCGAATGCCGGTGCGTGCACGACCACCTATCCGTGCACGCTGCCGCTGCTCGCGAGTGGCGCGAGCGTGACGATCACGTCGACCTACACGGTGCCGGCGGACTACGCGGGTGCGAACCCGATCGTGAACACCGCCAGCGCGACGGCGAACGAGTCCGATCCGAACACCGCGAACAACCAGAGTTCGGCCAGTACCGGCGTCGGCGCCGGCAACGCGGACCTGTCGATCGTCAAGTCCGGCCCGTCAACGGTCGGCTCGGGCGGTGCGATCGCCTACTCGCTGCTGATCACCAACAACGGCCCGAGCCCGGCGAACGGCGCGGTCTACACCGACGTGGTGCCTGCCGGCATCAGCGCGGTCGTCGCCGCCTGCGGCGGTGAAGCCGGCGGCGCCGCCTGCGGCACGCAACCGACGGTGAGCGGCAATACCGTGAGTGGTTCGATCGGCAACCTGCCGAGCGGCGGCAGCGTGCTCGTCACGATCGACGGCATCGCCCCGACCGGACCCGCGTCGCTGAGCAACACGGCGACGATCGAACCGCCCGGCGGCATCGTCGATCCGGACAGTGGCAACAACAGTTCCACTGTGGTCACGGGCGTCGGTGCCACGAGCGCCAACCTCGCCGTCGAGAAGCTCGGTCCCGCGACCGCCGTTCCCGGCACCAGCATCACGTACACGATCACCGTCACCAACAACGGCCCCGACACGGCATTGAACACGGTGCTGTCGGATCCGACGCCCGCGGGACTCACCTTCGTGTCGGCGTCGCTGCCGTGTGGCGGCGGGTTCCCGTGCGCGCTGGGTGATCTCCCGAACGGCGCGAGCACGATCATCTCCGTCACGTTTGCGGTGGATGTGGGTGCGAGCGGCTCGGTGCAGAACACCGCGGCGATCGGAAGCGACACGCCCGACCCGGATACCGGCGACAACACCAGCACGGTGATCACAACGGTCGTGACCGTCGTCCAGGCGGCGGACCTTGCGCTGGTCAAGACCGGTCCTGCCAGCGTCACTGCCGGCAGCAACGTGGTCTACACCGTCGTCGTCACCAACAACGGGCCCGATGCCGCCGCCAACGTGGTGGTGACCGATCCGACGCCGGCAGGCCTCGTGTTCGTCGGCAACAGCGGCGCGTGTGCATCGGCGTATCCGTGCTCGCTCGGCGCGCTCGCGAGTGGCGCGAGTGCATCGATCACGAGTACGTATGCAGTGCCGGCGAACTATGCGGGCGCCAACCCTATCGTCAACACCGCCGCGGTCGGCAGCGACACGCCCGACCCGAACGGCGGCGACAACGTCGGCAGCGTCTCGACCAGCGTGATCGTGCCGACGCTCTCCGCCGATCTCTCGATCATCAAGTCCGGCCCGGCTACAGCGGATGCCGACACGCCGGTGACCTACACGATCGTCATCACCAACAACGGCCCGGATGCGGTTCCGGATCCGGTGCTCTCCGACCCGACGCCGGCAGGGCTGGTCTTCTTGTCGGCAAGCGCACCCTGCGCAACCGGCTTCCCCTGTTCGCTGGCTGCGTTGCCGGTGGGCGCGAGCACGACGATCACGGCGACGTACCAGGTGTTGCCGTTGTTCAGCGGGACGATCGCGAACGTCGCATCGGTCACCTCGACGACCGTGCCCGACCCGACGCCGAACAACAATTCGGTGACGGCGACGACGGTCGTCGTCGGTGCCCCGGGCCAGCCGACGCTGCCGGTGCCGGTGGATGCGCGCTGGATGTTGATGCTGATGGCCGCGATGCTCATGCTCATCGGCGCGCCGCTCGCGCGGCGCCGTCGCTGACGTGCAAGCCGCGCCGCGTCGATGACGCGGCGCGGCCGGCAGCCGTGCCATCGGCGCATGCGATGATGGTGCATGGATCGCTCGCTTTTCCCGCACGACGTAGTGCCCGGCACGCATCGGCTCGAACGCATCGAACTCGCTGGCGCCGACGTGCGCCACGCTGCACATGCGTATCCGCCTGCGCAGGCGGACACGCTGTTCGCGTCACTCGGTGACGAGATCCCCTGGCAACGCCATCGCCTGAAACTGTTCGGGCGCGAAGTCGACGCACCGCGCCTGTCGTGCTGGATCGGCGACGCCGATGCGAGCTACGTCTATTCGCGCGTGCGCTTCGACCCGTTGCCGTGGACACCCACCATCGCGCAGTTGCGCGACGACCTCGCCGCGCGCGTCGGCGTGCGCTTCAACAGCGTGCTCGCGAACCTCTATCGCGACGGTCGCGATTCGGTCGGCTGGCACAGCGACGACGAGCCGGAACTCGGCGCGACGCCGGTCATCGCATCGCTGTCGTTCGGTGCCACGCGCACGTTCCGCGTTCGCTCCCGCGCAACCCGTGAAGCCGCGCTGTCGCTCGATCTCGCGCATGGCAGCCTGCTCGTGATGGCCGGTTGCACGCAGCGCCTCTACCAGCACGCGTTGCCGAAGCGCGCCGGCGTCACGCTCCCGCGCATCAACCTCACGTTCCGTCGCATCGAGGCGGGCGTGCGCTGATCATCGACGAAGCGTGGCGTGAACGGATGGCCGATCGAAGGACGCGAACCCGCCAAAGGCCGAGTCGGCACCAGGAGCTGCCTACCCAACGTCGCGACCGGCAGCCTATGCACGGCTTTCGCTGTGTCGGACGCGTCCAACACCCTGGATTTCACCGCAGTCCGGTATTCCTGCCCGGGACTTCGCGGATGGATCCCGGTTCGCCGCTGCGGCATCACGACGCGCCGACGATCATTCACGGCCCTTCGATCATCACCACCGACGCCCCGGCATGTTTTCCCGGCGTTCCTGATCCGGAGCCCGGCATTCGAGTGGTTGCGCCCGGCGTTTCGATGGCGGAACCCGCCGTTCCTCGTTCGGAACTCGACACGTTCGGATCGCAGCACGACGTTCCGAGTGTGACGGGCGATCCGCCGGGCGAGAAATGTGGAGCGCCGAGTCCGGCCAGCATTGCGTCGGTCCGCCGCAGCGACGGCCCGCCCAGTGATTGCGACGCTCCGCCAATGCACACCGGAGAGTCGGCCCGCATCACGCGACAGCCGGGAAACGGGTCGCGCCGCCGCAGTCCGTGCCGCATCCTCCGGCGATGGCCCGCCGAAGTGTCCGGTGTTGCGGCAGGATCGTGCGTGGCCGCCGTCGAAGCCCCGCCCGCTGCGCCGGTGCAGCGCAACCGGACGCCCAAGCGGACGGTGCGCGAGAAAGCATGCCGTGCAATAGTGCCTGACCCGCCGGCGCGGGCAACGGGAGACGGTGATGGAATCGATCCAGCGGCTGTTCGGCTCGGTGGTCCTCGGAATCTCTTTCGTGGTCGCTTCGGGCGCGGCATCGGCGCAAGACCCGGTGGTCGTCAACGCAAAAACGATTCACGTCAAACTCGAGAATGATCGCGTGCGCGTGCTCGAGGCGACACTCCCGCCCGGCGCCAGGGAGCAGGTCCATTCGCATCCAGCGCACGTCATTTACGTGCTCGCAGGAGGCAGGATCCGCAACTACGCCGCGGACGGCAAGTTGACCGAGGCGGTGCTCAAGGCGGGCGACGTCATCTACCGTGACCCACTGACGCATTCGGCGGAGAACATCGGCGATACCCCGTTGCATCTGATCCTCGTCGAGCTCAAGAAGCAGGACTGACCATTCGCTCGGGCGGACATCGCGGCGGTGTGCGCTACCATCGTGCCGCGGCCGGCAGCGGCCACTCGGTTCAGGCGTTCGGCATCCGACAGGGGGACCTTTGCATGACACCAGGACAATGCTTCGGGTTGGTTCTGCGCGTCTTCGGCCTTCTCGTACTCGTCGTGAGCGCGCTCTATCTTTATTCGGCCGCCTACACTTTTTTCTATCCGAGCGTTCCCCACAATTCGACCGCAGCGGGCTATCTTGCCGCGTTTGTCCTTAGCCTCGCAGCCGGTCTGTACTTCCTGCGCGGTGCGCCGCACATACTGCGATTTGCCTATCCCGCACCCGTTTCGTCACAGGGTTCCGACGATGCCTGACCCGTCGTTCGCGCGGACTGCCGCGATGGGGTACTCGACCTGTCATGTGACAAGCGGCAGCTGCCGTTTGGCTCGGATGGAGTGAATCCGGGAGTTTCCATGTCCGACCTTGCGCCCGTCCCGCCACTGCTTCCCGGCCGCTATCGCCACTACAAAGGCAACGACTACGAAGTCGTCGCCGTTGCGCGACACAGCGAGACGCTCGAGCCGGTCGTCGTCTACCGGGCGCTGTACGGCGACCACGGCTTGTGGGTGCGGCCGTACGCGATGTTCTGCGGGCAGGTCGTCGTCGATGGCCGCTCCGTTCGCCGATTCGCTCCGATCGAGCCGGACGCTGCATGATGGGTCGTGCGATGCGGGCGTGCGGCATGGCGTGACCAAACCGCGGCGAACCGTTGCCGACCGGCCGTGGAAGGGGATAACGTTCCGGCGACGGCGGCCAACCGGCCATCGCCGACGCATGCACCGAAGGGGAATCGACATGGGGAAGGCGCCGAAGTGGTTCACGGCCGTGGCGATCGTGGCCTTGTTGTGGAACCTGTTGGGATGCTTCGCGTTCTACGCGGACCTGCGCCTGACACCGGAGGACGTGGCGAAGCTGAGCACCGCACAGCAGGCGATGTATGCGTCGCGACCGGCGTGGTCGGTTGCTGCCACCGGCATCGCAGTCATCGCGGGCGCTCTGGGTTGCCTCGGACTGATCCTGCGCAAGCGCTGGTCGTTCGCGTTGCTCGTGCTGTCGCTGATCGGTGTCGTCGCGCAGGACATCTCGCTGTTCGCGATGTCGGGTGCCGCGGCCGACACGACCGCGCTCGTACTGCAGGGCCTCGTCTTCGTCGTTGCGGTGGCACTGGTCCTGCTGGCCCGCAAGGCGACGAAGAACGACTGGTTGTCGTAGCCCAGGCTGTCGTGCACGGAGAACATCGATGAACGCAACGCCAGCGAACGTGAAGGACGGCGACCACTGCACGGTGGTCGCTGGCACGCACAAGGGCAAGTCAGGCGTGGTCGAGGACAGCAACACGAGCAAGACGGGCCATGTGACCATCACGGTTCGCCAGGCCAATGGCGATCGCTTCAAGACCCTCGCGCGCAGTGTCGTCAAGCAAGCGCGCTAGGCATGCCGGTGGCGCGAGGGAAAATCAGCGCGGCTCGTCGATGACCCCGGACGTCGCGCTGCTCGACAACATCTTCTGGCACAGCCTCATCGGCCCGCAGGCGAAGTTCGCCGCGGGCGAGGGCGGGGCGCGCCGGTATGCGCGCGGCTTCTCGCCGATCGTCGCGTTCCCGGACGTGCAGCATTCCGACTTCGACGCGTTGCTGCCGCATTGCGACACCGACGAGCACTTCTATTGCGATGGCTGGTCGGCACCGGTGCCGCGGGGCTGGACGATCGAGCGCGAGTCGACGATGTTCAAGATGGCTTGGGAGGGAATCACGCCGGTGAACGACGAAGCGCCCGATGCGATTCCACTCGATGCACGCCACGCGCAGCAGGCGCTCGAACTCGCCGAGCTGACCCGGCCCGGACCGTTCGGCCTGCGCACGATCGAGCTCGGCGACTACTTCGGCTACTTCGAAGATGGCCGTCTCGTCGCGATGGCGGGCGAGCGGTCGCAGGCGGGTTCGCTGCGCGAGATCAGCGGCGTATGCACGCATCCGGACGTGCAGGGACGCGGCTACGCGCGCCGCCTGATGGCGAAGCTCGTGCGGCGACAGGTGCTGCGCGGCGAAACGCCATTCCTGCACGTGATGTGCGACAACACCAGTGCGCACGCATTCTATGCGCGGATGGGATTCACCTATTACCGCGCGTCCGTCGTGCGCGTCGTTGCGCGCAGCTGAGACGGCCCGCTAGTCGGCGAGCACCACGCGATCGCGTCCTTCATGCTTGGCGCGATACAGCGCCGCATCGGCGCGTTGCAGCCAGGACGCGACGCTGTCGCGCGCGCGGAAGCGTGCCGCTCCGAATGACGCGGTGACGTGCCCGACCGTCTCCATCAGCGTCGAAGCGATCGCGACGCGCAGTGCTTCGGTCGCCGCGGCGAGGCTGTCTTCGGCCGCGCCACGCACGAGCACGAGGAACTCCTCGCCGCCCCAGCGCGCGAACACGTCCTGGTTGCGCAGCACGCCGCGACAACGCCGCGCGATCTCGCGCAGCACGGCATCGCCCACGGCATGGCCGTGCTGGTCGTTGATGCGCTTGAAGTGGTCGATATCGAACAGCACCAGCGCATCGTGTCGATCCGGCTCGGCCAGAAGGTTCGCCAGCAGGGCCTCGCCGGCGCGGCGGTTGTACAGGCCGGTGAGGCCGTCGCGTTCCGCGAGTGCTGCATCTCGGCGCGTTCGCGTTGCAGCGCGCTGACCCAACGCTCGATGCCGCGCTGGAACGGCAGGAACAGCAGCACGAGCATCATCACCGGACCGAGCGTGATCGCGAGGTCGAGACCGCGCGGAGTGACGAGTTCGTCCGGGTGCAGGAGCAGGTAGGCGAGCACCGGTGCGGCGACGATCGCCCACGCCACCGTCGCCGCGACCCATGCAGCGCGCACGCGCACGAACACGATCATCGCCAGCAGCAGCGGCAGCAGCGGCGCGCCGATCGGTGGAAGGCTGTCGACCAGGCGCGTGGCCGGTGTGCTCCATGCATCGAACGTGTAGTACCACGCGGGAATCGCGATGCCGGCAAGCGCGGTGCCGAGGCTCAACCATGCGATGAGGCCGAAGCGGCGCGGGCTGCGCCACAACCAGAGGCACAGGACCGAAAGGACCACCATCAGGGCGAGCGGAAGCCACAGGTCGAGGCGATGCGGATGCGGTTGGTGCTCGTGCAGGAGTGCAGCCGAGCCGGCCGCGAGCGCGCCCGCGAGCAACAGCAGCAGCGCGGTGCGGTGGCGCAGCCGGTCGCCCGGGTCGCTCATCGTGTCGTCGTTCTCACGGCGCGCCGTCGAAACCGTTGGTGAAGATGCGGTCGTCGACGACCTGCAGCGCATGCGCGGTCGTGGTGAGCGCGAGCGGCAGGTCCGCCGCGGTGATGGCGCCGTTCTCGTCGACGTCGAGATAGAGCGATACGAGCAGGTCGTAGCTGCCGGCTGCGAGCGTGGCCGGCGTGTGGAACTCCCGCGCGATCGCATGGCTGCCGGTGGCGAGGACGAGCGGCGCATCGTGCGCGGAATCGTCGATGTAGCCGACGCCGTTGCGATACAGGCTCGCACCGATGAGCAGGTGCGCGTGCGGAGCACCGGCGCCGTTCGCCGCAGTCGCATCGATGTGGATCGTCGCGCCGGGTGCGATCCCGGCCGGCACGGCGGATGCGCCGGACACGCCGAGCGGCGAAGTCATCAGGGCCGTGCGCTGGCCGGTGCCGGCACCGGTCGCGTTGCCGTTGTCGTTGAAGTAGTGGTCGACGATCCACGGCCAGCGACGCGCACTGGCGTCGATCGCCCAACGCTGCGTGCCCCACTGCGACATGCCACGCCCATGGCCGAAGCAGCCGTGGCCGGTGCCGACCGCGTCGGCGAGGCACGGCCAACCGGTCGCGGGCGAGCCGGCCGAGCCGTCGCCGCAGGAGAGGTCGCTGTTGCTGCAGGCGAGGCCGTCGCCGGGATCGTCCCAGCTGTTGTTTTCGGCCGAGTACTCCGCCGACGCGGCTTCGCTGCCGTTGCGCGTCAGCATCAGGCCGGGCGTGCGCGCGATCGCGTTGTCGGTGCTGCTCGCGGTGCCGGCGTCGTTGACCTGGCAGCACGCGCTCGAGCAGATGTCGAAGTTCGCGTTGATCGGGTGCGCGACGCGCCATGCGCCGTAGCTGCGATAGGCGATGCTGCCGGCGCGCAGGCTCTGCGTGTTCCAGCTCGCGATCCATTCGCTGTCGAGCCCGCGCCGCACGTAGGTTTCGAGCGGCAGCACGCACGTGTTGCTGCACGAGCCGCTGCAGCACGACTGCGTGCAGGCGGCATCCGCGTATCCGACGCGGATCGTCGCCGGTGGTGCGAGCGGCGACGCCAGCGCGACGTCGTACGGTGGTGCGCTGCTGCGAGCGGGCAGGGCGGCTGCTTCCTGCGGCGGTGCTTCGACCGCGTGCCGGCCGTCGCGCGCACCGAGTTCGATCGCGCCCTGCGCGGGCGTGTCGGCACCGAGCGCGATCAGCACGCGCTGCACGCCCGCGACACGCGCGAGTCCTTCGCGCCGGTAATCGGCAAAGCCGTTCGCTCGTGCGCGCAACGTGGACATCGCGTCACTCGATGACGTGATGGGCTCGAGCTCGATTTCGAAGTAGCCGTCGGCATCGCTGCGCACATCGCGCCCGTCGACGCCAACCTGCGCATCGGCGACCGGCGTGCCGTCGAGTGCGCGGCGCACGTAGCCCTGCAGCCAGCGTGCGCCGGGCTGCGTGTCGGCGAGCACGGCGAGGCGCGTGAACGCGGGGGGTTCCGCATCGGGATCGAGCAGCAGGGTCAGCGCCGGTTCGTCGCCGCGCATGGCGAATGCGAGCGCGCGATGCCCGGCCGCTTCGACCCGCGCGTGCCAGCGACCGGGCGCCAGCGCGACCGCGCCGCGGCGGCCATCGAGGTCGAACGTGCTGCCGGCGCCATCGGCTTCGCGCGAAACGCGCAGGCGCGCCTGCAGCGGCTCCCCCGTCAGCGCATCGCGCGCGGCGAGTTCGACCGCCGCTGCCGGCATGCCCGCGCACAATCCGCCGATCGCGCACGCGAAGTAGATCCATTCCTTGCGCATGTCTGCTCCCCCGTTCCCTCGAAGCAACGTGCCACAAATCGCCGCGCGGGCGATCGGCAGCGAAGCCTTCCGATTGATCATTCCCGCACGTCCGTCGGCACCACGCAGCGTCGCCCCCGGCGCTGGCGGCGCGTCGTCCGCGCAACGGTTTCATCGCCGCGCGGAGACCCCGGGCATCGACGGCAACGTGCCGGTCTAATTCGGCGGCGGCAATTCGAAGCCGTCCACGAAGATGCGATCGAACGGACACGAATTGGTCTGTGCCGCCGGATCGACCGTGCCGCTGATCGTGGGTGGGTACGCCGTCTCGATCAGGATGCGTCCCTTGCCGCCGTTGCCACCCGTTCCGTAATAAGGATTGCCGGAGACCGTGCTGGCGCCGCCCGTGCCGCCCAGACTCGATACCGAACCGGCGATCGTCAGGTCGGGCGAATCGAGCACGACCGACCCACCGGATGCGCCGCCGCCGCCGCCGCAATTGCCGGTGCCGTCGCTGCCGCCATTGCCGCCGTTGGTGCTCACCACCGCACCCGCGCCGACAAGGATCGAAGTACACGACTGGATCGCGATCGCACCGCCGCCGGCACCGCCGCCACCGCTGCCACAATCGTAGCCGCCGGAACCACCGCCACCGCCGGAACCGCCCAGCAGCATCGGAATGTCCGGCGAACCGTACGCCAGACCCGCCACACCACCAGCGCCACCGCTGGCCTGGCCGTCCTCGCCGTAACCGGCGCCGCCGGCGCCACTCCAGCCTTGGCCCCTGCCACCGCCGCCCGGGCCGCTGCCGTCGGTGCCATCGAGCGGACCGGAGGAGGAAGAAAAAGAGCCATCCCCGCCCGCTGCGCCACCGGCCGCGCCTGCGGCGCCGAGTCCGGCGGAGACCAACGTCACGCCTTCGCCACCGACCCCGCCGTTCGCCACGAGGCTGCCGTTGATGGTCACTGCGCCGGTCGCCCGGATGATCAGCGGATCAGGTCCGGTCACGGTGACCGTCACGCCCGCGTCGATATTGAACGTGGTGTAGTCGTAGGTGCCGCCCGGCAGCGCCATGTCGCTGGTCGCGGAGAACGCACCCGCGCTGCCGTCGCCACATTCCAGGCACAGCTGGGCCGAAGCCGGAGTCGCGAATGCGCCGGCCATTGCGCACAGCAAGGAAGAAAATAAGAAGTTGCGCATACAGTGTTCGCCCCCTGCGAAGTCATGCCGAGCCCCCGGGAACCCCGGAGACGTGTTGATGTGAGCCACGCTCCCACAGCGAGTTCACGTCGTGGATCGTACGCCGCCTCGGGGTGCATTGGGCACGCATTCCACGATTTCGCGCAATGCGGTCCAAGCGATCGAGCCTGTAGGAATTCGGCGCGATCCGCGCGATTGCCCGCCACCGTGCGGGAGCCGCCCTGCTCCGGTAGCATCCGCGAACGGCGCGTGCGCCGACGGAATCATCCAGCAGACCACAGGGGGTCGTCATGTCCATTGCATTGCGCGTGCTTTCCGCGGCAATCCTGCTCGCGTGTTCATCGGCCGCATTCGGCGCGGCGGCGGAGGGCGTCGACGGTCGCGCCGCGGGTATGCACGCCACCGCCGCTCCCGCTGCTGCGCCGGTACCGAAAGCCACTGCGCGCACCGACAGCGGCGGCTCGCCGCAACCGAACGACCAGGTGATCGCGGACGACCTGGTCGTGCAGGGTTCCATCTGCACCGGCTTCGACTGCGTCGACAACGAGGACTTCGGCTTCGACACGCTGCGGCTCAAGGAGAACAACACGCGCATCGTGTTCTTCGATACGTCGGTCGGCGCGTTCCCCGCCGACCACTGGCAGCTGACCGCGAACGACACTGCGTCGGGTGGTCTCAACCGCTTCTCGATCGAGAACCTCACCGCCGCGACGAATCCGTTCACGATCATCGGCGCCGCGCCGACCGGTTCGCTGTATGTCGCCGCGTCCGGCGACATCGGCATCGGCACCGCGACGCCGGTATTCGATGTCCACGTGCAGCGCACCGACACGCCGGGCATGCGCCTCGACCAGACCGACACCGGCGGGTTCGCCGCGCAGACCTGGGACGTCGCCGGCAACGAGGCGAACTTCTTCGTGCGCGACGTCACCGGCGGCTCGCAACTGCCGTTCCGCATCCGCCCCGGCGCGCCGACCTCGAGCCTCGACATCGCCGCGAGCGGCAACGTCGGCATCGGCACCGCCGCGCCCGCAGCCAAGCTCGACGTCAACGGCGACATGATCGTGCACGGCACGATCGCGCAGCTGTCGAGCCGGACCGCGAAGGAACACTTCGTCCCGGTCGACGGCAAGGGCGTGCTGGCGAAACTCGAAGCGATGCCGATCAGCAGCTGGAACTACCTCGGCGCCGGCGCCGACGATCGTCATCTCGGGCCCGTCGCGGAAGATTTCCATGCGGCGTTCGGCCTCGGCACAAGCGACCATTTCGTCGCGCCGACCGATCTCGCCGGTGTCGCGCTCGCTTCGGTGAAGGCACTGCAGGACGAAGTGCGCGAACGCGACCAGCGCATCGACACGCTGGAAGCGCGCCTGCGCGAGCTGGAGGACATCGTCCGCCACGGCCAGCGCTGAGGAGATCGCCATGCTGCGCATCTCCCCAATCGTGCGGGCCGGTTGCGGCCTGCTGTTCCTCATGCATGCCGCGCAGGTCGGCGCGCGCGTGCTGACCTTGACGAAGCAAGGCGACACCACCGCGATCGTGCAGGATGCCATCACCGGCGAGTCCGTCGCGAATGCCGTGTCGAGTCCGCAGGATCGCCTGTTCGTCGAAGGCAATGCGCTCGCCGCCGACGTCGATCATGATCTCGTCTATGTCGCGACCTTGCCGGATCCGGCGGGCGCTGCCGCCGGCAGCGCACACCCGCTGCTGGTCGGCGCCTATGGCAGCTCGCTGGTTCCGGGCGGCTCGATGCAGGCACCGGCAGGGCGCTACTTCTCCGCGCTCGCGTTCGATGCGCCGAGTTCGAGCGTGGTCGGACTCGTGTCCGATCCGACCGGCGCCACGGCTTCCCAGGTGTTCGTGGTACCGACCAACGGTGGAACCGCATTCGGCGTGCCCGGCTACATGGCGGCCGCGCCGGATTGCTGCAGCCTCGTGCGTGGAGTCGCCGCGTGGCGCGCGTCGACGCGCGACTTGTTCGCGGTCGGCCGCAGGACCGGCGACACCGAGGACCAGCTCCTGCGCTTCGACGTCGGGACGGGGGCCGCGTTGCCGGACGCGTACCCGATCGCCGACGACCGCGTGGTCGCGCTCGCGGTGGATGCGCTGGACGGCTCCCTGTATGCGCTCGCGCGCAGCGTCCTCGACTTCACCTATCTCGTGCGCATCACGTACACGACCGCGGGAATGCCGGTGACCCTGTCCGCGATCGGCAGCGCACCTGCAACGTGCTGCTACGTCGCTTCGGGTCCGGCCGCCATCGACGGCATCGATGCCGCGCGCGCGCTGTATGCCCTGACCCGCGACGCGCAGGCGCCGGCGGCGATGCAACTGAGTCGTTTCGATTTCGCGAGCGGCAACCCGACGGTCGTCAATGCCGCGATCGAAGGTTACGGCCTGTGGACCGACATGGACGCGGCGCTCGACCGCATCTTCGCCGACGGCTTCGACTGATTCGTCACCTCTCCCGCTTGCGGGAGAGGTTGCGCCGCAGGCGCGGGTGAGGGGACGCGGAGCATGCTTTGGATGCTGCGCTCCGATTGCCCTCACCCCGACCCTCTCCCGCAAGCGGGAGAGGGGGAACGACGCTCGCGCCGCAGGCGCGGGTGAGGGGAGCGGTTTGTGGCCGCCGCTGTCGATCCGCATCGTGAAAACAATCGACTCGATCCGTTAAAGATCGCCGCGCAAGGCCTGCAACGCGGCGAGCGCGGCGAGGCCTGCGGTTTCGGTGCGCAGGATGCGCGGTCCCAGACGCAGTCCGCGGAATCCCGCCTGTGCGAGCGTCGCCAGATCATGCTCGGACAGCCCGCCTTCGGGACCGACGACGAGCGTCATCTGCGTACCCGGCACGAGGTTGCGCAGGGTGGTGTCGCCCTCGGGATCGAGCGAGAGGCGCAGGCCGGCGTCGTCGTCGAGCGCGGCGGCCCATTGGGCGAGCTTGACCGGTTCGTCGATGCGCGGAAGACGGTTGCGTCCGCACTGCTCGCACGCCGAAGCGAGCACCGCTTCCCAATGCGCGAGGCGACGTTCCGCGCGGTCGGCATCGAGCTTCACTTCGGTGCGGTCGGTGATCAGGGGCACGATCCGCGTGACACCGAGTTCGGTCGCCTTCTGCAGGATCCAGTCCATCTTCTCGCCGCGCGCGATGCCCTGGCCGAGCGTGATGCGCAGGGGACTCTCGCGATCCGCGGACTCGACCCGTGCGAGGACGCGTGCGGTCACCGCACGCTTGGCAAGCGAAGCGATCTCGCCGGTGTATTCCGCACCGCTGCCGTCGAACAGGCGCAGCGGGTGGCCACGATCGAGACGCAGTACGCGCGCGACGTGCTCGCCCGCCTGCGTCGGCAGGTCGATGTCGCGACCGGGTTGCAGGGATGTCGGAACGAAGATACGGGGAATGCGCATGATGTTTTCCGGACACCACCATGTACAAGGCACGCGTCGCACCTGGCGACGGCGAACATTAACGCGCGCCGCGCGGACTGGATAGTGCGAAGGCGCGTCGCGGCGGATTTGATCCATGCGCCGGCCGTAGTACATTGTCGCGAGGGGCAACCCGATGGAGAACGGAATGGGCGTGCTTGCGTGTTGCCTTTGGTGGTTCGTGTTCGGCGTGCTGGTCGGCTGGCTGCTGAACTGGCTGCTGTCGAAGTTCCTGCGCCGCGATCCACCGGCACCGCCGGGCGACAAGTGCCCGTACGAACGCTATCCGGTCGCGCCGCACGATGCGGTCGGTTCGCGTTTCGAGCGGCTGCCGCCGATACCGCAGGAATCATCGTCCGCGCCGGTCGCCGCGATGGCCTCGCCCTCCGAGCCGTCGACACGACCGCCGCCGTCGCGCGTCATCGACGTCGGCGCCGCGCGCAGCGCCGGCTTCAACCTCAAGCATGCGGACGACCTCACGATCATCGAAGGCATCGGCCCGAAGACCGACGAGTTGTTCCGCAGCCACGGCGTGACCGGCTTCGCGCAGCTTGCGCAACTCGCCACCGCCGACATGCTGGCGATCCTCGAGCAGGGCGGACCGCACTTCAAGTTCGCCAATCCCGTCTCGTGGGCACGGCAGGCGTCGCTCGCGGCGGAGAACCGCTGGGCCGAACTCAAGGCCTTGCAGGACGAGCTGATCGGCGGCGTCGGTCCCGCCGACCGCCACTGAGTGGAGCGCCCCATGAACCGATCGCTCGACATGCGGCGCCACACGCGCTGGACCTGGATCGTCGCGACCGTGCTGGCCTTGCTGTTGCTGCTCCTGTGGCTGCTCGGGCGCGGCCCCGGCGGTGCGGCCGCCTGCTGCAGCATCCCGGCGATCCATGCGCCGACTGCGGTGCTGCCTTCGGCGTCCGCTCCCTCGCACGCGGCGCCAACGGCAACCGTGGCGGCGACGCAAGCGAATGGCGCAAGGATCTAGGTGCGTGGTCGGCGCGAACGCGGCGCCCTGCTGAGCGCGCCCTTCGCGGCCATCGTGCTGTGGCTGATCCCCTGCGGTGTCGCGATGGCGACATCGTCGCTGTCGTTCGAGGGAGGTGGCTACGCGATCGATTTGGAGATCGGCGACGATGCCAGGCCCGTGATCGCCGCCGTCCACTTCCACGCGCCGGGCGATGCGCAGGGTGTCGTGCTCGCGCACGACGCGTGGCGCGTGATCGCGTTCGAGCCGCGGCAACAACGGCTGCTGCTCCGGTACGACGGCGCTGCTGCGGTGCCGGCTTTCAGCCTGTCGGTGCAGCACGACGACGCCGTGCTCGTCATCGATGGTCGGCGCGTGCGGGCGGCATTCGACTGGGGCGGTTGAACGTCGGGTTGTTCCGCAATTCGGCGAACTCAGTCGAACCCGTCCTCGAAGATCCGGTCGGGCGCGAACACGCGCACGATGCCGTTGTTCATTCCGATCGCGTCGTCGTGCGTGGGTGCGCCGGCGTATACGTGATCGCCGACGAGTGCGACGCCGCGACCGAGATCGTCGGCGCCGTGCGGCAGGTCGCCCATATCGAGCGGGTCCTGCGACCAGATCGGCGTGCCCATGAAGTCGAACTCCCGCAGCACGACCACGCGGCCTTCGTTGTTGACGAGTCCGTCCCAGCCCGGGCAACCCATCGCGAACAGGCCGTCCGCCTCGTGCCGCGCACTCAGCGATGCGCCGCAGAGATCGCCCACGGCGGCGGCGCCCGGAATCAGTTCAGCGGCGAAGCTCCAGCCGATCAGGCCGCTCGGTGCGAACACCGACACCGAGCCCGTGCGTCCGACGCCGCTCTTCACGCGCCCGGTGCCACCCACGTAGATGTGTGTTTCATCGAGCGCGACCGAGGCGCCGAACGCATCGAGGAACGCCGGGTCCTGCGCCTTCAGCGTGTCGATCTTGGTGATGGTGCCGTCGACGGGGACGTAGACGTAGGCCTCGCCCGCCAGGGACGCGGCACCCTGCGCCATTGCCGGCGCACCGGCGACGAGCACGTAGAACGTCGCGCTCGCCGAGTACAACGCGAGGCTCGCGCCGAGCTTGCCGCCGCCGGTGCCGCAGGCGGCGCCGCCGTAAGTGTGGGTGCTGCCTGCGTGGTAGTCGATGCGCACGCAGCCGTTTCCGCCGGACTCGCCCGGCGTGCCGCTGGCGATCCATGCGCCTTGCGCGAGCGTCGAGCCAGCCATCGCGACGCTGGCGGCGAAATGCGTGTCGTCCTGCTGCGACACGCGATAGCCCGCGGAGTAGTACTGCAACACCGGCAGGGCGTCGCCGGGCGCATCACGCGTCGTGTCCTCGAAGACGAGCAGCGCGCCGCTGTCCACATGGCCACCCGGGTAGTCGTAGTCGGGTGCGCCGACCGCCACCACGCCTTCGTGCACCGCGACCGCCGCGCCGAAGTGCGCGCCCTCCTGCGCATTCGGTGCCGTGAGTGTCGCCACGACGTGCCAGCCACCGATCGGCGTCAGCACGTACACCTTGCCGGCGCCCGGGTGGTCGGCGCCCGCGGCCGTGACCGTGGCATTCGGCGCGCCGACATACAGCGCCCTGATCCGGCCATCCGCGCGAATGTCGGCGGCGACGGCCTTGCCGAAGCCGAGGCCATTGGTCCCGGTGGCGACATCGACCGGGGAAAGGCTCTGCTGGTACGGCCATGCGGCGGCGAGCGGGCCGGCGACGGCAAGCGCCAGCGACATGCAGGACAGACGGCAACGAAGGGATACGGACATCGGCGATTCCCGCGCGGCCCGCGGCGGGCCCGTTGATATCAGGAAACACCGCTGTACGGGCGAAGCGAACAGTCGGCCGCATGCCGATGTGTTGGGAGCAGCTTCAGCCGCGCTGCTCTCCGCGCAGGATGGGAGGGTGTTGTTCGTTATGTGGTCTATTTAAGCAACGTTTCCTTCGCGAAGACCGACTCGCGTCCGTGCGTGTTCGTCCCGCATCCCTGCGGGCCGGTTCCTTTTCTTTGCTTGCCCAAAGAAAAGGAACCAAAAGAAAGGGCACCCCGGAGCAGTCCGGTCTCCGGGCATCCTGCCCTCCGACTTCGCGATCGGGCTGCGGGGTTCGCCGACAGCGCATCCCTGCGCTGACGGCGAACGCGCGCGCATCGTGCGCGCGCCCCTTCGGGCTGATCCTCCGCCCGCTCGCCGGACTGCAACGGGGACCCGGACGAGCAGCGCGCTCCTGCGCGCAGACGCACACAGCACTCGCGCGTGGCGTGTTGACGCCATGGAACCGGCTTCACTGCTTTCCTGCATCATGTGCGGTGGACGAACGATCAAATGCACTGCAGGCAGCACCGGTAGGCTTGCCTGACTTGCATACGGGAGGTGTCGCATGTCGCTGGTCGACAAAGCCATCTGGGTGATCGAGCGCAACTCCATGCGCGACCTGACACTGAACGCCATCGCGCAGGCGTGCGGCGTGTCGCGCTCGCACCTTGCCAATGCATTCGGGTCGGCGACTGGGATGTCGGTGATGAAATACCTGCGCGCGCGCCGCCTCAGCGAAGCAGCACGGACGCTCGCGGCGAGCGCGCCGGACATCTTCGCGGTCGCGCTCGAAGCGGGTTATGCCTCGCACGAAGCGTTCACGCGTGCGTTTCGCGATCAGTTCGGCGTGACGCCGGAACGGGTGCGCGATGCCGGCAGCGTCGACGGGCTCGCGCTGGTTGAGCCACTCGAGCTCGCGTCGCGCTCGCCGCGCGCGCTCGATCCGCCGCGTTTCCAGCGGCTCGACGCCTTGCGTGTCGTCGGCCTCGCGGAGTGGCAGTCATTCGAGACGGCGATCCGCATTCCCGCACAGTGGCAGCGCTTCATGGCGTACTACGAGGCGATACCCGCGCGCGCCGATCCGATCCCGCTCGGCGTCACGCGCGCGCCCGACGACGAAGGCCGCTTCGAGTACGTCTGCGCGGTCGAGGTGAACGCGGTCGGCAACGTGCCGAAGGATCTCGTCGCGTTCGAGATCGCGGCGCGCCGCTACGCGGTGTTCGAGCATCGCGGCAATGTCTCGGCCATCTACGACACCTACGCGGCGATCTGGAACGACGCGTTGCCCGCATGCGGCTGCAGCGTCGCCGACGCGCCGATCCTCGAACGCCACCATGAGACGTTCGATCCGCGCAGCGGCGAAGGCGGCCTCAGCCTGTGGATTCCACTCGTCGACTGATGCCCGACTTTCCCCGGAGAACGCCATGACGACCGATGCGAACCGCCGCACCATCGAAGGCTACGAGGCCTGCGCGCGTGACTACGCGGCCGCCGTCGATCCGAAACCATCGGCCGTCGGCGAAGCCGCACTGCGTCGCCTCGCGAGCGAAATGCCGCGCGGAGGACGCGCGCTCGAGATCGGTTCCGGGCCCGGCTGGGATGCGGATTTCCTCGAAGGGCTCGGCGTCGCAGTCGACCGCACCGACGTCACCGCCGCCTTCCGCGAACTGCAGGCCGAGCGCGGGCACGTGGTCGCGCCCCTCGACGTCGTCGAGGACGTGCTGCCGGGTCCGTACGACGCCATTGTCGTGCTCTGCGTGTTGCAGCATGTCGAGCGCGAGCGCTTCGACGAGGTGCTGCAGAAGATCGCGGGCGCGCTGCGTCCGCGCGGCGTGCTGCTCGCCTCGTTGCGCGAGGGCGAGGGCGACAGCTGGGACCACGGCGACTCGGGCGACTACCGCCTCGTGCTCTGGTCCGCCGATGCGCTGCATGCGCGCCTCGCCGCGGCCGGTTTCGACGTCGAATGGGAAAGGCGCCACCAAGGCAACGGCGACTGGCTGTATCTTGTCGCGCGCCGCCGATGAGCCGGGCGGCGCGCCGGCGCCGCGATGTTCACGCGGCAGCGGTGTCGTCGTACGCTGTCGGTTCGCAACGGAGGTGCCATGACGAAGCGTGGATGGATCCTGTTCCTCGCCCTGAGCGTGATCTGGGGCGTGCCGTATCTGTTGATCCGCATCGCGGTCGCCGACATCGATCCGCTGATGGTCGCGTTCGGTCGCACCTCGATTGGCGCGCTGATCCTGTTGCCGGTCGCGTTGCACGGCAAGGTGCTCGCGCCGGCGTTCCGGCAATGGAAACCGTTGCTGCTGTTCACGCTGGTCGAGATCACCGGGCCGTGGCTGCTGCTCGGGCATGCGGAAACGCGGCTGACGAGTTCCACCGCGGGCCTGCTGATCGCGGTGGTGCCGCTGATCGGCGCGGTGATCCTGACCCTGCTCGGCCACGACCGCTTCGGTGCGCGCCGACTGATCGGCCTGGGGATCGGCTTCGCCGGCGTCGCCGCGCTGGTGGGGCTCGATTTCCAGATGTCGAACCTGCCCGCCGTCGGTGCTGCTGCATTGACCGCGATCGGCTATGCCATCGGCCCGATCATCATCGACCGCAAGCTCGGCAATGTGCCGCCGATGGGCGTTGTCACCGCGTCGCTGATCGTCGCGGCGCTGTTGTACGCGCCGTTCGCACCGTTCTACTGGCCCGAACACGTGACCGCCGCTGCTGCCTGGTCGGTGCTCGGCCTCGCGGTGTTCTGCACCGCGATCGCGTTCCTGCTGTTCTTCGCGCTCATCGCCGAAGCCGGGCCCGCGCGCGCGACCGTCATCACCTACATCAATCCCGCGGTCGCGCTGCTGCTCGGCGTGCTCGTGCTGCACGAGCCGTTGACGATCGGCATGGCGATCGGGTTTCCGCTCGTGATTCTCGGGTCGATCCTCGGCACGTCGAAGTCGGCCAAGGCGGCTTGACGAGGTCGGGGCGAGTGCACACGATCGTACGGGACGTATCGGGAATATGACATGCGCAGATCGTTGCTTCCTGCCCTTGCTCTGCTAGCGCCGGGTTTCGTATTCGCGGCTGGGTCGGGGTTGCCTGATGATTTCGATGCCCTGTTCGCCATGACTTGCATGAAGCACTTCCATTCGCAGGGCGAACTTCGCGAGGCGATGAATGCACAGAGTGACGGAGTTCTGAGTGGAGAGCAGGCAAAATATTTCTTGCAAGGAAGCCCTGGGACTGCATGGAGCGTGACCGCACCGAGCGCGAAGTATGTGGTGGCGTTGCGCGATGACACCCTATGTGCCGTGTTCGCACAGCGCGCCGTTTCAAGCGCCGTCCAACGCGGCTTTATCGCGTTGGTAAGTTCGGCGCCAAACCCTTTGGTTGCCACAAAACTCAATGATCCGTCGCTCGGGCCAAATAGGGGAACGACGAGGACCATCGCGTATTCGTGGGGCCGCCCCGAAGACGATAGCGAGCTTTTGTTCACGCTCACGACGACGGACGACGTTGACGCGACAACGCAGGCGTTGGCTTCGATGGCGCTGGTCAACAAACTTGGCAATCCGCCCAAGGTGAAGCCGCATTGAAGGTCCTTGATTCAGGCGCGCCTGCGAGGTGGGATTTCGGCTTGACGGAGGACGGACGGATACGCACGATCAGGAGCGCGCGGTATCTGTTATCGCCCTGATTCCGGGGCATAAATCTAGTTAGGCTCATTGCCGATGGCATCGCGACTTGGTTCATTCGCTTGGGGAGCATTTGGCGCGATCGCGGTGCTTCTCGCCGTTGCAATCGTCGCGCCGCTGTACACCGACTATCGGTCGCGCGCCGAAGCGTCCAACATGCTTGCCATCGCCGAGCCGCTTCAACGCGCAGTCGAAGCGCATGCGGCTGTAAGCCACACGCTCGAGGGTTCAGGCACTGGTGTAAAGATGGCTCCCGCATTCTTCTACGCGACAGTGCTGTGGGACGGCACAATAGTTCTTCGCAATCCCAACTCATTTGGGCAAGTCATCGTGCTTCAACCCACTCTCAAGGCGGGCAGCGTTACGTGGCAATGCGCTGGGGGTCCCGCACGTGATGTTCCGCCGGCCTGCCGATGAGCCTAACTATGCGCTCAAGCGGACCGTGCGGGACAAATTATCTCGTGCAATCATGCAGCGCGGCCCGCACGGCCGCTTAGCTTAGGCGTTAGGCAACACAGTCATGCAGTATCGCGACGGGAAAATAGCCGCCCTCGGAGATATAGTCTCAGTGCCAGTACCTGGCGGGACGGCCGACGCTCGCATCGTGATGCTCGGCGAGACGTATGACCACCTTGATATCGACCCCCAATTCTTGTCATGGGTAGTTCGCGAGCGAAAGCTGGAGAACGACTCCGTGGTCGTTGAGTGGCTCGGCTCGAATCCGCTCTCACATCAAGATCCCGCATATGCAGCGGTCGGCAACTATATGTTCACTCCACTGGACGAATGGGTCGCTCGTGTCACCTAACAATGTGTTCACGCTCACGACGTCCGATAATGTCCGCGCGACAGTGCAGGCCGCGGCTTCGATGGCGCTGGCCAAGAAGCCAGACGATTCGCTTGGCAGAGGGTGATGCACGCAACGCGTCATCCATCGAAGCCATCGACGAACAAGAAGCCGCTCTGGTAGATCACCTGCACGATGCCCGCGTTCGTATCGGTCGCGTCGCTGTTGGGGATGCCGACGGCGAGGTCGTTGTAGCCGTCGCCGTTGAAATCGCCGACCGCGAGTTGCGTGCCGAAGCCGTCGGCGCTGCCGGCAGGCCATGCAGCGTACTGCGGCGTGAGTGAGCGCGAGTCCGCGCGGTCCTGCGATATGTGCCCGGCGACCGACGGAAGCACCCACACGCGTCCTGCCGCCGCGACGCCGTACTCGGTCGCGAACGGTGCGCCGATGATGAGGCTGTCGCGCGAGCCCGCGGCTTCGTTGATGCGGCCGGCGGCGAGGCGGGCGCCGAATGCCGAGGTTACCGCGCTGCCGCCCGGTAGCAGGCTCTCGTGCAGGAACATGCTGCCGTCGGCGGTGATCCCGCCGACGCTGCCGAACAATACGTTCACGGCGCCTTCGAGCGTGACGGCGATCGACTCGCCCGGCACGCCGATCGCGAGGTCGTCGGTTTCCGGGTCGCCGATCGGCGTGTTGTCGAAGCGGCCCGCGACGAGCGCGGCGCCGAAGCGGTCGTTGGCGTTGCACTGGCCGGCCACGCCGGGCATGGCCTGGCTCCAGTACTGTTCGGGTGTCCCGACCAGGCCGCCGATGTCGTTCGTGCCGTGCAGGATCATTACCGAGCCCGCGCTCGCTTCTCCTGCGCAGGTCGCACCCGGAATGCCGACCGCGAGATCGGTCGCGCCATCGCCGTCGAAGTCGCCCGCCGCGAGCGCGTAGCCGATCTGTTCATCCGCATGCGGCACGCCGGTGAGTCCGTTGAATCCGCGGTAGAAGGCCTCCGCGCCGGTCGGCGAAAGGCCGCCGAGACCCTGGTAGACGATGTACGCTGTGCCCGAACCGGCCTCGCCGAGCGTCATCTCGCCGGGGATGCCGATGGCGACGTCGTCGAGGCCGTTGTGGTTGAAATCGCCGACCGCGAGCGCCGCACCGAAGTGGTCGCCGGCTTCCGACACGCCGATGTAGCCGTCGTAGCCCTGGCGGATCGTCGCGACCAGCGACCAGGTGCCGCCGCTTGACCGGCTGAACGCGAACACCGCGCCCGCGTTGTCGATCGACAGGCTGTCGCCCGGCACGCCGACGACGAGGTCGTCGTCGTGGTGGCCGTCATGGTCGAAATCGCCGACCGCCAGCGCCAGCGACGGTCCGGCCGTCGCGCCCGGCACCATCGGCACGGTGATCGTTTCCATGGTGAAGGTCGTGCCGACCGGCTCGCCGACTTCCCATGCGGTGCCGAAGAACACGCGCACGACACCGGGATGATCGCGATCGGCGACCGCGAGATCACCGATGCCGTCGTCGTTGAAATCGCCGCTCGCGACGCTGCTGCCGAAGCGGTCGCCGTCCGGCGCGGTCGCGTTCGGATTCGGCAAGGCGACGTTGCCGATCGCGACCAGCGGTATGCCGGCCTGGGCGCTGGGTGCCAGCGCGAACACGGCGAGACCGGCCGCCAGCGCGGCGCGGTGCAGCGCCGACCGGCGGCAGCGGAGAATTCGAAGGGCACGGTTCATTGGCGCTGTGGTCGAGGGGGACATGCCAGTATCCACGCAGCGTGGTCCGCGCAGGGGCCACGCAACGGTAACGGGGTCAGAGTGCCTTATAACGGTAACGGGGTCAGAGTGCCTTATCGAGGCGCCTCGTTGATGGCCGCCGGGTTTCGGAAGGGCACTCTGGCCCGTTGTCCTCCATTCGCCGGATAACGCATGCGGCGGCTTCCCCGAGCACGTGGGCAGTGGCTTGACCGTGCTTTGCCGGCACGCGCACGATGTTCGCATTACGGCCGTAGCGGCCGCTTGACTCACGCGTCAGGTGGCACCCCACATTTCGGAGGCTGCATGCCCAGAGCAAAGCTCGCCACGCCCATCCTGCTCATCATGTCGTGCTGCGGTTGCGTTCACGCCGAGACGAAGGCCAAGACGACGTGTGAGGCTACAACCGAGGCCAGTCGCAACCTCGTTGTTTCCTTCTATACAGAAGCGCTGGTTAAAAAGCGGGTTCGGGCAGCATTCGAGCAATACGTCTCTTCCGACTTCGTGGAGCACAAACCAGACGTACCTGCCGGTAGTCGATCCGTCGTAGTGGATTTCCTGGAAGGTTTGATCAAGCAGGTTCCAGACGCTCGATGGGAAATTGTTCGTACCGTGGCAGAGAAAGATTTTGTATTCCTGCATGCACGGTTCTCCCCCGCGCCAGGCGCCCCACCTTATGCAATCGCAGACGTGTTTCGCATAGAGAATTGCACCATCGTCGAGCACTGGGACGTCGTCGGGCCGCCTCGGGATGGCATGCCCAATACCAATTCCCGTTTTTAGGCGCTCGCGAGTGGCACCCAGTAGACGTTCTTGCCTCCCGCAGCGATATTTGCGCACGAAGTGATGCCTGACAATTCGTCATGAGCGAGTTCATGAATCCAGAGCGCTGCTTTCTCGCATTCCCGGACCAGGTCGCAGGCGCCATGGTGCGGAGTGCATTCACAGGATCGAACTGGAGAATCGCTTGAGCAAACTTCGGCTCGCATCGAAGGTGCTCGCAGGCCTCGCGCTGGTCGCGGCTTGCGGGCTCGCTTTCGTCTGGTGGTACGACAGCACCGGCCAGCGCGCGGATCCGCAGTTCGATGCGACCGTGCTGCATCCCGCCTACGCGGGGACCGGGGCTCCGCGCGTTGCCTTCGACGTGGCGCATCGCAACTGGCACACCCCGGCCGGGCGTTATCGACCTTTCGCCGACCTGCTGAAGCATGACGGCTACGACGTCGCCGAATTCTCGACCGCGTTCTCCGCGACGGCATTGGGCACCGTGAAGGTACTGATCGTCGCCAACGCGATGGGCCCGGGCGGCCACGAAGGCCACCCTGCCTTCGAAGAGAGCGAGGAAGTCGCGCTGGTGGATTGGGTTCGACAGGGCGGCGCCTTGCTGCTGATCGCTGATCACGTTCCTTTTGGTGCGGCCGCCGAGCGCCTCGCCAAGCGTTTCGGCGTCGAAATGTTCCTGGCGTTCGCACGCGACGACGATCATCACTTCGGATGGGACAACGAGCGGCTGCTGTTCAGTCGCAGCAACGGCCTGCTCGTGTCATCACCGATCACCGACGGCCGCACGCCGGATGAGCGGATCGACACCGTGGTGACCTTCACCGGCCAGTCGCTGTCGGTTCCGGAAGGCGCCACGCCGCTTCTTCGCATGGCCGACGGTGCCTACGATTGGGAGTCGCGATCGGTCAGGCATTCGGCGCGCGGACATGCACAGGCCGTCGCGATGACGTTCGGAAGAGGTCGGCTGATCGTTCTCGGCGAAGCCGGCCTGCTGTCTGCGCAGATCGACCCGCTCGGAAACAGGATGGGCATGAACATGGCCGGAAACGACGACCGGCAATTCGCGCTGAACCTGCTGCACTGGCTGTCGGGCGCGTTGCCCGACGCCGCTGTGGTCGATCGTCACTGAGACTGTCCGCCGAAACAAACGGACGGAATTGTTATTTCTATGAGCGTTCCAGGAATGGATACATGCGGAGTGTGCGGAAAGCAGTTCCCGACTCGCGCCGCAATCGAAGGCTTGGGGATGTCTCGCGGGTGGCTGAATACGCCTGCAATTCCGCCATGGGTAAGGTGCCCGCGCTGCGGCCACAGCTTCCCGGCGCGCGGGATTCGCTATTTCGGCTTCATCACGGCCACGCAGTTGCTCTTCGCACTGGCGGTCGGGCTCATCGCGATGGTCGGTTTCGCTTTCCTGGGCCAGCGTTGACACTGCAACTCCGGAGACGTTCACCATGCGCGTGCTTTCGATCCTCATACTCCTCTTGTTCGCCCCGGTAGCGTTCGCGACCGAAGCACACGATCGCTTCGCATGCCCAAGCAATGGCAGCGAACTCCAGCAGCTGCGAATCTACGAGCTCAATCGCAGCAACAAGGACGCCTTTCACCGGCGCTTCCAGGACCATGCATTGCGCATCATGAAGCGGCACGACTTCAGGATCATCGACATGTGGGAGAGCGATACCGGAAAGAAGGTCGAGTTCGTGTACCTCCTGTCCTGGCCGGACAAGGACACCATGGATGCGCGTTGGAAAGAGTTCCTCGCGGATCAGGAATGGATCGACATCAAGCGGAAATCGGTTGCGGAAAGTGGCGAACTGGTCGGCGAGGTCAGCAGCCGATCCATGATCCGCGTCTCCTACAGCCCGGCATGTCCCCGGCCGTGAGTCGGACCTCAGGTTCTCGAGCGTTCCAATCCCTTGCGGCGAAGGCGTGACGCGTTCGGCATCGGCTTCGATGTGTTCGGTACCGACGCCAGACGGATCCGGTTCGGCCTCGGAGCCTCACGGGTGCGGCGTCGCACATGGAATTTGCGCACTCGAAGCGAATGGCTCGGAGGCCGTAGCGTTCGGGGTCCGGAGCGGCAACGTTTAGAAGCGGCATCCATGTGATCCGGCACCGGGCGCGGTCATTTCGACGCCGACACGCGACCTGTCGGGGTTCGGCCTTGAACCGGATGGCCTCCGACCTTGGAGCGAATCGCACGAGCGGCCCATATTTTTCTTGAAACACCGGAGCGAATCGCTTCGAGGACGCACCGCACGGGCTCCGCGCGTGGCTCGAAACCCGCGTTCGGCGCACACAAAAAAAGCCGCATCGCTGCGGCTCAGGGTTTGCGAAGCAGGAAAACCGCGGCGCGCTATGCGGCCTTGGCCTCGGTCGCACGCGGCGAACGCGTGAACCGTTGTCCGAGATCCCTGCGCAACGCCTGCAGGCCCTCGCTGCGACCCGTGAGCTTCAATTGGCCATACACCTGCAGCGACGCCGTCATCACGTCACTGCCGAGCGCCATGTCGGTATCGGCGGCGCGCTCGCTGAGGCGCGCCAGCCGCAACAGGCGTGGACGCAGCTTGTCGATCATGGCCAGATCCTCGACCGGACGCGCCGCGATCACGTTTGCCGGCATCAGCTCCGGACTCTGCGCCAGCAGGCGCATCGCCTGCCGACAGAACGCCTCCGACTTCTCGCCCATCTTGCGCATGGACTGCTTCTGCAACGAGGGCAGGGCGATCAGCCCGGCCAGCTGCGCCTCCAGCGTGGACAGCGTCGCATCCACGGCCTCGAACTCGGCATCGGTGAGGTTCAGCGAAACGATATTCTGCGTCATGGGCATTACTCCTCTGGGTGATGATGGAACCGGCCGCCAGCCCCGATGGCCGTCGACCGTGCGCCGGTTGGCGCGAGGAGTATTGGAACAGGGGGTCGTCTCACCAGATGAGACGAGATAGGGCGGCGCACCAACGGCGCTGTCATGGCGCATCGGCGGATAGCCTGGCGGGAGAAGGAGTTAGGCGGGCAAGGCCCGGTTTGGGCGGATTGGCGGGCTCGTGCCGTGGCCGTTCTCCGTCCACGAGAATGGACGGCGCATCGATCGCAATCGATAAAATTGATCGCGATTCCACAATGCACGGACCCATCCGACGCCGAATTTCCGCGAACCGGTTCGTATCACCCCGGATTCGCCGCGATACGAGATAACACCCCACATCCGCCGGATAGCGCATGCAACGTTGCTTGCCGAACACGCGACGCTGCCGGCCCATGCGTTTGATCGGACTCGGGAACTCGGCTTGACCGCGCTCACTCGGCACGCGCACGATGGGGGTTATCGCCCCGGTATCGGGGTATATATGTAGTTAGAGCTCACCATCCATGCCCGGTCCACGACGACAGAAATCCCAATGAAGCTGTTTGGCTACCCTGACCAGGGCCTTCCGATCGACGAAATTGTTCCGGCGAAACTCGCCGAGGTCACAGTTAACGCTACACCTCGGGAGCTCCGGCGCATGGCGGAGTTTCTGCAGTTCTGTGCGAGCGAGATGGACCGTATGGGCGACGCGTACGGGCACATTCATCTTTCGGATCACATGAAAGAATTTCGCACCTCGTCCGAATTCGTCGTGATGAGGACGCCCAGTGAGCCCTAACTTGGCAGTCGACACGGACACGCTGCGGCAAGGGGCCGCGCAGTGCCCTTGGAAATTGTGCGCCGCGCGGCCCCTTACCGCAGCGTGCCGGTCACTTCTACGTTAGGCTTCACCTATGAACGTTCTCGTCACTCGTATGGCAGGCGTGCGTCAAGGCATGGGTCTTACGGTCGCTCTTGTTGGGGTGCTCTATCTCGCTCAGACGTTGCTCGGCCAGACTCAGCGCCTAATTCCTATCTCACTGTTACCGCTCCTCTTCGGGGCAGCGTTAATCGTTTGGTCCATTGAAGAGCATGTACGGGGCAACAAGGTGTTCACCGGCGTTTTTGCTGCTATAGGTCTTCTTGTCGTTAGCTGTTAAAGCTATTTGCTGTTTCGCTAGCTGAAGCCTAACTATGTGTTCAAGCCGACCGCCATACAGACGCTCCGTTTCAACCAACCGCTGCCGCGCGGCGGCGGCTTAGCACGGCGTTAGGCTTCTAAGACAGCAAGTCGAGGCTTCGTAGGAGGGCTAGCTAGAGACAACATGGGAGTGCGGGAGAGTGGCTCTTGGTCGTTGCAAATGCTTTGGATTTCTTCGCGACGTTCTTCAACACACTCTGCGGTTCAATTCCGCAAAAAGGAGGCTTTATGGCTAAGTTGAATGTGCTGCTCAAGACTGCTGTACGCAAGCTCCACAAAATCTTGTCTCACTGGGTAACGAAAGCCGCTCTCCTTGGACTGGGTTTCTGGTGTTTCCCCCCGCAGCCCCATGTTGTTTCGAGAGCAGCCTAACAATTCATTCAAGCCGACGCCGCTTCGCGGCGCGGCTTAACTCAGGCGTTAGCCGGCACCGTGAACGCGCCTTCAATGCATAGCACTCGGCTTCGGCGCCTTCTCGTTGTCCTTGGGTCGATCGCCTGCTTCTCGTTCCTTTTCTATGCGCTTGCCGTCTGGCATAGGCTCGCGCACCTGCTTCCAAGTTGGGCGGCTTTCGCTTTTGTCTTCACGCCGCTCGCGCGGTTTCTTGCCATCGTCGGCGTTTGGTGGCACAGCAGGCTCGCGGTCATCCTGTACGCCGCCGTGACCGCAATCGACATAGCGATCTGCTACTCCGTATACCAGGTTGCGGCTAGCCTTTACGGCGTCATTGGTGCTCTGCTCCTTGTCGGCTTCGTCTGGCCCCAGTGGCCGAACATGCCGTGGCTGCTGGCTAACCATTCGCTCAAGCGGACCGCTGCGTAAGGATCGCGGTACTATCGTGCGGCACGCGGCAGCGGCCGCTTAGCGCAAGCGTTAGACCTCAACAGGTACGTCATGTCCTTCGTGCCCTTCGTGCCCTCTAACTGGCGTGCTCGACTCTTGTCTTCGTTTGGGTCGGCGCTTGTTGCCGTGGTGTTTTGTGCGATCTTCGCTAGTGGCTCTCTGGCTTGGGGCACTTGGTCGCTTTGGGCCTTTTCGGCAGCGACCGGCGCGCTGGCTTTCGGGTTGCACGGCCAAATCGATTAGTGTGTTCGCGTATCAAATGCTTCGTAGCGGTGGTTGAGGTCTAACTATGTGTTCAAGCCGACCGCGCAACCACGGACAACGGGGTCAGAGTGCCTTATCGAAATGCCTCGTTGATGGTCCGCCGGGTTTGGGAAAAGGCACTCTGACCCCGTTACCGAAGCGGATGCGCGAAAAGCCGCGTGCCGCTTAGCTCAAGCGTTAGACCTCACGGCCGACAATAATGAACCAAGCATTCTTCGCCCTGCTTGAAGAGAAGGTGGAGCTGTTCAAGCACTCCTTCGCCGCCGCAGCCCGGCAGGCGTTCGTTGATCCTTCAACGGGAAAGCTGTTTCACCCGGGCGAGTTCGGCACGTACCGGGAGGGAATTCTTCGTGACTTTCTTCGGCTGTGCGTCCCTGCGCGTCTGGAGATCGGCACCGGTTTTCTTATCAACTCAGGCGGGCAGATATCAACGCAGCTCGATGTTGTTGTCTATGACCGCACTGCGATCCCGCGCATCGAGTCGAACGAACACCAGCGCTTCTTTCCTGTAGAAGGCGTCTGCGCAATTGGGGAGGTAAAGAGCCGCCTCTCCAAAGCCGGTTTGCGCGAAGCCCTAAACAAGCTGGCCCGTGCAAAGTCCACGGCAGATCATGTGTCATCGAGTATTCCTGTCTTTCGGGACCGTACTCTCTCGTCGAAACCATTCAATCGCGAAGAAAATGTCTACGACCAGCTTTTCAGCTTCCTGGTCTGCGAAGGTTTCGACTTCGACCCATCGTCCCTCGCCTCTGAAGTGGGCGGATGGTACGAACAAGACGTGAAGAGCCACCATAGACACAATCTCGTCCTGAGCGTGGATGATGGGCTTCTCTTGTATGTGGATCAGAACAAAGTCTCATGGATGTATCCGTCACGCCCGGCATGGCCGGCGAAGGGCCGATTTATAAAGGCAAACGCGGGCGAAAAGCCCCACTTTCATCTATTCTGCAGTTACACGTTCATGGCTACGAGTAGTACTACAGTCCTTTTTCCCGAGATGACTCTCTACATGCCGCCTCTGTCCGGCGGGATAAACCACGATGAGGTCTAACAGGTCGTGTGTGGACTTCCCCAGGATAACGGGGTCAGAGTGCCTTATCGAAATGCCTCGTTGATAGTCCGTCGGGGTTTGGGAAAAGGCACTCTGACCCCGTTACCGCCGACCCCGTTACCGCCACTTACCTCAAGCGTTAGCCCGCACATGCAATTCTTCCGTATGGTTGGAATTCTTAGCGCTTGTTACGCCGTCATGAGCTGCGGTGGATTCCACTCAGCTCGCGGCTCTGCCATGGCACGTTGTGTAATTTCCGACGCAGCCCAGGCTCTTGTGCAAGGTAGTGCGCGAGGTGTTCGCCTTGAGCTGCCATCAGATGCCAAAGGGCCTTCGTACGACTCGGACGACTACTATGCTTCGCGCCCTACTTGGACAGGTGAGCACTGGCGCGCTCACTTCGTCTACGGCAACGGTGGCCTCACGGAGTTCATGAAAGGCGACCGTTGCTGCTCTCTGGACGATGAGGCGATGCATCGCCGGGTATGTGTGGGAAATTACATGTATTACGGAGCAATGGCAGACATTTCGCGTATCGAGTCGCCCGACAAGGTTTCATCAGTGCAAGTGACCATAGAACCCAATGGGCTCAGTGAAGGCACTGCACTGAGTGTCATCGCCAGTGTAGTCACTAACTGGGAGCATCAGTGATAGTGCGGGCTCAACAATAGGGTCCAGCGAGAACGGGGTCAGAGTGCCTTATGACGATGTGCATCGGCGGTCCGGCAATTTTGGAAAGGCACTCTGACCCCGGTGCGACCTTCACGTGGAGACCAAAATGCGCACGTTGCTTGTGATGGCGCTCCTCGTTTCGGCGTCAACTGCCTATGCGGCAGAACGTACGACCGTTGAGGTCCGCGCGGGGATCAAGAAGGGCGTCGTGTTTGGAGTGCTGCCTGACGCGGAAGGGAAGCTTGCATCCTGCGAGTACTCGATGACCCAGGACGGCCCGACCAACAAGCGAGACCCGAACTTTCATCCGTCTGATGCCTTTGTCGCAGACGCTTGCCGTAAGCTCGCACAACGCAAGTCGCCGGTAAACCGCGACAAGTCCGGCAATATCAGCCGTCTTTACGACTACTGCATGTGGTCGGACGTTGTTCCCGACAATGCGATTTGTCGTGTAGTGCCGGCGGAGATTGAGGGCGAATAGCCGATAAAGGGGATCGCTAATGAGGTCCATTCTATCTTCAGTTTTTTTGTTCGGTGTCGCTATGGCGGCATACGCCATCGACGCCACCGACGAAGGCGTATACGTACTCCTCTCACCCGATCAGGGGCACGAAACAAAAAAGATGTATCGCCTCGGTTTCAAAGAAAATGGCTGGACACTCGAGAGCAGCCAGCCCGATGGGACGTGGAGCAACGTGCTTTGTGATGACGGCTGCGAGCTCAAACCCTCGTCGCGCGAAGAGGTAATTAGATTCAACGGCATAGCCGAAACTGAGAATGCATCCATAAGCTGTCTCAACAACTCGGGTTTCGCCTTCTGCAGGCTCGCGCAATCGTCTGGTGAGCCCCGTTACGCACTCGTAGTACTTGACGGCAAGAACACACGTCGCATCCTTCCTCTGCGCAGGAAGTCTTCGTCAGGCGATAAGCCCTAACTATTCGCTCGAACGAATAATTCCCTCATCCCCCTTCGCACCGCGGCTTGGAGACGGTTGGTGAATTTCCCGAGTGCGCTGATCGACGCTCTGCGCCAGTTCGTGAGCCACACGCCGTTGGCCTTGTGGGCGATTGCGATCGCGGTGTTCACCGCGGCCGAACTCGTGACGCGTCAACGCGTGCCGTGGCAGCGTCGAGTGGTGAACCTGGTCAATGGCTCGGTGGTGCTGCTCGTCATCTTCGTCGCCGGTCCGCTCGTCGCCGGCACGTTGCACTGGCTCCAGGGTTCGCTCGGCTACAGGCCGTCCTTCCTGCTCGATCGCTACGTGCCGTTCGCGCCCCTTGCTGCCCTGATATTCCTGTTGGCGTACGACCTCGGCTACTACGGGTTCCATCGATTGCAGCACGCGGCGCCTTTGCTGTGGCGCGTGCATGCCGTCCATCACAGCGAAACCGATCTCAACGCGACGAGCTACGTTCGTCAGCATTTCCTCGAGAACGTCCTGCAATCGTTCGCGGTGATGGTGCCGTTGCTCATGGTCGTTCCGGTCACGCCGCGCACGCTCGCATGGGTGGCGCTGATCAGCGCGATGGCGCAGTTCTTCGCGCATGCCGCGTTGCCGATCCATTTCGGCCCGCTGTCGGCGTTGTTCATCAGCCCGCGCCTGCACCGCATCCATCACTCGGCCGATCGCGCCGAAAGCGACTCGAACTATGCATCGATGTTCCCGCTGTGGGACGTCGTCTTTCGCACCTACCGGCCGCCGTCCCCGCGACCGGAGCGTACCGGCCTGCACTCGAACGAGCGTCTGCTCGGGATCTGGCCGTTGCTGTCATCGCCGTTCCGGCGCCGACGCACCACGATGGCGTGACTGAGATACCGCAGCAAAGTAACAATAGGGTCACGTTCAATTGCTTGAGCCACGAGTTTCGGCTTGAACGCGTTCATTCTTGACGCAAAGGATGCGCTATCGCCCCGGTATCGGGGCATGTATGCAGTTAGGAAAAAAAATGCCAGCCGCTTGGTATGCCGTCGCCATTGTCTTACTTGGCGTTCTCGCGATCGTGAAGCGCGACAATCGTCGTGTCCGCAATCTCGTAGTCGTTGCCTACAGTTTGTTTACTGGCCTCTTCGCATTTGCCGTTTACGTTGCGTGGAATCGCGCAAGTCTCTTTGCAATCAAGGATGCGGGCTTGGCTTGGACGGCAGAAGCAAGGCAGATAGTTGTCTTGCTCCACGAGGTATATGCACCGTTGTGCGGCCTCCTACTTCTCATCATTCTCGTTCTAGTGCTGCTTGTCCTGCGCCCTCCGCGGTAGCACGCAAACGGACAAAGGGGACGGAAGAATTATTCGTGTGAATCCGGGTTTCGACGCCGTCAGTGGCAGGAACTCAGCATCACGAGCTGCGGGGTCGTCATTGGCGCTGGGCCTCCGCACGCGACGGTGGTCGCGACGCGGGCAATGCGGCCGTTGCGGGGCGCGCGCTCGGGGTGCGGCTTAACTCAGGTGCTAAACTGTACTTGCATGGACCTTCCAGCATCACCGAAAGAAATTATCGAAGCTTTGCGCCATTTGGCAGCGCGCGAGCCTGCTGATCTCGAGGACCTTCATGCGCTGGTCGACGAATGCATTGCGCTCAAGCTTCATATCGGCGCGTCAGCTTCGCTGGCCAACAGCACGCCCGAGAGCATATGGCACTTCTTATCCGACGCTGACATTCGCTTCAAAGATCCAAGGTACGCGAGAGCTCAGCTCATTGGCCTCGCGTCGGCTCTCGCACAATGGGAACGTCAGAGTACAGCCTAACTATTTGCTCAGCGGATATCCAACGGAGCGGAATCTACTCGTGCTTTCTCCTCAAATCAAAGCCACCTCGTTCGTGACGGCGCCAAAATATTTCAGTACTAGCTGTCTTGTGCGCACAGCCGCCATTCTCATCGCCACCACAATCTGCGCCGGCGCTTCGGCGAAATGCCGAACGGAGTCCTTTGAGGTCAACGGAACCGTCAGTGACTGGTCGGGTCGAGTCGTCTCAGGCGCCGTGATAGCGGCCTCTTGGGTCGAGCGCGGTCGAGCGCAAGGGCCGGTCATTGCGTACTCGGATAGCAACGGCCACTACTCGTTGAACATCATGTTCAACACGTACTCAAAAGGCTCATGGATCCGTGGTGACGTATGCAAGGAAAAGTTGGGCGAGCTCGTGGTGTCTGCATTGGCGCCTGGTCTGCTCGCCAACCCCATGCGCATTGCAGTGCACGGGTCGGCAATCACAGCCAACTTGTCGCTCGAGGCGATCACACCTAAAGGTGCGACCCCTTAGCTTGGCGGTAAGTAGATCGTGGCCAAGATCGCGCGACGGCTCTGATCCGCTTCGCTCCGGCGAAAGCGAAAAAGCGTTGACGCTCATCGGCGACCGAAGCCGCGCGCCTAGCGCAAAGCCGCTTCAATCCCCTCGACCGCCACCGCCACCATCCAGTCGATCTCGTCCGGCGTGATGCAGAACGGCGGCATGAAGTAGACGACATTGCCGAGCGGGCGCAGCAGCATTTCGTTTTCGAGGCCGTGGCGGTAGACGCGCAGGCCGCGGCGTTCAGCGGCGGGGAAGGGTTCGCGCGTGCGCTTGTCCTTCACGAGTTCGATCGCCGCGATCATGCCGGTCTGGCGCACGTCGGCGACATGGGGATGATCCTTGAGCGGGGCGAGGCGCTGTGCGAGATGCGCGGCGAGGACGCGGTTGCGTTCGAGCACGGGTTCTTCGCGAAGCACCGATAGCGTCGCGAGCGCGGCGCGGCACGCGATCGGGTTGCCGGTGTAGCTGTGCGAGTGCAGGAACGCCTTGCCGGCGGAGTATTCAGCGTAGAACGCTTCATAGATGTGCGCGGTGGTCAGCACCGCGGACAGCGCCATCGTTCCGCCGGTGAGGCCTTTCGACAGGCACAGGAAGTCCGGGACGATGCCGCCCTGTTCGCACGCGAACAGGGTGCCGGTGCGACCGAAGCCGACCGCGATCTCGTCGGCGATGAGGTGCACGTCGAACTCGTTGCAGAGGGCGCGCAGGCCGGTCAGGTACGACGCATGATGCATGCGCATGCCGCCGGCGCATTGCACGAGCGGTTCGACGATGATCGCGCAGGTCTCGTGGGCGTGGCGTTCGAGGATCGCGCGCAGTTCGACTAGACGACGTTGCGCACAGTCGGCGGCGCTTTCGCCGGGTTCGGCTTCGTAGGCGTCCGGCGAGGGTGCGAAGATCGGGTCGAGCAGCAGCGGTGCGTAGGTGCTGCGGTAGAGCGCGACGTCGGTGACCGACAGCGCGCCGAGCGTTTCGCCGTGATAGCCGCCGGTCAGCGCGATGAAGCGCGTGCGTTCGCCGCGGCCGAGGTTGCGCCAGTAGTGGAAGCTGAGCTTGAGCGCGACTTCGATCGCGCTGGAGCCGTTGTCGGCGTAGAAGACGCGGGTGAGGGGAGCGCTTTCGACGACGCTCTCCATGACGCTTTCGACGACGCTCCCCCTCCTCCGCCCTGCGGGCACCTCCTCCCGCAGGGCGGGAGGAGGGAAAGCGGTGGGAGGAGGGACAACGCGTTTTGGGGCGATGCGCACGAGTTCCTCGGCGAGTTCGATCGCGGGTTCGTGGGTGAATCCCGCGAGCATCACGTGGTCGAGGCGGTCGAGCTGGTCCTTGAGTGCGGCGACGATGCGCGGGTGGCGGTGGCCGAGCAGGCAGGTCCACCAGGAACTCACTGCGTCGAGCCAGCGTCCGCCGTCGGGGCCGTAAAGCCAGGCGCCTTCGGCGCGCGCGATCGGCAGCATCGGCAGCGTTTCGTGGTCGTGCATCTGCGTGCACGGGTGCCAGACCACGGCGAGGTCGCGCGCGGCGAGGCGTGAAGCGTGGGTGCTTTCCATGGCTGCTATGATCCGTGGTGACCCTGTTGCCATACAAGCACGCCATGCCTTGCTCACGCGTATCCGGAATGCCCAATTGCATCTGCGCCGCTACCCGGCCGGGAAGTGATCGCAGGGCACCCCTCACCCCAGCCCTCTCCCGCAAGCGGGCGAGGGGGAATATCGCCTGGCATGGATTCACATTGATCGCGAATTCGCGCGCCTCGCGCGGATTCACCTTGATAGAAATCCTCGTCGTCGTGGTGATCCTCGGCATCCTCGCCGCGATCGTGGTGCCGCGCGTGATGGAACGGCCGGGCGAGGCGCGCGTGACGCGCGCGCGCCAGGACATCCAGGGCGTGGTGACGGCGCTGAGCCTGTACAAGCTCGACAACTTCGCTTACCCGGCCAACGAGCAGGGCCTTGATGCGCTCGTCAGCAAGCCGTCGGGTTCGCCCGATGCGCCGAACTGGAAGGGTCCGTATCTCGACCGCGCACCGAAGGATCCGTGGGGCCATCCGTACCAGTACCAGCAGCCCGGCCAGCACGGTCCGGTCGATGTCTACAGCTACGGCGCCGACGGCAAGCCGGGCGGCGAAGGTGAAGCCGCCGATGTCGGCAACTGGGACCAGTAAAGCGCGACGCTTCCTGTGATCGCGCGTCGGCATCCGTTGCGCGGCGTCATGCGGGCCAGCAGGCCGCGCGTGTTGCACGGCTTCACCCTGGTTGCGAATCTGCGTGCCGCACGCGGCTTCACCCTGATCGAAATCCTCGTCGTCGTCGTCATCGTCGGCGTGCTCGCGCTCGCATTGACGATCGCGGTCGCGGGTGGCGGCGAGCGCAAGCTCGCGAACGAGAGCGAACGCTTCCAGTCGTTGCTCGCGCACGCCTGCAGCGAAGCGGAACTCGGCGGGCGCGAGATCGGGGTCGTGCTCGGCAACGAAGGCTACGCGTTCCGTCGACTCGACGGCGCCGACTGGCATGCGCAGGGCGGTGACGAACTGCGCGATCGCCAGTGGCCGGCAGCGCTCCGATTCGAGCTGCGCCGCGACGGACGCGTGCTCGAGCCGGCGTCGCCGAAACATCCGGCACCGCAGCTGGTGTGCTTTTCCTCCGGCGAGATGACCTCGTTCGAGTTGACGCTCGCGCTCGGCGACGCGGCGGCGCAGTACCGCATCCGCGGCAACGAGGACGGCCATCTCGAAAGCAAGCGGGTCGAGGTCGCGCGATGAGGCGTTCGCGCGCCGGATTCACGCTCGTCGAGGTGCTGATCGCGCTCGCGGTCGTCGCCATCGCGCTGCTCGCGCTGGTGCGTGCGGCGGGCGTGCAGGTGCAGTCGTTCGATGCCTTGCGCGAGCGCACGCTCGCCGGCTGGGTCGCGGCGAACGTGGTGACC
>JADMIO011575615.1_pt1 | contig 39907 bp, 38 predicted proteins | sample 8958161 | NCBI WGS metagenome assembly JADMIO01 (sample SAMN16585339, study PRJNA669376) | soil metagenome | isolation source: Crop rotation soil | place: USA: Cullars Rotation, Alabama | collected 2011
CGGGGGCCGGCTCGGCCACCGGTTCCGGCACCGGGGCGGGCGCGGCCTGCTCGGGCGGCGCCACTTCGGGCGCGACCGAGGCCTGCGCGCTCGGCGCGGGATTGGGCGAGGCGGCGGTGAGGCCGACCTCGTCGACATAGGAGACTTCGAAGGACGTGGGCTCGGCCTGGCGGATGACATTCCCGGTCGCGACCCAGATACCGGCACAGGCGAGGAGCGCGTGCCCCAGCACCGAAACGCCCAGACCTGTCGCGTCCGCCCGGTCCATCCTATTGCGTCCCCTGCGCGGAGGTGCTGACCAGGGAGAGCTTGCGGATGCCGGCGGCGTTGATCTCGCCCATCATGCGGTTGACCGCGCCATAATCGAGCTCGCGGTCGGCGCGCAGGAACAGGCGCGGCCCACCCTGCTCGCGCGAGGCGGCGACGCGCTGGCGAAGGATGTCGCCGACCCGGGTCGGCTCGACCTCGACATCGTCGAGATAGACCTTGCCCTGACGGTCCATGGCGATGGTGATCGGGGCGCCGCTCTGCTCGAGCGGCGCGGCCTTGCTCTCGGGCACGTCGACCTGGACCCCGCTCGCCAGCAAGGGCGCGGTGACCATGAAGATGATCAGCAGCACCAGCATCACGTCGACCATCGGCGTGACGTTGATCTCCGCCATCGGCTGGCGCCGGCCGCGCCGGCCGGGGCCGAGGATCGGGCCCATCGCCATCTAGGACTCCATCTCCAGCTCGCGGCTCAAGGTGCCGTGGAAGCCGTCGGCGAAGCGCTGCAGCTTCGCCTCGAGCCGGTTAATGCCGTAGGAAAAGCGGTTGTAGGCGATCACCGCCGGGATGGCGGCGAACAGGCCGATGGCGGTGGCGAACAAAGCCTCGGCGATGCCCGGGGCGACCACGTCGAGGCTGGTATTCTTCTCCTCGGCGATCTTCGAGAAGCTGAACATGATGCCGAGCACGGTGCCGAACAGGCCGACGAAGGGCGCGACCGAGCCGACCGTGGCGAGGATGTTGAGCTTGGAGGCCAGCCGGTCCGTCTCCGCCGCCACCGCGCTGTGCATGGCGACAGCGAGGCGGGCGCGGGTCCCTTCCTTGTCGAGGGCGCGGCCGTTGGTGGAGCGACGCCACTCGGCGATGCCGGCGGCGAGGATCTTGGCCGAGGGCAGCTCGCTCCGCCCCCGCGCCTCGTAGAAGCTGTCAATGTCCTCCGACTTCCAGAAGTCGCGCTCGAACCGGTCATTCTCCCGGGCGATGCGGCGCATCCGCGCCCAGTGGGTGACGATGATCGCCCAGGTCCAGATCGAGGCGAGAAGCAGCAGCACCATAACGATCTGCACGGGCAGGTTGGCGTGCCGGAACAGGCCGACCAGCCACATCAGGCCGTTCTCGCTTGAGGCAAATGAATTCACTCTTTCCCTTCCTCTGTCAGCCGCTGGAAAATCTCCACCCAGGCGCGCGGCTGCCGTTTCGGCCGCCCGCCGGCGATGAAGGCGGCGGTCACCCGGGCCTCGGACAGAACATCCGTCCCCCGCATGACTCGCTGATGAATGGCACAGCTCGCGGCGCGCACCTCGAGCACCTCGCTGAGCACGACTAGGTCGTCGTCCAGCTTCGCCGAGGCGCGATATTTGATCTCGAGATCGGCGACGACATAGACGCCCTCCCCACTCTCGATCGCGGCGCGCTGGTCGATGCCGGCGGCGCGAAGCATGTCCGAGCGGGCCCGCTCCATATATTTCAGGTAGTTGCCGTGATAGACGACGCCGGAGACGTCGGTATCCTCGAAATAGACGCGAAGCGCGAAATGGTGGACGCGGCCCAGGAAGGCGCCCTGATAAGGCGTGTCGACAGCTCCGCTCATGGGGGGCACCTAACGGAGCGGGACTCGCCCGCAAACCGCAAAAGACGAAACGGGCCGATTTTGCGTTCATCGATTCCGCTTGAAGCGGTGTAACGCCTGGGTTACATATCACCTGAAGGTTACAAACGAGGGCAGTCATGACCACCAGCGACGTCGAACGGGCCGACCGGATCAGCCGCCGCCGCGCGCGGATCTTCCCGATCCTCGGCATCTATTTCATCGCCGGCCAGGCGGTCTTCTTCCGTCACACCGAGGCGTCGGAGCGGATCGCCCAGTTCAAAATCTCGGCCTGGCTGGTCTGGGCGCTGAGCCTGCTGATCGCCTTCGCCTTCGCCGGCGGCCATTTCCGGGGCAAGGCGGTCCGCTCCCTCGTCGAGGACGAGGTGAGCCGCGCCAACCGGGCGAAAGGCTATGAGGCCGGCTTCTGGGCCGCGGCGGTGGCGGCGATCGCGCTCTACGTCACCAACATGTTCGAGCCGGTGAGCGGGCGCGACGCCATCCACCTCATCCTGACCGCTCTGGTCGGCGCGGCGATGATCCGCTTCGGCACGCTGGAGCGGCGCTCGCTTCGGGAGGCCTAGGTCCCGCACCGAGCCGTCTCGACGGCGGCGGGCCGGCGTGGCAGACCCCGCGCCATGGATGAAGCCGCGTTGGAAATCAGGGGCCTGTCGAAGAGCTTCGACAAGCGCGTCGTCGTCGATCTCGACCTGAAGGTGGCGCCGGGCGAGCTCTATGCCCTGCTCGGCCCGAACGGCGCCGGCAAGACGACGACCCTGCGCATGGCGGTCGGCCTCACCCGGCCGGAGCAGGGCTCGGTCCGGATCTTCGGCACCGACGCCCTCGCCGACCCGCTCGCCGCCAAAAGGTTGACCGCCTGGCTGCCCGACGAGCCGATGCTCTACGACAAATTGAGCCCCGCCGAATATCTGGGCTTCGTCGCCGGTCTCTGGCGGATTCCGCCGGACGAGGCCGCGCCCGAGGCCGAGCGGCTGCTGAAATGGCTGGAATTGTGGGAGGAGCGCGACACACCCTGCGAGGGCTTCTCGCGCGGCATGAAGCAGAAGGTGGCGCTGGCCGGGGCCTTGATCCACCGCCCGCGGCTGCTGATCCTCGACGAGCCGCTGACCGGGCTCGACGCCAACATGGCCCGCGGCGTCAAGGACGCGCTTCGCGCCGCGGTCGACGCCGGTGCCGGCGTCGTCGTCACCACCCACATTCTCGAGGTCGCCGAGCGGCTCGCCGACCGGATCGGGATCATCGCCCAGGGCAAGTTGCGCGCCGAGGGCACCCTGGCCGAATTGCGCGCCCAAGCGGGCTCGGACGATCTGACGCTGGAGGACGCCTTCATCCAGCTGACCCGGACCCCTGCATGACCTGGCTGATGCGCCGCCTGACTCCGGGCGGGTTCCTCTGGCTGATGATCAACGAGGTCCGGCTCGCCACCCGCGCCGCGCGCCAGCGGCGCGGCGGCAATATCGTCTGGGGCCTGTTGATCACCGTCTACACCGCGGCGGGCTTCCTGCTGGCGAGCAGCCTGATCGACGTTCCGATCATTCCGGGCCCCTATGCCTTCATCCTGGTGTTCGCGACCTGCGTGCTGGCGATGAGTTTCATGACCACGCAGGCGATGCTGCGTAGCCAGGACACGCTCTATCTGTCGGGCGACCTCGATCTGCTGCTGACCGCGCCACTGCCGGCGCGCCGGGTGCTGCTCGCCAAGCTCTGCGGGATCGTCGCGAACATCATCTTCGTCTTCGCCGCCTTCACCTTGCCCGTGGCGCTGCCGGTCGCCCTGCTCGGCCATCCGGGCCTGTTCGGAATCCCCCTGCTACTGCTCGCGCTCGCCCTGCTCAGCGCCTGTCTCGGCCTGGCCATCACGCTCGCGATTGTGCGCGTCGCAAGCCCGCGGACGGCGCGGACGATCGCGCAGATCGTGGGCGCCTTCCTCGCCGCCGGCGTCTTCCTGGCCTCGCAATTCCTGTCGGCGGCCCCGGGGCGCCAATCGGCCGGCCGCTCGTTGGTCAACTGGCTGATGAGCCACGAATATGGCAGCCATGGCCTCGCTTCGCTGCCCGGCCGTGCCGCGCTCGGCGATATGCCTTCGATGGTGGCGGTGCTCGGCTTCGCAATGCTGGTCTTCGCCGGCGCCGGCGCGCTGCTGGGCCGGGTCTTCCTGATCTCCTACCAGAATGCGCCGGCCCGACTTACCCGGCGCCGCGGCAAAGCCAAGGGCGGTATCGCGGGCCATTTCAGGCAGGGCCTCTTCGCGACCATGCTCGCCAAGGAGGCACGCCTGCTGCGCCGCGATCCGCAGCTTGCCTTCACCATCGTGCTTCGACTCATCTACCTGTTGCCCATCGCTTTGCCCGCCTTCACGCACGGGCGCGGGCCGCCCCTGCTGCCGGCACTCGCCTTCTTCGGCGTGCTGATCGCAGGCCAGCTCGCCGGCAGCCTCGCCTGGCTGACCGTCTCGGCCGAGGAGAGCCCGGACCTGATCGCGGTCGCGCCGGTGGAGAAAGAGGCGGCGCAGCGAGCCAAGCTCGCCGCTGCTCTGCTCATCGCCGCGCCCTTCGCGATCGTGTTGCCGCTGGCGATCGCGCTGGAGAGCCCGCGCGCGGCGCTGATCGCGCTGGCGATGACCATGGCCTCGGCGCTCGCCGCGGGACTGGTCGAGCTGAAATTCCAGAAGCCGGCGCCGCGCAAGGCCTTCGGCAACCGGCGCGAAGGCTCGTTCCTGGTCGGCGTGCTGACCTTCCTGATGACGGGCCTGCTCGGCCTCGGCGCGGGCTATCTGGTCTGGCTGAGCGCCTGAGGCGCGGGCAGCGGCGTCGCCGAAGCGAGCCGGGCCTGGCCCGACTGCCAAGCCGCGCTCTGCCGGGCAACCATGCGGATGAGGTCGCCCTGCGGCGCGTTCATGTCGGCGAGGTGCATGCCCCAGCCGTCGAAGGTCCAGCGCCAGAAGAAGATCTCGCCCGGAATGTCGTCGGCGCGGGCGTCGTTGGGATCGGCGTTGACGCCGAGTGAGAGGTAGCCGGTGCGGCCGCGATGGACGCAGGCGGCCGAGGCAAGGCCGCGCGTGTGCACGAAGCGGGCGGGCGGCGGCCCGGTGCGCGACCAGACCACGCGGCTCGGCATGCTCTCCGTGTTCATCGTGAAGAAGTAGGAATCGAGCGGCACCCGGGCATTGCTGCCGAGCGCGGCCGGGTTGGTGCAGGCGATCGTCCAGTCGGGCCGCGAGGCATTGCCGAGCACCGCGTCGGAAGGCGGCTCATGGCCTTGCCGGTAGGAGACGTAGGAGACGATGCAGCCGGTCTGGCCGGGGCTGGTGCAGAGCGGCAGGGTGCGGAAGGTGCCCCCGGTGACCCGCCCTTGCGGCACCTCGACCGTCCAGCCGGGGATGATCGCCGAGACGAGCTGGCGGGCGAGCGGGCGGTTGCCGTCAAATTCGCGCTTCAGCAGCTCGATCGCGTAGATCGAGCCTTGACTGTGCGCGATCAGCACGACCGGGCGGCCATGATTGTAATGCTGCAGATAATAATGCCAGGCGGCCTCGACGTCGCCATAGGCGCGCTGGAAGATCGGATCCGGATTGAGCCCGTCGAACACGCTGCGCACGGCGGCGACGGTGCCCGAGCGATAGACCGGGACATAGGGCCGGCAGACGCTCGCATAGCGGGCGAACTGGATCGCGACCGCGGCGCGCTCCTCCATGCCGGGGTTGAGATCGGAGTTGAAGCCGGGGTCGCGCGAGACCGTGGGATAGAGATAGAAGCAGTCGGCCACGGGCTCGGCGGCGGGCCGGGTCACGACCGGTGCGCCATAGCCGTTGGGACCGAGCTCGACCGTATCGGGCGAGGCGCAGGCGTCCGTCCGCCCTGGCAAGCACAGCCAGTTCGCCTGGTCGGCATAGTCGGCGGCGCCTGACGGCCCGGTCGACGCAGGATCCGCCGGTGCTGCGGCGATGGTCGCCACGAGCAACAGCAGAGCGATTTTTCTCATAAGTCCCCCCAAATGCACCGCACGCGCGTAGCCGCGCATTTGGGCGTTCGGTGTTGCCCCTAAGCCACAAATCGGGCTGAAATTCAATCACTTCTTGGTTCCGCCCCCGTTCCGTAACGTAATGCGGCGAAAGTGAACGGTTATTTGCCGTCGAACAGGCCCGCCTGACCCTTGGGTTGGGGGAGGCCGAGATGCGCCCAGGCCGGGCCGTTGAGGCAGCGGCCGCGGGCGGTGCGGGCGACCAGGCCGAGCTGGATCAGATAGGGCTCGATCACCTCCTCGATCGTGTCGCGCGGCTCGCTGAGCCCGGCGGCGAGCGTCTCCACGCCGACCGGGCCGCCCCGGTAGATGTCGGCGATCATCATCAGATAGCGCCGGTCCATCGCGTCGAGGCCGAGCTGGTCGACCTCCATGCGGGTGAGGGCGGCGTCGGCGACCTTGGCGTCCACCTCCGCGTCACCCGCCGCCTGGGCGAAGTCGCGCACCCGGCGGAGCAGCCGGCCGGCGATTCGCGGCGTCCCCCGCGAGCGCCGCGCTACTTCGGCGGCGCCCGCGTCGGTCAGCGCCAGGCCGAGCAAACTGGCCGCGCGGCGGACCACCTGCTCCAGCTCCGCCACCGTGTAGAAATTGAGCCGGACCGGAATGCCGAAGCGGTCGCGCAAGGGCGTCGTGATCAGCCCCTGCCTGGTGGTCGCGCCGACCAGGGTGAATTTGGGCAGGTCGATTCGCACCGACCGCGCCGATGGCCCCTCGCCGATCATCAGATCGAGCACCCGGTCCTCCATCGCCGGATAGAGGATCTCCTCGACCGCGGGCGCCAGCCGGTGGATCTCGTCGATGAACAGGACGTCGCCATCCTCGAGATTGGTGAGCAAGGCGGCGAGATCGCCCGACTTGGCGATCACCGGCCCGGAGGTGGCGCGGAAGCCGACGCCGAGCTCGCGCGCGATGATCTGCGCCAGGGTGGTCTTGCCGAGCCCCGGCGGCCCGAAGAACAGGACATGGTCGAGCGCATCGCCCCGCCCCTTCGCCGCCTCGATGAAGACGCGCAGATTCTCCCGCGCCGCCTGCTGCCCGACGAACTCGTCGAGCGTCTTCGGACGCAAAGCGGCGTCGAGATCCTCGGGCCGGCGCTCGGGCGTGGTCAGGCGGTCGGGATCAGTCACGATGCTCGATTCCTTCGCCCGCGATCGTGACCCATGGATGCTTGCGTGCTTCCCAGACCGAGAAGCGCGGAGAGGGGAAGCCGGGATCGGCGAACGCGCCGACCGGCACCGCGATGGCATCGGGCATCGGGCCGCCCTGATACCAGACTGTCGAGCCGCATTCGGGGCAGAAATGATAGGTGACCGCATTGCCGCTGTCGGCGGTGCGCACCCATTGCCTGGCTTCGCCGGACACCGTCACCTTGTCGGCGGGAAAACGCGCCTGCTCGGCAAAGGGCGAGCCGCTGCGCTGCTGGCAGGCCAGGCAATGGCAGACCGAGATTCGCACCGGCTCGCCTTCGCAGAGAGCAACGAGCCGGCCGCAGCGGCAGGAAGCGCGGCGGACGGTCATTTCGCCGCCTTCTTGAGCGCGGTGCGGACCAGCAGGTCGAAGCCTGCTTCGGGCCCCACCTCCGCCTCAGCCTTCGCCACCGCCGCCGCCGCATCCGAGGGACGGAAGCCGAGATTAATAAGGGCGGAGATCGCGTCCTGGCTCTGGCTGCCCTTGGGCGCAACGGGGCCGCCCGAACCGAGGGCGATGCTGCCGGCCTTGTCGCGCAACTCGTTGGCAATGCGTTGGGCGAGCTTGGGGCCGACGCCCTGGGCGCGGGCGATCATCGCATGGTCGCCCGCCGCCACCGCGCGATGGACCTCGTCGGCGGAGAGCGCGGAGAGGATGGCGAGGGCGACGCGGGCGCCGACGCCCTGCACCGAGGTCAGCAGCCGGAACCAGTCGCGCTCCGCCGCCGAGGTGAAACCGACCAGCCGGATGAAGTCCTCCGCGACCAGCATTTCGGTGTGAAGCACGACCTCGTCGCCAATCGCGCCGAGCGAAGAGAGGGTGCGCGAGGAGGCGGAGACGAGATAGCCGACGCCGTTGACGTCGATCACCGCGAAGTCCGCGCCGAACGAGTCGAGCAATCCGCGGAGCTTTGCGATCATGCCGCGGACCGACGCAAAGGTGACAAAGGTACCGCAACGTCCACGAGAAATTGCGACGAACCGAGGGTCGCCGGCTGCCCTGATGGCGCGCGCGCGATGGGGGAGAGAGCCAGCCTCACAGCCGGTACATAAGCGGAACAACCGCCTGTAGGAAAGCGAAAGTTCAGGCGACCCGCCGCGCGGTGGCGAGATGGTGCGCGTGGGTGATCGCCACGGCGAGCGCGTCCGCGGCGTCGGCCCCGGCGATCTTCCCGGCGGGGAGCAGGCGCTGGACCATGGCGTGGACCTGGGTCTTGTCGGCGCTGCCGGTCCCGACCAGCGCCTTCTTGACGAGCCGCGCCGCATATTCGCCGACCTCGAGGCCGCGCCGCGCGGCCGCGAACAGGATCACGCCGCGCGCCTGTCCGAGCTTGAGCGTGGACTGCGGATTGTCGTTGAGGAAGACCTCCTCGCAGGCCGCGGTCGCCGGCGCATGCGCCTCGATCACCCGGCCCAGTTCCTCCTCGAGCCGGACCAAACGCGCGGGCAGGGCCTGCTTCGCGTCCGTGCGGATCTGGCCGTTGGCGATATGGATGAGCCGGTTGCCCTCGGCCGCGATCACCCCCCAGCCGGTGCAGGCCAGCCCGGGATCGAGGCCGATGATGATCATTGCTCCTCCCCGGTTCCGGGAGGGGGACCGCGACGCGGAGCCGCGTGGCGGAGGGGGCTCGGAGCGAGGCACGGAGCCCCCTCCACCATGCTTCGCATGGTCCCCCTCCCCGTCCCGGGGAGGAACTTCATCCCAACTTTTCCAAGACAGCGTCCGGCACTTCGTAATTGCCCCAGACGGTCTGGACGTCGTCATCCTCCTCGAGCGCGTCAACGAGCTTCAGCAGCTGCCCCGCTTCCGCCTCGCCGACCTCGACATTGGTCCGCGGTCGCCAGGCGAGCTTCACGCCCTCGGGCTCGCCGAGCGCCGCCTCGAGCGACCGGGCGACGCCGTGCAGGGCGTCGATGCTGGTCCAGATGCGGTGGCCGTCCTCGTCCGATTCGACATCCTCGGCGCCCGCCTCGATCGCCGCCTCGAAGACCTTGTCGTCGTCGCCGGCGCTCGCCGGAAACTCGATCAGGCCGAGCCGGTCGAAGCCGTGGCTGACCGAGCCGGAGGCGCCGAGATTGCCGCCATTCTTGGAGAAAGCGGTGCGCACGTTGGTGGCGGTGCGGTTGCGATTGTCGGTCAGCGCCTCGACGACGAGGGAGACTCCGCCCGGGCCGAAGCCCTCATAACGGATCTCCTCGTAATTCTCGCCGTCAGCCGCGGACGCCTTGTCGATCGAGCGCTGGATATTGTCCTTGGGCATGGACTGCGCCTTGGCCGCGTTGACCGCGGCGCGCAGGCGCGCGTTCATGTCGGGATCGGGCAGGCCGGCCTTGGCCGCCACCGTGATCTCGCGCGAGAGCTTGGAAAACATCGCCGAGCGCTTTTTGTCCTGCGCGCCCTTGCGGTACATGATGTTCTTGAATTTGCTGTGGCCGGCCATCGTCGTTCAGTCTCGCGGAGAAATCGGCTTCGCCCCTAGCGCGGCGGGCCGCCGCCGCGCAACCTCAGCGACAGGGTTGCGCGGCCAGCCAGCGCAGGGCCGCCGCCTGCGCGTCGTCCGCTGCCTCGTCCGGCACCATCGGCCCCCGATATTCGCGGCCGGTGCGGTCGCGGACATAAGCGGTGGTGATCACCAGCACGGACTCGTCGGGCAAGGGGAAGATGCTGTTCGCGCTCGTATAGCCGGCGGTGGGTGCGCCGAAGGTGCGCGCCCCGGCGCGCCCGACAAAGGCCATGGCGGTCATCTCGCCCGAGCTTCCGGTTCGCGGCCCGAGCAGGACCGCGACCGGGGCCAGCGCATGGGCCAGGCTGAAGGCCGGCGCGCGACTGGCCGAGGGCCCGACCGCAATCTCGCTTCCGCCGCGGACCCAGGCACGCGGCGCGCCGGTCGGCGGACGGAAATAGCCGAACGGGTCCGGCCCGAGCAGAGGATCGAGCCCGTTCAGCATCGGCCACATATTGCCGCCGGTATTGCCGCGCAGATCGACGATCCAGCCGCAGATATTGTCGCGGTCGAGCGCGGTAAGGCCCTCGCGAAGCGCCGCCGTGTAGCGCCGCGCCTCGTCCGGCGTGCCGAGGAAGCCGGGAACGCGCACCAGGCCGAAGCGATCGCCGGCCAGCTCGGTCGCCGGCATCGGCAGGTCGGAGCGCGGCGCGGCGCCGGGCCGGTTCGGGAGCGGCCCCGCGTGCAGAAAGGTGTGCCGCTCGCCGAGCGCAGCGATCACATAGCGGATCGCGTCATGGGCATCGCTCGCCCGGGTCGCGCCCGCGATCCGCCGGTGAGCCTCGGCGCCGAGCCTGTCCCAGTCGGCCGAGGCGCTGTTGATATGGTTCTTGCGCAGCAGGTCGAGCGCGGTGTCCAGCACCAAAGCGGCGCTGACCGGCGCGGGCGCGGGCGCGGGCGCACCCTGCGCGACGCCCGGTTTCGGGCGAACCTGGGCGGTGGCGGGCGCAACAGCGAGCGCCGCCATGGCCGCCAGCAAGGAAAGGAAGCGGCCCCGCCGCTCCAGGCTCGCCCGACGCATTCACGCTCTCCCCGCCCACCGGCGCGCCCCGCCGGATCCTGTCCCCTGCAGCAGGTTGTTGCGGAAAAAGCGCGCCTCAGCAAGCGCTTGCGGTGGATCAGGCGAGGCCGAGGGCCGCCTTGTAGGTGTCGAGAATCGCCTCCGCCTCCTGGCGGACGTGAGTCTCCATCTTCCTGAGGCGGACCACCGTGCGCATCGTCTTCGGATCGTAGCCGCGCGCCTTGGCCTCCGCGTAGACGTCGCGGATATCGTCGGCCATCGCCTTCTTCTCCTCCTCGAGCCGCTCGATCCGCTCGATCAGCAGCCTCAGTTCGTCGGCCGCGATGCTTCCTTCCGCCAATTGTCACTCCATCAGATTCGGGTTGTCCGGCAGCCTCTAGCGCCTTGCACTGTCATGTCGAGCGGCTATGGCGCTTTCATGTCGAAGGAAGCGCCCAGCCGGTTCGTGCCGCGCACCCGCAAGGTGCGGATCCTCGCCACGCTCGGGCCGTCCTCCGACAGCCCGGAGATGATCCGCCGCCTCGTCGAGACCGGCGCGGACGCCTTCCGGATCAACATGAGCCACGGCAGTCATGCCGACCATGAGCGGCGGATCGCGGCGATCCGGGCGCTTGAGGCGGAGCTCGAGCGGCCGACGACCATCGTCGCCGATTTGCAGGGTCCGAAGCTCCGCGTCGGCAAGTTCAGGGGCGACAAGGCCGAGCTGAAAAACGGCCAGGCCTATGTCTTCGATCGCGGCAAGACGCTCGGCGACGAGAGCCGCGCGATCCTTCCCCACAAGGAGATTTTCGACGCCGCCGAGCCGGGCATGCGGCTGCTGGTCGACGACGGCAAGCTCGTCTTCCGCGTGGTGGAGGCAGATTCGGACCGGATCGAGACCAGGGTCGAGGTCGGCGGCACCATCTCCAACAATAAGGGCCTGAACGTCCCCGACGTGGTGCTGCCGCTGGCCGCTTTGACCGAGAAGGACCGGGCCGACCTCGCCTTCGCGCTCGAGCAGCATGTCGACTGGATCGCGCTCAGCTTCGTGCAGCGGCCCGAGGACGTGGCCGAGGCGCGGCGGCTGATCGGCGGCAAGGCGAACCTGCTCGCCAAGATCGAGAAGCCGGCGGCGATCGAGCGGCTCGACGGCATCCTCGAACTGGCCGACGCGGTGATGGTCGCGCGTGGCGATCTCGGCGTCGAGCTGCCGCCCGAGGAGGTGCCGCCGCTGCAGAAACGGATCGTCGAGACAGCGCGGCGCATGGGCCGGCCGGTCGTGGTCGCGACTCAGATGCTCGAATCGATGATCACCTCGCCCTCGCCGACCCGGGCCGAGGTCTCCGACGTCGCCACCGCGGTCTATGACGGCGCCGACGCGATCATGCTCTCGGCCGAGAGCGCCTCGGGCCAGTTCCCCTGCGAGGCGGTCGAGATGATGAACCGGATCGCGACCAGCGCCGAGCACGACCCGACCCATTATGCCCGGGTCCATTTCACCGAGACTTTGCCGGACGCGACCACCAACGACGCCATCGCCCGCGCCGCCAGCGACATCGTCCGCACGGTCGGCGCCAATGCGATTGTCTGCTTCACCAGCTCCGGCTCGACCGCGCGGCGGGTGGCGCGCGAGCGGCCGACCGTGCCCCTGCTGGTGCTGACGCCCTCGCTGAAGACGGCGCGGCGGCTCGGCCTGCTGTGGGGCGCGCATGCGGTCCGGACCCGCGACGTCGCCAGCTTCGAGGAGATGGTCGGCAAATCGAAGCGGATGGCGCTCCGCCACGGCCTCGCCTCGGGCGGCGACCGGATCATCGTCACCGCCGGCGTGCCGTTCGGCGTGCCGGGCTCGACCAACGTCGTCCATGTCGCCCGCCTGATCGGCAACGAGCTCGACCGGCACTCCAGCTAGCGCGTCGCGACCATCGCGTCGGGCGCCGAGGTGACCGGGGCCGCCTCCTCGATCAAAGGCGCCGCGAAATTGTAGCGGGCCAGCTTCGGCGCGCAGAGCCGGGCGTCGTTCGGCTCGAATTCATATTCGCAGACCCCGCAATTGATCACCTCGCCGGCCTTGTCGATCGCCAGGATCTGCGGCTCGTCCAGCTCTTCGAGGATGTAGCGCAGGCAGAGCACCACCACCTGGTGGCAGACGATCAGCACGCGCCGGTCGGCATGGTGGAGGCTGACCGTGTCGAGCGCGCTCCGGAGGCGAAGGATCACATCCGCCCAGCTCTCGCCGCCGGGCGGGCGGAAATAGAATTTGCCGAGCAAGGCGCGATGATCGGCGAGCTCGGGATGCTTCTGGCGGATGCCGAGGGTGGTCAGCCGGTCGAAGATGCCGAACTCGCGCTCGCGGAGCCGCTCGTCGACGACCGGCTGACGCGCGCTCTCGCCGACCCCGCCCGCCTCGCAGATCGCCGTCGCCGTCTGCCGGGCACGCACATAAGGCGAGGAGAGCACCACCTCGGGCCGCTCGCCCTCCGGCCGCGCGGCGAACCAGCGGCCGAGCGCTTCGGCCTGGCGCTCGCCGAGTGTGGAGAGCGGCACGTCGACGTCGCGGAGCGCGATGTCGATCCGGTCGAGCCCGGCCGCGTCGGCGGCGTCGCGCGCGACATTGCCGGCGCTTTGCCCATGGCGGACGATCCAGAGCCGTTCCGGCCATCTCTGCCTCATAAGCGGAGAAAGCCCGAGGGCCGCCGCGCGTTCCCTTAAAGCAGGCCTTCTTGCACGAGCCTCGCGCGCAGGTCGGCGGCGTCGGTGAAGAGGTGCCCCCTCATCCCGACCGCCTCGGCGCCGGCGACGTTGATCTGGCGGTCGTCGACGAACAAAGCCTCGTCCGGCCGCAGCCGGAAGCGGTCGAGCGCCAGATAATAGATGGCCGGGTCGGGCTTCAGCAGCTTCACCTCGCCCGAGACGACGACATCGCGAAAGCGGTCGAAAAAGGCCTTTTCCCGCGCATGGAAAGGCGGCCAGAAATCGGCGGAGAAATTGGTGATCGCGAACAGGGGCACGCCCGTCGCGTCGAGCTCGGCGACCAGCTCATGAGTACCGGGCACCGGCCCGGTGATCGTCTCGCCGAAGCGGTCGCTCCAGGCCGCGATCAACGCAGCATATTGGGGGAATTTCTCTTCGAGCTCGGCCGCGGCCTCGGCATAGGGCCGGCCGCCGTCCAGGGTCTCGTGCCAGGCGTAAAGATCGACATCCTCGACGAACCGCAGGCGCGCCTCGTCGTCGGCGATCTGCCGGACGAGGAAGGAATCGGGATCCCAGCCGTAGAGGACGTTGCCGACGTCGAAGACGACGGCCTTCACGGTCACCGGGGAATCAGCCCTGGCGCGCCTTGAACCGGCGGTTCGTCTTGTTGATGACGTAGGTACGGCCCCGGCGGCGGATCACGCGGCAGTCGCGATGACGCGACTTGAGGGACTTCAAGGAGTTGCGGATCTTCATGGCTCGGGACGCCTGTCTGTTCTCTAACGATGCTGATTGCCGAAAAAGCGAAGGCGCCACCTAGTCGGCGACGGTCCCGAAGTCAACCACCGGGCGGGTTCACGCCTCGCCGCGAAGGCTTGCGCCCGGATTGGAAAAATATATCGTCTGATCGGTGGGAGCGACCTCCTGTCGCAAGATTCTTCCAAAACGGGGCAAAAATGGACCGCACTGACATCAAGATCCTCGCCATCCTCCAGGAGAATAGCGCGCTGCCGGTCGCCGAGGTGGCGAGCCGGGTGAACCTTTCGCAGACGCCCTGCTGGCGCCGCATCCAGAAGCTGGAAGCGCAGGGGGTGATCCAGCGCCGCGTGGCGATTCTCGATCCCGATTCGATCGGCCTCGGCATTTCCGTCTTCGTCGAGATCGAGGCGCAGGATCATAGCCCCGAGTGGCTTGACGCCTTCGCCGGCGCGGTCGCCGCCATGCCCGAGGTGATGGAAGTCTATCGGATGGCCGGCGACGTCGACTATCTGCTCCGCGTCGCGGTTGGCTCGATGGCCGATTATGACGATTTCTACCGGCGGCTGATCGCCGGGGTGCCGCTGAAGAACGTCACCTCCCGCTTCGCCATGGAGCGGGTGAAGACCACCACCGCCTATCCGCTGCCCGCGGCGTCGGGGTGAGCGGCTTCGGCACCGAGCCTTCTCCAGAAGCGAAAAAGGCTCCCGGGGCGAGGTCCCGGGAGCCAGTCCGACCGCTTCAACCTAGGGAGACCTCGGCGGTGTAAAGCCTAGAGCGCGTTGCCGGCGCTGTTCGTCGCGGCCGCGTTGCCGGCGGCATTGGTGGTCGCGCCGTTGCTCGCATTGGCATCGGCCGGCGGCAGGCTGTTGACGTCGGTCACATTGTCGACCGGCGGCAGCGCCTCGACAGCGTTGTTGGCCGCCGCGGCATTGTTGGCGGCGGCGCCACCGCAGGCGGCGAGCGAGGCCAGGCCGGCGGCGAGGAGGGCAGTGGAAATGAGTTTCATGACGTAGTTCCCCCTGGTTTTTCGAATCATGGGCGGGGGAAAAAAGACCAAAAGCGGCCCGCCGGTTCAACGCCGGATCGGCGAGCGGCCAAACTTTGCATGACTGCGCCCGAGCGAAGCGGCGCGGCGACAACAAGCTTCCAAGGCGGCGCTACGGATTGGGAAACTTTTCCGCCAGCTTCCGCTCCCAGGCCAAAGCATCGGCGACGATCAGGTCGAGATCGTCGCGCTTCGGCCGCCAGGGCAGGGTGGCGAGGATCAGGCCGTTGTCGGCGACGAGCGCCGGCGGATCGCCGGCCCGGCGGGGCATCATCCGGCGCTCGATCCGCCGGTTGGTGACCCGGTCGACGCAGTCCAGCACCTCGAGCACCGAAAAGCCGCGGCCATAGCCGCAATTCATCACCATGCTCTCCTCCGGCGCGGCGATGAGCTGCTCGAGCGCATCGACATGGGCGGCGGCGAGGTCGCTGACGTGGATATAGTCGCGGACGCCGGTGCCGTCGTCGGTTTCATAGTCGGTTCCATAGACCTCGACATGGCCGCGCTTGCCGGTCGCCGCCTCGACCGCGATCTTGATCAGGTGGGTCGCGCCCTTGGTGGACTGGCCCGAACGGCCCTTCGGGTCGGCGCCGGCGACGTTGAAATAGCGCAGCGCGCAATAGTTGAGTGGGTAGGCGGCGGCGCTGTCCTTCAGCATCCGCTCGGTCATCAGCTTCGACCAGCCATAGGGATTGATCGGCTCCGTCCGCGCGCCTTCGGCGACCGGCACCCGCTCCGGAATGCCGTAGGTCGCCGCGGTCGAGGAGAAGATGAAATGCCCGACCCCGCCCTTCACCGCGCTCTCGATCAGGCTGCGGCTTTTGACAGTGTTGTTGGAATAATATTTGAGCGGGTCCTCGACGGATTCGGGAACGACGACCGAGCCCGCGAAATGCATGATCGCGCCGATCTTGTGCTCGGCGATCAGGCCGGCGACGAGGGCCGCGTCGGCAATGTCGCCCTCGGCGAACACCGCCGCTTCCGGCACCGCCCAGCGGAAGCCGGTGACAAGATTGTCGATCACCACCACCGGCCAGCCCGCGTCCAGCAGCGCCAGCACCGCGTGGCTGCCGATATAGCCCGCGCCGCCCGTCACCAGCACCGGCAGCTTCCCGCTTCCCGTCATCCCCACTCCCGCCGCTGTCCGTTGCAGCAAAAACGCGCTAAACTCGTTACTCTCCCTATACGGTCTCGCCGTTTCGGGAAGAGGCAGGAATGGAGGAAGCGATGAAGCGATTCGCATCTTGCCTGGGCGCCCTTGCGGGCCTCGCTCTGCTTTCGGGCTGCATGACCGACGCCGGGCCGACGCCGCCCTCGGTCACCCGCTTCCATCTCGGCCAGCCGATCGCCCGCGCGGTGATCGCGATCGAGCCCAGCGACCCCGCCGACGCCGGCAGCCTCGAGTTCGACGCGGTCGCCGACGCGGTCGCGCGCGAGCTTACCCGGCTCGGCTGGACCGTCGAGAAGCACAACGCCCGTTCCGAGCAGGTCGCGATTATCACCGTCGAGCAGGAATCGCGGATCGCGCCGCGCCGGGGCGGCTTCTCGATCGGGATCGGCGGCGGCACCGGCAGCTATGGCCGGCACGGCGGCGTGGGCGTCGGCGGCGGCGTGACCGTCCCGGTCGGCCGGACCACCAACACGCTGGTCGCGACCCGGCTTTCGGTGCGCATCCAGCGCCGCTCCGATGCCACCGTCGCCTGGGAGGGCCGCGCCGATTACGAGGCGCGGGCCGGGACTCCGGATGCGACCAAGGCCGCCGCCGCCAATCGCCTTGCCGCGGCCCTGTTTCGGGACTTCCCTGGCGAGTCCGGCCGCACTATCAGGGTCCGCTGACGGCCTATCAGACATCTCAAGGATACAATGACCCTTTCAGTTTCGAGCGCCTTCGACGGCGGCAACATTCGTGCGGTCGCCATCAACGGCGATGTGGTGGACCTGGAGATCGCCAAGGACCACCAGTCCGATTTCTACCAATGGTTCTATTTCCGGCTGACCGGCGGCGCCGGTCGCGCGCTCACCCTCAGGATCACCAATTGCGCCGGCGCGGCCTATCCGGACGGCTGGCCGAACTATCAGGCCTGCATCAGCCAGGACCGCGAGGACTGGACCCGCGCCGAAACCGCTTATGCCGACGGCGTGCTGACGATCAGCCTGACGCCGGCCTCGGACAGCGTCTGGGTCGCCTATTTCGCGCCCTACACGATGGAGCGGCACCACGACCTCGTCGCCTCGGCCGCGGCCGTGCCCGGGGTCGAATATCGCTCGCTCGGCCAAACCCTGGACGGGCGCGAGCTCGATTATTTCCGGCTGCCAGGCGGCAAGCTCCAGGTCTGGCTCTACGCCCGCCAGCATCCGGGCGAGACCATGGCCGAATGGTGGATGGAGGGCGCGCTCGAGCGATTGCTCGACGAGGCCGATCCCCTGGTCCGGCGGCTGCGCGAGAAGGCGACCTTCCATATCGTCCCGAACATGAACCCAGACGGCTCCTTCCGCGGCCATTTGAGGACCAACGCCGCCGGCGTGAACCTCAACCGCGAATGGCACGCGCCGAGCGCCGAGAAGAGCCCCGAAGTCCTCTACGTCCGCAATGAGATGGACAAGACCGGCGTCGATTTCGCGATGGACGTGCATGGCGACGAGGCGATCGCCGCCAACTTCCTCGCCGGCTTCGAGGGCATTCCCTCCTTCAAGAAGGCGCAGCAGGACGTGTTCGACGCGTTCAGCCAGGCCCTGGTCCGGGCGACGCCCGATTTCCAGACCGACAAGGGCTATGAGATCCCGGCCGCCGGCCAGGCCAATCTCTCCATGTCCACCGCCCAGCTCGCCGAGCGCTACGGCGCCGTGTCGATGACCCTGGAAATGCCGTTCAAGGACAATGCGGACCTGCCGGACCCGGTCTATGGCTGGTCCACCGACCGCTCCCGCCTGCTCGCCCGCGCCTGCCTCGACGCGCTTCACGCGGTGATCGACAAGGTCGCGGCCTATCGGGCCTAGGGCGGGACGATGCCTCAGCTCGTCCTCATCCGCCACGGCCAGTCCGCCTGGAACCTGGAGAATCGCTTCACCGGCTGGTGGGACGTCAACCTGACTCCGCAGGGCGAGGCGGAGGCGAAGGCGGCGGGCGAGTTGCTCGCCGCCAGGGGTTTCGACTTCGATCTCTGCTTCACCTCGCTGCAGACGCGCGCGATCAAGACCCTGAACATCGCGCTCGAGGCGATGGGGCGGCTCTGGCTTCCGGTCGAGAAGGACTGGCGGCTGAACGAGCGCCATTATGGCGGCCTGACCGGGCTCGACAAGGCGGAGACCGCGGCAAAGCATGGCGACGCACAGGTGAAGATCTGGCGGCGGAGCTTCGACGTGCCGCCGCCGCCGCTGGAGCCCGGCAGCGACTATGATCTCGGCAAGGATCGCCGCTATGCGGGCATCGCGATCCCGACCGGGGAGAGCCTGAAGGACACGATCGCGCGGGTCCTGCCTTATTGGGACGCAAGGATCGCCCCGGCCTTGCGCGACGGGCAGCGCGTGCTGATCTCCGCCCACGGCAATTCGCTGCGCGCCCTGGTCAAGCATCTCTCGGGCATTTCGGACGACGAGATCGTCGCCCTGGAAATCCCGACCGGGGAGCCGATCGTCTACGAGCTGGACGAGAAGCTGGGCGCGATCGAGCGCTATTTCCTGAAGGATCGCTAGGGTCGCCGTCATCCCGGCGAAGGCCGGGACCTCAGGACAAGAAGTCTCGGTGGGTCTCCACGAGACCCCGGCCTGCGCGGGGGTGACGGCCTGTTGGGGCCGTCAGAATTCCTTGACGCGCTCGCGGTTGCGGGCGGCGCGGCGGAGAACCTCCTCGACGCTGTCGCCGGGCAGGATCGAGGCGACGCTGACGGTGGCGCTGAGCCTCACCTGGGTGTGGCCGAGATCGAGCGGATGGCCGGCGACGCAGCGGGCGATGCGCTCCGCGGTGTCGAGCGCGCTGTCCGCGTCGAGATGGTCGAGCAAGAGCGAGAAGGCGCTGCCGCCGTTGCGGGCGGCGATGTCGCTGGAGCGGATCAGGCTCTTCAGCAGGCGGGCGACGTGGCGGAGCGCGGCATCGCCGGCGACGCGGCCATGGCCCTCGTTCACCGCCTTCATGTCGTCGACGTCCACGGAGATCAGGGCGGCTGGAATCTGGTGGCGGGCGGCCTGGCTGACGACCCGCTCCAGCTCGCTTCGGAACTGGCGGGCATCGGCAAGGGCGGTCAGCGGATCGCGGCCGGATTCCGCCTCGGCCTCGCCGAGCTGGGCGCGGGCGTCCGCGAGCGCGGCGCGAAGCAGCGCATTCTCATCGGTCAGCCGCTGCAGCGCCTCGCGCGCTTCCCGCGCCTGGGGCTCGCTCTCGTCGTTTCGCCGTGCCATGGCGCCACCTTAGAGCGAGAAGGTTAATGCATTTTTAGCGCCCCCGCGCCGATTGCCCCTGTCGTCCGCTCGGGCTAGGGGATGGCGCTTCCAAGAGCCTTGGGGGTCAGCATGCCGGGCGACGCGCCTCTCATCGGGATCATCATGGGCAGCCGCTCCGACTGGGAGACGATGCGCCACGCCGCCGAGACTCTCGACGCGCTCGGCGTCGCCCACGAGACCAAGGTGGTCTCCGCCCACCGCACACCCGAGCGGCTCTACGATTATGCGCGGAGCGCCGCCGGCCGCGGGCTGAAGGCGATCATCGCGGGCGCCGGCGGGGCCGCGCATCTGCCCGGCATGGCCGCTTCGATGACCCATCTCCCCGTGCTCGGCGTGCCGGTCGAAAGCCAAGCCTTGTCCGGTCTCGATTCCCTCCTCTCCATCGTCCAGATGCCCGCGGGCGTGCCGGTGGGGACGCTGGCGATCGGCAAAGCGGGCGCGGTCAATGCCGGCCTGCTCGCGGCGGCGATCCTCGCCACCAACGACCCGGCGCTGGCCGAGCGCCTCGCCCGCTGGCGGCAGGCGCAGACCGAGGCGGTCGCCGAATCCCCGGAATGACCGTCCCGCCCGGCTCCACCATCGGCATTCTCGGCGGCGGCCAGCTCGGACGGATGCTGGCGATCGCCGCGGCCCGGCTCGGCTACCGGACCCATATCTATGCGCCCGGCCCGGGCGGCCCCGCCGCCGACGTCACCGCGCGCTGGACTCACGGCGCCTATGAGGACGAGACGGCGCTGGCCGCCTTCGCCGCCGGCGTCGATGCGCTGACCTTCGAGTTCGAGAATATTCCGACCGCGCCGCTGGCCGGGCTCGCCGGATTGCGCCCGCCGCTCAGGGCGCTGGAGATCGCGCAGGACCGGCTCGCCGAGAAACGCTTCGTGACGGGCCTTGGCGGCCGGCCGGCGCCCTTCGCGGCGGTGGACGACCGGGCCGGTCTCGACGCCGCACTGGCGGAGGTCGGCGCGCCCGCCGTGCTGAAGACGCGCCGCTTCGGCTATGACGGCAAGGGTCAGGCGCGGATCATGGCGGCCGGCGAGGCGGAGGCGGCCTGGGCCGCCTTACGCGGTGCACCCTCCGTGCTCGAAGGCTTCATCCGCTTCGACGCCGAATTCTCGGTGCTGCTCTGCCGCGGCGCCGACGGCGAGATCCGCTTTTGGGATTCACCGCGGAACGTCCACAAGGACGGGATTCTCGACAGCTCCATTGTGCCGGCCGGGCCCGATCTCGCGCCGGCGATCGCGAACGGCCGGGCGGGAGCGGCGCGGATCGCCGAGGCGCTCGATTATGTCGGGGTGCTGGCGGTGGAGTATTTCGCGCTCGGCGAGGCGGCGATCTTCAACGAGATGGCGCCGCGCGTGCACAATAGCGGCCACTGGACAATCGAGGGCGCGGTGACCTCGCAATTCGAGAATCACATCCGCGCGGTCTGCGGCCTGCCTTTGGGCAGCACCGCGCTGATCGCGCCGCGGGTGGAGATGCGCAACCTGATCGGCACGGATGCGGACGGGTGGCGCGACCTCCTCGCTGATCCGGACGCCCGTCTCCATCTCTACGGCAAGAGCGAGGCCCGTCCCGGCCGCAAGATGGGCCACGTCACCCGCCTGCTCCAAAACGACTGAGCCCCCGCCGGTCTCCCGGCGAGGGCTCAATGCGTTCAGCCTGTGCTCTGGCTCAGTGGGCTGCGGCCTGCGGCTGGACCACCTCGACCGGCAGGCCGAGGCTTTCCAGTTGCGGGCGCACCACCGACGCGTCGCCGACCACCACCCAGACGAAATTGTTCGGGTTGATGTAGCGCCGTGCGGTGGCGTCCAGGGTCGCCTTGTCCATCGCGCGATAGCGATCGGCGATCGTCGACCAGTAATTGTCCGGCCGGTGATAGAGCGCGTTGGAACGCAGCGCCCCGAGCACCGCGCCCGACGTCTCGAACTGGCCGGGCAGCTGGCGCGTATTGCCGAGGACGATCCGGGTCATTTCCTCGTCGGTCACGCCGCTGGTGGTCAGGAAGCCGGTCACCATCTCCCGCGCCGCGGCGATGGACGGTCCGGTCTGGTTGGCCTGGACCGGCGCCGAGATGATGTAGGGCACCTGGTGCTCGATCAGATTGGGCCGGCCGCTGGCCCCGTAGGACCAGTGGCGCCGCTCACGCAGCTCCATGTTGATCCGCGACAGGAAGTTGCCGCCCAGCGCCTCGTTGGCGGCGGTCAGGTTGAGCAGGTCCTGCGTGCCGTCGACCGGCAGGATCTGGCCGCCGAGGATCACCGACTGCGGCGATTGCGGCCGGTTGATCAGGATGATGCGCGGGCGCGGCGTCGGGATGGCGACGTTGAACGCCTTGACGCCGCGGGCGATGCCGGGCGTCGGCCGCCAGGTCCCGAACCGCGCCTGCAGCAGCGGGCGGAGCTGGGCGAGCGGCAGGTCGCTGACCACGAAGATCGTGGCATTGTCCGGCCGGATCCAGGTCTGGTGGAAGCGGACCAGCTCGTCGCGGGTCAGCGCGGCCACCGCCGCCCGGTCGCCCGAGCCGGTGAACGGTTTCCCGTAGGGATGGTTCGTCCCGTAGATCAGGGCCGGCAACGCGCGCAGCGCCATGCCCTGCGGCGTCGTCATCTCGGCGTCGATCCCGGCGATCTGCTGCGCCCGGATGCGCTCCACCTCCGCCGGAGCGAAGGCCGGATTGCGGATCACGTCGGCGAGCAGATCGAGGCTCGGCCCGATCTGCGTGCTGAGCGCGGTCAGCGAGACCGAGGTGCGATCGAGGCTGGCGCCGGTGCCGATATTGGCGCCGATCCGCTCCTGCGCCTCGGCCAGCTGGGTCGAGTTGAGGTGGGTGGTGCCCTCCTCCATCAGGTTCAGCATCATCGACTGCGTGCCGAGCCGGTTGGCCGGATCCGCGGCGATGCCCGCATTGAACTCCACCGCCACGCGGGTGATCGGGACCGCCGAGCGGCGGGCATAGATGATCTGGATGCCGTTGGAGAGACGCGCGCGCTCGGTCGCCGGGAAGGCAACCGGAAGCGTGCCGGTGACGGGCGGCATCGGGTCGCGGGTCGCCGCGGCCGAGTCGGCCCCGCCGCCGCCACCACCGCCGCCACCGCCGACGAAGTTGGAGCGGCTGCCGCCGCGCGCCTCGTCATAGGCCTCGCGGTCGCCATTCTCGACGCGAATCGCCAGGACCGGGCGGGACAGCCAGCGCTGCATCACCGCCTGCACCTGCGCCGGCGTTACCCGCGCCAGCTGCTCCAGCCGGGTGCGGTAGAAATTGGGGTCGTTCGCGTAGAGCAGGCCCTCCGCCAAGGCGACCGCCTTGCCGCCGAAGCCGCCGACCTGCTCGAGGCCCTGCACGCGGCCGGACAGCTGGCGCATTACCGCCCGGCGGACCTCGTCCTGGGTCGGACCGGTGCGAATGAAGTCGGCGATGATCGCGTCGAGCCGGCGCGACACCGCGTCCGCGTCCTGGCCCGGCTTCACGTCGACCTGGACCTCGAACATCGAGAGGCGGTGGAAGGGCTGGACGCCGGCGCGGACGTTCACCGCCGTCTGCTCGCCGCGCACCAGGGCATTGTCGAGCCGCGAGCTGGCGAGGCCGCCGAGGATTGCGGCGCCCACCTGCAGCGGCACCTGGTCGGCGTCGGTGAGGCCGGGCACCGCCCAGTTGCGGTAGAGCCGGGTGTTGGCGACATGGTCGTGCATCAGCCGGTCGACGCGGGCGGACAAGGTCGGGATCGAGGCCTGGGCCGGGTTGTTCACCGGCCCGCGCGGAATGTCGCCGAAATAGCGCTCGACCAGCGGCCGCGCCTCGGCGGCGTTGATGTCGCCGGCGAGGACGAGCACCGCATTGTTCGGGCCATATTTGCTGCGGAACCAGTCGCGGACGGTGTCCAGCGTAGCCGCGTCGAGATCGGCCATCGAGCCGATCGTCGAGTGATGATAGGGATGGCCGGCCGGGAACAGGCCCTCGAGCTGGGCATATTCGACCATCCCATAGGGCTCGTTGTCACCCTGGCGCTTCTCGTTCTGGACGACGCCGATCTGGGCCGTCAGGCTCTCCTGGGTGAGGCCGCCGAGCAGATGGCCCATGCGGTCGCTCTCCAGATAGAGCGCGCGCTCAAGGGCGTTGCGCGGCACGGTCTCGAAATAATTGGTGCGGTCGAACCAGGTGGTGCCGTTGAGATCGGTCGCGCCGATCGCGCGGGTATAGGTGAAATAATCGTCCGGCGCATTCTCCGAACCGTTGAACATGATGTGCTCGAACAGATGCGCGAAGCCCGTGCGGCCGGCCGGCTCGTCCTTGGAGCCGACATTGTACCAGACGCTGACCGCGACCACTGGCGCCTTGCGGTCGGTATGGACGATGACTCGCAGGCCGTTGGCGAGCGTGAAGGTCTCGAACGGGATGTTGACCCGCTGGACCAAAGCGCTGACCGGATCGGCGGCGGCGCGCGCGCCCCGTTCGGTGCTTGCGGCGGTCGAAGAAGAAGAGGAAGCGGAAACGGCGGTGGCGAGCAGCGACACCCCCGCGGCGAACGCGAAAGCAGTAAGCAGTTTGCGCATGTGAATCCCCATGTCGTGCAGGAGGCGGACACTAACGCGGCGTCCGGCATATGCAATATGGTCGCCACGGGTCCGTAACGGAAAAATGCGGGTGGCCGGCCGGAGCCTTGCGCGCCTTCCGGGCAACATTACATCCGGTGCAACCGAAGAGGGACGGCAGAACGCATGAATCTTGAGAAATTCACCGATCGGGCGCGGGGCTTCCTGCAGTCGGCGCAGACGGTCGCCAGCCGCATGAACCACCAGCAGATCGCGCCGATCCATGTGCTGAAGGCGCTGCTGGAGGACGAGCAGGGCATGGCCGCGGGCCTGATTGCGCGGGCCGGCGGCAGCGCCGAGGCGGCGCGGCGCGAGACCGACGAGGCGCTTGCCAAGGTGCCCGTCGTGTCGGGCGGCGGCGCCAGCGCGGCGCCCTCGCTCAACGGCGACACGATTCGCCTGCTCGACCAGGCCGAGGAGATCGCGCAGAAGGCGGGCGATTCCTACGTAGCGGTCGAGCGGCTGCTGACCGCTTTGACCATTTCCCAGACCGACGCCGGCAAGGCACTCCGCGACGCCGGCCTGCAGGCCGAGGCGCTGAACGCGGCGATCAATGAGCTGCGCGGCGGCCGCACCGCCGACACGGCCGGGGCCGAGGACCGCTACGACGCGCTGAAGAAGTTCGCGCGCGACCTCACCGAGGCGGCCAAGGCCGGCAAGCTCGATCCGGTAATCGGCCGCGACGAGGAGATTCGCCGCACCGTCCAGATCCTCGCCCGGCGGACCAAGAACAATCCCGTCCTGATCGGCGATCCCGGCGTCGGCAAGACCGCGATCGCCGAGGGGCTCGCCTTGCGCATCGCCAATGGCGACGTCCCGGACAGCCTCAAGGACCGGCGGCTGATGGCGCTCGACATGGGCAGCCTGATCGCCGGCGCGAAATATCGCGGCGAATTCGAGGAGCGGCTGAAGGGCGTGCTCGACGAGGTCAAGCAGGCCGAGGGCGACATCATCCTGTTCATCGACGAGATGCACACCTTGATCGGCGCCGGGAAGTCCGAAGGCGCGATGGACGCCGGCAACCTGCTGAAGCCGGCTTTGGCGCGCGGCGAGCTGCACTGTATCGGCGCGACGACGCTCGATGAATATCGCAAATATGTCGAGAAGGACCCCGCGCTGCAGCGGCGCTTCCAGCCCGTCTTCATCGGCGAGCCGACGGTCGAGGACACGATCTCGATCCTGCGTGGGCTCAAGGAGAAATACGAGCTTCACCATGGCGTCCGGATCACCGATGCGGCCCTGGTCTCGGCGGCAACGCTCTCCAACCGCTACATCACCGACCGTTTCCTCCCCGACAAGGCGATCGACCTGATGGACGAGGCGGCGAGCCGGATCCGCATGGAGGTCGAGTCCAAGCCCGAGGAGATCGAGACGCTCGACCGGCGGATCATCCAGCTCAAGATCGAGCGCGAGGCGCTGAAGAAGGAAAAGGACGCCGCCTCGAAGGAGCGGCTGAAGGCGCTGGAAGGCGAGCTGGCCGGGCTCGAGGAGCAGTCCGCGGCGCTGACCACGCGCTGGCAGGCGGAAAAGGACAAGATCGCGGGCGAAGCGAAGATCAAGGAGCAGCTCGACGCCGCCCGGCTCGAGCTGGAGCAGGCGCAGCGGTCGGGCGATCTCGCCAAGGCGGGCGAGCTTCAATATGGCCGCATCCCCGCGCTCGAGAAGCAACTGGAGGAGGCCGCCGCGGCGTCCGGCAGCGCGATGCTTCGCGAGGAGGTCACCAGCGAGGATATTGCCGCCGTCGTCTCCCGCTGGACCGGCATCCCGGTCGACCGCATGCTCGAGGGCGAGCGCGAGAAATTGCTCGCCATGGAAGAGGTGATCGGCAAGCGCGTGATCGGCCAGCAGGAGGCGGTCGAGGCGGTTAGCAAGGCCGTCCGCCGCGCGCGCGCCGGCCTGCAGGATCCGAACCGTCCGCTCGGCTCCTTCCTGTTCCTCGGCCCGACCGGCGTCGGCAAGACCGAGCTGACCAAGGCGCTGGCCGAATTCCTGTTCGACGATCCCCACGCCATGGTCCGCATCGACATGTCGGAGTTCATGGAGAAGCATTCGGTCGCCAGGCTGATCGGCGCGCCGCCGGGCTATGTCGGCTATGAGGAAGGCGGGGTGCTGACCGAGGCGGTCCGGCGGCGGCCCTATCAGGTGGTGCTGTTCGACGAGGTCGAGAAGGCGCATGGCGACGTCTTCAACATCCTCCTCCAGGTGCTCGACGACGGCCGGCTGACCGACGGCCAGGGCCGCACCGTCGATTTCACCAACACGATCATCATCCTGACCTCGAATCTCGGCAGCCATTTCCTGACCGGGCTCGCCGACGGCCAGAAGGTCGCCGACGTCGAGGCGCAGGTGATGGAGGTGGTCCGCGCCCATTTCCGCCCGGAATTCCTCAACAGGCTCGACGAGATCATCCTGTTCCACCGGCTCGCCGCCGAGCATATGGGTCCGATCGTCGACATCCAGATCGCCCGGGTCCAGCAGCTGCTCAAGGACCGCAAGATCGTGCTCGACCTGACGGACGGCGCCCGCGCCTGGCTCGGCCGGGTCGGCTATGATCCGGTCTATGGCGCCCGGCCGCTGAAGCGCGCGGTGCAGAAATATCTGCAGGACCCGCTCGCCGACGCGATCCTGCGCGGCGACATCCGCGACGGCCAGACGGTGAAGATCGACGAGGGCGACGGTGCGCTGAAGCTGACGACCTAACGCGGCCGCGCGACGTCGAAGGCGACGGTCAGCCGCTCGCCCGCGCCGAACTGGCGGGTGCCGTGCCACATGGTCGAGGGGAAGAGGACGAGGCGGCCGGGCTTCGGCTCGATCAGCCGCGTCGGCGCCAGGCCGAGACCGAGCTCCGGCGGCGGCTCGCCGAGCGTCAGCCAGCCGGCCGGCGCCTCGCCCCGCTCGGCCGGGTCCGGCACCGCGACATAGAAAGCCGAGCTCAGCCAGCCCTGCTGGTGGCGGTGGACGGCGTGGTGGCCGGCGCCGCCCAGCCGGACCGACCAGGAGCCGGCGAAGCGGACCGGGCGGCCGCGCCCGGCGGACAGCGTCGGATGGGCCGGATCCGCAGGCGGCAGCTGCGCGGCGTGGCGTTCAACCGCCTCGACGACCGCTTCCCGGAGCCGGGCGATCTCAGGCGCCTCGGTCGCGAACAGCGGACCGTCGGTCTGGCTGCCGCCGCGCACCGACTGGTCGAGCGGCTGCCCGCGCGCGCGATGCAGGCCGCGCAGCACCTCGGCGAGCCGGTCGAGCGGCCCCACGTCCAACTCGTAGACGCCCACCAGCCGGTCGTCGCCCTCCAACCAGGCGGCGCGCGGGTCGCCGAGCAGACGCCAGGCGGCGCCGAGATAGGCGACGAACGTCTCCCGATCGGGCGCGGCCAGCTGCCCTTCGGCCAAGGCGGCCGCGGCCTCGATCTCGCCGCGGCGCAACAGGTGCCGCAGCCGGAAATGCGCGGCGACGGGGTCGGAGGTCGCCGCCATGGCCCCGAACAGGGCCGCCGCCGCGGCCGTTTCGCCAAGCGCATCCAGCGCCGCCGCCTCATAGGCGTCGAACAGCAAATGCGCGCCGGCCGCCTCGCGCCCGCGCCGCGCCGCCGCCAGCAGCCGCTCATCCTGCCCGGCGTCGCTCAGCAGGACGAGCAGCAGCCCCCAGAGCGAGAGCTGGCGCGGGGCATCCCCCAGGGCCTGTTCCAGCGCCTGGGTGAAATGCATCCGTTCGCCCGCCTGCCAGCGCAGATTGGCGAGCCGCCTGTGGCCCTCGACCCAGAAGGGCGTCTCGGCCAGCGCCGCCGCCAGCGCCGCGATGGCCGGCTCCAGCCCCTGTTCGGCGAGCAAGGCTGAGACCCGGCCGTAGCGCAAAGCGGAGTCACCCGGCGCCAGCGCCAGCGCCGTATCGAAAAGAGCAAGCGAGGGCCGGCCGGCCTCGAGATGGAAGGCGGCGCGCGCCTGCGCGATCCCGATATCCCGGGGCGCCAGCATCGCCGCCCGGTCGCAGGCCGCGATCGCCGGAGTCAGCCGGTCCAGCGCCCGGTAGAGCCGCGCGAGCAGCAGGTGCAGCGGCGCATGCTCCGGATGGCGCCGCACCGCCTCGGCGACGATGGGAATCGCCGCTTCTTCCTCCCCGTCGCGAAGCGCCGCCCGGCCGAAGGCGAGCATTGCCGCCGCGTCGGCGGGGTCGGGGCTCATGCGTCGCCCAGGTCGTAGCCCATGCGCTCCGCCCAGGGGGCGAGGATCGGCAGGACCGGCGCGAGCTGGGCGCGATAGCGCTCCCAGCGGCCGGCGGCGCGGCGGTAGATGGGCTCGGTCACCTGCGCATAACTGGCGGTGCGGACATGGCCGCGCTCCGCCGCCGCCGCCTGATTGTCGAGCACCTTCTCGTCCCAGTCCAGGCCGAGGAAATCGAGCAGCGGCCGCATCTCGCCCGCCAGGTCCTCGACCATCCGCTCGTAGCGGATCCGGTGGACCCGGAGCGGGAGCAAGGTCTCGGCGCGGGTCCAGGCGTCGAACACCGCATCATAGGTGCGCGCCGCTTCCTCCAGCTCGGTGAAGCTGCGCATCGCCGGGTTGAGCTGGAAATTGGCCATGAAGCAGCTCAGCACCGCATCGCAGGGGTGCCGCTCGACCAGCACGATCTTCGCATCGGGGAAGAGGCGGTGGATCATCGGCATCCGCGCCATGTGCAGCGGATGCTTGTCGACGACGGTGGCGCCGGGCGGCGGCGGCGAGAGCCGGTCGAGAAAGCTGAAGTAGAAGCTGCGCAGCGCGCGCGCCTCTTTCGAGGTCATCATGCCGAGATTGACGCCGCCGGTGATCGAGCCCTCGACATCCGCCATGACCGGCAATTCCTCGAGCACGTGGAGGTCGGGCAGGTTCATCAGCAGGGTGTCGACCAGGGTCGTGCCGGAGCGCGGAAAGCCGACAATGAAGATTGGCGAGGCCGGCTCGGCGGGGACTTCGACCTCGGTCCAGCTCGCCACCAGCGCCGGAGTCATCAAAGCGGCATTGGCGGCGACGATCTCGCAATAGCTCGGCCCCGGCGCCGCGGGGGTCGCGGCAAGCGCGGCCCGGTTCATCGCCTGGAAGGCGGCAAAGGCCTCGGCCGGGCGGCCGAGCCGGTCGTAAAGCTCGGCCAGCAGCTGGGCGCGGCGGACCGGGTTGATCGTCTCGGGCGTCGCCTCGGCGAGCGGCAGGGCCTCCTCGAACCGGTTCTGCCGGCGGAGCGCCCACGCTTTCAGGAAGCCGATCTCCGGGCCCCGCTCGCCCGCCGCCTCCGCTTCGGCGACCAGGGCGGCGAGCGCGTCGATCCGGTTGAGATTTTCGAGCAGCAGGCCGAGCTCCAACCAGGCGGCGGTGGCCCGGGGGTCCAGCCGGATCGCCGCCCGGAAGGCCGCTTCCGCCGCCTCGAACTCCCGCACCCCGGCCTCGGCCAGGCCCAGCTCCGTCTGGATGCGGGCGTCGTCGGGCGAGACCCGCGCCGCCTCGCGCATCATCGCCTGCCGGTCCCACGACCGGTCGGCGCGGGCGAAGACGTCGGAGAGGTTGATGACCATCTCGACGATGTCCGGCCGGAGCCGGATCGCGGTCCGGAACGCCTCGATCGCGGCGTCGAGCTCGCCGGCCTCGGCCAGCACGTTGCCGAGATTGTTCCAGCCTTCGAAATCCTCCGGGCCCGCCGCGAGCAAGGCACGATAGGCGTCCGCGGCCTCGGCGACGCGGCCCTGCTGCTGGTGGACCCAGGCGGCGATGCGCAGCAATTTGGGCTCGGCGAAGCCCGCCGAAACCGTGCCGGCCTCGTCGAGCGCGCCGGTGGAGACCAGGGCGGTGGCGAGGTTGATCCGCATCGCCAGATCCTGCGGCGCCGCGGCCAGCGCCCGGCGGAAGTAGGGAATTGCGCCCGCCTCGTCGCCCGCCTGCGCGGCGAGCAACCCGCCGAAGCCGAGCAGAGCCGGCTCGTCTGGCTCGCTGAGCAGGGCGGAATCGATGGCACGGCGGGCGCCGACCCGATCGCCGCGGCGGAGCAGGTCGAGGGCGGGAAGGAGGCTTGCTGGCGGTTGCTGGGTCATTGGCTCTGCTGGGCACCGGGCTTGGCGACGTCGAAGGCGACGGTGAGCCGCTCGCCTTCGGGGAAGGGCCGCGTACCGTGCCACATCGTCGAAGGGAAGAGGACGAGGCGGCCCGGCTTCGGCTCGATCAGCCGGATCGGCGGCAGCTCGAGGCCGAGCTCGGTCGCCTCGCCGAGCGAGAGCCAGCCGGCACGGTCCTCCCCGCCCATCGCCCCTTCCGGCAGCGCCACGTAGAAGGCGGAGCTGATCCAGCCCGCCGGGTGGACGTGATTGACGTGAAAGCCCTGGCCGGTGAGCCGCACCGACCAGGAGCCGGCGAAGCGGATTGGCGCGCGTGCCGCGATCAGGGTCGGATGGCCCGCCACGGGCGGCGGCAGCTGGGCGACATGCTGCTCCACCGTCTCGACGATCAGCGCCCTCAGCGCCCTGATCTCCGGCTCGATCCGGCTGAACAGGGCGCCGTCCGTCTGCGTGCCGCCGCGCAGGCTCTGCTCGAGCGGCTGGTGGAGCGAGAAATGCAGGCCGCGCAGGCGCTCGGCCAGCGCCTCCAGCGAGGGCAGCCGATCGCCAATGTCGTAGATTCCGACCAGCCTTTCGTCCCCCTCCAGCCAGTGCCAGCGCTCGTCGCCGAGCAGCCGCAGCGCGGCCGACTGGTAGGGAATGACGAGATTGTCCGGATCGCGGTCCGTCCACTGCTCGGCGAAGGCCGCCGCCTCGGCGGGGCGGCCGGCGCGGAGCAGGTGGCGGAGATAGCGCGCCGCCATGGTGACATGCTCGATCGGCCCGATCGCGGCGAACAGCCGGTCCGCCTCCTCGATCCGGCCCTGCTCCGCGGTGGCGACCGCCGCCAGCGCGTCGAAGACCGGGCTTTCGCCGGCCGCGGCGCGGGCGCGGACGAGGGTCTCGTGCACCCGCTCGTACATCGCCGCGTGCATGTAGGTGTCGGCCAGCTCGCGCCAGAGCGGGAGCGCCGCCGGGGCGACCTTCAGCGCCTCGTCGAGGCTGCCGGCGAAGGTCTCGCGCTCGCCGCGCAGCCAGCGCAGCCGGCAGGCCGAGGCGTGGCCGGGGGTCCAGGCCGGATGCTCGCGGAGCTGGGCGTCCAGCCCGTCGATCGCCTCGTCGAGCCGGCCTTCCGCGAAATAGGCGGCGACCCGGCCGAGCAGGATCGAGGCGTCGGTCGGCGCCAGCCGATGCGCGCGCTCGAACAGGTCGATGGCGGGGAGGCCCGCCTCCAACGTCGCGCGGGCGTGGCTGTGGGCGATGAGCACGTCCTCCGGGGCCAGCGCGGCGGCCTTGGCGAGGGCCGGGACCGCCTCCGCCAGATCGTCGAGCCGACGCTGGACGAGGCCGAGCATCTGCCACATGCGCGGATCGTTCGGATGGGCCTCGGCGCCGGCGCGGGCCAGTGGCAGCGCGTCGGCCTCGAGCCCCGCGCGATTGGCCAGGATGACGGCGCGGAACAACTGGTCGGCATTGCGGGGATCGGCGGCGCGCAGCAGGTGACGCGCCGCTCCGGCGTCGCTCACAGCCCCTCCGTCGCTTCGCGCGGATCGGTCGCCGCCATCACCGCCGCCACCGCCTCGCGCTCGGCCGGGCCGAGATCCGGGTGCCAGGTGTCGACGATCAATATGACTCGCAGCTCGCCGCTCGAGTTCATCGCCTCATGCTCGATCGTGTCGTCGAAGATCCAGGCCTTGCCCACCTCCCACGGGCGCCGGTCGTCGCCGACGCGGAACCAGCAGCCCTCGGGCACGATCAGGGGCAGGTGGCAGACCAGGCGGGTGTTGGCGACCCCGGTATGGGGCGGGATGTGCGCGCCCGGCGCGAGCAGCGAGAACAGCGCATTGGGCCCGCGGCGCGGGATCACCGGCTGCCCAAGGTCGCCGAGCAGCGCCATCACCGCCGGGCAGTGCCGCGCATTGGCCTGGATGGTGACCCCGTTCTGGACGAGATGGATCGCGGTCCAGGCCTTGTTGCGGTTGAGCGCGGCCCATTGCCTGAGCGGCACGTCGTCCGGATATTGGATATAGGGGACGAGCTCGGCCCGCTCCGCGCCCATCACCCGGTGGAAATCCTCCGTGATCGCCGCGGTCGCCGCCTCCAGCCGGTCGAGCCAGGGGAAGAGGTCGCGGTCGTGAAATTCGCGTTCCCTGAGGCCCGGATAATGAAAATGGGTCGGCTCGGAATGATAGGGCCGGGTGGTGCGCAGGATGTTGGAACGAAAGCGGGCGAGCCGTGCCTGCTCCGTCTCGCCGAGCGCCGCGCCCGCCGCCGCGCCGGCGAGCCGCGCCCCGGTCTCGGCGAGATGGGCTCCGTGCGCGGCCCGGGCATGGGCGACCATCACCTCGAGATGCGCGGGCATTGCTGCCGGCGCCTGGGCGAGGGCATAGCCATAGGTCTCGCCGGCCTCCGCCTGCCGGCCGACGGTCTCGAGCAGGTTCGCCTTGAGCAGCAGCGGCACGAAGCCGAGCGGATCGACGCGCAATGCCCCTGCGACGGCGTCGAGCGCCGCTTCCGGCGCGCCCATCGCCCGGCACATGGCGGCGAGCTTCAGCCAGGGCTCGGCGCGCTCAGGCGCGGCCGCCGTCGCCTGTTCGAGCAATGCGCGGGCGGCGGCGACGTCGCCGCGCCCGGCGGCGCGGTCGGCTTCCGCTTCCAGCGCGGCGGCGCCCTCGACCTTCTGCTCCATGGCCCCGCTCTAGCCCGGACTTGGCCCAAAAGAAAACGGCGGGCCTTTCGGCCCGCCGTCAGTCTTGGGTCCCGCCCTCGTCTTAGAAGTCCAGCGTGACACCGGCGAAGATGTACCGGCCCATCGCGTCGTAGACGTTCGGGAAGGTGTTGCCCGAGCAGAACACGCCCGTGCAGGCGTTGATCACGGCGCTGGTGCCGTTGGCGCCGACGATCGGCGGGGCGCGGTCCGTGATGTTGTTCACGCCCAGACGGAAGTTGTAATGGTCGCCGATCCGCGCGGTGAGCGTCAGATCGAAGTAGCTCTGCGCCGGGATCCGCTCGTTGAACGGCGCGAACTGGTTCGCCACGCCATTGGTCCGCGAGAGGACCGGCTGTGACTCGTCCGCACGGTCCAGGCCTACGCCCGAGAAGTAGCGCCACTGGAAGGACAGGCCGATACCCGACGGATGGGTATAGGTCAGGCGCGCCTTGTGCCGCCATTCCGGGCTCGGCGTGGTGCAGATCAGGCCGTAGAGACCGGCGCAATCATACACCTGGATGCCGTTGTCGGTGACCAGCTTGTCGAGCCAGGTGCCGACCAGGTTGAAGCTCAGCGAGCCCCAGCTGTCGGAGATCGGCATGGAATAGCCGACGCCGACGTCGATGCCGCGGGTCGAGAAGCCGCCGATATTCTGCGGCAGATCGATCACGAAGCCGGAGCCGGAACGCCACAGCGAACCGAGGCTGTCGCGGTGGATCAGGCCGCAGAAGGTCGGGTTCAGCGAGTCGACGCAGGCCTGCAGGATCGCATCCTGGCCGATCGGCTGCACCGCCTGGTCGATGCTGATCTTGAACCAGTCGATGGTGATCGCGAGCCGCGGGATGAAGCGCGGCTGCAGCACGACGCCGACCGTGTAGGTGTCGGCGATTTCCGGCTCGAGATTCGGGTTGCCGCCGATCAGACCGTTATACTGGCCCGCCGGGTTGCCCGCGATGCCGCCATACTGGCCTGCGGTGACGCCCTGCGCCTGGCACTGGACGAGCGTCGCGGAGGGCGGGCCGGCCGGGGTGGCCGGGTTGAAGTCGCCCGCGCAGGGATCGCCATTGCCGTTGAGCGCGACGCGCTGCGGCGCGAACAGCTCCTGGATGTTCGGCGCCCGGACCGCCCGGTTATAGGCGGCGCGGAGGCGGATATCCCGGACCGGCGCGAAGTCGAGGCCGATCTTGTAGGTGTCGGTGCTGAAGCTGCGGTCGCCGACGCCGTAATCGGAATAGCGATAGCCGGCTTCGAGGCCGAGATACTGGAAGAAGCCGTCCTCGACGATCGGGATGCGGACTTCGGCGAAGGCCTCTTTCACGTCGAACTCGCCGTGGATGGACAGGGTCGGAGCGCCCTGGCCGGCAAGGTCGGAGGAAGGCAGCGCGGAGAAGGCCGCGTCGGTCTGCTCGTCCAGCAATTCCTTGCGATATTCGACGCCGAGCGCGATGCCGACGCCGCTGTTCGCCCACGGGAACTGGATGCCCCAGCTGCCCAGGTTGCCGGTCAGCGAGGCGCTGGCGACGGTCTGCTGGTTGGTGCCGCGCTTGAAGCCCGGCGTCTGCAGATAGGCGAGGGCCGCCGGAGTGACCGAGCCGGTGGCGAAGATGTCCCAGGGCACGCAGCTCGGGTCGGTGCCGTCCAGAGTCGAGCGGCAGACCGGATCGACGCCCGGAGTGGCCGGATTGTCGATGACGTCGAGGGCCCGGCGCAGGCGGGTGACCGAGAAGTCGTTCGTGTAGGTCTCCGCGAAGTTGGTCTGCGCGAAGTAATAGTACATGTCGTACGACCACACGTCGCTGAGGTCGCCGCGCATGCCGCCGACGATGCGATAGTTGGTGTGCTGCAGGTCGTCGCGACGGCCGCCGCCTTCCACGTTACGGCGCAGGAGCTGTACGAAGCCGCGGAAATAGGGAAGGCCGGTGGTCGGATCGATGAACACCTGCGGCGGACGAACGACCGGCGGATTCGCATTGGCGTCCGACGTCACCGTGCTCGGGGCCTGGCCGGGGATGTCCGGCGTCGTCAGCAGGTTGCCCGGGGCGCAGACGATCGCCCGCTGCTGGGCGCTCATCAACGGGTTGTCGCAGTTGATCGAGAAGGTGTTGCCGAAGTCACCCGAGGGGGCGATCTGGGCGACCGTGCGGTCGTCCATGAACATCACTTCGAGATAGGGGACCAGCGCCGGGCTGATCTCGTAGTTCGCGAACGCGCCGAGCGTATAGCGCTCGTCGGGACGCTGGAAGTAGTTGGTCGGCGCGAAGTTGTAGGGCGTGAAGCCCGGGATCAGCGTCCGGTTCGGACCGACCTGGAAGAAGGTCGAGGTGCCGCCCGAATAGACGATGAACGTGCCGTTCGCCGAGGTCGCCGAGCCGCCGCAGGTGATGAACGGCGAGGGCGAGGCCGGGACCGCCGTCGGGCGGGCCTGGCTGGCGCAGGCGCTGTAGTCGCGACGGCCCTGGGTCACCGCCTGCAGCTTGCGGTAGCCCGCATAGGCGACGATGTGGCCGCGATTGTCGTCGAAGCCGGCGCCGATCGCCATGCTGAGGTCATAGGTGCCGCCGTCGGCGACGCTGCCCGTCGGATAGCCGAAGCCGCGCAGGTCGAGCGCCGCGTCGAGGCCGCGGGCATCGTCATTGTCATGCTGATAGAAGCTGTACTGCGCGTCGAGGCGGACGCCCTGCAGCTCCGTATCCATGATGAAGTTCACGACGCCGGAGACGGCGTCCGAACCGTAGACCGACGAGGCGCCGCCGGTCAGCACGTCGACGCGGCTGACGATCGCCGACGGGATGACGTTGATGTCGGGGTTCGGAGTCTCGGGGTCGCCCGGGCCGAGGCGGCGACCGTTGATGAGGACGAGGGTGCGGTTGGTTCCGAGACCGCGCAGGTTGACGGTGGCGGTACCGGAGGCGCCGTTGGCGAGGTTACCGCCCTGGCCGCCGAACGATTGCGGCAGCGAGTTGATCAGGTCCTCGGTGCGGGTCGTGCCCTGCAGCCGGATTTCCTGGCTGTTGACGACGGTCACGGGGCTGACCGCGGTGAGGTTCGGCGGGGCCGGAATGCGGGAACCGGTGATGACGACTTCCTGGCCCTGGTCGTCGGCGGGCTGAGCCGCTTCGGCGGGACCGGCCTGGGGCGGCTGGTCAGGCTGGGCGAAGGCAGGCGTGGCAAAGCTGGCAGCGCCACAGATAAACGTCGTGGCGAGCAGGTTGCTCAAATACTGGTTCTTCCTCATGTCGGTCCCCTTGAGTCGGCAAAAAGCCGTTGTTCGTGCGCCAGCACGGGCCAGCGTAACGGATCATCTTTACGGGATGCGCACAAAGTGAGGCAATTCCTTCCGCCCCCGAAATTCCGCCATTTTTCCGCTACGTGACAAAATTGCCACATGGGGCAATCACGGCCTCCCGCACTTGCGCAAAGCCCGGACCGCCCGCAATATCGCGGCCCGCATCGGGCAACGGAGCGTGTTATGACTCGGCGACTTCTTCTTTCCTTGTTTCTGCTTCTCGGCGCGCCGGCGCTCGCCCTCGCCCAGCGCGGCCGGGAGGCGCCGCCCGCCAGGCCGCAAAGCTTCGAGGCCGTGGTCCGCTGCCGGACGATCGCCGACGCGGCGGAGCGGCTCGCCTGCTTCGACCAGGCGGTGGCGGCGCTGCAGGCCGCGCAGGAGCGCCGGGACGTGGTGATGGTCGATCGCCAGCAGGTGCGCGAAGGCCGGCGGCGGCTGTTCGGTCTCACCTTGCCCCGAATCCCGATCTTCGGCGGCGGCGACGATGACGACCATGACGCGGATGCGGTCCATACGCTCGAGAGCACGGTCAGCGCGGCGACGACGACCGGCTTCGGCCAGTATCAGGTGACTCTCGCCGACGGCTCGGTCTGGGTGCAGGTCGACAACAACATCGTCGCGGTGCCGCCGCGTGCCGGTCACCGGATCGTGATCAACCGCGGCGCGCTCGGCTCCTTCATGATGCGGATCAACAACCAGCCGGGCATCCGGGTGCGGCGAATCCGCTAGGACTGGGCGCGAAGCAGGGTCGCCGTCAGCCGATCACCCGCACCGCGGCGCGCTCGGCCTCGGTGAGAAGCGGGTTCCAGGTGTCGAGGATCAGGATCGCGCGGGGCGCCTCGCTCTCGTTCCAGGCCTCGTGCTCGATCGTGTCGTCGAACGCCCAGGCCAGGCCCGGCTCGAGCGCGCGCGTCTCCGCGCCCACCCTGAAGCCGCACCCCTCAGGCACGACCAGAGGCAGATGCACGGTCGCGCGCACATTGTTCGAGCCGGTGTGGGGTGGAATCCGGGTCCCGGGCTCGAGGATCGAGAACATCGCCGTCGGTCCCTTGCCCGGCAGGTCGAGCAAAGGCAGCGACTCCAGCAAGACCGTGGTCGCCGGGCAGCGCGCGCAATTGGCGTCGTTCCGGACACCGTCCTCCCAGAAGAAATAGGCGCTCCAGCGACGGCTGTGGTTGAGCTCCGCCCATTGATTGACGGGCTGGGTCGCATCGAACGCGACATAGGGCCTCAGGCCTTCCCCGGGCCCGCCGAGCACGGCGAGCAGCTCCTCCCTGATCTCGCCGGTCCTCGCCTCCAGCGCCGCGAACCAGGGGAAATGCTCCCGCGCGAAGAATTCGATCGCCGGCAAATAGGGGAAGTGGCCGCCGACCGGCTGCTGGACATAGACCTTGCGGCGACCGGTCCGTTGCTCGGCATAGGCCATGGCCCGGCCCAGGTCCGCCTCCGGAAAGGCCGTCCGGATGGCGGAGAGCGGGGCCGCGAGCGCCTCGGCGCGCGCCCGGTCCTCGGCCTCGACCAGGGCGATGCCGCCGGCGAGCGCCCGGCGCGCCGGCTCCGGCAAGGCATCGGCATTGGGGCCGACCGCGAGGATCGCGCGGAACATTTGAATGGCCTCGGCCGTCCGGCCCAGCCGGGCCAGCAGGTCGGCCTTCATCAGCACGGCGGGGACGTAATAGGGATCGATCTCCAGCGCCCGGTCGAGGCTCGCCATGCCCTGCCCGGCATCGCCGGCGAGGTCGTGCGCCTGGTAGAGATTGAACCAGATCGCCGCCGCCGCCGGTTCGACGGTCACGGCCCGCTCGAGCCAGTGTCGCGCGCCCGCCGAATCGCCGCCGTTGAGCGCGATCATCGCCAGCGTGTTGAGCGCGGCGAGATGGCGCGGGTCCGCCGCGACGATCGCTTCGAGCAGGGCCGCCGAGTCTTCGCGCCGGCCCTCTTCCCATGCCTCGGAGGCGCGCGCGAACAGGTCCGCCTCGCCCCCCGCGGCGGTCATTCAGTCTTGCCTTCCGCCTTGAGCGAGGCGTCCGCCGAGACATAGGCCTCCTGCCGCTCGACGCTCCAATATTTGAGGTCCGCGAGCGGGATCGGCTGCCGGGTGACCGCGCAGATCACATGATCGCCATGGCTGAGCACCCGATAGGTGCCGGGAAGATAATGGATCCGGGCCAGGCGGCCCTTGCTGGTCATCAGCATCGCTTAAGCCTCACAACAATTTGGGCTGGTCGCCCTTCGCCTTATTATGGGACGGCTTCTTCGCCCGCTCAACCGGCTCGCCGGTGGAGACGTCGACGCTGCCGTCGCGGAAGCGCAGACTGAGCGCTTTCGCCGCTCGCGCCGCCCCGGCCGTGACCAGAACCTTCCCGGCCCGGTCGGTGACGAGGGCATAGCCCTTTTCGAGCGGACGCTCGGGATGGGCGAGTTGGGCGACCCGCCACAACGCCTCGAGCCGCTCGCGGGCGCGGCGATGCGCGGCAACCAGCAGGCTCGGGCGGAGTGCGCCGGCCGCGTGGCCGAGCTCGCCCGTCGCCCGGTCAAGCCGACCCCTGAGCCCGCGCGGCAGCCGCTCGGCGAGATCGTCCAGTTTCTGCTGCTGCGGCGCCAGCAGCGTCTCGCGCTCCGGCCAGTGGCGGAGCAAGGCCTGCATCTGCTCGCCCGCGCGCTCCGCCGTCCGCCGCGCGCAACGCTCGGCCCGGCTGGCGAGCTCGCGGACGAAGCCGAGCAGTTCGGTCCGGACCGGCACGGCCATCTCCGCCGCCGCGCTCGGCGTCGGGGCGCGGCGGTCGGCGGCATGGTCGCAGAGCGTGGTGTCGGTCTCGTGGCCGACGGCGGAGATGATCGGGATGATCGAGCCGGCGACGGCGCGCACCACCACCTCCTCGTTGAACGCCCAGAGATCCTCGATCGAGCCGCCGCCGCGGGCGACGATCAGCAGGTCGGGCGGCTGCGGCAGCGCGTTGAAGCCCCGGATGGCTGCGGCGACCTTCTCCGCCGCGCCCTCACCCTGGACCGGTACGGGCCAGAGCGTGACATGGGTGGGGAAGCGGTCCTCCAGCCTGTGCAGGATGTCGCGGATCACCGCCCCGGTCGGCGAGGTGACCACGCCGATCCGGGCGGGCGCGAAGGGCAACGGCCGCTTCTTCGCCTCGTCGAACAGGCCTTCCGCGGCCAGCGCCCGGCGGCGCTTGTCGAGCAGGGCCATGAGCGCGCCCTGCCCGGCCAGCTCCAGCCGCTCGACGACGAGCTGGTAGCGCGAGCGGGCCGGATAGGTGGTGAGCCTGCCCGTCGCGATCACCTCGATCCCGTCCTCGGGCTGGAAGCGGATCGAGGCGGCGGTGCCGCGCCAGATCACCGCGTCGATGCAGGCGGAATCGTCCTTCAGGGTGAAGTAGCAATGGCCCGAGCCGACCCGTTTGAACCCGGAAATCTCGCCGCGCACCCGGACATGGGCGAAGCCGTCCTCGACCGTCCGCTTCAGCGCCGCGGACAGTTCGGAAACGCTGAGCGCGGGCGCGTTACCGCCCGGTGTCTCGGTTGCCAGCAGGCCGCCATTCTCATAGGCGCCGTCGGCGAAGGGATCGTCTGACATGAAGGTTTTGCTCATCGGTTCGGGCGGGCGCGAGCATGCCTTGGCATGGAAGCTCGCGCAATCGCCCTTGCTGACGAAGCTGTGGGCGGCGCCGGGCAATCCCCTTTCCAGCACATTGGGATCCTAAGCTTAGAATTCCACGTGGACAAGTTGTCGCG
>JADMIO010703256.1_pt1 | contig 39884 bp, 36 predicted proteins | sample 8958161 | NCBI WGS metagenome assembly JADMIO01 (sample SAMN16585339, study PRJNA669376) | soil metagenome | isolation source: Crop rotation soil | place: USA: Cullars Rotation, Alabama | collected 2011
GCCGCGACTTCAAGTCACGTGAATTCCAAGCTTCGGATCCCACTGTGCTGGAAAGGTGCGTCACCGCACCGGAGTGGACCACGAGGGCCGTTTGCTCGCACAGGACATCCAGGTGCGCATGGACGCGGGTGCGTACATCACGCTCTCCCCCGTCGTTCTCAGCCGCGGCATCATCCACGCCGCAGGGCCGTACTTCTGCGAGAACGTGCGGGTGGACGGAAAGGCAATTCTGACCAACTCCGTCCCCTATGGCGCCTTCCGGGGATTCGGTGCGCCGCAGACGATCTTCGCTTGCGAGCGGCACATGGATGTGATCGCGGATCGGCTGGGGATGGACCCCGCCGAGGTCCGCCGCGTGAACCTGCTGCGCGATGGACAGACGACCGCGACGGGGCAGGTGATCCGCCCACACCCGCCCTCGCCGGGGACGGATCGGGTGGCGCTGATGGACGAGGCCTTGCGAATGGCGGACTGGCGCGGCAAGAAGTCGTCGCACGTTTCGATGAACGCAGCCAGTTCGCACCTCCGCCGCGGCATTGGTCTCGCAACGTTCTGGCACGGGGCAGGGTTCACCGGCTCGGGCGAGACCTATCTGAAATCGCGTGTGCAGATGGCTGGATTGCCGGATGGACGCGTGGAAGTCCGCATCGCCAACACCGAGATGGGCCAGGGAACGACCACGATCATGACTCAGATCGCGGCGGACCATCTCGGCATTCCCGTCGATCACGTGACCGTGGCCGTCCCGGACACGCACGTCGTTCCCAACAGCGGGCCGACGGTGGCTTCGCGAACGGCGATGGTCGTTGGCCGCTTGGTCGAGCGGGCATGCGATGATCTGCGAACCAAACTGGGACTGTCCAACACTGCACGCGGCGACGCAATCCCGCACGCTCTGCGGAACTGGCACTTTAGCAACAAACTCTCGGGCGATGGCCAGGAACTTGTCGGCGAGGCCATCTACCAGGCACCGCCCGGCATTCAGTGGGACGACAAGACCTACAAGGGCGACGCCTACGGCACATTCGGCTGGGCCGCGTACGTTGCCGCGGTCGAGGTTGATGTGCGGACGTACCAGACGCGGGTCGTCGATCTCGTCGCCGTGCAGGAAGTCGGCTCAATCATCAACCGTGTGCTGGCGACGGGGCAGGTGCAAGGAGGCGTCGTGCAGGCGATCGGCTGGGCGCTGATGGAAGAGTGCGTCTGGAAAGAGGGCGGGATGGCCAATAGCCAACTGACCAACTACATCATCCCGACGAGCGACGATGTGCCGCCGATCCGCGTGAAGTTCATCGAGAACCCGTACCCCTACGGTGGCAAGGGAAGCAAGGGGATCGGTGAGTTGCCGATGGACGGGCCGGGCCCGGCGATCGCCAATGCCGTGGCTGATGCGCTGCGCAAGATGGGTGTCGGGCCCGACACGCTGCCGATCACGCCCGAGCGACTGATGATGCTCGCCGAGAAGGCAGAGGGCGCCCATGTCTGAACACAATCAGAACCCCGGCGGTCACGCCGGGGCCAAGGCGGCACAAGTCGTCGTCAACCTCACGCTCAACGGCCAATCCACTACGGTTCACATCAGTCCCGTAGAACGCCTCCTCGACACCCTCCGTTACGGCCTCGGCCTCCCAGGTAGCAAGGAAGGGTGCGGCGAAGGCGAGTGCGGCGCGTGCACGGTCTATCTCGACGGTATGCCTGTGTGCGCATGCCTGGTGCCGACTTTCCAATGCGAGGGCCGCGATGTGCGGACGATCGAGTCGATCGATCCAGCAACGCTCACGCCGCTGCTCGAATCCGGAGCGACGCAGTGCGGGGCATGCACGCCGGGAGTAGTGATGACGGCCTGCTGGGTTCGCGACCATCCGGAGATTCTCCAGACGCACACGATGCGCGAGTTGATGGCGGGGAATCTCTGCCGCTGCACGGGGTATGACGGGATTGTGGATGGGATGGAGGCGTTGATGGGGAACGCGGAGAAGGCGGAGGGGACGGAAGAGAGAGAGGGAATGGCTTAGTGCGTGTCCACTCCCCCACTTCGCTTGGCGAAGCTTGCGCGGCTCTAGCGCACGCGGGGAGCGACTCCGCGCGGCCCCAGCCGATCGCGGGCGGCACGGACGTCCTCGTCCATTGGCCCGTGAACCTGGGCGCCCATGACAAGACGTATCTGGACTTGTCGCGTCTGTCTGAACTGCGGGCACTCCGCTGGGCCGACTCGCATCTTCAGATTGGCGCGCTGGCGACGTACTGGGACGTCATCCGCGATGAGCGGTGCCAGCGCGAGTTCCGGCTGCTGGTGAAGGCCGCCCGGACCGTCGGGGCGATCCAGATCCAGGCACGCGGCACATGGGCAGGAAACATCGCCAACGCCTCTCCCGCGGCGGACGGTGTGCCGGCGCTCATGGCCTGCGATGCGAGCGTGGTCCTGGCTTCCGCGGACGGCGCGAGTGTGCGCAGGCGCGAGGTGGCGCTCGATCAGTTCTATCTTGGGTACAAGAAGATGCGGATGGAAACGGGGGAGTTGATCGAGGCGATCCGGGTGCCGCGTCGTTCCCTTCAGTTCCACGCGTTCGAAAAGGTCGGAGCACGCCGGGCACAGGCGATCACCAAGGTTGGAGTGGCGATCACGTGGACGGGGAACCCCGGCGGGTGGCGTGTCGCGGCCAACAGCGTCGCCCCGACAGTGCTCCGCTGCCGGGCCGTGGAGGCGCTGCTGGAATCCGGCGCGCCCGTAAGATCGCCTCTCGGCCTGAACGCAGCGGTCACGCAAGACGTGTCGCCGATCGACGACATCCGGTCCACCGCACACTACCGCCGAACCGTCCTGGCACGGATCATCTACTTCGCGGTACGCGGCGTGGCGGCCGGTGTGCGTTGATATGATTCTCAAGTGGCCCATGATGGCGACATCTTCGTCGAGGCGGCCCGCCTGACGCGCGAGGGAACGCCCTTCGTGCTGGCCACCGTCATCTCCGCCAAGGGATCCACGCCGCGCAATGCCGGCGCGAAGATGCTCTGGCGGCCTGACGCCGATGTCGCCGGGACCATCGGCGGCGGGCAGTTCGAGATGCTGGTGGCCGATTCGGCCCGCCGCGTCTTTGACGCTCGATCCACGCGGATGGAACACTACATTCTCGGGGCAGAAGCCGAACAGTGCTGCGGCGGGGCGATGGACGTCTTCCTGGAATACTGCGGGGCGCGCCAGGATCTGTACATCTTTGGCGCGGGACACGTGGCGTACGAGCTGGTGGATGTGCTTCGCGGCTCGCCGCTGGCGATCACGATCGTGGACGATCGAACGGACTGGAACAGCGCCGAGCGGTTCGCCTCCCCCACTCGCAGCATCATGGACTGGGACGAGGGCGTGCACCAGGCGCGCCAGCGCCCAGAGCGAACGCTTGTGTGCGTGATGACCTGTTCGCACGACACCGATCTGCAGCTGCTTGAGCGATTGCTCGCCCCCGCGGGAGCGCCGAGGTACGCCGGGTCGATACCCGCCTTCGTCGGCCTCATCGGTTCCCGCTCCAAGCGGGTCTGTCTCTTCGGAAAACTGATCTCATCCGGAATCGACGAAGAGGTCGTGCAGCGCGTGCAGTGCCCGATCGGCGTCGGAGACACGGGGAAGGAGCCGCGGATGGTCGCGGTCTCGATGGCGGCCGGGCTGCTGCTGGAGGCGAAGAAACTGGATGTTCCCGCGGCGGCCTCGCCGGTGACAAGGCCCGTGGGCATGGTGGCGCGGAGTTCCGCACAGGTGGGCTGATGGACGCATCGCTCCATCCCGTGATCGTGCTCGCGGCCGGGCGCGGCAAGCGCGCGGGCGGCCCCAAAGCTCTCATTGATGTCGGTGGTCAACCGTGGTGGAAGCGTCAGGCAGCGCGCCTGGCCGGGGCGGGATTGAAATCGGTCTGGGTCGTTTCGCAGCGCGTGCGCGAGGGGATGGGGACCGCGCACAGCCTCAGGTGCGCTTCGGCGGATGAGGCCGCGCCGATGTTCGCCAGCATTCTGGCGGGTGTCGCGGCGATCCGCGAAACGGCCGGATCAACGCCCCCGCGCGGCGTCTTCGTGCTGCCCGTGGATGTACCCGTGCCTGAGGAGCGAACGTTCGAGATGCTCGTGGAGCAACTCCAGGGACGCGAGCCTGCGTGCGCCGCCGCGCCTCTCTACAAGGGCAAGAACGGGCACCCGGTGTACGTCACGTGGTCGTTCGCCGAGGAAGAAATCCTGGGCCGGAAGCACGAAGGGGAGCCGCGTCTGGACTACCTGCTCGAGGGACTGACGCTGGAGGTGGGTGTACGGGATGAGGCCGTCACGGCGAACCTGAACACCGCCGAGGACTTTGCCCGCTGGCACGCCACGCACTGAGCGCTACGGCGTCGCTGAAGGCGCAATGCTCGGGCGCGTTTCGGGCATGCCATGCCCATTGTTCTTCGCTGGATGGGCGACATTTCCGCCGCGCACGCGGGCGAGGTCCTTGAGCATCGGGGCGATGAGCGCGGTCCACCCGGTCTGGTGGCTCGCACCTAGGCCCTGGCCGGTGTCGCCGTGGAAATACTCGTGGAACAGGGCAAGGCCGCGCCAGTGCGGATCCGTGCAGAGTTTGGCGGCGACAGCACAGTCCGCAGGGTCGCCATGGCATGGCCGCGCCGACGGGTGCCCGCCGACAACCCCTGGCAGGAAGATTCGAGAGAGCCGCATGCGCAGCTCGTCCGCCGCTTCCTGCAGCGTGATCTCCTTGGTCACGCCGCCGAACGTGACAGGGACCTTGAGGGACTGCTGATAGAAATGATGGTAACGCTCCAGGGCCTCGATGATCAGGTAGTTCAGGGGCATCCAGATCGGGCCGCGCCAGTTGGAGTTGCCGCCGAAGAGCGCGGTGTCGGACTCGCCGGGAACGTAGTGCACGCGGTACTCGTCCTGCCCATCCACTTTGAGCGTGTACGGCGAGCTCTGGTGGAACTTGCTCATGGAGCGGATGCCGTAAGGGGAGAGAAACTCGTTTTCGTCCATCAGGTAACGGAGTACGCGCGTCAGGCGCTCGCGCGTGGGGATCGCGAGCAGCCCGTGCTCCGGGCCCCCTTGCAAGCTCGAACTGCACGTAGCGAACGACACGTACTTGGCGAGGTCCTTGCGATTGTCCAGGAACCACCGCGTTCGCTTGGCAAAGCCGGGCAGTTTCTCGACAACGTGCTCATCGATCGTGAGCGCAGCGAGTATGGGAATGACCCCGACCAGCGAACGGACTCGCAGCGGCGTGGACACCCCATTGACCAGCAACTGATCGTAGTAAAACCCATCCTGCTCGTCCCACAGGCCGGTCCCGCCAAGCGCATTCATCGCATCCACGATCGCAATGAAGTGCTCGAAGAACTTGCTTGCCACATCCTCGTACGCAGGATCGTCGTTCGCCAGTTCCAGCGCCATGGCGAGCATGGTGCCGCAGAAGAACGCCATCCACGCCGTGCCATCGGCCTGCTCCAGGTGGCCGCCGGTGGGGAGCGGCTTGGAGCGGTCGAAGACGCCGATGTTGTCGAGCCCGAGGAAGCCACCGCCGAAGACGTTTCGCCCGTCGGGGTCCTTGCGGTTGACCCACCACGTGAAGTTGAGCAGCAGTTTGTGGAAGCAGCGGACGAGGAACTCGCGGTCGCGCTCGCCGCGTTTGCCGGTGATCTTGTAGACGCGCCAGCACGCCCACGCGTGCACGGGTGGGTTGACATCGCCGAAGGCGAACTCGTACGCGGGGATCGCGCCCGAGGGGTGCATGTACCACTCGCGCGTCATGAGGATCAACTGGTCCTTGGCGAACTGCGGATCGACGTGCGCCAGCGCCACGCAGTGGAACGCCAGATCCCACGCGGCGAACCACGGGTACTCCCACTTGTCCGGCATGGAGATCACATCGCGGGCGTAGACATGCCGCCAGTCCGTATTGCGAGCCCCCCGCCGCTTGCGCTCGGCGGGCGGCGGTGGCTGGGCGGGGTCGCCATCGAGCCACTCTCGGACAATGTAGTGGTAGAACTGCTTGGACCAGAGCAGCCCCGCGTAGGCCTGGCGCGCGACCGCACGCTCCTCCGTCGTCAGGTGGCCGAGGCGACCGTCGGAGTAGAAACGGTCGGCATCCGCCTGCCGCTCCCTGAACATCTCATCAAAGCCTTGGAACGCGGAGCTCACGGAGGGGGCGGAGGAAGACGGAGAGGAAGGGGCCGTCATACGGGCGCGGATAGTCACGCTTGCGCCCGCGGGAATGCGGAGCGTGTACCAGCCCGCGGCCTTGGTGCCGCTGTTTGCGGGGTTCACTGCCGCGCGACTGTCTTTGATCACGCGCTCGTGGAAGGCGTCCTTGACGTACTTCGATGCGTTTGGCGACCTGAAGACGCTCTCGGTGTTCGTCTCATTCTCCGTGAAGAGCCATTGCGGTTTCACGCCGTCCGAACCCACATCCAGAGCACAGTGCATCGCGCCCAGTGTTGCATGCCGCCCAGCGAGCATCCCGTTCTTGTCGAGTGATAGCGAAGGCTTGGGCCACATCCCCTCGCTTCCATCTCCGTCGCCGCGTGCGCCCCAGACCCAGGTGTTGCGGAACCACCACTGCGGGAGAACATGGATCGTCGCAGCGTCCGGCCCGCGGTTGGAGACCGTGATTCGGATCAGCAGGTCATCCGGGCTCGCCTTCGCGTACTCCGCCTGAACATCCCAATACCGACCGTCGTTGAAGACGCCGGTGTCGGCGAGTTCAAACTCACCCTGATCACGCCCGCGGCTCCGGTTCTCGGCGGTCAGCCGGGCATACGGGAACTCCGCTTGCGGATACTTGTACAGCGCCCGCATGTACGAGTGCGTCGGCGTGGAATCGAGGTAGAAATACTCCTCCTTGACGTCCTCGCCGTGGTTCCCTTCCGGCCCAGTCAGCCCAAACAACCGCTCCTTGAGAATCGGGTCCTTCCCGTTCCAGAGCGCCAGTCCGAAACACAAGCGGCATTCACGGTCGCAGATCCCCAGCAGCCCGTCCTCCCCCCACCGATACGCGCGGCTGCGAGCCTGCTCGTGCGGGAAGTAATCCCAGCAGTTGCCATCCGCCGAGTAGTCCTCCCGCACCGTCCCCCACTGCCGCTCCGAGAGATACGGCCCCCACCGCTTCCAGTTGGCCTCGCGCCGCAAGTCCTCCAGCAACCGATCACGCTCCGGATTCGGACGCGGGTCGCCGCCGGGAACGGACTGAAGTTGCCTGGGAAGGGACTTGGCCATGTGAAGCGCCCAGTGTACCGAAGGGTTGGCTATTTCGGGGGGGATACAGCGTCGATGCTCACGCGCTGGGTACTAACTCGAATCCGCACCCCGCCTGCGGCGAACGTACGCGGATCGGTAGAGCGGTCGCGGATGGCCCGAATGACAGAGCGGATAGCAGAGGCCGAAAGGCGATCTGCCCCATCACGGCCTCGCAGGCGCTGGCGTTCAAGACGGATCAGTTCGCCCAGAACCGCCGGCGAGAAGGCGCAAAGTTCCGAACGCGGCCAAGAATGTGCTCCCGCCTCATCGGGTTGGGCGACCCGAAGCACGGCGCGGGCTTCGCGCTTCAGGAGCACGGCAATGTCGTTCGCCTGGTGCGCGGCGGCAGAGATTCGCGTCGCGACATCCGGACGAATCTCTTTCAGAATCGGCGCAACCCTGTGCCGGATCGCCGCGCGGAGCCGTGATGTGTCTTGATTGGTCACATCTTCGTTCCAGACAATGCCCGCCTCACGGCACAACCGCCTGCACGTCTCGTGCGTGATCGCCGCGCCACCCTCAACCCCCCCACTCCCTTCCGCAAGCATGGGCCGGATGAGGTACAAGCCCCCCCCAGCACGCCCAACGTGCCGGCGCGCGGGCATACCCCGAATCCCCGCGCCTCCCGTACCCCGCAGCAGGCTCATCAGGACAGTCTCAACCTGATCGTCGGCATGATGAGCCGTAGCAATGAAGCGGACACCCCGATCGCGCGCAAGCGCGGCAAGAGCGTCATAGCGAGCCTCGCGTGCCGCGGATTCCGCGTTGGCCCCTTTGCCTCGAACACTGACTTCACTCTCGACAAACGGCAATCCCAACCGCTCCGCAAGGTCGCGAGCGACATCCCGATCCGCCAACGCGTCCTCGCGCGGCCTAAGGTCATGAACAACGTGCGCGATGACCAACCTGTCGGTTGCCGTCGCCAGCGCCAGTACCAGCGCACACGAGTCCGCCCCGCCCGAACACGCCACAAGCGTAGTTTCTCCCGGGCCCGCCCGCCGATTTCGCGGGTCCGTGGTCAACCTGCGCCACGATCGGACGATCGTCCGAACGGCCGGATCAGACCGCGAGAGCATGGTCGAAGCCGTGCGCATCCGAGCAAATCCTAGCGGCGGCGGTACAATGCCCCCACTGCCCCTAGCCCCTCTCCAAACGCATGTCCACAACACCCATGCTCTCCATCCTTGCTCAGACCGGTTCGGCCGGCGCCAACGCCATCCAGTTCTGGATCGCCATGGTGCTCGTCGCGGCGGGTCTCGGCCTCATCCTGCTGGTCGGGGTCACTTTCCTGCGGAACCGCGGGAGTAGCGATGCGGGTGACTACGTGGCCGGGTCGGCGACCAACTATGCCTCCGTCGGCACCACGCAGGAGGCCGAGCGGCTGCTGCGCCTCATGGGCGAGGCCGAGGAACTCTGCACGCGCCTGGCCAATCAACTCGACGACAAGGCGCAGCAGATCGAGCGCCTGCTCGCCCGGTCCGATGCGACTTTGGCATCCGGGGCTTCACCCGCCCAGTCCGAGCCGCTGCCCGCACGCCCCGGGGCGCGGCCTGAGATCGTGACCCGCCCGATGCCCGTCAGCACTCCCGTCGCTGCTGGTCCGGTCGCGCCCGCCGGCTCTGGGATTGCACCACAAGCGGCCGCCTCGCCGTACTACTCGGCGCCCGCTCCGATGCCCGCCACCACAGCCCCTAAGCCTCAGCCGGCGCCGGTTCGCCCAATGCCCGCTGCGGCACCGCAGGCTGCCGCAGCGATGAGCCAGGACGCGATCTCGGAGCAGATCTTCAAACTCGCCGATTCGGGCATCGCCCCGGCAGAGATTGCCAAGCGACTGAATCAGCACACCGGCAAGGTTGAACTGATCCTCGCACTTCGCAACGCGTAACGCGACTTGGCTGCGTGGCACGAGCGTCCTCGCCCGTGTTTTCTGCGATGCGCCTTGGCTTCCAAACCAGTTCGTCTACTTGCGCGTGAATGCGTCCAGCGCAAGAATCTCGAACATCACATGCGCGGCCAGCAGCGCCGTAATCCCGCTCACATCGCGGTCCGGCAGAAGCTCCACGACATCCGCCCCGGCGATCTTCACACCCTCCAGCGAGCGGATCAGTTCGAGCGCATCGCCGGACGTGAAACCACCCACGCTCGGCGTCCCGGTACCGGGCGCATAAGCGGGGTCCACGCAGTCGATGTCGAAGGAGATATACGCCGGTTCCTTGCCAAGGTGGGCCACAAACTCCGGCAGGTGCCACGCCGCGCCCATGCGCCACTCGCTGTTGGGAATGACCTTAATTCCCATGCGCTTTGCGTAGGCCAGGTCGTCCTTCGTGTTCAGCGGCCCCTTGATGCCGATCGAGATCATCTTGCGCGGATTGACGATCCCCTCCTCGATGCAGCGCCGGAAGACGGACGCATGCCCCCACTTCTCACCCCAGACGGCATCGACAGTGTCGAGGTGGCTGTCGAAGTGGATGAGCGCCAAGCCGCCGCGCGGCCGGCCGCGCCGCTCCCACGTGGCACGAATGTTCCCATAGGCAATAGTGTGGTCGCCCCCGACGGCCATGAGGCGCGTCTTGCGGACACCAAGCGAGTGAGCGAACTCCGCCTGCAGTTTGGCGTTCGCCGCACAGTCGTACGGAGCCACGGGCGAATCGCCCGCATCGGCCATGCTCATCAGATCGCAGACATCCACATCATGCTCGATGGAGTACCGCTTGACATACTGCGACTCGATCCGGATCGCCCGCGGCCCAAACCGCGCCCCCGGCCGATACGTCACGCCCCCATCGAAGGGCACACCGTAGATCGCCCAGTCCAGCGGTCTGTTCGCGCCGGCGACGTCCTCGATGCGCGGATAGCGGCAGAAGGTGGGAATCCCCGCGAACCGCGGAGACTTTCGGGAATCCGGAAGGAGGGTGCTGGGCATGGGCGCAGTGTAACCGGTCCTACGCGCTCCACCGCCTCGTAGACGCCATCGGCGCGATCTTGGGCTGCGGGAGCGGTTCGTTGTACCCCGCCGAATCGTCGAACTCGAACGTCGGCCGCGACAGACGGGCGGCGCGGCGCATGGCGATGGAGAAGACCAGGCCCGTCATCAGCCAGACCGTCACCATGCTCGTCCCGCCGTACGAGACGAATGGAAGCGTCAGGCCGATGATCGGCAGGATGCCCACGACCATCCCGATGTTGATGAACGTCTGTGCGAACATGATCGCGGCCAGGCCAACCACAACCAGTTGACCGAAAGGGTCCTTGCAAGTGACAGCCGTCAGGTACGCTCCCGTGAACCAGACAATGTACAGAAGGATGACGGCGACGCCCCCCAGGAAACCGAATCGCGTCATGATGACGCTCAGCACCATGTCGTTGTGACGCTCGGGCAGCTCGTTGTACTTATGCAGGATGCGGGTCTTCGGATCTGGCAGTCCCTCCATTCCGCCGGCCCCGATCAGCATCTGCGAGCGTTTCGCCTGGAAGTTGATCCCTTCCGCGCCCGCTTCGGGGTCCTGCATCATCTGGAAGAGGCCCACCAGACGCGCGTGCTGGTGCTTGCGCAGAAGAGGGAACGATCCAGGCTCGGTGAGCAGGGCGATGGTCACGATGATCGCCACCGCCGATCCGCCGGCGATGCTCACCATCGCCAGATGCCGAAGTCGCGCCCCCGCCGCCAGCACCATCGCGAACAAGGCGGGAGCAAAGAGCATCGCCATGCCCAGATCCGGCTGGAGCGTGATGAGCGCCGCCGGAATAAACGCGATAAGCGCGGGCGGAAGCAACCCCATGAGCGTCCGGTGGTTCTGCCGATAGCGCAGGTAGTCCGCCATCACCAGCACGAACACCACCTTCGCGAGCTCACCCGGCTGGAAATCAATCGGGCCCAGCTCGAACCAGGCTCGGGCTCCATTGCGCGGCCGAACAAGCCATGTCGGCACCCACGGAACCAGCAGGAGCACAAGCATCCCAAGAATCACGATCATCAGCGGCCAGGCGATCAGACGAAGCCAACGCTGCTGCGGCAGCGTGATCATCGCCGCGGCGAGCAGCCCGACGCCCAGGAAGACCGTCTGCCGAACGATCATGCCCGAGAAAGTGATCAACCCACCATCGCGAGCGGGCTCGGCCGAGCCCAGGTCGATCGCGTAGATCCCCAGCAGCGAGAGCGCGAGCCCCGCAAGCACGCACAGCCACGCCCCGTGCCAGGGCGTGAGGTCCGAACCGACGATCATGCGCCGCAGGCCCGCGACCATCAGTGGGCTTCCTCCTTGGGCACCCCGACGCCGCGCGGGACCTGGTCGCTCAGGCCGTGATTCGGCAGATATCCCTCGCCGATCATCGCGTGGATCACCTGATTCGCCAGCGGCCCCGCGACGCGCCCGCCCGAGCCGCCGTAGTCCACCACGCAGGCGATCGCGTAACGTGGGTCGTTGCCCGTCCCCGCCAGGCAGACGCACCACGAGTGATCGCTGTCGTACACCTCATCGCGCCCATCGGACTGCCCGAGCGAGGCTGAGAATGGATTCGTGTCCGCCGTCCCGCTCTTGGCCCAGACCTTGATCCCGGGCGCGTTGAAGACGTCCTCGGAGATGCTGCGCCCGTCGTCCATCTCGTAGGTGATGGTGTGGGTCGTGCCATTCTCCTCGTTGGCGCTCCCGTAGAGTCCCGTGAGGGCCTGATCGATCGCCTGGGCAGGTATTTTCAGATCGCGCCTTTCCTGCTCCGCATCCGAATAGATGCGCGGCGAGATCATCACGCCCCGACGAGCGATCGTGGCGTAGGCGTTGGCCGCGTGCAGGGGAGTCCACGTGACAGGACCCTGGCCGATGGCCATCAGGATCGCTTCCTGCGGCGTGGCCCTGGCGGGGGTGCGGACCGAGCCCGCGGCCTCGAAGAGCAGCCCGCGCCGTTGCTGCTCCGCCTCGCGCTCTTTGGGGTCAGCCGGGAGCGTCGGCATGCCGAAGAGATTGAACGGGCGTGCTTCCGCTCCCACGCCGTATGTGTGGTACACGTCGTAGATGCCCTGCGGACCCAGGCGCTTGCCCATCTCGAAAAAGAAGATGTTGCACGAGCAGCGGATCCCATCCGACCCGTTCAGGTCATGGCCCAGCCGGGCGCTGTGCGTGGTATTGAACTGCTTGTAGATCCAGCATCGGTACATCAGCGGCTGGTCGGGATAGAAATGCCCGGTGCAGGGAATCTGCTCGTCGGGAGAATACCTTGTCTCCCGCACCGCTTCGCAGAGGATCAACGGCTTGACGATCGACCCGGGGGGATAGACCTTCGCCACCGCCCGATTCAGAAAGGCCTGGTTGTACGTGTCGTTGGCCACAGTTTCCGGCATTTTGTCGATCTGCTCGTGCGAGTACGAGGGCACGGAAACGAGCGCCAGCACATCGCCGCTCCGCACGTCGATCACCACGACCGCGCCGTTCAGCGGGGTGCCCGGTGGAAGGTCTTTCGGGTCGTCGGCCGACTTGATCTCTCGCCGCGCGTTGCGGGAGCGATGCCACGGCTGCACGACGCAGAGCCCCAGAGAAGGGTCGAAGAGCGCCTGCACACGAGCCTGCAGGGCGGCATCCAGCGTCAGGTGCACGTCCCGACCGGATTCCTTCGGAACCGTCTCCTCCGCTCCCGTGTCCAGGTGACGGGTGCGCACGCCGCGCAGCCCGCGCAGCGTGTCCTCCCGCGCCTGCTCCACGCCCCCGTGGCCCGTGTTGTCGCCCGGGCGGTAGTACCCGCGGTCGAGCCTGCCCGTGCTGGGGTCCACCCGCGGCCGACGAGCCAGGTCTTCCTTGAACAGACTCGATCGCATCCGCCCAACGATGTGCATCCCCACGCCATGCACAACGATGTCGCGGACTCCGCCCCGAAGCGGCGGCGGAAAATACGTCGTGTCCACCGGCACGCTCATCACGTCGAGCGGATACTCGCGCCGCGAGGAGTCCTGCACGCGAAGCCCCGGCATCACCGGCAGTGGCTTGCCCCCCAGGCCCGCATCCTCGTCCTCGACGACCTGACCCTTGAGCCGCTCGAACTGCACGCCCACCGAATCGGAGAGCCCTCTCAGCAGAACGTGGGACTGCTGCTGTTCGGCAATCACGACCTTGACGTCGGCGGTGCTCACCGACCCCTTCTTCCCCGCCAGACGCAAACGCTCCTCTTCCTTGCGACGCTGCTGCTCTGTGACAACCACCGCCAGGTACTGCACCTGCTCGATGATCTCCCGCCGTCGCTGCTGCACCTGTTCCTCCGAAACGCCCGAGGTCTGGGCGATCAGGCGCCACATGTTCCTGAAGTGCGCTTCAAGAGGGGAACGCGCCGCGGCGATATCCTCGTCGTTCACCGCCTTGCCTGTCCCCGCCTTGGCCCGCTTGGCGATCCGGACCGCCATCGCGTCCACCCAGCGCCCTGTGACGACGTCGTAGGAGAGGGACACATCCAGCGACGGCCGGTCGATCGCCAGCTCACGCCCCTTGCAATCCACAATCCGTCCCCGAGAGGCTTCGACCCACGACTCGGTCACCAGCCGCTTCTCCGCCTCCGCCAGGGATTGCTCGCCCTGAGCGAGCGTCAGGCGGGCCATCTGAGCCACCGGGAACAGCGCGCACAGACACATGACCAGGGCCAGCAGCGCCAGCCGGCGGTGATACATGCTTGGGATGAGGTGACTGAGCCGCACGCGCCGGGCCTCCATGCCTCGTAAGCGAAAAAGCGTACTCCGTACGCTTGTCGGTGTATCGGCTGGCGGAGTGCGGCCGGGCGAACGGCGGCGAGGCTGTCGGTACCGGTCTCAGTGCGCCGCCTTGCGTGCTGGCATGAGCGCCCCGGAGTCCTTTACACCAAGGTTCAGGAAGACCTCCCGAGTCGCCGTCGAGCGGTTGAGCGTGTAGAAGTGAATCCCACGAACGTTATGGTCCAGCAGGTCGCGGCACTGCTCCGTCGCCCAGTGGATCCCGACGCGCCGGACGCTCTCCGCGTCCCCGCCGCACCGATTCACAGCGCGGATGAGGGGCGCCGGAAACCGCGTCCCTGCCGCCATGTCGGCCATGCGTTCCATTCCGCCCAGGCTTGTGATCGGCATGATGCCCGCCACGATGGGGACCTTGATCCCGGCCAGCCCGCACCGATCCCGGAAGTCGTAGAAATCACTGTTGTTGAAGAACAACTGGGTGCAGATGTAGTCCGCCCCGGCATCCACCTTGGCCTTCAGGTGGTCCATCTCCCTCACTCGGTTGGGCGTCGAGGGATGACCCTCAGGGTAACCCGCGACGCCAATGCCGAACCCGCGCCCGTCCGGATGGGTGCCCGAGGCATTGAACTTCTGGATAAACGCGACCAGATCGCACGCGTAGCGGAACGCGTCCTGCGAGCGGTCGTGAGAGGCGCTCTTGGGAAGATCGCCGCCCAAGGCGATGATGTTGCCGATCCCCGCCGCGGCATAACGCTCCAAAATGGTCTGGATCTCCGCTCGCGTGTGCCCGACGCACGTCAAATGCGGGAACGGATCAACAGTTCCCTGCTGCTTGAGACGAACCACCAGGTCGTGCGTCAGTTCTCGCGTGGAACCCCCCGCCCCGTAGGTGATGGAGACGAACTGCGGCTTGAGCGCCTCCAGCTCTCGAATCGTCGTATACAGCTGCTCGGCGGCCTCCGCCGTCTTGGGCGGAAAGAACTCGAACGAGAAGGTCGCGGGGTAGATGTCAAAAAGGTCGCGGGCGTGCATGACGAGTCGGGCTGATTTGGAAGAGGACGCACGAAGCGCGCCCCGGCAGGAGATCTATCGGCGAAGGGAACGGCCACGGCCAATCCACGCCGAGAACTGTAGCCATTTATCCGGATGAACGGATGACTACTCCTCCCCGTGCCGCCCCTTCAACTTCCGAATTTGGTCCATTGTTGAGTCCAGTTGACGCTTGAGCAGCCGCACTCGCAGCAGCGACTTCACGCGAGTCACCAGCTCCAGTTTGTTCACCGGCTTGGTGAGGAAATCGTCGGCACCACTCTCCACCGCCCGCTCGACATCAGCGATCTCGTTTAGAGCCGTAACCATGATGATCGGGATGTCCCGGGTTGCCGGGTTGCCTTTGAGTTTGACGCACGCCTGATACCCACTCATCCGCGGCATCATCACATCAAGCAGGATGACGTCCGGCTGCTTCTTCTCGACCGCTGCGAGGGCTTCCAAGCCATCCGCGGCGGTCCGCACTTCCGCCCCGAGCCCCTCCAGATAAGCCTCAAGGAGTTCCACATTTTGTGGATTGTCGTCCACAATGAGGACACCCGATCCCTCTATCGCGGTTTCGGTGACCTTGGCTGGGTGGGTTGAGGCTGATGGGGTCATATAAGCAGAAGTTGAAGTTGGAAGTGCTTGGGGACGCGCTGAAACGCGGCCAGTCCGCTTCGCGCCTATCGTATCACCACTTGGGACGGCCATTTCCCCCCTTTTTTCGCTTAGACTGGGGTTGGCCGGTCACCGATCGAGCGACCGATTCGTCTTTGCAGCCACGAACAACCCGGTGCTGGGTGCCGTCCCGTCGCATTTGGAGTAACTATGGCTTGGGGTACCATCGCCAAGAGTGCCTGGAGCGACAAGTTTCGGCAGCCGTCTCTTGAAGAGCTCCGAAACGCCGTGCCCAAGCCGCTGCAATCGGTGCTGGACGAGGCCCGCGAGCGCCTGGGGGGATTGGACGGTGCTTCTGAAACACTGGTCTGGCAGGGCGTGCCTTGGCGATGGACGCTGGTGTACACGGCTCCCGGCTCGCCGGACTCCCGTGCTCTGGTCTATTTGATCCCGGACCCTCAGCGCCTGCAGCTCTGCGTGCCGCTCGACCAGGAGTTGATCGAGCAGGTCGGCCTGAAGCGCCTGAAGAAGTCGATCCGGGAGGGTGTCGTCTTCGCGCGGAACGTTGCCGGCGTCTGGTGGCCAACTTGGGACGTGCAGTCCAAGACGGCGCTGGACGAGGTATTTGACCTGATCTCCCGGAAGCACGCCCTGACGGTGGGATCCAAGGCCGGCGAGCCTGTGGGCGCGTGAGGATTTCGCGCGCCTCCGTCGCTGCAGCAGGTTGTACTCCGCCGCCGATACACCCCGTCTTGCGGGTGGTGGACACGGTACCGTTCTGCGCGCGTCCCCTCCCACCTCACCGGCCCCACGCCTCTCGGAGATTGGCATGCCCTGCACGGACGCTCTGTCTCACCCTCGCCGGCAGAAGACCCGGCTCGCTCTGGCCGTCCTGAGTTCCTGCCTGATCGCCTCCTCCGCGCTCGCCCAGTCGCTGGAAAAGCGGGTCTCCAACGCGCTCGCCTCCGCCCGCCTGGGCACAGCTCATGTCGGCGTCAGCGTGCTGGACCTGAGCACCGGCAACCTGGTCGTCAATCTCCGGGCCGGATCGGTCTCGAGCGAGGGTGGACGTGCCGAAGAAGGGTTCATCCCCGCCTCCAACCTCAAACTCCTCACCAGCGGCGCCGCGCTGCTCGTTCTCGGCAAGGACTTCGAGTTCCAGACGCAAATCATTGCCGACGGAGATCGCCTTGTGGTACGAGGCGCGGGGGACCCCGGCTTCGCCGAGCCCCGTTTGCTCGACCAGATGCACCTGAGCGTGGATCAGTTCATCGATCGCCTCGTGCAAGCCGCGCAGAGCGCATCGGTCACGGGGTTGAAAGAGGTCGTGATCGACGACCGTGTCTTTGATCGCGACTACGTCCACGTGGACTGGCCCAAAGATCAACTCAACCGCGCTTATTGCGCTCAGGTCAGCGGTCTGAACTTCCACGCCAACGTGCTGAACGTGTATGTCTCGCCCGGCGGGCTGAACGCCGCACCCGAGGCGCGTGTTGAGCCTGCCGGATCGTGGATCACGCTCAACAAGATGGCCAGGACGGTGCGCGACGGGAACACGGAAGTCTGGCTCGAGCGCGATACCGCCCCGTTCTCTTTCAAACTCCACGGCACGGTCCGTTCGCCCATCACCGAGCCCGTTCAAGTCACGGTCCATGAGCCGGGAATGTTCTTCGCCAAGGTGCTTGCCGACCGCCTGGCCAAGGCGGGGCTTGGCCAGTCCGGCACGCCCATCGCCGCCCGCCTGGCTGGGCTGGATGAAGATCTGGCGCTCTCCCCCAAGTCGCGCGTCGTGACCATCGTCCGCACTCCGATCGCCGCCGCGCTCAGCCGCTGCAACGTGGACTCCGACAACCTCTACGCCGAGTCGTTCTGCAAGCTCAGCGGCAACAAGGTGACGGGCCAGCCCGGCACCTGGGGCAGCGGCACGGCGGTGGTACGAATGCAGGTAAAGGATCGCCTTGGCGCGGAGGCAGCCGCCAGTCTGGTGCTCGCCGATGGCTCGGGGCTGTCGCGCAACAACCGGATCATGCCCGACGTGATGACGCGCTGGCTGGGGGCGCTCGCCAAGGACCCCGCCGGACCGACGTTCATCGCCTCGCTGGCCGTCGCCGGCCAGGACGGCACCGTCCGCAACCGCTTCAAAGGCGCCAAACTCAAGAACGAAGTCCGGGCCAAGAGCGGCTACATCCGCGGCGTTCGAACGCTCTCGGGATACATCACCAACGAACCGAGCGGGCGGCGCGTGGCGTTCAGCATCCTGGTGGACAACCTCCCCTCCGGCACCGACGCGCGAGCCAAGGAGTTCCATGAGGACGTGGTCCAGATCGTGGATCAGTGGCTCTTCGACCGCTGCAAAGACGCAACCGTCACCGCCCCGACGCCCTGAGCCCTGCAACTCAGGCAACTGGCGGGACAGGCGAAACCGGCGGGGGCACCGGATCGGTGATCGGCGGCGGCTCATCCACGCGCGTCTCCACGATCACCCGCCGGTCAGCGTCATACACATACAGCGCATTCGGATCCGTCTCGGTCAGCCGGGCCGCCTTGTGCGTGCCATCGCAGAGCGGGAATGTCCGGCTCAAACCGCAGGCGCAGATCGAGATGGGCTTGTCCGACGGTCCGACTTTGATCGAACCCGTCGCGGTCAAACGTACAAGTCGCGCCATGAGCCTGGATCCGGTTGACGGGGGAGAGTGACAACGAGCCAGGCACCCATGTGCCTGGCTCGCATCGAACTCCCCGACTAGGACTCGAACCTAGAACCTAGCGGTTAACAGCCGCTCGCTCTACCATTGAGCTATCGGGGACCGGGTTGTGCGTGCTCCATCTTGCGGCGGAAAACACGCGGGTGCAAGCGTATGCGGGGGGGTATATCGGTCAAGATGGGGGGTTGGCTCAGCCTATGACGGTGGCTATTATCTCGACCCTGCCAGGAGCGGCAGATTCGCACGTTTTCCCGAGGATTGCGGCCATGAAGAAGGACATTCACCCGAAGTTCTACCCCACCAAGGTCTTCCACAACGGGGAACTCGTGTTCACCACCGGCGGCACCACGCCGGAGCTGCACGTCGAAGTCTGGTCAGGCTCGCACCCGTTCTTCACGGGCAAGCAGCAGTTCATTGACGCCGCAGGGCGCGTCGAGAAGTTCCAGAAGAAGTTCGGCGGAAACTACTTTGCCGCGAAGAAGAAGGGCGCGGAGGCTGGGGCTCCGGGTGCGGGCGAAGCCAAGGCTTGAGCCCGATAGACCCTCACCGTACAATATCCAGACCGGCAGGAGTGCATCCTGCCGGTTTGTTGTTTCGATGAAGGGAATCGTGCCGGAGCGTGTTCGACGAACAGTTCCGCCCGCACGCAAGTATCTATCCACTCATCCGGATGAATGGATGAATGCCTAGACTGACGAGATTTCGATTGCCGCATGTTTCGGAGGATTGATGAGCAGCCGATTCGTCCAGGAACTGGCCAAGCGCGTCCTCGTCTGCGATGGGGCGATGGGCACGAGCATCCACAAGCACGATCTGGATGTGCAGAAGGACTACTGCGGGTGCGAGAACTGCACGGACATTCTCGCCGCCACGCGCCCGGATGTCATTCAGGGCATCCATGAGTCGTTCCTGGCCGTCGGTGCCGACTGCGTGGAGACGGACTCGTTCGGCTCGAACAGACTGGTACTGGCGGAGTTCGACATCGCGGAGCGGACGTTCGAGTTGTCCAAGGCCGCCGCGAACGTGGCGCGGGCCGCGTGCGCGAAGTACTCGACGAGCGACAAGCCGCGCTTCGTGCTGGGGTCGATGGGGCCGGGAACGAAACTCATCACGCTCGGGAACACGGACTGGGCGGCAATGCTCGATTCGTATCGCGAGCAGGCGCGCGGTCTGCTGGCTGGGGAGCCGGCGCCGTGGGGCAAGGCCGGCGTCGATGCGCTCATCATCGAGACATGCCAGGACATCCTGCAGGTCAAGTGCGCGATCAACGCCGTGCTGGAAGCCCTCAAGGAGCGCGGCCTGACGACGGACGATGTGCCGATCATGGCCTCCGTCACGATCGAGACGACGGGAACGATGCTCCTGGGGACGAGCATCGAGGCCGCGGCGACGGCGCTCGCGGGGTATCCGCTTCTCTCGCTGGGCCTGAACTGCGCGACCGGGCCGACGGAGATGGCCGAGCACGTGCACTGGCTCGGCAAGCACTGGAACCTGGGTAGCCCGACGCTCCGCGGCGGGTCTCCTCGGTACGTCTCCGTCATGCCTAACGCAGGCCTGCCTGTGCTGGTGGATGGGAAGACCGAGTATCCGTTGACACCCGAGCCCTTCGCCGCGGCGATGCGGAAGTACATCGAGCAGGACTATGTGCGGATCGTCGGCGGGTGCTGCGGCACCACGCCCGAGCACATCGCGGCCCTGGCAAGGACGGTCGATGATGTGAACCGCGCCCGTGCGACGGCCAAGGCGACGGCCACGGAAAGCGGCGTGCCCAAGGCCGTCACGAGCCTGTACGCTCCGGTCGAATACAAGCAGGACAACTCCTTCCTGATTGTCGGCGAGCGGATGAACGCCTCGGGGAGCAGGAAGTTCAAGCAGTTGCTCGAGGCGGATGACTGGGACGGGATCATCTCGCTGGCCCGCGAGCAGGTCCGCCACGACGGGGCCCACGTGCTGGACCTGAACGTGGACTACGCCGGGCGCGACAACGCCCGCGACATGGCCGAGATCGTCAAGCGCGTGGTGCGTCAGGTGGATGCGCCCCTTATGCTCGACTCCACGCAGATCAAGACGATAGAGGCGGGCCTGCGCCACGCCGGCGGCAAGTGCATCATCAACAGCGCCAACTTCGAGGATGGCGAGCACAAGTTCGACGAGGTCTTTCGCCTCGCCAAGACCTTCGGCGCGGCGGTCGTCGTCGGCTCGATCGACGAGGACAAGGAGGCCTCCATGGCCCGTACGGCCGATCGCAAACTCGCGATCGCCCGTCGTGCATACGACCGCGCGACCAAGGTCCACGGGATCGACCCGGCGGACCTGATGTTCGACCCGCTGGTGCTGCCTGTCTCGACGGGCATGGAGAGCGACCGGCGCTCCGCGCTCGAAACGATCGAGGGCGTCCGCCAGATCAGTAAGGCCATGCCGGAATGCCAGACCACGGTGGGCCTGAGCAACGTCTCGTTCGGCCTCAAGCCCGCGGCGCGCATCGTGCTCAACAGCGTCTTCCTGCACGAACTGCGCGAGGCCGGGCTGACGAGCGCCATCGTGCACATGAGCAAGATCCTGCCGGAGAACAAGATTCCCGAGGAACAGTGGCAGGCGGCGCTCGATCTGGTCTATGACCGCCGGAGCAAGTCGGCTGGTGGCACGGGTCTCCCGACCCGTGCCGGCGGCTCTTTGTTTCCCGAGGATTTCGACCCCTTGCAGGCCTTCGTCGAGCTCTTCAAGGACGCCGAAGGCGCCGGGGCCGGCGCGGCGAAGAAAGAAAAGAAGGTCCAGACCGTCGAAGAGCGCCTCCGCTCGCACATCATCGACGGCGAGAAGCAGGGCCTGATCGAGTCGCTCGAAGAGGCCCGCCAGAAGTACACCCCACTGGTCATCATCAACGACCACCTCCTCGACGGCATGAAAACCGTCGGCGAACTCTTCGGCAGCGGGCAGATGCAGTTGCCCTTCGTGCTGCAGAGCGCCGAGGTCATGAAGATGGCCGTGGCCCACCTCGAACAGTTCATGGAGAAGGTGGAAGGCCAGACCAAGGGGAAGATCGTCCTCGCCACCGTCAAAGGGGACGTGCACGACATCGGCAAGAATCTCGTGGACATTATCCTGAGCAACAACGGGTACACCGTCTACAACATCGGGATCAAGCAGCCGATCGCCGCGATCGTCGAGAAGTTCCGTGAGACTCAGGCGGACGCGATCGGGATGTCCGGGCTGCTCGTCAAGAGCGTCAACGTCATGCAGGAGAACTTGGCGGAACTCAACTCTATGGGGATCGAGGCGCCGGTCCTGCTCGGCGGCGCGGCACTCACCCGCCACTACTGCGAGGGAACGCTCCGCAACGACTACAACGGCGAGGTCTTCTACGGAAAGGACGCGTTCGAGGGCCTCTCCACGATGGACCGCATCGTCTCCGACGAGACGGATGTGCTCGACCGCGAGATCGAGGATCGCCTGAGCAAGCGGACCAAGGCGGAGGAGATGGTCGCCAAGTCCCGCGCCGAGCAGGGACGCCGGCAGGAGGCGTTCGAGGCGGCCAAGGGCGGCGCGACCGGTGTCCTGGAGCGCGTGCGCTCCGATGTCGCCATTCTCGAACCATCGCAGATTCCAACGCCACCGTTCTGGGGCTCGCGCGTCGTCGAGGGGCTCGACCTCAACCAGATCTACCCCTTCCTCAACCCCGTCGCGCTCTTCCGCGGCCAATGGCAAGTGAAGAAGGGCGCGATGAGCGAGGCGGACTACGAGGCGCTCGTCGAGGACAAGATCCAGCCGATCTTCGAGGCACTCAAGGCCAAGTGCCGCGACGAGGGGATTCTCCGCCCCGCGGCGGTCTACGGCTACTTCCCGTGCAACTCCGACGGGGACGACCTGATCGTCTATCACCCGCAGGACCAATCACGCGAGATCGAGCGTTTCCGTTTCCCGCGCCAGCCCGACAAGCGAAGGCTGTGCATCAGCGACTACTTCCTTCCTGTTGAAAGCGGGAGAAAGGACGTGCTCGCCCTGCACTGCGTCACGATGGGCCGGCGCGCCAGCGAGGAAGCGCAGAAACTCTTCAAGGCCAACGACTACACGAACTACCTCTACCTGCACGGCCTGGGCGTCGAGACCGCCGAGGCCCTCGCCGAGTTCTGGCACAAGCGCATCCGCCAGGAACTCGGGATCGCAGGCGAAGACTCGCCGCGGATCAAGGAACTCTTCACCCAGCACTACCGCGGCAGCCGCTACTCCTTCGGCTATCCCGCCTGCCCCGACATGAGCGACCAGGACAAGTTGTGGAAACTCATCGACCCGACGCGCATCGGATGCGAACTGACGGAGAACTGGCAGATCGACCCGGAGCAGAGTACCAGCGCGATCGTGGTGCATCATCCGGAGGCGAAATACTTCAACGTTTGAGCCTGGTTACTTCTTCGGCTTGAACGCCTGGCTCAGCAGTTCCTGGTTGAATCCACCGGGAACATTGCCCGTCGCGGCGTACTGATACGTCGCGGCCAGCAGAATTCCCTTGAGCGTCTCTGACACCAGCGCCAATCCGATCAGATACACGATCAGCAGGGCGCCGAGGATGACCGCAGGCCACACAGACGACATGGCGATCGACACCGCGACACCGCCGGCGAACACGAGAATACCAAGCAGCGTGAGCACAAAGAAGACCGCCCCCAAGCCGAGGTTGGTGATCAGCGACTCGCCCCAAGTCTTCTTGAGAATCTGCACCGACCGCTTGATGGCGTCGAACGGCCCGACCTTCTCCACGACCAGCACCGGCACGACAAAGAACGTCGCAATCGTCCAGACCATGCCGATCAGGTTCAGCACGATCTTGCCAAGGAATCCGGCTCGCTCCTCCAGCGCCTTGAGGATCATTCCAACCGTCGCCGCCACCAATGCCCATGCCGCGATCTGCGGCAGCCGCGACGCAGCAAGCCTTAAACCGTCCCCCAGCGACGCCGACTCCCCATTGAACTTGCGGATCGCGCACCCGATCAGCGCCGAGTTGAAGAACGTGATCACGAAGAAGTTCACGAAGTAGAACGCAAACAGGACCACGTAGTGCAGCGGCCCGAAGTTCGCAAAGAACTCCCGCTTGGACCCGCTGTGCTGAGAGAGCGAAGTCCAGTCCACGGTCAAAGCAAGCGGAATCGCGAATGTGGCCAGCACCAGGATGCAGGCGATGCTGCTCAGGATCGGCAGCAGGAGCAGCTGCTTGTCGGACATCAGGACCGACCCCGACTGCTTGACCAGTTCCCACGAACGCGCGAACTTGCCCATGGCTTCGAGTCCTTGAGAGTCCCCCACCACCCAAACCCGCCAGCGCGAGCCTACCACGACCCGCGAACCGGAACAATCCCTCGGTCACTTCTTGTTCGGGACTCGAGAAATCGGGTTTCTGCGAGGTTTGGCAAGCCTTTTCCCGCCCACGGAAACGCTCGCCGAATGCCGTACGGCCCCCTACACTTGGCCCCTTCGTGGTGCCGGGCTTCCGCCCGGTGTTCCGAAACATCGCCCCAGACAGGCGATGCCACCTGGAGCCCGCACTTGGCCAGTACCTTCCGCTGCCGCCTGATCACGCCCGAATCCCAGGTTCTCGACGAGGCGGCGACCTCCGCCGTCGTCCCGTGCTGGGACGGCCAGCTCGGCGTCCTCCCCAACCGCGCGGCGATGGTCATGGAGCTCGGCACCGGCGAACTGCGGATCGACTTCGGCAACCAAGGCGCCCCCAAGGGCGGCTCGCGCTCCTTCTTCGTCTCCGACGGCTTCGTGCAGATGCTCAATAACTCGCTGACGATCTTGGCGGTCAACGCCGTGGGCGCTGAGAAGTTGAGCGAGGCCGACGCACAGAAGGAACTCGACGCCGTGCTCGCCAAGAAGACCGACGACCTGACCGGCGCTGATATGGACAAGCACCAGAAGGCGATCGCCCGCGCCAAGGCGAAACTCGCCGCGGCGAAGACCTTCAAGGGCAAGGGCGGCTTCTAACGCTCAACCCTCGGCGGCGCATGCCCCCAGCCCCGCCTCGATGCACTTCATCACGCGCGGCCAGTCGCTCTCCTTGAACACCCCCAGCGGCGGCAGCATGCGGATGTGGTACGGCCCGTGCCCGCAGTAGAACGCCACCACGCCCGCGTCGAACAGGTGCTTGCACGCCTTGACGACCTTCTCCTTCTTCCCGCCGAATGGCGTGAACTTCATCATCCCGCCGTTGCCGCCGACGATGTCCGCATAACCCCCCGCCGGGAACCACTCCGGATGCCGCGCGGCGATCTCGCGAATCCCCTTGCTGAATGCGGCGTGGTGGCGAGCAAACGCCCCCTGCGGCCCGTAAAAATCCCCATCGCGCAGCCGCTCCAGGCATCGCGTCCCCTGCCGGAACGCCACCGTTGAACTCGTGAAGGTCCCGCTGAGCAGTCCCGGCCCCGGGTTGTACTCCTCGGTGTAGAGCGTCGCGCACGCCTGCGTCATCTTTCCGATGCAGAAGACATCCACCCACTCGCCAAGTTCCAGCGCCTCGTACGCGAACATGCTCGTCGTCCGCCCGAACGTCTGGATCTCGTCGTCCCAGATCGCGATCTTCGCATCGCGGCAGACCTTGAAGAGTTCAAGGAAGTACTCGCGCGGCGCCGTGTTGAACCCGCCTTCGCCCTGAACCAGTTCAAAGATGAAGCACGCGTGCTGCTTCGGGTAGCGCTCGACATACTCGCGCAGCCGCGCGACGGCCTTGTCGATCGTCTTCGTCTGCCCGATCGCCTTTGCCTCAACCTCGTCATAGAACGGCATGTAGTCCACAAGCGTCGAGAGCGGAATCCCCACGCGATTTGCAGCGGCGTCCCCGATCTGGCTCATCGTCACCGACCGCCCCATGAAGCAGTCCTTGAACGCGATCACACGGCTCGCCGGAGCGTGCTTCTGATAGCACACCTTGATCGCGTTCTCGTTCGCCATGCACCCGGATGTGGATGAGTAGCAGTACTTCAGCCGGCTGCTGCGCTTCGCAAGGCCGAGCAGCGTCTCGGCAAACTCATACGCCTCCCAACCGGACTGCAAGTTGCCGTGCTGCAGCGTGTCATTGAGCGAAGCCTTCACGGCCGTGCGAATCTGATCCGCATCCGAGTGCCCGAAGAAGTACACCCCGATCCCGCAGATCATGTCCCACTTCACGCTCCCGTCCATCAGTTCGACGAGCGCTCCGTTGCCAACACCAGAACCGAGATACGGATACAGCAGCGCCCTGCCGCGGACATCCGCGGCACGCTTCATGTACGCCTCGTACGACTCCTTCAACCCAGGATTCGCCGCGCGGACGTCCGTCAGTTTCGCCGAGCGAGCCTGCACTTCACGGACAATTTGATCTACCGCGGCATTGATCGCGGGATTGGCGAGCAGTTCCGATCCGACGGTCGCCGGCGCCCCAGCAGGCGCGGCAGGAGAGGCGGGCTTGGCAGGGGAAGCAGTGGTCATGGAGCAATCCTGAAAGCGGGGGTCCGAGAACTCGCATCAACTGTATGGTGAGGGCAATGGCTCTATCGACCGGATGGGGTTCCATCATCGACCCGTCGGCACGCCCGCCGCATTCACCGGGAAGTGAGCGTGATTCCTAGCGCGATCTCTTCTGCCTGTGTCCACTCGTGTGCAGGTGGCAACTCCACGCAAACGAACGTGACAAAGATGAAGTCAAGGCCGTTGGAGAGGATCCAACTCTTCGCTCGCGCCATGCCGTTTCCGCTGCCTTCCGCGGAGCCAACGCGACCAAACTTGCACGCTCCGGAACCAGTCGAGGCGATCCTCGCCGCTCCATCTGCCGGTCCAACGAGTGATCCACTGGCGAGTTCGATGAGGGTCGCGTCGCTCGGTCTAGGCTCTTTTCCGCCTTTGTAGACCGCCCACGAAACCTGAAGCGCCCCCACTCCGTCGGCGCGAGCGAAGGTCGCGGGGCCATCGGGATTCTCGTGCGAGAGATCCTCCCAACCGGTAAGGAGTTGGATGTTGAGCACCGCTTCGGGCATTGTTCAATCCCGCCGACTCGCCCGCATCATCGTCACCGCCAGCAACTGGCACCGCTCCACCAGACTCGACAGTTCAATCCACTCCTGCGGCGTATGCAACCCTCCGCCGCGAACACCCAAGGTGTCCAGCGTCGGCAGCCCCGCCGCCTGCATGTTGTTTCCATCGCAGACGCCGGCGGTCCTGGAAAAGGGCAGTGGGCGTCCAAGGTCGATGGAGGTCGCGCGAACGAGTTGTGCGAGTTCGGCGACCGGACCAGTTTCGGGTTTGGCAGGCCGACCAACACTGATCCGGAACACACCTTGCGTGCCCATGTAAGGCTCTTTGAGAACTGCATGCCAGTTGTCGGCGAACGCCTTGCACTGCCAGCCCTCTGCAAAGCGGACGTTTCCCCAAGCGCGCGCGAGATCAGGAACGACGTTGGTCGCTGTGCCACCCTGCAGGGGTCCGACGTTGATGATGAAGGTCGAACCCGCGTGGTTCTCCGTAAGCGGCGAGGCAAGGACGTTGGCGAGAGCCGTCACGGCCGACGCACCGCTGGCAAAGTCCCTTCCGACGTGGGCCGCCTTCCCTCGGACTTCAACCAAGAACTGCGCACTTCCCGAACGTTCGATTACCAGGCCGCCATCGGCAGTTGCGGGTTCCAGCGCGAGTCCGATTCCACCGTTTTCGGCGACGCGCTTCGCCTCAGCGGCGATCGCCGGAGCACTGTGGTAACTCCCTGTTTCCTCGTCGCTGTTGAGCAGGAGTGTCCACGCCACCCGCTCCCCAGCCTCTTCCAGCGCCTCCAGCGCCGCAAGCCCAATCACCAGCCCGCCCTTCATATCCACGCATCCGGGCCCAGTCGCCGTCTTCCCGTCCGATGCGATCGTCAGCGCCCGAAACGGCCCGGCGGGATCGTGAACCGTGTCCAAGTGCCCGGCGATCAGAGCCTCGCGCCCGCCCGCCGCGCCTCGCCGACAAACAGCCGTCGGCAGCGGCGTCTGCCCAGCCTTCTCCCCATACAACCAATCCGGCCGCGCCACGCCCGGCACGATCTCCACCGAAGCCCCCAGCGCCGCCGCCCGCGCCGTCAACCGCTCACGCGTCTCGTCCAATGCCGCAACATTCCGCCCACCCGTGGGCAATCCAACATGCAGGCGCAGATCCTCCACCAGCGCCCCCTCGCGCGAGCGGATCAGATCACACACCCTGCGCTCACGGTCGTTCAGCGTCATGCGCCCCCATTCGCAGCTAGCCAATCCTCGCGCACCATCCCAAAGTGCACAACATCGTGCGTCACACCAAACCGCACAACATGCTTCGGCGAGAACCCCTCCTGCTTCATCCCAATCTTCTCCAGCACCCTCCCCGACGCCGGATTGGCCATGTAGTGACACGCAAAGATGCGAGCGAGTTTCAAATCAACGAACCCATGCCGCACCAGCGCCCGTGAGGCCTCCGTCGCATACCCGCGCCCCCAGAACGGCACGCCGATCCAATACCCCAGTTCGGCCCGCCCATGCAGCGGCGCGGCATTCAATCCGATCGCCCCGACAATCTCACCCGTCACCCCATCGCAAACCGCGAACACATTGTCCCTTCCCTCCGCCCGCGCTCGAGCCTGCCCGCCAATCCACTCGCGCGCGTGATGCAACTCATACGGGTGCGGGATGAGCAGCGTCGTCGCCGCAATCCGCTTGTCACCCGCCAGTCTCGCCACCGCCGGCGCATCCTCCATCGTGAACGCTCGCAAGATCAGACGCTCGGTTCGCAACACCGGCGGTGTCATCCCGCCACTCTGTCCGGACACTTCCTCCCAAATCCCCTCGAACACATCCACCGCCTCCCCCGTCATGAACACATGATTCGTGCGTTCATCCCACCTGATCCGCAGATCACCCCCAAGCGCCGTCATAGTCGCTTCACGATCCAGGTGCCCCGCCATCACACCCGCCACAAGCGAGGCACAGATCCCCGTCCCACACGCCTGCGTGATCCCCGCCCCGCGCTCCCACGTATAGACCTTCGCATGCGACGCGCCAACGCGCTGCACAAGGTGAACGTTTGTCCGGTTCGGAAACGCCCGATGCGTTTCGATCGACGGGCCGAGCGTTCGCAGCAACTCAAGCGCCTGCGCATACCCAAGCCCTCGTGCCGCCTCGAACGAAACCGCGTGCGGATTCCCCATCGACACAAACTGCCAGTCCCGCGCAGCGGTCGATCCGCCAATCGAAAACCCCTTCCCCGCTCTCTGCAATACCCCTTCACCCACCGGCACCCGCCCCAGTTCCAAAATCGGCTCCCCCATATCCACCGTCGCGCGCACAACCTTCCCCCCAACCACCTCACAAGCAATGCTCAACACCCCGCGCCCGGTCTCCACCAGCATCGGATTCGCCCGCACCCCCAACCGATCATGCGAGAACTTCGCCACGCACCGAACCCCATTCCCACACATCTCCGACTCAGACCCATCCGAGTTGAACATCCGCATGCGCACGTGCGCACCGCCCCGCGCGCCAGACTCGCTCGGCGGACACACCACAATCACCCCATCCGACCCAACCCCCTTGTGCCGATCGCTCATCCGCCGCACCACCTCCGCCCAACCCGCATCTTCCATCCGGCGCAGCACCCCCCCCTCCGTCACCCCATCCAGGTAGACGTAGTCATTCCCGCACCCGTGCATCTTCACGAACTTCACGGCGCATCCTCCGGAGACGACACCCGCCACTCCCGCAAGAACCGCGGCGTCATCATCTCTCGCTCCATCGCCGCTCGCTGCAAGTCCTCGCGCCTCGGCATCCCCATCGGCACAATCTCCACGAACGCCCCCGCCAGCGCCAGCAGCAGCCCCACCACAATACCCCCCTTGATCCACCGCACCGTCCGGTCGATCGGCAGCCGATGCAGCGGCGCACCCACGAGTCGCCGCAGCCGCTCCTGCCGCACCGCCATCGACCCATGCCGGAAACTCCGCCGCCGCACCGGAATGTGGTTGAGCTGCGCCACCGACGCAAGCGCATCGTGCATCTCCCGCGCCCCCTCCTCCGTCACCGCGCAAGCCTCAGGATCGTCCATGCTCAGGTGTTTTGCCGCATACGCATCCGCCTGCCACTCAAACCGCCTGCTGACGACCCCGAATATGAACACGCCTACCACGAACGCACCAAGCGCAACAAGGCTCGCGATCGCCTCCCCAAGCAAAGCCACCGCACTCGGCCCCCCCCCCCCCCCCCCCCCCCCCCCCCCCCCATCTCCGGAACCGCCTGCAGCAGCATCGCCGCGCCAACCAACCCCACGATCATCCCCGCCTTCACCACGCCCCCAAGCGCCATGATCCCCATCACCATCCAAGCGATGTGGTGGTGCTTCGCGTGCGCCACCTCGTGCGCCATCACCCCCTCCACCTGACGCTTCGTCAGCGAATCCAGCAGCGCATCGGTCAGCATGATGTACCGCAGCGGCGCCACAATCCCCATCGCCAGCCCGTTGAGCATTGTCCCATGGGTGCGCCACACCAGCAGCTCGCGCACGCGCACACCCGCCCGCGTGCACACCCCCATCAGCCGGTCGCGCAGTTCCCCGGGCCCAAGCGGAATCGCATCCCAAAGAAACCGCAGAAACAGCGGCGTCACCACCAGCACACAGATCACCGCCCCAAGCCGGATCGCATCCAGAGCATGATCCGCCAGCCACGGCCGCGCGGCCGCCCATTGACCGACGCTCCCCAGCAATCCGTCAGAGTGCCTGTGCACCCGAATCGCCGCCGCTGCGCGATCCAGCCCCTCCGTCACCCCCAACATGATCATCAGCGGCACAAGAATCAGCAGCATCTGATGCCGCACGCCCGACCACACAAACTGCCAGCGGGTCGGCGTCGGATACGCCGGCTGCCCCTCCTCCAGCACCCGCACCCACACAACCTCCCGCAGCCGCCGCTCAATCGGATAGAACGACCACCACCCCGCGGCGAACATCAGCAGCGGCGGCGACAGCGCAACCAGTTCATCCACCAGCACAAGATCGCCCACCACCGCCCGCACCTGCTCAATCCACCCGAGCGAGAACACGCCGAACATAAAGATCGCCACGCCCGCCAGCCGCGAAGCCATCAGCATCCGCTCCGCCGCCGAGACCGCCCCTAGCGACCCGCGCCGATCCATCGCCCGCCCCGACGCCGCACAAACCAGATGCGTCATCACCGCAACCAGCACATACGGAAAGAGCGCCAGAAACACCGCCTGAAGCGAAACACTCCCCGGCACCGCCGTCCGCATACCCGCGCGCGATCCCGCCGTCCCCAGTTCATCGTGGAGATACACCCCCGCCACCAGCGCTATCACCCAGAGTTGCAGCAACGCCACTCCCGTCCGTGGGCCGATCCCGAGACTACTTCCCGACCGTGATCTCTCCAAGATCGATCACAGCCCCGTTCCGCTGGTAGTAGTCCACGTTCATCGTTCCCTCTACAACGCTCGTCAGCACCAGGCAGTTCCGCCCGTGCGTCACCGCGTAGTCCAGATCGCCGCGCCCCGGCCCAGCGTAATCCCTGTTGTTGGCCGTCTGCACGTGGAAGTGATAGTGCGCCAGCGAGCGAGCGCTGTCCGTGAACATCTCTTCCGGCGCCATGAACGTCCGGTCGTTCTTCCGCTCCGTCGTGCGCGGCGAATACCCACGGATATTGAACCGCCCCCCCTTGTCCGCCACCGCGCCACCCTGATCCGCCGACCACAACACGCCCCCGTACTCCGTCGATGTATCCACCCGATCCGCCATCGCCTGCTTGAAGAGTTCAGCAACGACCCCCGGCTGGTGAATCACGTCATCCAGCACGAGAATCGAGAGCACATCTCCCCACGCCAGTTGCCCCTCCCACTCGCGAAGCGTCTCCTGGCTTTTCTCCCGATCTTGCCCGATCCCATCATTTTTCAACCAGATGCGCCGATTCCCCAGTCTGCTGGAGAGTTCGCTGAGCAGTTGTGAACGCGAAGCCCGCACCCACTCACTCTGATTGGCCGCGGCCCAGCGTACCGGCTCCAGATGACGCATCTGCAACCCCTGCCGCTGCTCCGCGCTCAATGACCCCACCGCCTGCGTCGTCGCCGTCCACCACGCGGTGTTCTTCTTGTCCTTCTCATCCATCAACCCGCGCATCCACACGAGTTCCGAGCCCGTGATCGGCACCACGCCCAGCTCCCGTGCGCACCGGTTGATCTCCCGCATACGCGGATCAGTCGAAGTCTCCCCCGAAGCCAGCACCGCGCGCTTGGAACCATCCGGATCAATCCGCCCCAGCAGATCCCACGCCGCCTGCCGCGAGCGCTCCTCCGAATCATCCGGCACCTTCGGCGCCCCGTTCTCCGCGGGGTGCACGAACACATCGAACACGATCGCCACAAGGTCCTTCCCCGGATGCAGCGCCATCAGCACATCGCGTTCGGGCCGATGATCATCCGGCGGGACAGGAACCACCCGCGCATACGACCGCACGACCGAAGCCGTCTGATCCCGCCAGGCCGCGTCCCCCGCCCGCATCTCGATCGCCTCACAGACATCCACGATCATCGGCCACTGCGTCTCCGTCGGCATCCGCAGCCGCAGGAACTTCCGCGTATCCGCCAGCCCCGCCTCGGTCGTATCCGTCATCAGCAGCGCCAGCGCCCGCTGCCGCAGATTCACCGGCGCGGCACTCTTCCAAAGAACGTCCTTCGACGCCTCCCGCGCGGCCGAAAGCCGCGCCGGATCGTTCCTGGCCTCCTCCCAGATCGACTCCAGCGACTTCACCCGCTGATTCGTCTGAAGGTCCTTGTTCCGCACATCAACAGTCGCCTCCCCAGTCACACCCTTGGGGTTGCCGCCGCATCCAGTGGCAAGCAGGCAGGTGGCGCCCATTGCCGCTGCTCCAAGAAGCCCGCACGATCGCTGCAAGTTCCGGTTCATAGGGCCAACTTTACGGAGCCAGGAGGCTGTCGGGACGTTTGCCGGCGCGGCTCCCAGACGGCGGCGAGGAATCGTTCTACGATTGTTCATCCATCGACGCCCCTCGTGACCCGCCTTCACCCACCCAACTCTCACGCTCCCACCCCCCCGCCGCGCCCAACTGGGGCATCCCAAGGCAGCGGCACGCTCACCGACCGCGTCCAGCGAGTCATCGAACTCATCCGCCCGGCCGTTCAGGCCGACGGCGGCGACATCGAGTTCGTCGGCCTCACCCCCGACAACCACGTCCAGATCCGGATGCACGGCGCCTGCGTCGGCTGCCCATCCTCCACGGTCACCCTCCAGACCGGCATCGAGCGGAACCTCAAGGCCCACATCCCCGAGATCAAGGGCATCCAGGCCCTGGATTAGCCCGTATCGCTCTCGAGGACCCCACTGGTTCGGGGGTTGAACGGGACGCCTGTGAGCGTCGTATCACTGTGAACGCGCCCAAGCCGGGCCTACCCGGACAAGGGTCCACAGATCATCCACATTTTCCTTTGGTCAAGAACGCAACTCGTTATGATTCGCCGCAGTGAGGGGCCGCAGGACTGACGCGGCCAGAGAAGGGACTGGAGGTCCGCCATGCTGGTCATCACACGCCGGGAAGGGGAAGAGGTCGTCATCGGCGACCCCGCCAACCCCATCGGGAAAGTCCGCATCGCCTCCATCAAGGGCGATCGAGTGCGCATCGCCTTCGACTTCCCACGAAACATCGACGTGCACCGGCGCGAAGTCGCCGACCAGATCATCGAAGACCGCCCCAACGTTGTCGGGCAAATCAAGCCGAACGTCGCGCAGTCGGGCTGATCCATGATCGCGAATCAAGCGCCCACAGGACTCTCGACCCACTCCGCACTAGTCGAAATGACTCTCGCCATCGGCCCGGACCACCTCAGAGTAGCCCAAACCGGAGGCGGCCTGCTGATCCTCGCCGAGTCTACCGAACTGCGCGAGCACCGAGGAGAACTCACGGTCTCCATCGACGGCCAGATCGAAACCGCAACCGTCGAAATCGAGCCCGTCACCGGCCCAGCCCGCAAGTATCGCGCCACCTACCACTGGCACAACTGAATCTTTCGCCATTCCGCAACAACACAAAGACCCCGAGCCAAAGGCCCGGGGTCTTGTACTTTGCCTCAACCCTTGATCCCACGATCCCAGGATCCCCCGATCCCATCCCTACTCCGCCTTCCCCCCACTCATGTCATACACCCAAACCTCCCCGGCGCGGCCCCAAGCAAGCACATCGCCCTTCCCGAAGAACAACCCCAACTCGCGCTCCGCGGCCTCCGGGCTGTCCGACCCGTGGATCAGGTTGAACGAGTTGCTCACGCCAAAGTCACCGCGGATCGTCCCCGGCGCGGCCTTGCTCCCAAACGTCGCACCCATCATGTTGCGGCAGATCGTGATCGCCCCGTTCCCCTTGATCGCCAGCACCAGCACCGGGCTGGACGTCATGAACTTCACCAGCCCCGCGTAGAACCCCTTCCCCTTGTGCGACTCGTAGTGCGTCTCGGCCAGCGACAGCGGGATCTGCATCATCTTGCACCCGACGATCTGCAAGCCCTTGTCCTCGAACCGCGAGATGATCTTCCCCATCAGGCCGCGCTGAACGGCGTCGGGCTTGAGAATGATGAGCGTCGTTTCCATGTGAGCGTTTGTCCTTGAATAGATGTGTGCGTTCGGATTGGGGGGCGAAGGGTAGGCCGGGACCGGACACCCACCCGTCCGCCGCTTGCGGCCGCTTGCCCAAGAGACAACACGCCACGCGATCGCAAGAAAACCTGATAGCCTGTTGCCCGGGGGATGACCCTTCCTCTCTCTCGAAAGGGGACCCCGCCATGCCCACACGCACCCGGCTCGCCACCGCGCTCACACTCCTCGCGCTCCTGGCAACCCTCGCCACCCTCAGCGCGGCCACACAAGCCCCGGACTCGCCCGCACGCACGGCCCAGCCCGACGGCATCGCCGCCCTCGACGGCGAGTGGCTCTACGTCGAAGACCGCACCGAAGGCCGCGCCCCCGAGCAGCAGCAGCCCAGCATGAGCACGAAGTTCGCCCTGCGCGTCGAGAAGGACGCGGTAATCCTGATCCGCGGCAGTGGCTCCCAGCGCCGGGAGATCCGCATGCCCCTCGACGGTTCCCCAACCGAAGTCCCGGGCCAAACCAAAGCCACAATGTCACGCTACAGCGGCCAGTGGAAGGACGGCGCATTCGCCTACGAGATCGAGCAGCTCCGCGTCTCGGAAGAGTCCACCACACTCACTGGAATGATCCGCATCGAACTGCGCCCCACACCCGACGGAGGCGAAGGGGGAAAGAGCAGTCTGCTGGCGAAAGTCGAGGTCGGTCCACCCACAGAAATGAAGTCCATCGCCCTCTACCGCCACCCGCAGGACATCCCACTCCCCACGCCCGCCAAAGCGAAGATGGAAGACGTGACCTGGCTCGCCGGCGCGTGGACCGGCACTAGAGGCGCCGCCGGCGCCACATCCATCGAAGAACGCTGGAGCCCCCCGCTCGGAGGCTCAATGCTCGCCACCTCGCGCACCGTCTCGCGCAACAGAATGGTCGCCTTCGAGTTCCTCCGCATCACCGAGCGCGACGGCGGTCTCATCTACATCGCCCAGCCCAACGGCTCCCCACCCACCGAGTTCGTCCTCACCGAACTGACCAAGACCCGCGCCGTCTTCGAGAACCCACGCCACGACTCCCCGCAGCGCATCGTCTACGAACTCGCGGCCGAGAAAGAAGGCGAAAGCGGCACCCTGACCGCCTCAATCGGCTTCATCAAGGGCGGTCGCCCGCAGCGCTTCGAGTTCAAGCGCGAGGCGGCAAAGCCGTAACCCCTCACTTCAGCTCGACAGGCCGGAGGCCTGATCGTCAGTAACCGGGGGTGGAGCAATGGGTCGCCGTAGGCGACCCGAGCGACACCCCCGGAAAGGCTGCACCCAACGCCGGCGAACCCCGAAGAGGTTCTCGTACCGCCATTTCTGCGCGCACGAGCGTCTTCCTCCCCGCATTCATCCCCGGCGCGCAAGAATCATCAAGCACCCCACCACGCACCCACTAAACTCCCCCGAGTTTCATCGACCCACCCTCACCCCCACGAGGATGCCTCATGACACTCATCCGCCTCGCTTCCCTCATCGGCGTCGGCCTGCTCGTCCTCGCCATCAACATCGCCTGTAGCACCCTCTACATGGTCATCTACGGCTATCTCATCAACCCCGGCCACCCTAAGGAGTTCTACGACGAGCACATCAAGATCGCCGCGCCGTATTGCAGCATCATCGCCGGCATCCCCCTCATGTTCCTCGCGGGCCTCTGGGTCGCCCGCTGGGGAGGAACAGATGCCCCGCTCGGCATCAAAGCCGCCCTCATCGTCTGGCTCGCTTACACCCTCATCGATCTCGCCGTGCTCTTCGCCGCAGGAATGACCCCCAAACTCGCCATCATCTGCGGCGTCTCTCTCCTCACCAAACTCGCCGCCGCCTACACAGGCGCCCTCATGTCGCCGGTGGCACGGGCATCTTGATGCCCGTGCGGGATCGGCAAGGGTCGCCCACACTCCTGCCACTTCGTACGGCACGGTTGCTTCGGCCAAGCAGCCCGGCTCAACACGCCGAGTCGCTTGGGGGTCATACCGCTCTACCGTCCAATCTTCTCATCGCGCCAAACCCACATGGACGCCGCCAACCTCACTCAAACCCTCACCTACATCCAGGCCCACCTCGACGGCGACCTCTCCCTCGAAGCGCTCGCCGCTGTCGCGGGCTGCTCACCCCCCTACTTCGCCCGCCGCTTCTCCAGGATGATGGCCGAAACCCCCAAGCAGTACACCTCCCGCCTCCGCCTCGAACGCGCGGCACTCCGCCTCGTCCTACTCGACGATAACATCCTCAACATCGCCCTCGACTGCGGCTTCGAGAGCCACGAAACCTTCACCCGCGCCTTCCGCCGCCACCTCGGCGTCGCCCCGAGCGAGTTCCGCCGCGAAGGAAACCGCCTTACCACCGCCGCGGCAACCTCCGCCAAGCAGGAGCTCCCCCAGCGCGCCGATGCCGCAACACCAGTCTCGCTCTCAAGCACCGTCATCCGCACCCTGCAGCCAATGTCGCTCGCCTTCATCCGCCACACCGGCCCATACGAGAAAGTCGCGCTCGACTCATGGGACAAACTCATCGACTGGGCTCGCCGCCGCGGCATCCCCGGCGGGGTGGGCACCGGGGCAGGCGGCGGCACTGGTAGCCCCGCGCGTGCCAGACCAACAGACCCATACATCCTCCTCGGCATCGCCCACGACGCCCCAGGCATCACCAAACCCCAGCACCTCCGCTTCGACGCGGCGATCCGCATCCCCGACTCGGCGGGCGACTTTCGCTCCTCAAAACGCGTCGGCCACCAACGCTTCCCCGGCGGCCTCTTCGCCCTCACCACCACCGTCGGCCCCTTCACCTCGCTCCCCGCCGCCTACCACGAGATCTTCCGCCGCCTCCGCACCAACCGCTCCCTCGCCTGCCTCGGCGTCCCCTGCCTCGAGTTCTACCGAGTCAATCGCGTGGTGACAGACGTGGCGATCGTCAACACAGAGATCGCGATTCCGGTGCGGCGGTGCCGTTGAGCGCTACCGCTGCCCCGCCAGTTTGCCCCGAAACGACATCTCCGCCCTCATCACCTCCGCCCGATCCACATCCACCGCCAGCGGCAGGATCACGCTGAACATCGCCCCGCGCCCAAGTTCGCTCTCCACATGAATCTCCCCCTGGAGCATCGTGGTGAGTTCCTTGCTGATCGCCAGCCCCAGCCCCGTGCCCGCGTGTCGGCGCGTGTGCCCGGTGTCGAGCTGCTCGAACTTCTGGAAGATCCGCTTCTGATCTTCCGGCGCGATCCCCGGCCCGGTGTCCAGCACGCTGATCCGTACGCGATCCTGCGCATCCACCCCCTCGCTCCCGCGCCCCACCAGCCGCTCCGCCCGCAGTGTCACGCGCGCAACGGGCGTCTTCCCCGCCGCCTTCTCATCCGCCGCCTTCTCGCTCGTGAACTTCACCGCGTTCGAGAGCAGGTTGAAGATCACCTGCTGGAACTTCTTCGAGTCCGTCGTCAGGTTCGGCACATCCGGCCCGACCTCCATGTGCAGTTCGACTCCGCCCCGGTCCGCCAGCGGCCGGATCAGCGCCACCAGCGCATCGCACGCATCGCGAACGTTCATCGTGTCCAGGCGCAGGTCCATCCGCCCTGCCTCCACCTTCGCCATCTCCAGCAGCCCCTCGATCATGTCCAGCAGCGACCGCCCCGCGCCCAGGATGTTCTCCAGATACCGCTTCCGCTTCGCCAGCCGCGCCCCATCGTCCGCCCCCGCCGCCGGTGCCCCGCCCGCACCACCACCACCCGTCGCCAAAGCCGCCGCCTGCTCCTCCTCCTTCACCACATTCTCCAGCAGCAACTCCGCGAACCCAATGATCGAGTTCAGCGGCGTCCGCAGTTCATGGCTCACGCTCGCCAGGAACTCCCCCTTCACCCGGTTCGCCTCATACAGCGCCACATTCCGCTCGCTCAACTCGTTCAACTTCAAGTCCAGCTGCGCATTGATCGCCCTCAACTGCTCCTGGCTCGTCGTGATCGCCTCCAGCATCTGATTGAACGTCTCGCTCAACTCCTCGAACTCGTCCCCCGTGCGAATGTCCGACCGCGTCGTCAGTTTCCCCTCGCGCACCAGTTCGGCCGTCTCCTTCAGATCGCGCACCGGCGACAGGATCAACTTGTTTGTGATCAGATAGAACACCAAGAGCGCCAGCCCCAGCGCGATCAACCCCGCGCTCAACAGATACGCCGTGTTCACGATCAACTGCTGCCCCGCCCCCGGGCTGACGCGCGTCAGCAGAATCACCCCCGACAGCCCTCCGCCCCGCGTCTCATCCCGCAGCGCCCGCGCATACCGATACTCCCGGCTCCCGCGCGCATTCACCCACGCCGAAGCATGCAGCTCGCTCGCCTCCACCTGCCCGCCCCCCCCATCACCCGTAAACAACCGCAGCGCCCGCGCCAGAAACTCATCCCCCGGATTCTGCCCCCCGGCCGTTCCCGGCAGCGAAGCCACCCGCGCCTCATCCACCGTCATATGCCGGATCGTCGCATCCCCGATCTGATCCGTCACCCCGCCGCCCGGCGCCGGCCGCGCCGGCCCAACCGTCCGCAGCCCCTTCGCCCGCTCCCACACATCCACCAGTTGCCGCGAAAGATCCCGCTGCGCCTCATCCACGATCGCATTCATCCGAATCCACGGCACCGCCAGCGCGGCCACAATAATCAGCACCACGGCCGCGCCGAACAGCAGCAAACACTTGTTGGCCAGCGAAATCCCGCGCCACATGGGTCCGGATGGTAGCGAATCGAATCAGAGCCGAAGGGCACAAGCCCTCGGAGTGTCAATCGCGGCACCCAGCTGCGTCAAACCATCACGATCTTCCGCCCGCACTCCGGACAGACCGCCGCCGTCGCCAGACCCGCCAAGTCATACCCGCACGACCGGCACATCCCGCGCCGTCGCCGCCGCCACCACTCCGACCACGACCGCCACGAGTACACCATCGCCACGGCCCATGGCAACAGCACCGGCATTGCGACCCAGTAGATCGTCACGCCGCCGGAGCACGGGTACGCGCCGCCCAGCGGCACCCACCATCGCGCCACGGATCTTCGCAGCGCCGAGTCGCTCCACGGGTCCTTGTTCCACGCGAACACAACCGTCCCCCCCGGGTTCCACTGCCGCTCATTGTCGGACCCCACAAACCGATTCCCTCGCCTATCGGGATACTCGCACTCAACAACCATCACGCCGCGATCCACCGCGATGCTCGGCCCATACCTCGAAAACACCCGCATCTGTCCCCAGAACGACGCGATCGCCGCCCCCAGCAGCAGCAGCGACACCGGCACGGAAAGCCATCGCGCCACAACGCCGATCGCTCGGCGCACCCAGCGAGAACGCGGCACCGAGATTGCCTCAGCAGCCATCCACCCAGACTAACCCGCCGCCCGCGCCTTGTCGAGCGTCAGCCCGCCGCCCCCAACACCCCCCGCGCCTTCTCCACAACCTCCCCCATCACCACCACCTCCCCCTTCCCCTTATCCCGCCTCGCCTTGAACTCCACACCCCCAGCCTCCAGCGCCTTCTCCCCGATCGTGATCCGCAGCGGCAGCCCGATCAAATCCGCATCCTTGAACTTCACGCCCGGCCTCTCATCTCGATCATCCACGAGCACGTCGTACCCCGCAGCCGCCAAACCCGCGGCCACGCGCTTCGCCGCGTCCGCCTGCTTCTCATCATCACCCTTCATCACCACCACCAGCACGTGATACGGCGCGATCGCGCTGGGCCAGATGATCCCATCCGCATCATGGTTCTGCTCTACGCTCGCCGCCATCGTCCGGCTCACACCGATCCCATAGCACCCCATGATCACCGACCTCTTCTGCTGATCCTTGTCCAGGATCGAGAACCCCATCGCATCCGAATACTTCGTCCCCAGTTTGAAAATGTGCCCAACCTCGATCCCCTTCTGCGCCTCCAGCTTCACCCCCGCCGCCCCCCCACTCCGCGGCGACGGATCCCC
>JADMIO010647432.1_pt1 | contig 39870 bp, 28 predicted proteins | sample 8958161 | NCBI WGS metagenome assembly JADMIO01 (sample SAMN16585339, study PRJNA669376) | soil metagenome | isolation source: Crop rotation soil | place: USA: Cullars Rotation, Alabama | collected 2011
GCCGCGACTTCAAGTCACGTGAATTCCAAGCTTCGGATCCCACTGTGCTGGAAAGCGATGCAACGTCCCGAACACAACTCACCCCTGTCGATGGCCTGGAAATACGCGCTGGGTCCCTGGATGGCCGCGGTGATCCTCCTCTCGTACCTCTGGGCCCAGGATCTCCGCGCGTTTATGGACCCGCCTTCCGCCCGCATCATCTTCTGGCACGTGCCCATGGCCATGCTGGGGATGTACTGGTTCGCGGTGGGGGCGGTCCACGGATACCGCTACCTCTACGGCAAGCGCCAGGGCGAGGCGGAGTTAGACCGCAAGGTGCAGTTCGCCTCGGAGTTGGGGCTGCTCACCACGGTGCTGGCTACGGTTACCGGGATGGTGTTTGCGCAGGTGCAGTGGGGCGTGGCCTGGAACTGGGACCCCAAGCAGGTCTTTATCACGGTGCTCATCGTGATGTACCTGGCCTACTTCGGGCTGCGGATGTCCATTGAGGACCCGGACCTCCGGGGCCGGCTCTCTGCCGTCTACGCCATTATCGGGGCGGTTTCCGCGCCGATCCTGATGTACGTGATCCCGAACATCCCGATGATCGCCAAACTGCATCCGCCGGGAATGACGGTTGCTACCGGCCTGGACCCCAAGTGGCGGCTGATCTACTGGATGAGCACGTTCGGTTTCCTGGGCATCACCGCCTGGCTGTACAGCCTGCGCCTGCGGGCGGCGGCGGTAGAGGAACGGCTGATGCTGGGGCGCATACCGAAGGATGAGGGCGTCCGGGTTACGGCCGCCCGCCGCGCCGGGTCCGGCGGCGCCACCGCTGGAGCGGAGTGAACCAGATGGACTCACTTTACGTAGTATTAATTGCCAGTTTGCTGGTATGGGGCGGTCTCTTCTTCTACATGGTGCTCACGGAGCGCCGCGTAGCGCAGTTGGAGCAGCGTGTCCGTTCGGAGGAACAGGAATGAGCAGGAACCGGGGGATGATCAAGTTGCTGATGGCGGGCGGGCTCGCCGTGGGCTGCGGCGTGGCGGGCGTGGTTTCCCTGCTGGGAGGCTCCACCTTCCAGACCGTGGCATTTGCCGATGTCCCCAGCCGCTCCGACCGGATCGAGGTTTACGGACGGCTGGACAAGCAGAGCATCACCTCCCTCAAGGGCGCCGTGATGGTCCGGTTCGACATCCTGGAAGAAGAAACCAAAAACAACAAGCCCACCCTCACCGGCAAGCGCCTCACGGTGCTCTACGATAACCCGGCCCTGGGCCTGGCCGGCAATTTCCCGGGGGCCTCCCACGCCAAGTGTACGGGGACCTATGACCCCGTTGCCAAGCAGTTCGTGTCGGACCGCATCGCCACCAAGTGTCCTTCCAAGTACGAGGAGCAGAACGTGGACCTGGGCACGGAGTCCGCCATCGACAAGTGGCACAAGGCCATTGGGTTTAAGGAAAAGAAGACGGGCGACGTTAAAACGGGCGACGTCAAGGCAGGCGAGGCTAAGGCGAGCAGTTACTAGATCGTTAACAGCGCCTTTCGCACCGGCCGGATGCCGGGGAAGGCCGGGTGTGTTCAATGCCGAATCCTGTTTATTCCTCACCATTGTTGGGAGTCCTGACTACCCTGGGCAACCTGGCCATCTGGCTGGGCCTGGGCAGCGCCATCCTGTGCGCGGTGTTCTACTGGTGGGCGATGCTCCGCTCTGTGCGGGCCGCCTCCGGGCCGGTGCTGGAGCCGAGTTCGCGCGGCGCGTGGAAGAACGGCCGCCTGGGCGGTGACGGCGCCATTTCCGCCACCGAGTTGCGTACCGAGCGCATTGCCAATTGGGCGCGTCGGTACTTCTACGTGATGAGCGGCTGCGTGATACTGGGCGCCTTCTGCCTGATGACCCTCATCCTGCGGCAAGAGTACGTCGTTGCCTACATCCACAAGAACAGCAACGCGTCGCTGCCGTTCGGTTTCCGGTTCGCCTCCTTCTGGTCGGATCAGGACGGGACGTTCTTCCTCTGGGGCATCTATAACACCATTTACGCCTCCGTCCTGCTCTGGAAAGCCCGCCAGGACGAGCGCTGGGTGATGCCGTTCTTCGTGCTGGTGAACGTCTCCCTGTTCACCCTGCTCACGTTTATGAACCCGTTCTGGCTGGTTTCTCCGGAAACCGTCCGGAGCCAGGAAGGCCTCCCCGCGGAGATCCTGGCGGCACTTCCCGCCAATGCCTGGGAGCACGTGCAGTATTACCTGGGCTGGGGCCGCTACATCCGTGTGCAGGACGGCAACGGGCTGAATGAGCAGCTTCAGAACTTCTGGATGGTGATCCACCCGCCCACGCTGTTCTTCGGCTACGCCTGTATGATGATGCCCGCCTGCTTCGCCGCTGGCGCGCTGATGAAGCGGGACTACGATAATTGGGTCAACCGCGCCGCCCCCTGGCTGGCGTTCGGCTGGACCATTCTGGGCTTCGGCATCTTCCTGGGCGCCTACTGGGCCTACGAGACGTTGAACTGGGGCGGCTACTGGAGCTGGGACCCGGTGGAGAACGCCTCCATCGTGCCTTGGGTGGTGGGGACCACCATGATCCACGGTTTCCTGGCGCAGCGGAACCGGGGTAACTACAAGCAGTCCAACCTGTTCCTCGGGATCATGCTAGGGACTACCGTGCTGCTGGGCTCGTTCCTGGTGCGCAGTGGGGTGCTGGGCACTACTTCCGTCCATGCGTTCGCTTCGCCGCAGAAGAGTGTCTTCTACACCCTGATGGGCGCGCTGCTGCTCTGGTTCATCGGCACCACGGGCATCTGGCTGTGGCGGTACAAGGACATCCAGGCGGAGATCGCATACGAGCACGTTTGGGAGCGCCACTTCGGCTTCTTCCTGGGGATGATCGTGCTGTCGGCGACGGCCATCGTCATCATGTTCGGTGTGTTCTTCGTCCCGGTGATCCTGCCGCTGCTCATCAGCAAGAAGTTCAACATCGACTACACCTTCTACAACAAGGCGCTGCTGCCGGTGATGTATGTAACGGTGTTGTTGATGGCGCTGACGCCGCTGATGCCGTGGAAGCGCGGCCGGGAAGACCGCCCGCTGGGTGCATTCAACAGCACCATCCTGGCCCTGTGCGGTATCTTCACGTTGTTCTTTATGTTCGCGGCGGCGTATGCCTGGATGGGCGGCTTCACCCGCCAGAACGACCCCGCCTATGTGGCGATGGGACTGATCCTGGGCCTGGCCGTGGTGAGCAACGGCGTCAAGCTGATCCGCGCCCGGCATGGCGGCTGGCTGGCCACGGGTCCGTGGCTGGCGCACCTCGGTTTCGTGGTGATGCTGGCGGGCGTGGTAGCTACCAGCCGGTTCAACACCAACACCCCGGTCACCGGCCTGGGCGTGGGCGAAAGCTACAACTGGAAGGGCCGCACGTTCACCTACATGGGGATGACGGAGCCCACCAACAAGTTCGACCGCCCCCGGATGCAGGTCCGGATGAAGAACGGGAATGAGACCTTCGACTTCCTGCCCAAGTTCTTCGTCTCCCGCCAGACGGGCGATCCGATGGGTTGGCCGCACATCCGCTCGGAGTGGTTCGATCCCTCCATCCTGGGGGATCTCTACCTTTCCCCTGGCGGTCTGCAGCGCAAGCCGCTGATGATCTTCGAGGGCCTGAAGCCCGGCGACGCCAAGGCGGAAGTCCTGAAGGAAGACCACGAACCGCATGAGGGTCACGAGGACCATGCCCTTCCGAAGGGGGTAGCCGGCACCAAGGTACTGATCTCCTTCCAGGATCTGGACCTGGACAGCTTCCGCAAGTCGCTGCAGTCCGGGGACCCGGCCAACGCCATCGTCTACGCCAACGCCACGCTTACCATCAACGGCCAGAGCAAGCAGATCCGGCCCGGCGGTTACGTGAAGTTCGGCGAGAACGGCCCGGAGATCGACCCGATCCCGTTCCCGGTGGAAGGGCTAGGCGATGGAGTGAAGCTGTACCTCTTCGGCAGCGTGATCCCCGGCCGCGTCTCCGCCAGTTTCGCGCTGGCTACGGAAGTGGCGCAGTTCCAGATCCTGCACGTTCCGGCCATCCACGTCCTCTGGTTCGGCTGTCTGATGATGTTCACGGGCGCGTTCTTCTGCTACCTGCGCCGCGCTCAACTGGCCCGCCGCGGGGTGCCCGTCAAGACCACTGCGTAGAGTTCCTTCCGGTGGGAATCTGGACACGGGAGGTGTCCAGATTCCCACCGGAACATAAAACTCTTCCTGGTTGGATCCGGCAAACGCCAGACTGTCCAGAACTCGAAGACTTGCCATTCGCAACCGCGGGCGGTAGCATGGAGCAGCGTTCCATGCTACCGCCCGTTTTAATGAGGGTTTGATCGGTGCGCGTCGTCCTGGTGGGTCTCAGCCACAAAACGGCTCCGGTGCAGCTCCGCGAGCGGCTTTCCCTGTACGGCAAGTCGTACGTGGAAGCGCTCCACGGAATGCGAGACGCCACCCGCGCCGCGGAGTGCGCCATTCTCAGCACCTGCAACCGCACCGAATTCTACGCCTACAGCGAGGAGACGGACTGCCAGGAGCAGACCCTGGAGTTGATGGCGCGGCAGGCCGGCGTCACCCCGGGCCACCTCCAGGACCACCTCTATTCGTTCGAGGGGACGCCTGCCTATCGCCATCTGTACCGCGTGGCCGCCGGGCTGGACTCGATGGTGGTGGGGGAGGGGCAGATCCTGGCGCAGGTGAAGGACGCCCTCCAGCAGGCGCAGGAAGCCGGAACCTCCGGGACGGTGATCCACAACCTGTTCCAGACCGCCATCTCCGCCGGCAAGCGCGCCCGTACGGAAACCGAGATCGGGCGCGGGGCCGTCTCCATTAGCCTGGCCGCCGTGCAGCTTGCCAAGCAGATGTACGGCGGGCTCAACAACCACGTCGTTTTGCTCATCGGCGCGGGCGAGACGGGCGAGCAAACGGCGAAGATGCTGCTGGCGGACGGCGCCGCCCCCAAACTGTTAGTCTGCAACCGTACCGAGGAGCGGGCGGCGGCGCTGGCCCAGCAGTTCGGCGGCTCCACCTTCCCGTACACCGCCCTTCCGGAAGCCCTTACTCGCGCGGACATTGTTATCGCCTCCACCGGCGCGCCGCACGCCGTGGTGACCGTGGAGATGATGCGGAAAGTGATCCGCGCCCGCCGCGGCCGCCCTATCTTCCTCATCGACATCGCCGTCCCCCGGGACATCGAGGAAGGCGTGGGCAACCTGGACGACGTCTACCTCTACAACATCGACGACCTTCAGGCCGTGGTTGCCAAGAGCCTCACGGTGCGCAAAGGCGAGGTGGCCCGCGTAGAGGAGCTGCTGGAAGCTGACCTGGCGAAGTTCCAGAGCTGGCTGCGCGGCCTGGAAGTGGGTCCCACCATCCAGCAGCTTCAGCGGATGGCGGAGTGCATCATCGACGCGGAGTGGGCGCGCGTAGGCGGGCGGCTCTCCCACCTCAACCAGCGGGACCGGGACGTGGTGGACACGCTCCTCCGTGGTGCCATGAACAAGCTCCTTCGCCCTTCCATCCTGCACCTCAAGTCCGCCGCGGACTCCGGTAACGGCTACCACGAGGTGGAGAGCGTCCGCGAAATCTTCGGGCTGGCGGCGCTGGAAGAAGCCACCCGCGCGCTGGGCGAGAAGGAGTCCTGAAGATGGCCTCGCTTCTCTTCAACCTGGCGCTCCTGCTTTACTTCGTGAGCAGCGTCTGCTACCACATCCACCTGTTCGTGGGCCACGACCCCGCGCGGAAGGCGGCCATGAGCACCCTGGTCGCGGGCGTGGCCATCCACACCGCCGCCATCGGCGTCTTCTGCACCGCGGGCGGCAAGGTGCTGCAGGGACTGATGCCGCTCTCCATCGCCGCCTATTTCCTGGCGGTGGCCCAGTTGGGCGTCACCTTCCGCAAAGGCTGGACTTCCCTCGGCTCGCTCACCGCGCCGCTGGCTTTCCTGCTGGAGTTCGGTGCGGTGGCGCCCGGCCCGGGCAGCGTGGTCGCCAACGCGGCCGCCGCGGGCGCCATCCGTCCGCACGTTATGGTGCTGATGCTGGCCTTCGCGGCGTTTACGCTGGCGTTTTGCCTGGCTCTGCTTTATCTCTTCCAGAGCTGGCTGCTAAAAACCAAGCAGGTGCGCGGCTCGTTTAGCCGCCTGCCCCCGCTGGAAAAGCTCACCAACGCCGCCCACTGGCTGGCAACTATCGGGTTTTCCATGCTCACGCTGGGGATGATTACCGGTGCCATCGCAGCCCCGGAGCGCTGGGGACCCGGCTGGTACCTCATGGCTCCCACCCTCAGCAGCGTGGTGGCCTGGCTGGTCTACGCCGCCTACCTGGGCGTGAGTCTCCTCCTTGGCTGGCGCGGACGGAAGACCACCTACTTCTTGCTCGCCGGCTTCGTGCTCTTGTTGATTGCCTTCGTCTCATCCGTCAACCGCCCCCACGCCTGAAAAGCCGACAGGGTGACGGGGTGACCCGGTGACACCCAACGCCCAACGCCCACCATGATCCTCCGCATCGCCACCCGAAAAAGCCAGCTTGCCCTGGCCCAGAGCCGCTGGGTTAAAGCGCAGTTGGAAAGCCTGGAACCGGGCCTTACCGTGGAACTCCGCGAATACGTCACCCGCGGTGACCAGGTCCAGAACGTCCCCCTCGCCCAGGTCGGCGGAAAGGGTCTCTTCACCAAGGAGATCGAGGACGCCCTCCTCGCCGGGGAGGCGGACATCGCCGTCCACAGCCTCAAAGACCTCCCCGCCGAGTTGCCGCCGGGCCTCACCCTCGGCGCCGTCCCCCGCCGCGAAGATCCCCGTGACGCCCTCGTTCTCCCCCGGGGCGCAGCCAGCACATCTCCCGATACGCCCCTCGATTCTTTGCCGGAAGGCGCGCGCATCGGCAGCAGCAGTTTCCGGCGGAGCGCGCAGATCCGCAGCGTGCGTCCGGACCTCCGCGTGGAGAGCGTCCGCGGCAACGTGGACACCCGACTCCGCAAGCTGGACGAAGGCCAGTACGACTCCCTCGTGCTCGCCGCCGCCGGTCTCCGGCGCCTGGGGCTGGAAAGTCGCATCTCCGCGGCGCTGCCGGTGGAGCTGAGCACCCCCGCCCCCGGCCAGGGCGCGCTGGGACTGGAATCCCGCGCGGAAGATAAAACGGTGCTGGAACTGCTGGCCCGGGTGCAAGACCCGGACACTCGCGCCGCGGTAGCAGCGGAGCGGGCGGTGATGGATGCCCTGGGGGGCGGCTGCTCCATTCCGCTGGGCGCCTTCGCCCGCGTGGAGGGGGACTGCCTGCGGCTTTTCGGGATGATCGCCTCGGCGGAAGGGGACCGGTTGATCCGCGCCACGCTTGCCGGCCCAGCGAGCGAGGCCGAGGCGCTGGGCCTCCGCGTGGCGGACCAACTCCGGGAGCAGGGCGCCGACGAGATCCTCGCGGGTCTCCGCCCCTCCGAATCGTCCTCGATCTCGTCCTCGTAATCGAAAAGTCCCCGTATCCCGAGTCGATTACGAGGACGATGCGGGGACGACCATACGGAAGGGGGAACGGTGGCGGGGAAGGTCTATCTGGTAGGCGCCGGCCCGGGAGATCCCGAGCTGCTAACGCTCAAAGGAAAGCGGGCACTGGAAGAAGCCGCCTGCGTGGTCTACGACCGCCTTGCCAACCCGCGCCTGCTGGAGTACGCCCCGGCGCACGCGGAGCGGATCTACGTCGGTAAGGAATCTAACCGTCACGCCATGACCCAGGAGGAGATCAACGCTCTCCTGGTAGACCGGGGCGGCCGGGGGCTCACCGTTTGCCGCCTCAAGGGCGGGGACCCATTCGTCTTCGGCCGGGGTGGGGAAGAAGCCGAGGCGCTCACCGGCGCGGGCATCCCCTGGGAATACGTGCCCGGCATCTCCTCCGCCGTGGCCGCCCCGGGCTACGCCGGGATTCCCGTCACCCACCGCGGCCTCTGCTCCTCCTTCGCGGTGGTGACGGCGCACGAAGACCCCGGCAAGGGGGATTCCACCGTCCGCTGGGAACACCTGGCCGGAATAGACACGGTGGTCTTCCTGATGGGCGTGGAGCGTCTCCCGGAGATCGCGGCGCAGTTGCTGGCGCACGGTCGCGACCCGGAAACGCCCGCCGCCGTGGTAAGCTGGGCCACCTACCCGCGCCAGTACACCGTTACCGGTCCCCTGGCGGAGATCGCGGCGCTCTGCCGGGAAGCGGGCCTCACGGCCCCCGCCGTCACCCTGGTGGGAGACGTGGCGTTCCTCCGCTCCCGCCTCCGCTGGTACGACAACCGGCCCCTGTTCGGAAAGCGGATCGCGGTGACGCGTCCCCGCGAGCAGGCCGCGGACCTCGCCCGCCTCATCGAGGCGGAAGGGGGAGAAGCCATCCTTGCGCCCGCCATCCGCATCCGGCGGATTCCGGCGCCGGACCTCTCCGGATTGCTACGTCCGTATGACTGGGTGGTCTTTACAAGTTCTAATGGAGTATACTCCCTCTCGGCAGCCCTCAAAGAAAAAGACCGGGACGTACGCATTCTGGGAAATGCAAAGATTGCCGCCATCGGCACCGAAACGGCGCGCGCCGTGGAGACCATTGGTATCCGGGTAGACTTTGTCCCTTCCCAGTTCGTGGCGGAAAAAGTAATCGAAGAATTTCCGGAACCGGTTGCCGGCCGGCGGATCTTGATACCAAGAGCCAGAGAGGCACGCGAATTGCTGCCCCAACTCTGGCGGGACCAGGGTGCGACGGTGGACGTGGTCCCGGTCTACGAGACCGAAGCGGATCTGGAAGGTCTCGGGGAACTCCGGCGCCGCCTCGCCGCGGGGGAAGTGGATGTGGTTACATTCACCGCCTCCTCGACGGTGCGACAGTTATTACGAATGATTCCGGAGAGCGAACTCCAGGGTGTCCGGATCGCGTGTATCGGCCCGGTAACGGCGGATACCGCGCGGGATGCGGGTCTCCAGGTAAACGTGGTAGCGGAAACGTTTACCTCCCGGGGCCTTACGGATGCTCTGAAGAAACTCTTTAGGGACGAGACCAACGAGTAGTCGTAGTAAAACATATGAGCGCTCAGGAATCTGGTTTTCTTGGGGCGAGTTCTTCGGCGCCGCTTCAAGCTCTGGCCCGCGCTTCCCGAGAATTAGGCGCGCAGCCCGATCCGGTGCAGGCCCTCTGGGAACTGCTCTGCGCCCTTCGCCAGGATCTCTCCATCGACCGTACCGGCGTCTTCTCCTACAACCGCCTGGCCCACCGGCTGGACCACGTGGTGGGAGTGGACACCACTGGCCGCCGGGAAGACGCCGCGAACACCATTCCGATCTCGGAGGAAGTGGCGCCTCTGATGCAGGTGGCCCGCCGCGAGATCCCGTACTACTTCACCGACGATGCCCCGCGGGATTTCCCGCATCGCCATTTTGCCTCGGGCGTCCGCGCGCTGGCCGTTATTCCCATCATCGCGGGAGATGAGTTCCTGGGCGCGCTCTGTGCGGACAACTGTCTCACCGGGCGCCCGTTCGATCCCTCGCTGCTGGAGCCGCTGTTCCTCTATGCCGGGTTGGCCTCCCTGCCGCTCTTTGCCCTCTTTCAGAAGCGGGAGCGGGAGCGGACCGAGGCGATCCGCCGCCGCATCCACCGGGAAGTCCTCTTCGCCGTCACCAGCGGCAAGATCCGCCTCTGCGACCGCGAGGAGATCGACGCGGAGTGGCCCGGCATGGAGTGCCCTATCCCTATCCGCCAGGAACTGGACGTGCGCACGGTGCGGGAAGCGGTCCGCCAGGGGGGGCTAACCGCGGGCATGAGCCTGGACCGCGCCAGCGACCTGGGCCTGTGCGCCTCCGAAGCGGCCACCAACGCCCTGCTACACGGCAACGGCGGCGCCGCCGCGCTGGAAGACCAGGCCGGCGTGCTGCGCGTACGCGTAACGGATTGGGGCCGCGGCATCGACCCGGAGAACCTGCCCCGCGCCACCCTGCTCAAAGGCTGGTCCAGCCGCGCCTCCATGGGCCTGGGCTTCACCGTCATCAACGAGATGGCGGACCGTGTCTATCTCTATACCGGGCCGTCCGGAACCACGCTCATTATCGAGATGGCCGTCGAGCCGGCTCCGGACCTGATGGGGCAGTTCAACCCGCTGCTGTGGGAAGAGACCGTCTCCCTGTAATACCGATTCCCTCGCCGATTCCCAGGTGAGCCGCGAAGATGGAAAACAGCCACCCGGACCCCAACCCGTCGGGCCAGCCCAATCCGCTGTGGGCGCTGGCCCGCATTGCCCGTGGGATGGCTGGCGAGCCCCACCCGGCCCAGGCGCTCTGGAACCTGGTTTGCGCCCTGTGTGAAGATTTGCACATCGACCGCGCCGGGGTCTTTGCCTACGACGCGGCGGAGAACACGCTGGACCTCATCACGGGGGTGGACCTGCACGGAGCGCCGGAGTTCGGTACCAACCACTTCCCGGTCAGCAATGAGGTCTCCCCCCTGATGCAGGTGGCCCGCCGAGACATCCCGCACTACTTCTCCAACCGTGTCCGCGAGGAGTTCCCGCACTTCGAATGGGCGCCGGCCATCACCACGCACGCCATTGTGCCGATCCTGGCGGGGGACCGGTTGATGGGCACGCTCAACGTGGACAACGGCCTCACCAGCCATCCCATCCCGGAATCCACGCTCACTCCGCTGTTCCTGTACGCCGGGCTGGCCGCGCTGCCGTTGTTCGCGCTCTACCAGCGCAAGGAGCGGGAGCGGGAAGAGGAGTTGCGGCGCTCCATCCTCCGCGAAATGATCCAGGCCGTTACCGGCGGGAAGGTCACCCTTTGCGGCCGGGACGAAATCGTGGAAGAGTGGCCACCGATGGATGACGGCGTCGCCATCGAGAAGGTGGAAGACGTGCCGGCCTGGCGAGACCGTGTCCGCGAGATTGCGCTGCACGCCGGAATGGAAGGGGACCGCGCCCGCGACTTCGAGTTGTGCGCTTCCGAAGCGGCCACCAACGCCCTGCTGCACGGCAACGGCGGCACCGCCGCGGTAGGGCGCGTGGAAACCCGGCTGCGCGTGCGCGTGGTGGACCGCGGCACCGGCATCGACGCGGACCAGCTTCCGCCCGCCCTGCTGCAGCCCGGTGCCAGCACCGGCCGGTCCGCCGGCCTGGGCTACACCCTGATCATCGAGATGTCGGACCGCGTCTTCCTCCACACCGGGCCGGACGGCACCACCCTCATCGTGGAAATGGGGGTTGAACCCGAACTGAGTTTCCCCGAATCGTGGGACGATTTGTAGGGTGTAGGGAAGAGGTTGCAGGGTGTAGAAGTTCGAAAACGGAGTGGGTTCTCGTAGCAGGTATCCGGCACTGTTGGCATTCAGCCTCCAATACCGATCCCTGTCACGCTTCTCGGTTTCCTACACTCTGCACCCTTTTTCGCTACGTCCTCTACCTTTCACCCTATGCCATACGCACTCGGCCTCGATTTTGGAACGGAATCTGCCCGCGCTCTCCTGGTGGACGTGCGGGATGGTCGCGAAGTGGCGACCGCCGTTCACCCCTTCCCTTACGGTGTGGTGGATGAGCGCCTGCCCGGCACCGGCGCAGCGCTCCCGCCGGATTGGGCGCTGCAAGACGCCGACGACTACTGGGCGTGCATGGAGACCATCGTCCCGACGGTCCTCCAGGAAGCCCGGGTCGCTCCGGAAGACGTGGTGGGGATCGGGGTGGATTTTACCGCCTGTACCCTGATTCCCGTCCGCGCGGACGGCTCCCCCCTTTCCCGCGATCCGGCACTGCGGCGCCTGCCGCACGCATGGGGCAAGCTGTGGAAGCACCACGGCGCGCAGTTGGAAGCAGACGAGATCAACGCGCTGGCCTCGGAGCGCGGCGAGGGGTTCCTCCTGCACTACGGCGGCAAAACCTCCTCCGAATGGCTGCTGGCCAAAGCCTGGAACCTCCTCCGCGAAGCCCCGGACCTCTACCGCGAGGCCGCGCACCTGGTGGAAGCGGGGGACTGGGTGGTGTGGCAGCTTACGGGGAACCTGGTCCGCAGCGCGTGCCAGGCGGGCTACAAGGGAATGTGGAGCCGGGAAGACGGCTATCCCACCCGGGAATTCCTCGCCGCGCTCGATCCCGCCCTGGCGGACCTGGAAGCCGAAAAGCTCTCCGGTGAAGTGCTGCCCGTCGGCGCGCGGGCCGGGGAGTTGACGGAAGCCTCCGCCGCGCGGTTGGGGCTGCGCGCCGGCACGCCGGTGGCTGTCTCCATCATCGACGCGCACGCGGGCGTCCCCGCCGCCGGGGTTTCGGGCCCGGGGAAGATGCTGCTGATCCTGGGGACCTCCGGCTGTCACCTGATCCTGGGTGAGGAGAACAAGTCCTTCGAGGGGATTGCCGGGGTGGTGCAAGACGGCATCCTCCCTGGTTACTTCGGCTACGAGGCCGGGCAGCCCGCCACCGGGGACATCCTCGCCTGGTACACCCGCCATGGGGTTCCCGCCCCGCTCCAGGAAGAGGCCGGGCGCCGGGGCGTTAGTGTCCACCAACTGCTCGCCCAGCGCGCCGGCAAACTCCGCCCTGGTGAAACGGGGCTGCTGGCGCTGGACTGGTGGAACGGCAACCGCAGCGTGCTGATGGACGCCGAACTCTCCGGCGTCCTCATTGGCCTCACGCTGGACACTCGCGCCGAAGACATCTACCGCGCGTTGATCGAGGGGACGGCGTTCGGGACCCGGATGATCCTGGAGAACTTCGCGCGGAACGGGGTGGAGACGGAAGAGATCATCGCGGCGGGCGGCCTGGCGGAGCGCAACGAGTTGCTGATGCAGATCTACGCCGACGTGACCGGCCGTCCCATCCGCGTGGCGCGCAGCAGCCAGGCCTGCGCCCTGGGCGCCGCCATCCTGGGCGCGGTGGCCGCCGGCGCATCCCAGGGCGGCTACGACGACCTGGAACTGGCCGTAGCCCGGATGGGCGGCGTCAAAGAGCGCGTGTACCAGCCGGACCCCGCCGCTCACGCCACTTACACGCGCCTCTTCACCGAATGGGTCCGCCTCCACGACTACCTGGGCCGCGGCGAGAACAACGTGCTCAAAACCCTCCGCACCCTCCGTTTGGGGTCAACCTAGCACTCCAGTGGGAGGGCCGCGTTGTTGAGAGGAAGAACGGACTGCGTGCCTTCGCCGAGCGTCCTCAGGAGAAGAGGAAATACACCCATGTCGCACTCTTCATTGTTTCGTCGTTGCAAGCAGGCTGGCGGTTTCCTGATCTTCGCCGCCCTCTTTCCCGTACTGGCGGCCGCCGCCCAGCCGGCCCCGGGACCCACGCCGGACCTTACCGGGTATCAGATCGTCTCCGGCGCCACTCCCGCCCAGATCACCACGGCGCCGCGCTCCCAGGCCGGGCGGAGCGGTTACCTCGGAATCTACACCACTGCGGATAGCAAAGGCCGGCTCGTAATCTCGGAGGTGGGGCCGGAATCGCCGGCGGAGAAGGCCGGCTTGCGTCCCGGCGATGTCCTGAACCGGCTGGACCGCGTGGAAGTCCGCAGCCCCGACTTGCTCCGCGAGATCCTCCTTTCGCGCGCCCCCGGCTCCACGCTCCAGTTGGAAATCGTACGGGAGAAGAAGAAGCAAACGGTGAGCGCCACCCTGGCCGCCGCCAGCAAGCCGCTGCGTCTCGCCAGCCGGCGAGTGACGCTGGGCGTCCAGTTAGGAGATGGCGAAAGTGAGGGCGCGCCGGTGCGGTCCGTGACCCCGGGCTCCGCCGCCGAGCGCGCGGGTATCCGCCGCGGCGACGTGATCCGCAAGGTAGACGGAATGCCCCTGGCGGACTCCGGCCGCCTCAGCGAGAGCTTGAGCGACAAAGAGCCCGGCGATGCCGTGAAGCTCACCCTGGCGCGGGATGGCTCCGAGATGGTGCTGGAAGTGAAGCTGGATGAGGCCCGGGACAACAACCGGGGGAACGGCGGCGCCTGGAAAAAAGACGTCTACCACCTGGCCGTGATCCCGGTGGACTACCCGGACGTGCCCCACAACGAGAAGATCAGCGCTGCGGACTGGTCGGACGCGCTGTTCAGCAAGGGTACCTACGCCAACAAGAACAGCGTCACCGGCCAGCCCGTCTACGGCAGCCTCAACGACTATTACCTGGAGCAGTCGGTTTCCGCGTTCCACGTGGAGGGGAAGGTGTTCGACTGGGTCCGCGTGAGCAAGTCGCGCGCCGATTACTCGCAGGGGACGGGTGCCCAGAACCGCACCGCGCTGCTGGTGGAGGCCATTGAGACCCTCCTCAAGCGAGACGGGAGCGACGCGCTCAGCGGGTTCGACGGGATCTTTTTCCTGTACGCGGGCGGGCGGTTCCAGACCAACCGGGGCGGGCTCTACTGGCCACACCGTTCCAGCGTCAACCACGGCGGCAAGCGCTGGCCCTACTTCATCGTGCCGGAGGGCGGCGAGCGGATGACCAACATCAGCGTCATCTGCCATGAGTTCGGCCATATGCTGGGCCTGCCGGACCTGTACGCCCGTCCGGAAAGCCCGGGCTCGGAAGGGCTGGGCATCTGGTGCGCCATGTCCAACCAGAGCGGCGGCGGGCGTCCGCAGCACATGAGCGCCTGGTGCAAGGAGCAACTCGGCTGGCTGAAGCCCACCGTCATCGACCCCACGGTAAAACAGAAGCTAGTCCTCTCGCCGATTGACGGCTCCACTAAGGAGTGCTTCAAGGTCCTGGTCCGCCCGGACGCCAGCGAGTACCTGCTACTGGAAAACCGGAAGAAGACCGGCTTCGACGCCAGCCTGCCCGCGGAAGGGCTGCTGATCTGGCGAGTGGTGGTGGGCCGGCCCGCGCTGGAGGAATCTCATGGGGTAGACGGTCCGGAAGGTCCGGGCGTGTTCCTCGGTTCCGTCCCGTACCCCAGCGGCTCCAACAACGCCTACACGCCGTACACCACGCCCTCCAGTCGCTCCCAATTGGGCGGCGGGTTCCCGGTTTACCTCACCAATATCCGAAAACTGCTGGACGGCCGGATCACCTTCTGGACCGGCTACGACTTCCAGTGAAACGCAAGGCGAATGCTCCTGGGTTTCTCTCTCGCGTTTCTCCCTTCGGTTCGTTACCCACAAATCCCGATCCGACCCCTACCAACCTGGTTCGCACCCGGCCAGGCATTATAAATGCCATTGCGGGCGCGAACCACGGCAAAGCGGTGCGCCGGGGGAGGTCAAAACGTGTCATTGCTGGTGTAGAAGGGTACCGCTTGGGTGAAAAATGAACTGCCGCGTCCGTCCGGGGGTTACGGACGCGGCATTCACAAGAATCCCTTCCCAACGACATGGCCAAACGCTCCAAGCCGAAGTTCAAGCCTTCCGTTTCGCCTCTCGCGGCGGAAACTCCCCGGGAACGGGGCCTCCGGCTGTTCAAGATGGGGAAGTACGGGGAAGCTATCCAGCAGTGGAGCGCGTTGGACCTTGAGGGAGACGCTCCGCTGCGCACCGCGCTGGCGGAAGCCCATTTCCGGCGCTTCGTCACCAGCCGGCACCCTGTCGGCGCGGACCGCGCCGACCTGGACCGGGCGCTCCAACTCTCCCCGGATGATGGCCGAGTCCATTACCAGTTTGCCCTGGCCTTCCACCGCTCGGGTGACCTCCAGGGGGCGGAAGTTCAATACGCGCGCGCCGAGGAATTGGGCTACCAGGGCCGCGGTGCCGGGATGGCCCGCGCCCTGGCACAGCTTGAATACCACCCGGACCTGGCGCTGGACTCCCTGCCCTGGCTCGACGCTAAAGACCGGGCCGCTCTTGTCCCCGTCGCGGCTCTGGTGCAGGGGCGTCCGGAGGAAGTTCCGGCGCCGGAGGGTCCGGAGCCGTCTTCGACCGATCCTTCCGGGCTCTGGGCGGGACTGGCGGCGTTGATGGGGACGGACTATGCCAACGCCCGCGCCCGGCTAACGCTTCCCTCTGGCCGCCACCTTCCCGGCGAGGCCGAGGCCGTGCGGGCGTTCTACTACGGGCTGGCGGCCACGGCTGCCGGAGACGTGGCCGCCGGCCTGGAAGCCTGGCGCCATGGTGCGGTGGCCCACGGCCCGGCCTCGTTGGTGGCCCGCGCGCGGGACGCTGAGGCGGCGCTCCAGGGAACGCAGATCAGCGCGTGGCTTGCGTCCGGGGAGTGGGAGAAGGTACTGGACGCGGCGTACACCACCCTGGCTACCCATCACAATGACACAAGGTCGCTGCGCCTGGCGTTGGTGGCGCTGCACCGCCTGGCCCGGAGGGATGCCGATGCCGGAAATTGGGCTTCCGCCGCCGAGTTCTGGTACCAACTCCTGGAACTCCTCGAAAAGCACCCGGAACTCGGGCCGGTGGAGCCGGTCTGGAAGAACTACGCGCTCGCCAGCGAAGGCGCCCAACTCTGGGACGAAGCGGCGGATTCCTGGGCGGACGTGCTTTCCAGCCTCCCGAAACGGGAAACCCGCAAGCAGGCGAGCGGCGGCGGCCCCTCCCTGGCTCAGCAGCGGGACTGGCTGCGCCGCCGTATCCTGGATGACTACCGCCGGGCCGGAAACCCGGATGAGGCCATCAAGTACTTCAAGCAGGCGGTGAAGGCGGACCCGGACAACCTGGACCTGCGCCTGGAGATGGCCAGCGCGCTGCTGGCGAACGAGCAAGAGGTGGCCGCCCGCAACGAGGCCAACCGGATTCTGGCCCGCGATCCGAAGCATGTAGACGCGCAACTCCTGCTGGTGCAGATCCACACCCTCCGCCACGAGTTTCACCTTGCGGAGCAGATCCTGCGCAAGGTGGTCAAGCAGGCGCCGGAGCACGTTCCCGCGCGGAAGGCGCTGGCCGCCTTCCTGTTGAGCCGTGGGACCAACCTGTTCAACGCCAACCGAATCCGGGAAGCCGCCATCGTCTACCGCGAAGCGCTGGAGGTGGAGCCGGAAAACCTTACGGTTCGTGTTTACCTGTCCGAGGCGGAGTTGATACTGAAGCAGAAGCCCGCCGCGCTGGAACGGATCGAGGCGATCCTCCAGGAGAATTCCTTCGAGGGCTACGGGCTGGTGTTCGACATGTGGATGCGCCAGGAAGACTTCGCGGCGGCGAAGGCCGTGGTGGAGCGCGCGCAGGCTTCCGGGGTGGGGACCTGGGAATTCAAGATCGAGGCGGGAGCGCGCTGCCTGGAGCACTCCGCTCCGCCCTCCATGCCGGGCTACGTGGCACCGCCGCCCACCCCGGAAAAAGCGCGGCTGGAGAAGTGGGGCGAGGAACTGATTGAGCAGGGGATTGCGGAGAGCCCGGACCCGGGCGCCGCGCTGCAGCTTGCTATCGAGGCGGTGGGGCCGATGCAGATCCGGCGGGTGGTGCAGTACGCGCGCCGTAAGGTAGACCTCAACCCGATGGACCCCCAGGAATACCTCTCCCTGGCTACCTTCCAGGCCATGAGCGGCGAAACGGCCCGCGCCAAGACCACGCTCCGCACCGCGGAGTCGCTGGCGCGCAAGCAGGGGAACAGCGCGCTGACACAGCAACTCTTCGAGATGCGCCGCGATATGGACTCCGGCATGATGGAGATGCTGGGACCGATGCTGGCCCTTGGCCCCGACGCGTTGGAAGAATTCGACGAGGACCTGTTCCGATGAGTACCCCGCAAACCATCGAACTCTCAACGGTTGATCCGTACGAAGTTATTGGCGTTGCGCCCACCGCGAGCCAGGAGCAGATCACCCAGGCGTACTTCGCGCGGGTCCGGGAGTCTCCCCCGGAGCGAGATCCCGCCGGTTTCAAGCGCCTGCGCGCCGCCTACGACCGGGTGAAGACGCCTGAAAAGCGCCTGGAAACGGACATGACCCGGTTCGCGCCGTGGCCGGAGCCGGAACTGCCGGCGGCGCCGCCGCTGGACCTCTCCGTCTCGCGGGACGACGTGTTCCGGGCCGCGCGCGCCTTCAGCGACCTGGCCCGCACCGAATGGCGCGAGGATTACCGGGAGATCTCCCTGTGACCTTTGACCCAGGCGGGTCCCCGCCCGCCCCCGAATCCCAGGTCAACCCGTGGCGGCCGTTTTCCAGCGTCGAAGACCTGGCGGCTGCTCCCCAGGCCGGAGAGGCGGAGCGTGCGGAAGCCGGGGCGGCGGAGTTGTTGGCGCTTCAGGCGGAAAACCTGGCTCTCACCCGGGAGCTGCGGGAAGCGTTCACCAAGCTGGAGACGCAGTTCAACCGGGCGGGCCGGGAGCAGTTCAAAACCAACGCGCTGGTACAATCTCGCCAGGAAAGCCTGGACCAACTCCTGGAGCAGCAGCGGGAAACGGCCGCGGCCCGGGAGCGGGAGATGGTGGACCTGCGCGGGCGGCTGGGAACGGCGCGCCAGGAAGGGCGGCTGGAGGTCATCCGCAGTATCCTGCCCGTGCTGGACGGGTTGAACGACGCGGCCGCGGCCGGAGAGCGGCTCCTCCGCGCCGCGGAAGGCGCGCAGCCCGGGTTCCTGCACCGCCTGGTAGGCACGCCGGGCGGTCTCATCCCTGCCGCGGACGCCGGCGCCTGGCTGCAGGGCGTAATCCTGGTCCGCGACCGGCTGACCGACCTGCTCAAAACGGAAGGGGTGAGAACCATCCCCACGGTGGGGGAGCCGTTCGATCCCCACCTCCACGTTGCCGTAGAGGCGGAGCCGGCCGCGGCGGGCTCCCCTTCCGGCACCATCACACGAGAAGTCCGCCGCGGTTACACGGCGGGCGAAGCCGTTATCCGCTACGCCGAGGTGGTTGTAGCGCGTTGAGCGCTTTCTGGAGCAGCAAGTCCGCATTATGTCCACCATCGTTGGAATCGATCTCGGAACCACCAACTCCGCCGTCAGCGTCATCCTGAACGGCAAGCCCGTGCTGCTCACCAGAGGTGGCGAGCGGATCTTTCCTTCCGTGGTGGGCCTTACGCCGGACGGCCAGCTCACGGTGGGCACCGCCGCCCGGAACCAGTATGTGCTCTACCCGGAGCGGACCGTCCGCTCCATCAAGCGCCGCATGGGCGCGGAAGAGAAGGTCCCGCTGGGCGACCAGGAGTACTCGCCCTCCGAAATCTCCGCCATGATCCTGCGGGAGATGAAGCGGGTGGCGGAAGCGGCGCTGGGTGAGGAAGTGACGCGGGCCGTCATCACCGTTCCCGCCTACTTCTCCGATGCCGCCCGTCAGGCCACCCGCGAAGCCGGGGAGATTGCGGGTTTCCAGGTAGAGCGCATCCTGAACGAGCCTACCGCCGCCGCGCTGGCCTACGGGCTGGACCGGACCGGCGAGGACCAGATCATCGCCGTGTACGACCTGGGCGGCGGCACGTTCGACGTTTCCATCGTGCAGATGAACCAGGGCGTGATGGAGGTACTGGCCTCCCACGGCGACACCCAACTCGGCGGCGACGACTTTGATGAACTGTTGATGGAGTACCTGGCGGAGCGGTTCGAGCAGGAGCACCACGTGGACCCGCGCTCCGACATACGCGCCCGCGCCCGCCTGCTGCGCGCCGCGGAGCAGGCCAAGATCACGCTCTCCAGCCAGCCGTTCGCGCGTATCCGCGAGGAGTACCTGCTGGAAGTGGAAGGCCGCCCCCTCCATTTCGACCTGGAGATCGAGCGGGGGGAGTTCGAAGACCTGATCGGTGACCGCATCCAGGATACCCTCAAGGCATTCGACCAGGCGCTGGCGGACGCCGGTCTCAAGAAACTGGACCTGGACCACGTCCTCTTCGTGGGCGGCTCCACCCGCATTCCGCTGGTGTGGAACCTGGTCCGCGTCCACACCAGCCGGGAGCCGCTGCTGGAGATCAATCCGGACGAGGCGGTGGCGCTGGGGGCCGGTATCCAGGGCGGGATCATCGCGGGCGAGCCGCTGGACGCGATCCTGGTGGACGTGACCCCGCATTCGCTGGGGATTGAGGTGGCCGAGTTGCAGTACGGGCAGATCGTGCCGGACCGCTACGGCGTCATCATCCACCGGAACACGGTGTTGCCCACCAGCCAGGCGCAGGTGTTCTCCGCACTCTACCCGGATCAGGTCGCCATCGAGGTAAAGGTCTACCAGGGGGAATCGGCCATTGCCTCCCAGAACAAGCTGTTGGGCGAGTTCAAATTCGAGGGTCTGCAGCCGGAGCACCCGGGCGAGCCCCCGCGCGTGACCGTGGAGTTCGACCTGGACGTGAACGGCATCCTCAACGTCTCCGCCTCGGACCGCGGCAGCGCCACCGTGCGGCAAACCACGCTCCGCGCGGCCCACACGCGCCTCAGCCCCGGCGAGACCACGGCGTCCACGGCACGGTTGGCCGCGCTGGAAGCAGGTCCCGTTACGGCGCCCGTGCCGGAAATCGAAGACGATCCCCTGGTGGCTCGTGCCCGCCGCCTGCTGAGCGAGCGGAAGGGAGAGTTGCCGGAATTGGCCGCGGTGGTAATGGCCCTGGACGCAGCCAATCGCGAAGGCGACGAGGCAGGCGCGGAAGCGCTCCACGAGCAACTCCTGGACCTGCTCTACGACCTGGAGGAGTGAGCCCTCGCCCTCGCCAACCCTATCGTGAGGCATGATTTCCGCGTCACGATGGGGGTTCTACCATGAGAAGGCTGATCCTGGGCGCCACCGCCGTCGCCCTCGGCACTGCGTTGGGTGCATGGTCTCAAACCGAAGGCCCGGGACCCGAGTTGACGCGGCCCCGGGCCAGCCTGGACCGTCCCTACGCGGGGTGGAAGAACGGGCCGGATTCCGATCCGTCATATTTCCCTATCGCGGTGTGGCTGCAGAGCCCGCATAACGCGGAGCGCTTCCGCGCCGCCGGCATCAATACGTACGTCGGTCTGTGGCGCGGCCCCACGGAAGACCAGTTGGCCGCGCTCAAAAAGGCGGGGATGCGCGTGGTGTGTTCCCAGAACGCGGTGGGTCTCCAGCACCGGGACGATCCCACCATTGCCGCCTGGATGCACGGCGATGAGCCGGACAACGCCCAGCCCAAGCCGGGCGGCGGCTACGGTGACCCCATCCACCCCTCTAAAATCATCGAGGACTACCAGCGGATCAAGGCCGCGGACCCCTCTCGCCCCGTGCTGCTGAACCTGGGCCAAGGGGTGGCCAACGACGGGTGGAAGGGCCGTGGACCCAATCCCCAGGACTACCGGGAGTACGTGAAGGGCGGAGACGTGATCTCCTTCGACGTGTACCCGGTGGTGGGGATCGGCAAGAAGGATGGGGAGAACTACCTTTGGTACGTGCCGCGCGGGGTGGACCGCCTGGGAGCCTGGACCGGCGGCAAGAAGGTGGTGTGGAACTGCATCGAATGCACGCACATCGATGTCCCGGAACGGAAGGCCACGCCCCACCAGGTAAAGGCGGAAGTATGGATGTCCCTGATCGCGGGTTCGCGGGGGCTGATCTACTTCGTCCACCAGTTCAAGCCGTCGTTTGTGGAAGCCGCGCTGCTGAACGACGCGCCGATGCTGGCCGCCGTGACGGAGATCAACCGCCAGGTCCGCGAGTTGGCGCCGGTGCTGAACAGCCCTTCGCTGCTGGATGCCGCCACCGTTACGCCCTCGGAAGGGGGTACTCCCATCAGCCTGATGGCGAAGCGGCAGGGAGGGGCGCTCTACCTGTTCACGGCCGGATTGTTGAACCGCCCGGGCCGTGGGACCTTCAAGGTCAACGGGGTTTCGGGCCGGAAAAAGGTCACCGTGATCGGTGAGAACCGCACGCTGGAACTGCGAGACGGCCAGTTCGAGGACGCATTCCAGCCGTACGATGTCCATCTCTACCGGGTGGAGTAGTTCCTCTTCAGGGAGTGCTATGTCCAGCCATAGCACTCCAAAGGGACTGCACCGGCAGCGAGCCTATCAAACGAGGTGAAGGCATGGGACGCTGCCCACGCTACCAGGCTGCGTTAAGCGTAACGAAAAACCTTGCACAGTGTAGGCGATGGTGTTATATGGTAGCCTGGTAAACAAGCCTGACTCCTCGGGAGATCAACCGTGAAACGCACCTGGCTTCCTGCCATCCTCACTCTGGCTGTCTGCCTTCCCGCCCAGGCCCGCGACGTGGTGGTCCATCGCAAGAATGGCACCACCTATCGCCGCAGCGCGCCGGACGGAAACAAGTCCAACAACTGGAGCACCAAGGGCAACTACAACCCGTATACCGGCAAGGCGGGCACCAAGAATCCCTATTCGTCCGGCGGAGGCCGTACAGTGCGCGTTCTCGGTGGCGGTACCCTCACCCTTCCCGATCCGGGCACCGAGAGGAATTACGGCGGCATCCCCGGAGGCAATTATCGGAACCCGGGTGGGGCAGGGGGAACGGGTGTCGTTCCGCCCATCGGCGGAACCCCGGCGTCGCCCTTGTACCCAGGGGGCTACCTCTTCGGAAACGCGGAAGGTACGGGCAGCGTGGAGGTACTGACGCGCCCCAAGCGGAATGGGCCTCAATTGGCAGGCGCCAAGTTGGTCAAGTGGGACCTCACCCTGGCGGACCTCCGCTGGGGAAACCTGTCCGGAGCCGACCTCACCAGCGCTAATCTTATCCACGCCGAGTTGGAGGGAGCCGACCTCAGCAATGCTAACCTGAGCAGCGCCATCCTTACGGGCGCCGGCCTTAAAGATGCGAAGGTGTCGGGGGCTTCGTTCGGGCAGGCAGATCTCTCCGGAGCCGACCTGCGGGGCGTGGATCTCTCCATGGCGCAGCTCACGGGCGCCAACTTCAAGCACGCGCTGTATGATCGCGAAACCACCTGGCCGGACGGCTTCGATCCGAAAGCGGCCGGTGCTATCGAAAAGAAGAATTAGCGGCGTTCCCAGGTTTTCATCCCGTATGCTGGCGGAGTGAAGGCCCCGGCGGATAGCGCTTGGCTGTCCGCCGGGGCCTTCTCAGCGGGTTGGAATTTGTAGGTAACCAGTGGGGAGATTCAGTTCCTGGGTAAACTCCGCATCCGCCCCGCGAGGGATCTCAACGGTACGCCTCGCGGGGCGGATGCGGAGTTTACCCAGGAACTGAATCTCCATTCGTTACCTGCAAATATCCGTTGCTGTCCGAAGAATAAAAGCTACCACAGCATCACCGCGGTTTCACCCGGGCGGTCACTGTAATAGAGGCGCAGGCGCAGCACGTACCGGCGTCCTTTTACCAGCTTGTACCGGATGCGGGCGTTGGTGCTCTCGCCGCTGTCGTCATCCGCGGTGCGGTAGCGGAGTTCGCCGCCGTCGTCCTCAAACAGCACCAGTACGGAGTCGGAGGTCCCGAACGTGCCGAGTTCGTAGTAGCGGGTTTCCGCCGGAACAATCGTAAAGTCGCGCTGTTCCCCCGCCGAGATGTTGAGCCGGACCGACTGGCCCGGCTGCAGTTCGGGAAAAGTGGGCGCCTCGCCACCGGGGTAGAGCGTTCGCACCCAGGATTTGTCTCGTTCCGAGAGCCCTCCGGCGGGCCGCAATCCTTGTGCGTACTTAGCCGGCTTGCGGATCAGCCCAGGCCCGAAAGGGTAGTGCATAATCGAGTCCGGGTCCCAATCCGTCCCCTGGATCTCGGAGGTGCTGAGCTTCCGGATGATGTTCCAGAAGGTGGTGTCCCGGTCCCACTCGTTGGGGGGCTGGGCCAGGTCCGCGTAAACGGCTTCCTCATTCCATTCGATTCCGGCCTTGGGGTTCTGGTGCTCGTGGGCAAAGCCCAGGGTATGCCCGATCTCATGGGTAGCGGTATCCACTTCCCCCTGACGGGTGAGGTCCCAACCGAAGTTCATCGTCCGCTCATTCAGCCCGTGGCTCAGGATTTCGCGGCCCACGTAAGACCAGGCCCCATCCCCCTGCATAAACCCGATCCGGATCTCGGCCTCGCTCCGGTCATTCACTTCCTGGAAGGGGATGCCGATGCCCACGTCGCGCCATACGTTGAAACCCTGGCGTACCACGTCCTTCTGCGCCTCCGCGCCCACCCAGGTGCGCCATTGTACCTGGCCGTTGGTCAGGTGGACGTTTTCCCCGTCCGTATCGCGGTCGAAGAAATAGTAGTGAAGGACGGTGCCGTTCACCCACTTGTCTACCAGCGTGCTGAGCAGGCGGAGCCGGAGCCCGCTCACTTCGGGAGAGAAAACGCGCGGCTCCCGGGGCCGGAGGGCGCAGAAGGTGCGCTTCGGGTTCTCGCCGGTCTCTGTCGCCGGCTGATTCGTGGTGGGAGTGGTGCTCAGGGGAATGTCTTCTCGTGGTTCACTCATGGGGCTCTCCTTTGAATGATTGGTTTCATCTAGTAGTCTGCCAACGTTGCCGGACCACTAGGCATGGAATCAAATACCGAGCCATACACGCGTCTGCAAGGGCAAATTGCAGATTATCGTACTGGAAGCGTGGCCCAAGCCCGGCAGGGAGAGCCGGGGGGGTGGACGAACAGACTTAGGAGAGAAGTTGGGATAGGACCCACGCCGGAGATCCACGTATGAGTGATGTCATTGATCGCCGCCAGTTCCTGGGCGCCACCGCGGCCGGGCTCGCGCTGGGCGGCACTGCCATTCCCGCCCGGGCGGCCGGCGCTAACGGCAAGGTGGTGGTGGGCGTGATGGGCCTGGGCGGACGCGGCACCAGCCTGGGCACCACGTTCCAGGGGCAATCCAACGTGGAAGTGGCCTACGTCTGCGACGTGGACCGCAAGCGCGCCGAGGCCGCCGCCGCGAAGATCGGCAAGGGGAACGGCCAGACTCCCCGCGTGGAGACGGACTTCCGCCGCATTCTGGACGATAAGGGGGTGGACGTTCTGGTGGTGGCTACCTGCAACCACTGGCACGCCCCCGCCGCCATTCTGGGTTGCGCGGCTGGAAAGCACGTCTACGTGGAAAAACCGTGCAGCCACAACGCCCGGGAAGGCGAGTTGATGATCGCTGCCGCGCGGAAGTACAAGCGGCACGTACAGATGGGGAGCCAGCGGCGGAGCTTTCCCAAGCTCCAGGAAGCCATCGAGTTATTGCGCGCCGGAGAGATAGGACGCGTCTATTACGCGCAGTCCTGGTACAACAACAACCGCCCGTCCATCGGCAGCGGGAAGACGGGTCCCGTGCCGGAAGGGCTGGACTACGACCTCTGGCAGGGACCGGCGCCCCGGCGCCCGTTCAAAGACAACTATCTGCACTACAACTGGCACTGGTTCTGGCACTGGGGCAACGGAGAGTTGGGCAACAACGGCATCCACTACCTCGACGTCTGTCGTTGGGGTCTGGGCGTGGAGTATCCGGTCCACGTCACTTCCAGCGGTGGTCGTTACCGCTACCAGGATGACCAGGAGACCCCGGACACCAACATGGTGGCTTATGATTTTGGGGAGGGGAAGACGATCACCTGGGAGGGGCTGAGCTGCAACCAGATGCCCGCGGGTCCGCGCGCGGATGTGATCTTCCACGGCGAGAAGGGCAGTCTGGTGATCAACGGCGGCGGTTACGCGGTCCACGACCCTAAAGGGAAAGAGTTGAAAAAGGTGCCGGGGCCAGCGGGAGATACAGTCCACATCGCGAACTTTCTGGCCGGGGTGCGAGAAGAAGCGAAGCTGAACGCCGAGATCGAGGAAGGGCACAAGAGCACTCTTTTGTGCCACCTGGGGAACATCGCTTACCGCACGGGACGGGCGCTAAAGACAGATTCGAAAAACGGTCATATCCTGGGTGACAAGCAGGGGATGGAAGAGTATTGGGGCCGCGAGTATGCAAAAGGCTGGGAGCCCAAAGTCTGACACTGCGTATCAGGAAACCTGAGTAAGATTGGGTGCGGCATCAAAGTTTACAGTAGGAGGAGCGGAGAGAATACTCGCCCGGTAACGACGAGTTACCTCCCCAATGCGTTCCCACTTTCGTGGACCCCAGCATCTTGGCCTCACTACGGCGGGGAAACGAGCCGTGATTACGCATCTGGCACCCCAGTATCCGCGGCAACTGCTCTGCCAGGCGTTCGCCCTTCCACGCAGCACCTTCTACCACCAGCCGGCACCGGTAGAAGAAACGGAGTTGCGCGAAGCCCTGGTGCGCCTGGCGGGAGAATGGCCCACTTACGGCTATCGGCGCCTCACCGCCCTCTTGCAGCGAGAAGGACAAACGGTCAATACCAAGCGGGTTCGGCGTCTGATGTCCGAGTTGGGACTGTGCGGTCGAACTTATCCCCGCCAGCCCCGCACCACGAATAGCGAACACGCGCTGCCCCGCTACCCAAACCTGGTCCGCGATCGACCCGCGACCCAGCCGGACGAGATCTGGGTGGCCGGGTGCCCACTGGGCGAGCACTTATGTGCGCTTGCGCCGGGAGTTCGTCTACCTGGCGGTGTTGATGGATGTCTATCCCCGCGCCATTCGGGGCTGGTATCTGGGACGCAGTTTAGACGACAGCCTGACTTTGACGGCTCTGCAACGGGCGCTGGCAGATCGGACGCCCTTGATCCATCACTCGGATCAAGGGGTTCAGTATGCCGCCGCGGCGTATGTGCAGCGTCTGCGCACCGCTGGGGTCCAGATCAGCATGGCCGTCGTGGGCGAGCCGAGGAAGAATGGCTATGCGGAACGGCTGATCCGCACGGTCAAAGAAGAGGCAGTAGCGCTGATGGAATATCACGACTTTGGGGATGCCCAGCGACAGCTCGGGCGCTTCCTGGATGAGGTCTACGGCAAGAAGCGCATCCATTCGGCCTTGGATTATCTCACTCCGACCGAGTTTGAAGCTGACTGGCAAGCCGGTCAGCAGGCAACCGTTACACAACCATCGTAACCTGAGTGTCCAAGATCCGGGGCGCAGTACAGGCAAAAGTAATTCCGTAATTCTGGACCGAGAGGACGGGAGGCATGAGGTGTCGAAATTCCGCTGGCTGTTTTCCGGGGCTGCGGCCCTGGTCCTGACCCTATCTGCGAGCGCCCAGATGAGCAATGATCCCTACCTCTGGTTGGAAGACGTGAGCGGTGAGAAGCCGCTGGCCTGGGTCCGGGAACGGAATGCCGAAACCACGGCTGCCCTGACCCGCCTCCCCGGCTTCACGGAGACGAACGAGCGCCTCCTCCAGATCCTCGATTCCAAAGACCGGATTCCGTCTGTGAGCAAGGCTGGGTCGCACTACTACAACTTCTGGCGCGACGACCGGAACCGGCGCGGTCTCTGGCGGCGGACCACCCTGGAAGAATACCGGAAGCCCGCGCCGGCCTGGGAGACGATCCTCGATCTGGATCAACTGGCCGAGCAGGAGAAGGAGAACTGGGTCTGGCAGGGCGCCACCTTCCACAAGCCGGGCTATGACCGCTGCCTGATCTCCCTGTCTCGTGGCGGGTCTGATGCCACCGTGGTGCGGGAGTTCGATCCGAAATCCCGGCAGTTCGTCCGGGACGGCTTTACGCTGCCGGAAGCCAAGAACCGGGTAGCCTGGAAGAACCGCGACACCCTGTTCGTGGGGACGGATTTCGGATCGGGGTCGCTCACCACCTCCGGCTACCCGCGCGTGGTGAAGGAATGGAAGCGCGGCACCCCCCTGGACCAGGCGAAGATAGTATTCGAGGGCAAGCCGGAAGACGTGAGTGTCTTCGCCTCCCGCACCACGGAAAAGGGCTACGAGCGCGAGTTCGTCTCCCGCTCCATCACGTTCTTCACCTTCGAGCGGTTCTACCGCAAGGACGGCAAGCTGATCCGGCTGGAAGTGCCGGAAGACGCCCGGAACGTCACCGTTAGCCGGGACCTGCTGTTTGTGGAGTTGCGCAGCCCCTGGGCCATCGACGGGAAGACGTACCCGGCGGGCGCCCTGCTCGCCACCTCCTTCGAGGCATTCCTGAAGGGCAACCGGAGCTTCGACGTCCTGTTCGAGCCGACGGAGCGGAAGTCGCTGGCCGGGCTGGCGGTGTTCCGGGGGGGAGTCCTGCTGAACGAACTGGACAACGTCCAGAACCGGGTCTACCGCCTCAGCCGCAAAGGCGGTAAATGGGTGCGGGAAGAGTTTTCCGGCGCGCCGCGGGCCGGCACCATCAGCCTTGCCGCCGTGGACCCGGACGAGACCGACGACTTCTTTATGACCGTTACTGGTTACCTGACCCCCACTACTCTCCTCCTGGGATCGTTTGGCGACGGGCAGACGGAAACGCTCAAAGGGTCGCCGTCGTTCTTCAATGCCGCTGGACTGGCCGTCACCCAGCACGAGGCCACTTCTCAAGATGGAACGAAGATCCCATATTTCCAGGTGTCCCGCGCGGACCTGAAGGCGGACGGCACGCACCCGACGCTGCTCACCGGCTACGGCGGGTTCCAGATTTCTCGGCTGCCGGCCTACAGCGGCACGGTGGGGGCGGCGTGGCTGGAGAAGGGCGGCGTGTACGTGGTAGCCAACCTCCGCGGCGGCGGCGAGTTTGGTCCTACCTGGCACCAGGCCGCGCTGAAGGCTAATCGCCACCGGGCCTACGAGGACTTCGCGGCAGTGGCCGACGACCTGGTGCGGCGCAAGGTGACGAGCCCGAAGCACCTGGGCATCCAGGGCGGCAGCAACGGTGGCCTGCTGATGGGAAACATGCTGACGCTCTACCCGGAGAAGTTCGGGGCGATTGTGTGCCAGGTGCCGCTGCTGGACATGCAGCGGTACCACAAACTGCTGGCGGGCGCGAGTTGGATAGCCGAATACGGCAACCCGGACGACCCGCAGGAATGGAAGTTCATCCAGACTTTTTCGCCGTACCACAACGTGAAAAAGGAGGTCGCGTACCCGCGGGTGCTGTTCACCACCTCCACCCGGGACGACCGGGTCCATCCCGGTCACGCCCGGAAGATGGCGGCCCGGATGCGGGAGCAGGGGCACAACCTGCTTTACTACGAGAACATCGAAGGCGGGCACGGCGGGGCCGCGGATAATCAGCAGGCGGCCTTCATGGCTACGCTGGCGTATCAGTTCCTCTGGCGAGAACTCAAGTAGCGCGCTTCGGGTCGTTTTGCTCTTCCGATTTGCTTCCATACAAAAGGCGGCAGGGGAAGCGATCAGGACCCGACACGGCAACTCGTGCAAATAGGTCGTCCAGCGTGAATCGTTAGGGTCGCCGGCCTTGGGAGGGCGAGGCTTCGCCGCGCCATACGCACCGCGTGGGGCCGGGCGTGCCGAGAAGCAGGCACCTGCAACGGCGGTTCGGCCGGAGCCTCACCCTCCCAGGCTGCGACCGAACCTTACCTCCCAAGCGTGATAGCGTACTAAAACATTTAATCGCCGTCGGTGCCGGCAGTGGGCGGTACCGACGGTTTTCGCTTGATGTTGGGGCGCGGCATATTCGCTTTTATTTCGTCCCGCCAGCGGCGGAGCTTGCCGCGCAGTTCCGCCGCCCGCTCCGGAAACAGGTCTGCCTGGTTGGTGGTTTCCCCCGGGTCTTCCTGAAGATTGAACAACTCCACCGCGTCCCGCTCCAGCGACTCGATCAGCTTCCAATCCCCAACGCGGACCGCGCTCCCCGGCCGGCCGCCCTGGTTGGAAAAGTGCGGGTAATGCCAGTAGAGCGCCGGGTGGTCGAACAACGCCGCCGGGTCTCGCAGCACCGGCAGCAGGCTGACGCCATCCAGCGGATGGCGCGCCTTGCCCTCCATCTTCAGGCCGGCGGCCTCCACCAGGGAGGGGAAGAGGTCCGTGCTGATAACCGGCATCCCGCACTGGCTGCCCGGCGGCACCCGCCCCGGCCAGCGGAAAATCAGTGGCACGCGGAGGCCGCCTTCGTAGAGGTACCCCTTACCGGCGCGCAGGGGCGCGTTGGTGGTGGCGGGAGTGAGCGGCCCCTCCGGAGTGGACAGCCCGCCGTTGTCCGAGGTGAACACTACCAGCGTCCGCCGGTCGATCTGCAGGCGGCGCAGCGTTTCCATCACGCGTCCCACGCCCTCGTCCACGGCCTCCACCATCGCGGCATAATCCGCGTTGCCCTGGGTCTTCGGCGAGATCGGCCGGCTTGCGGCCTTGGTCTGGTACTTCTTGAGCAGGTCCGGGCGTGCCTGGATGGGGATGTGGACCGCGTAATACGGCAGGTACAGGAAAAACGGGACGTCCTTACGGCTCTCGATAAACTTGACCGCCTCGGAAGTAAGGCGGTCCGTGAGGTACTCCCCTTCCTTTCCGCCGGTGAGGGGCAGCTTCGCCATCCCGCGTTCATACGGCCAGAAATAGCTGGGCGGGCTTCCCAGGTGCGTGCCCGCCACGTTCACGTCGAACCCCTGCTTTTCCGGGTAGAACGCCTCCCCTCCCAGGTGCCATTTCCCAATGCTGGCGGTGGAATACCCCGCGGGCCGCAGCGCTTCCGCCAGCGTTATTTCTTCCAGCGGAAGTTGATCCAGGTACTCCGCGGGCAGGACCGGCGCTTCCGGCGGGCTGCGCCGCCCCTTGAGAAAATCGGTGAGGTGGAGCCGCGCCGGGTGCCGCCCGGTGAGGATGCTGGCGCGGGTGGGGGAGCACACCGGGCTGGCTGCGTATGCCTGGAGAAATCGCATCCCCCCCGCCGCCAGGCGGTCGATGTTGGGGGTTTCGTAGAAGGTGCTGCCGTTGCAGGCCACGTCTGCCCAGCCCATGTCATCCACCAGGATGAGGATGATGTTCGGACGCACTCGCGCGGGCTGAGACTTCGCCCCACGGGCGCCGAGCGCCAGGCAAGCCAGCATCAGGAACAGGGCACCGAAACCCCGCAGCAGCGAACGATTCACGAGGACTCCTTTTCCGGGCGTTCACCTGGAGAGTTCGGCTCGCGAAAGAGACCAACCTGCCTCGCCGCCGGACGCCCCACAGCGGCACTTTGGGACGGGAGGTATCCTCGAACCCAGACGGTCACTGCGAGGAGCGCAGCGACGCGGCAGGCCCCTCCGCTTGGGTGGCTCCCACCTCCAGGGGAAGGCCGGTCCCGGTAAAGGTTCCGGCTATCGAGTAGCAAGTCTTCTCTCGGAGGGGCCTGCCACGCCGCGGCCTATACCGTCAGAACGGCTAAAACCGGAGGGCCCGTGGCTTGCGGTGACCCGGTTTTCGGAATCACGGGAACCATGTGCCTGCGCAGGCGGACACGCCGTCGGAGGCGCGATTCTATCCTGCGGCGTCGTTTCTGGCTTTCTACCGGACGAGAGACGTTCCCGGACACAGTAAGAAGGGCAATTCCCCGCCCGCATCCAAACCCCTCACAATACCCTTTCCGGAGAGAGCCACCATGCGGCGTCCTACCCCCTTGCTCCTCGGTCTCGTCCTTGCCGGGGCGTGCTGCCTGTCTACGGCTCGCGCGCAGTTCGTGGACCAGCGCTACCTGCTCGCGGAAGGAGAGCGCCTGGAACTCTCCGTGGGCCGAGACCGCCTCCAGCGCCGCCTCGTCGCGCTCAAAACCCAGGCGGAGCAGACCGGTACTCCCAAACCGGAGCAGATCCCGGACGCCGAGATCTACCTGGACGGCGTGGACCGCTGCCTCCGCCAGAACCTCTTCTTCGCCGCCCAGAACGTGGCCCAGGCCCGGGCATGCCTCCGGGAAGGCGACGCCCGCGTTACCGCTCTGATGCGGGGGGAAACGCCTTGGACCCAGAAAACCGGCCCCGTAGTCCTCGGCTACCGCTCCGAGGTGGACGGCTCCGCCCAGCCGTACCAGGTATTCGTCCCCGCCGAGTACAAAGCGTCCCCGCCGGAGCGCCTCGACCTGTTCCTCCATGGCCGCGCCGGAACGCTGAACGAGGTTAGCTTCCTCACCTCGTTCAACTGGGTGCGCGCTTACTTCGGGACGGAGACGGTCCCGTTCCTCGCGCTGTACCCGTACGGGCGCTCCAACAACGGCTGGCGCTTCGCCGGAGAGCGGGACATGTTCGAGGCGCTGGCCTCTACCAAGAAGCGGTTTGCGGTGGACCCGTCCCGGGTCCTGGTCCGCGGTTTCTCCATGGGCGGCCACGGCACCTGGCACATCGGCTTCCAGCACCCCGGCGAGTGGGCTGCGATGAGCCCCGGCGCGGGCTTCGTGGACACCAAGAACTACCAGAAGATCACGGAGCCGCTGCCGGACTGGCAGGAAGCTCTCCTTCACATGTACGACCCGGTGGACTACGCCGCCAACGCCGCCAACCTTCCCGTCTTCGCTTATACCGGGGACATCGACCCCGCCATTGAGCAGCACCGCCTGATGATGGCCAGCCTCCGCCGGGAGCAGGTGCCCTTCCATGAATACATTGGCCCCAATACCCCACACCGCTACGAGCCCGCCACCCTCCAGGCCATCCTGCTGGAACTGGCGAAGCAGCGCCGTCCCGCCAGCCCGGAGAAGATCGACTTCGTCACCTACACGCTGCGTTTTCCGGAGTGCCGGTGGGTCCGCCTCGAAGGATTAGAACGCCACTGGCAGCGCGCCGAGGTCCACGCCCAGCGCAGCGCGTCCGGCGAGATCCGCATCACCACCCGCAACGTCTCCGCGCTCCGGCTCAACCTGGCGCCTTCCATGTTGGCCGGAGACGCGGTGGTAGACGGCAAGCGGCTGCCGCTCTCCGATAGCTCCAGCGGAAAGGTTTACCTGGTGAAAGGCGCGAGCGGCTGGCGTTTTGGAATATCGGAGGGGCTGCGCAAGAAGCCCGGCCTGCAGGGACCCATCGACGACGCGCTGTTCGGGCCGGTAGTAGCGGTCCGCGGCACTGGCAAGCCATGGTCCGAACCGCTGAACCGCTGGCTGGACCAGGAAACACGCCGCTTCCGCGACGGCTGGGACGAGTACTTCCGCGCCACCCTTCCGGAACGCACGGACCAGACCCTCACCGCCGAGGACATCCGAGACAAGAACCTCTACCTCTTCGGCGACCCCGGCTCCAACGCCGTGATCCGCCGCTTGCTCCCGAAGCTGCCCCTCACCTGGACCAAAGACGGCTTCCTCCTGGCCGGAAAGCAGTTCTCCCACGCAGACCACGTTCCGATGCTGATCTTCCCCAATCCCGAAAACCCCGAGCGCTACGTGGTGCTGAACACCGGCTTCACCTTCAGCCAGGCGGATTGGCGCGGCAGCAACGCTCGCCAGTACGCCCACCTCCCGGACTACGCCGCCGTGCGCTTCAACCCCGCCCAATTCTCCGACGACCGCCGCGCCAACGCCGCCCTCGCCGGCTTCTTCGACGAGCGCTGGCGCCTCCCCGAGTGACTGCCTTTTGACACAGAGGGACACGGACGGAAAGGGTGGAAAGCTGGAGCATGCCAATATCGTTCTTTGTCTCTCCATAAGCTTGGATCGTACCCAGTCCGAGAGGGGGCGACCGGAATTTGGAGGTAGCCGCTGGGGAAATGAATGCCCAGGGTAAACCCCGAATCCACCCCCGGAACCCATCATCCCGACGGGTGCCCTCCGGGCGACGAGGGATCTCGACGGTACGCCTCACGCGCCAGCACCCTTATCGTACGTTCGAGGGGATGATCGTATTCCAGTGGGTTAACGTCGAGATACCTCCGGGCGTCGGAATGACAAATCGAGGGGCGGATGCGGAGTTTACCCTTCGCGTCTCCCTCTTCATTTGTTACCTGCAAATCTGGATCGCGCCCTGTCCGAGAGGAGACCCGGCACGGGCAGGCGAAACAGGGGAAGACTCGTTGAGGCGGCCCGGCGCTGGATGCCGGCTTCGGCGGGGTAAAGAGGAACCTGATGAAGCAACTACTCTACGTTACGCAGTCTTGCGGATACCGCCACGAAGTGCTGCCCTACTCCCAGGAAATGATGCAGAAGATCGGCGCCGAAAGCGGTGCGTTCGCGGCTACCTGCACGGATGACGTCTCCACCGTGGACTGGAACGACCTGGACCGGTTCTCCGCCATCGCCTTCTGCACCACCGGCGAGCTTCCCATTCCCGACGCGGGGAAAGAGAACTTGCTGGCGCGGGTCCGGGGTGGGGGAGCCTTTATCGGCATCCACAACGCCACGGACACCTTCTACCAGTGGGAGCCGTACGGGGAGATGCTGGGCGGCTACTTCAACGGCCACCCCTGGCACCAGAACGTGGGCGTGCTGGTGGAAGACAAAGACCATCCCGCCACCCGCCACCTGGGCGACCGCTTCGAAATGCACGACGAGATCTACACCCATCGGAACTGGTCCCGCGAGCAGACCCACGTGTTGATGCGGATGGACAACGATTCCGTGGACTTCGAAAAGGGCCGCGAAAAGCGCCCGGACGGCGACGTGGCCATGGCCTGGTGCCACCCCTACGGAGAGGGCCGCGTCTTCTACACCGCCCTCGGCCACGGCATGCCTACCTGGAGCGACGAGCGCTTCCACCGTCACCTCCTCGGCGGCATCCGCTGGGCGATGCGCGACGAAGAGTAGGGGAGTTAATCGTCGTCGGTCTCGTAATCGAAAGGTCAGCGTATTCCGGTTCACCTTTGATTACGAGATCGACGACGATCAGGCCCGGCTTCCCGCGCGCTCCAGGCCCTCGCCAGAAGGCAGCCCATACCGCGAGAGCACCTGCAGCAGCAACTGCTTCCGCACCGGCTTGGTCACATAAGAATCGCATCCGGAGTCCATGCTCCGCTGGATCTCTTCCGGCATCGCGTTGGCGGAGAGGGCGATTACCGGGGTAGCGGGAATCGACCACTCTCGTTCCCAGTCCCGGATGCGGCGCGTGGCGGTAAAGCCATCCATCACCGGCATCTGCATGTCCATCAACACCAGGTCGTAGCTGCTGGTGCGGAACTTCTCCACGGCAATCGCCCCGTTTTCCGCCATCTCCAACTGGCAGCCGGAGGCCCGCAGGTACGCCTGGATCAGCAGCCGGTTATCCGGGGAGTCGTCCACCAGCAGGATACGGAGGTTGTCCGGCAGCACGCCTTCCTGCACCGGGTCCACCGCCGCCGCCCGTACCGGGTGCCCGGAGCTGCGTCCCGCCGCCTCGATCAGTTCGCCGCGCTTCACCGGCTTCACCAGGCAGTAGGAGAGGCCCAGGTTCCGCGCCCGCTGTAGTTCCTCACGCCGGTTGCCGTTGCACAGCAGCATCACCAGGGAGTCCGACGTCCCCGGCAGGGTAAGCAGGCGCTCCGCGGCCTGGAAGCCGTCCGCGCCCGGCAGGCCGGTGTCCACGAAGATCGCGCCGTAGGGCGCCCCGCGGTCTTGCGCCTGCTGCGCCGCCCGGAACCCTTCATCGCTGGAGCAGACGCCCAGCACCCGGGCGCCGGCGGACATCAGGATCTCCCGCATAATCCCCCGGCTGGCGGCGTTGTCATCGATCACCAGCACCTCCGTGCCGGCCAATAGCTGCGGCGAGACCTGTCCGTACGCCAGGTCCGGTGCCCCGAACCGCGCCGTAAACACGAAGGTGGAGCCCTCTCCCGGCTGGCTCTCCACCCAGATGCGCCCGCTCATCATCTGCACCAGCCGGGAGGAGATGGAAAGCCCCAAACCCGTGCCGCCGAACTTGCGCGTGGTGGAAGAATCCACCTGCGTAAAGCTCTTGAAGATCTCCTGCTGCTTGCTTTGCGGCACCCCGATCCCCGTATCCTCCACGGAGAACCGCAGCGCACCGGGGTCCGGGTTGCCCGCGTCGCGGTGGACCCGCAGCACCACCACGCCCTTGGCGGTGAACTTGATGGCGTTGCCCAGCAGGTTGAGCAGCACCTGCCGCAGCCGGTGGGAGTCGCCGGATACCCGCAGGGGCACGTCCCCCGCGATCTGGCACAGCAGTTCCAGCCCTTTTTCGTGGGCGCGGATCGCCATTACTTCGGACGCGCTCTCCACCACTTCCAGCAGGTCGAACGGGCTGGCTTCCAGTTCCAGGTGCCCCGCCTCGATCTTGGAGAGGTCCAGGATATCGTTGATGAGGGTGAGCAGCGTTTCTCCGGCGCGGCGGAAGATGCGCACGTACTCCCGCTGCTCGTGGTCCAGCCCTGTTTCGGAGAGGAGGTCCGCCATGCCAATGATGGCGTTCATGGGGGTGCGGATCTCGTGGCTCATGCTTGCCAGGAACTCGCTCTTGGCCCGGTTGGCGGATTCGGCCAGTTCCTTCGCCTCCTGCAGTTCCTCGTTAGACTGCGCCAGTTCCGCCGCGGTCTCGCGCAGTCTCTCGGCCAGGTCGGCGCGGGCTTCGGCGGCTTCTTTCTCCGCCCGCGCCTTTACCGTTTCCAGTTCTTTGTTCTTGAGCTGCTCCAGAATCCGCTGGTTCTCTTCCTGGAAGAACTTCCGCCGCAGCAGGGCGCGGATGCGGCCCTTCACCACGGAAGCGTCGCTGGCTTTCCCCACAAAGTCGTCTGCGCCGGCTTCCAGGCCGCGCGCCATGTCTTCCTTGTTCTCGCTGGCGGTCAGCATCAGCACCACCACCGGGTTGCGGAGATCCTGGCGCATCTCGTGGATCTCGGAGCAGAGCTGGATACCGTCCATACCCGGCATCATCAGGTCTACCAGCACGCAGTCGAAGTTCGTTTCCGCCAGCAGTTCCAGCGCTTCCGGCCCGCTGGTGGCCGTTACCACCTGGTATTGTTCCTCCACCAGTTGCGCCGTCAGGAAGGCCAGGAAGGTGGGGCTATCGTCCACGGCCAGCAGGCGCGCCTGGCGGAGGCGGGTAACATCGCCGGGATCAGAGGGCGTGTTCCGTGCCGTCTTTCGCAGCAGCGACCGCATCCGCAGCAGCAGCACTTCCGGATCGACGGACTTGGAGATGTAGTCGTCTGCGCCGCTCTCCAGGCCCTGAAGCTGCGCCAGGTGGGTCTCTTCCACGGTGAGCATCAGGATCGGGATGCTCCACGCCTGCGGCTTCATCCGGATGCGGCGGCACAGTTCATCGCCGCGGAGGCCCGGGAGGTAGTAGTCCAGCACGATCAGGTCGGGAATGGACTGGTTCAGCGCTTCGAGCGCCTCGTCGGCGTTGGCGGCGCGGCTCACTTCCCAGCCTTCGTTGGAGAAGATCAGCTCCATCCGGAGCGCCTGGGTGTCCGAGTCTTCCACCACCAGAATGCGGTACGCTTGCTCCATCAACTCAACTCTCCTCCCCGGCCCACCAGCATCCGTATCGTGGACGCTACTTCTCCCAACGGCACCGACTTGCAGGCGGCGCCCAGTTCCACCGCCGCCGCGGGCATTCCGTACACTACCGCCGTGGACGCGTCCTCGGCCAGCGTGTAGCCTCCGGCTTTGCGGATATCCAGCAGGCCGTCCGCGCCATCGTCTCCCATTCCCGTCAGCAGGGCAGCCACGCACCGGCTGCCGTAGCTCCGCGCCAGGGAGCGGAACAGCAGGGTGCCGGACGGCCGCTGCAGCCGCAGCGGCGGGGCGTCCTCTAGCCGGAAGAAGCTGCCTTCCAGGTGCAGGTGCCGCTCCGCGGGCGCCACGTAGACGCGGCCGCGCTGCGGCGTGTCCCCATCTCGCGCGTCCGAAACCGGCAGCGGCGAAACGCCGTTCAGCCACTCCACAAATCCAGTGTGGAAGCTAGGGGTGATGTGCTGCACCAGCACCACCGGCAGGTGGAAATCCGCCCCCAATCCGTTCAGTACCTGCATCAGCGCGCTCGGTCCCCCGGTGGAGGCCACCAGTCCCACAATCCCGAAGCCACCCCGTCCCGGCGCCGGCACAAACGGCAGCGCCGCGCGCAAAGCGCGTCCGGTTACCGGCAACGGCTCCGCGCGCGGGCTGCGCTGGCGGACCACGTGTACTTCGCTCATAATGCGGAGTTGGGTGCAGAGATGGCGCGCCACGCGCTCGTAGTCGGCAGCGGTCACCCCCACGGGTTTCTCCACCACCGCCAGGGCTCCGGAACGCAAGGCATTCATCGCGATGTTCAGGTCTTCGGATTGCACGCTGGCCGCCACCACCACAATCGGCACGGGATGCTCCGCCATGATCTGGCGCGTGGCCTGGAGCCCGTCCATCCCCGGCAGCCGGATGTCCAGCGAAACCACGTCCGGCGCCACGCGCGGCAAAATGCGCAGCGCCTCTTCCGCCGTGGAGACCGCCTCCGCCACCTCCAAACGGTTATCGCTGGAGATGACGTGGCGCAGCAGTTCGCGCACCACCGCGGAGTCCTCCACGATCAGCACGCGTATTTTCTTATCGGCACCGGATGTCAGCATCACAACAACTGTTTAATCGTTTCTAAGAGATCCGTCTGATCGAAACTGCGCTTCACCACGTAAGCGTCCGCTCCCAGCACCAGGCCCTTTTCCTTGTGCTCCCGCTTTTCCAGGGAGGTCACCAGGATCAGCGGCGTGCGCTCCAACTGGGGATCGCTGCGGACCGCCTGCAGCAGCGCGAAGCCGTCCATGCGCGGCATCTCCACGTCGGAGATGATGAGGTCCACGGGCTCCGCGCGGAGCTGCGCCAGCGCTTCTACCCCGTCCACCGCCACCCGCACCCGGTAGCCGTGCGCCTCCAGAATGCTCTTTTCCAGCGTGCGCGTGGTGATCGAGTCGTCCACCACCAGGACGCAGGGCGCCAACGCCGCCGCCTCCGGCGCCTGCACGGAGAGCGTGGTGCTCTCCCGCTGGCGCAGGAACGCGTCGGCCAGGTCGGAGGGATTCAGGACCAGCACAATCTCCCCGTCTCCCAGCAAGATCCCGCCCGCAATGCCCCGCAACCCCGCGAACTGCGGACCCAGGTCCCGGATCACGGCGTCCGTCTGGTGGAGCAGGGCGTCCACCACCAGTCCCAGCCGCTCCCGACCGGACTTCAGCACCAGCACGGAGAGGAACTTCCCCTCGGTGCGGATAGTGGCGTCCGCCAGTCCCAACAGGTCCGCCAGGCTCGCCAGGGGCAGCGGCTCGCCTTCCACGGTCGCTACCGGGCGCCCGTCCAGGGGATACACCTCGGACTGCCGCACGCGGTGCAGGCGCGCGATTCGTCCGCTGGGAATGCCGTAGGTCTGTCCCTGGCACTCCACCAACAGCAGCGAGTGCGTGGACACGGAAATCGGTACGGAGAGCGCGAAGGTAGTCCCGCCCCCCGCCCGCGGCAGCACCTCGATCTCGCCTTGAAGCTGCGCGGCGGACTGCTGCACCACGGAGAGGCCCATGCCGCGCCCGGAGAGGTCGTTCACCGCGCCGGCCGTGGAGAGGCCGGGATGGAAGATCAGCCGCGCTAGTTCTTCCGGCTCCCAGGTTTCCACCTGGTCCGCCGCCAGGATGCCGGCGCGCACCGCCGCCGCCGCCACCTTTTGCACGTCCACCCCCCGGCCGTCATCTTCCACTACCACCCGAAGCCGGCTGCCGGAAACCTCGAGCTGCAGGCCGATCTGTCCGACGCTTGGCTTGCCCGCCCGGGCGCGGTCTTCCGGTAGCTCGATGCCGTGGCTCAGGGAGTTCCGCAGCAGGTGCATCAGCGGGTCTTTCAGTTCCTGCAGCACCACCCGGTCCGCCTGGACCTCCAGCCCGGAAACCCGGAATTCGATCTCCCGGCCCGCGTCTCGCGCCAGGTCCCGCATCATTTTCCGGAACCCGCCCAGGATGCTTTCCGCCGGGATCATCCGCGCCTGACGCACGTCATCCTGAAGTTGCTCTCCCAGTTGACGTAGGCTCCAGGCGCTGCGGCGCTGCTGGAGGCGGGCCCGCCGCACCTCGCCGGCCAGGGTCTGGACTTCGCCCACCAGCGTCTCCAGGTACTCGGCCACGGGGGCCAGTTCCGGGTTGCCGGCCAGCGTGCGCAGGGGGGCGCCCGCTGCCCGCTGGAGGCGCTTCCACCCGGCGCCCATCTCCGTAATCCGCCTTTCCAACTGCGTCAGTTCTTGCTCTACCCGGTCCTGCCGCATCGTCTCGGAGAAAAGCTGTCCCGCCGAGCGCAGCACCCGGTCCAGCGTATCCACCGAAACCCGCACGCTCTCCGGCGCCGCCACGCTCACCGCGGGCGACGTTGAGGGTTGAGGATTGAGGGTTGAGGGTACTGCCGGAGAGTGGGGGGCGCTGGTGCCGTTGGAGGGTGCCGCCACCGGCGCCTCCACAATGGGAATCACCGGCTCGGGCGCCGGAACCGGGGCCGGCGCGGCTGGGGCAGGT